>JGI12316J15310_10000488_pt9 | contig 25627 bp, 22 predicted proteins | sample MarCyaLeptolynsp_FD_15310 | JGI IMG/M metagenome (IMG submission 15310)
TGCGCGTTACGGACCGTTTGCCGCTAACCGCGACTATATCAAGCAGACGACGGGGCAATTCTACACCCGCCGCTTCGTCATGACCTATCCGAACGAACAATTGCCGGCCGGACGGCCGTTGAAAATGGCGCCCGCACATGACGCGATGACCGAAGCCGGATGCCGGTGGGGCGTCAGCTGGGGGCTGGAAGTGCCGCTTTATTTCGCTCCGAAGGACTTTGTCGAAACCCCGACCCTGAAGCGCTCCAACGCCCATGATCTGGTCGCGGCGGAATGTGCCGTGGTGCGCGAAAAGGTCGGGCTGCTCGACATATCCGGCTTTTCCCGGTTCGAGGTGACCGGGCCGAATGCCGAGGCCTGGCTGGACCGGGTCATGGCATCGCGCCTGCCGAAGCCGGGCCGGGCCCGGCTCGCGCCGATGCTGTCGTCACAAGGCAAGCTGAAGGGCGATCTGACGGTTTTCAACTGGGGCGACGGCCGCTGGTGGATCATGGGGTCTTATTATCTCAGGGAATGGCATCGGCGCTGGTTTGCCGATTGCGGCGGCGACGGCGTCCATATCGAAGACCTGTCCGACCGCATCGTCGGCTTTTCCCTGGCCGGACCGAAGGCGCGTCAGGTCCTGGAGCGCGTCACCCATCAGGATGTTTCCGACGCCGCCCTCCCGTTCATGGGATGCGGTGCGTTCGATGTCGGCCTGATCCGGGCTTCAATCGGCCGGCTCTCGGTCGCCGGCGAACTCGGCTATGAAATCCACTGCGAAGCCAGCGAACATATCGGGTTGCGGCGCCTGCTGCTTGAGGCCGGTGCCGATCTCGGCATCCGGGAATATGGGTTCAACGCGCTTTTGAGCCTGCGGCTGGAAAAAAGTTTCGGCATCTGGTCGGCCGAGTTCACGCAGGGCTATACACCGCGCATGACCGGCATGGACCGCTGGATCGACTGGTCCAAGCCGGACTTTGCCGGACGGGACGCGGCGCTTGCCGAACGGGACGGTCCCGCACCGGCCAAGGTCCAGGTGACCCTTGCCATCGATGCCCTGGATGCAGACGCGTCTGGCTACGAACCGGTCTGGCATGCGGGCCGGAACATCGGCTTCATCACTTCGGGCGGTTACGGCCACACGGTCGGACAGTCGCTGGCCATGGCCCTGATCGATCCCGCGCACGCGGCGCCGGGAACCGAGCTTTCGGTGCATGTGGTCGGCGTGGAACGTCCCGCACGGGTCATTGCCGCATCTCCCTACGATCCGTCCGGCAAGGCGATGCGGCAATGACGGATCCCGCACCTGTCTCAAATCCGGCCGGCGAACCGGAGCCCAGGAAACGGCGACGGCGCGGCGGCGGTGCCGCGCCGGCCATCCGCCACACCGATTACCGGTCGTTGCGCAATCCGTTTCCCCCCGTTCCGGTCTTCAGCGAGGACAGGATCGAGGCCATTCACAATACGGCGCTGAGGGTTCTTGAAGAGCTTGGCATGAAGGTGCTTCTGCCGGATGCGCGCGCCCGGTTCAGGGCGGCGGGGGCCCGCGTCGACGAAGCCTCGGAAATGGTTTTCATCGGACGCGAGATCGTCGAATCCGCCCTGGCATCGGCGCCGCGGTCGATTCCGCTCGTCGCCGGTGCCAGGCACCGGGATCTCACTTTGGAACTGGGGTCGCTGACTATCCTGTCCGGTGCCGGCGCCCCGCACGCCACGGATCGAAAACGGGGCCGCCGGCCGGGCAGCCTGAACGATTTCCGGGACCTGATCCGCCTGACTCAGCATTTCGACGTGCTGCATATGCTCAACCCGATCGTCGAACCCCAGGATGTGCCGGTTCACCTCCGGCATTATGCCTTCATGCAGACCCAGATGACCCTGTCCGACAAGTTCCCGTTCATATTTGCACGCGGAACTGCACAGGTCGAAGAGAGCTTCGAGATGCTCAGGGATTTTCGCGGTCTGTCGGATGCGGAATTTGCGGAAAACGCCCGCTGCTACACGATCATCAACACAAATTCGCCGCGTCAGCTCGACGTGCCGATGGCCCGCGGTCTGATCGACTTTGCCCTGGCCGGACAATTGTCGGTGGTCACGCCGTTCTGTCTGATGGGGGCGATGGCGCCGGTGACGGTTGCCGGCGCGCTGACGCTCAGCCATGCCGAGGCACTGGCCGCGATTGCACTGACGCAGATTGCCCGTCCGGGTGCGCCAGTTTGTTATGGCGCCTTTGCCTCGAACGTCGACATGAAATCCGGCGCGCCCGCCTTCGGCACGCCGGAACAGGTCAAGGCCAATCTGGGAGCCGGACAACTGGCCCGCCTGCTCGGCCTGCCCTGGCGCTGCGCGGCCGGGTGCGCCGCCAATATCAATGATGCGCAGGCGGCGAACGAAACCCAGATGAGCGCCTGGGGCGCGGTCCTGGCCGGCGCAACCATGCTGGTGCACGGCGCCGGCTGGATCGAGGGAGGGCTGACCGTTTCCTACGAAAAACTGATCACCGACCTGGAGGTCATGCAGATCTTTGCCGAATTGTGCGCGCAAACACCCGCGGACGATCCGGAAATCGCTTTCCAGGCGCTTGCGGAAATTCAACCGGGCGGGCATTTTTTCGGAGCCGCGCACACGATGGAGCGTTATCAGACAGCGTTTTACGAGCCGCTCGTGGCCGACTGGTCGAATTTCGGCACCTGGACCGAACGCGGCGAAAAGGATGCCAGCGAACGGGCGACCGCGATCTGGCAGCATCTGCTTGAAACGGTCGAACCGCCGCAAGTCGATGGCGACCGCGTCGCGGCGCTCGAGGGTTACATCAAGCGCCACACCGAGGCCGGCGGCGCCTCGCCGGAGGATTGAGATGAACGATCAGGACCCGATTCCCCTGCACGCGAAGCGTGATGACGCAGCGGAGAAAACGGCACTTGCCGGCAATACCAAGGTCACGAAGGATGACTGGCTGGCCGTTGCCATGGATGTGCTGGTCAGCCAGGGCATTGAGCAGGTCAAGGTTCTGACACTGGGCGAACGGCTCGGCGTGTCGCGCTCCAGTTTCTACTGGTATTTCAAGAACCGGCAGGACCTGCTCGATGCTCTGTTGAGTGTGTGGGAAAACCAGAATACGGGCGCCATTGTCGCGCATACGCAAATGCCCGCTGAAACCATCACCGGTGCGGTTTGCAATCTGTTCAGATGTTTTATCGACACCGATCTGTTCAACCATCAACTGGACTTTGCCGTCCGCGAATGGTCGCGCCGGTCCGGGCCGGTTCGTCATGTGGTCGACCGCTCGGATGCGGCGCGCGTCGATGCGATCCGCCTTATGTTCGAGCGCCATGGATTTGCCGCCGATGACGCGTTCGTGCGGGCTCGCATCCTCTATTACATGCAGATCGGTTACTACGCGCTGGAGATGCGCGAAACACTCGAGACGCGCCTGTCCTTCGTACCGGGCTATCTGAAGGGCTTCACCGGCGAGACACCGCGGCAGGAAGAAATCGATGCGCACGCGGCCTATTGCCGACGTGTTACGGAGGGACGAACGACATGACGCAAGCCGCTGACGCGATCATCATCGGCACCGGCGTGATCGGTGCCGCGACGGCCTTTGAACTGTCGAAACTGGGCTGGAAAACCCTCAGCCTCGACCGCAACAGCCAGGCCGGGCACGGGTCGACATCCGGATCCTGCGCCATCATCCGGACCCATTATTCGACCTTCGACGGCACTGCGTTTGCCTGGGAGGGATATCATTACTGGCGTGACTGGGCCGACTATCTGGAGGCGCAGGACCCGAACGGCCTGGCGGCGTTTCGCGAGGTCGGGTGCCTGGTCATGAAGACCGAGGCCAACGGACATCTGGCCAAACACATGCAGCATTGTGCCGAACTCGGATGCCCTTACGAGGAATGGAGCCCTGAGCAAATCACAGACCGGTTGCCGATCTATTCCCTCGACAGTTTTGCGCCGGCAAAACGTCTGGACGATCCGAGTTTCGGGCAAGCCAATGGCGCGCGCCTCGGTGGCGCCGTGTTCTGGCCGAAGGCCGGCTACGTGACCGATCCGGCGCTCTCGGCCCAGAACCTTGCCCATGCGGCGAAAGCCCGGGGGGCGGCGTTTCGCATGGGGGCGGACGTGTCGGAGATATTGATCGAAGCGGGCCGAACCAGGGGCGTGCGGCTTGCGTCCGGTGAAATCCTGCACGCGCCGGTCGTCATCAATGTCGCCGGACCGGGCTCGCATGCGATCAATGCGCTTGCCGGCGTTCTGGAAGACATGACGATTGCAACCCGGCCGCTGCGCCAGGAAGTGGTGCATGTTCCGGCCCCGGAAGGGTTTGATTTCGAGGCACGGGGCACGGTGGTTTCCGACGGGGATATCAGCTGCTATTGCCGCCCCGAACACGGCAATCACATTCTGATCGGCAGCGAGGATCCCGAATGCGATGCCCACCACTGGGTGGAGACCGATACGGATTACAATCGCGACTTCACCGACCAGTGGACGGTGCAGGCGATGCGCTACGGGCAGCGGGTGCCGAGTCTCGGCATCCCCCAGCGCACGCGCGGCGTTGTCGATCTCTATGATGCCTCGACCGACTGGATACCGATCTATGACAAATCCAGTCTCCCGGGCTTCTACATGGCCTGCGGTACCAGCGGCAATCAGTACAAGAACGCTCCGATCGCCGGCAAGATGATGGCCGCGCTTGTCGCTTATTGCGAGGCGGGCAACGACCACGACATGACGCCGCTGCAATTCCGGCTGCCCTATATCGATCGCGAGATCGATGCCGGATTCTATTCGCGCAAAAGACCGATCAACGCGGAATCGAGCTTTTCCGTTCTCGGGTGAAATCCGGACGGATCATGCTGCCCGGATACCGTCGAGGAATTGTCCGACTTCCGCCCGCAGGGATTCCGACTGGCGGGACAATTCGTCGGCGGCCGAAAGGACCTGGGCGGCGGCTGCGCTGGACTCGGTGGCAGCCTGATTGACCTCGCCGATATTGCCTGAAACCTCCTGCGTGGCTGTTGCGGCCTGCTGCACATTGCCGGAAATCTCGTCGGTGGCCGCCGCCTGTTCCTCAACCGCTGCCGCTATCGAGGCAGCGATCTGGTTCAGATCCTTGATCGTCGCGGTCACCTTGCCGATGGCTTCGGCGGAGGTCTGCGTCGAGTCCTGGATCGTGCCGATCTGTTCGCTGATATCGGTGGTCGCCTTTGCGGTCTGCGAGGCCAGTTCCTTCACTTCCTGGGCAACGACGGCAAACCCCTTGCCGGCTTCTCCAGCCCGGGCGGCTTCAATCGTGGCGTTCAGGGCAAGCAGATTGGTCTGTTCGGCAATGTCCTGGATCAGCGACACGACCGCGCCGATCTTGGAAGCGGCTTCAGACAGTGCCTCAACCTTGGAAACGGTCTGATCAGCTTCCTGCTCGGCGTCCTGGGCTTTCCTGGAGGATTCTTCGGCCTGGCGACCGATTTCCAGAACCGACGCGGCCATTTCCTCGGTTGCCGCGGCAACGGTCTGGACATTGCCGCTCGCCTGCTCGGAAGCCGCCGCCACGGATCCGGCCTGCCGGCTGGTTTCCTCCACGGTGGCGGTCATTGTCGTTGCGGACGACTGCAATTCCGTCGATGCGCTCGAAACCGCATTGATGATCGTTCCGACTGCCGCTTCGAAATCGTCGGCGAGTTTTTGCATCATGCGTTGTTTTTCGGCCTCCGCGTTGTCGGCGGCAATCTGTTGCTGGCGTTCCAGTTCGACGGCGCGGATCATGTTGTCCTTGAAGACCTGAACGGCCTTCGCCATCTCCCCGATCTCATCCCGGTTTTCCAGGGCGGGGACCGGAACGTCGAGGTTCTTTGCTGCGAGTTCGGACATGGCGCCGGTCATTGCCTTGACCGGGCGTACAATCGAGCGTGCCGTGAACAAGCTGACAGCCGTGCCGATCACAAGGCCGGCGATCAGCAGGATCCAGGTGAACTGATCAAGGCTTTTTACGCTGCTGGAAATCTGTGCGGCATCCTGGGACAGCAGGTCTTTCTGATTGGACACCATCCCGCCGATGCGCGCGCCCTCGGCATTCTTCGGTCCGATCAATATCGTCAGCAGTTTATCGGCGCGAGGCGCCGCCTCGTTGGCGAGCGCATAGAGGGCTTCGTCCCAGTGTTTGGACCCGCGGATCCGGAACATTTTTTCCGGCAGCGGAGCAAATTGCCCGCGCAACTTCGAGAACGTTTCGAATGCCGTCGCCTGTTCGGCTGCCAACAGAGCCTTGCTCGCCGTCAGGTCGGCAAACCGTTTGCTGTTTTTTGACCAGAGTTTTTCGACCGCGGCCTGAAACTTGCTGTCTCCCGTCAGAAGGTAGGCCCTTATATTGGCGAGGCTCAATCCAAGGGTCCCACGGACATCGGCGGCCATGCCCAGAAGCAGTTTCCGCTGATGCTGGTCTCCGGTCGGCGGCAATGTTCCTTCGAGATCGATGATCCTGGTGATTGCAGCGACCATCTGTGCAGCGAGAGGCGCGGCCTCTTCCAGAAGAATTTTGGTTGCCGGATATTGATCGGCGCTTCCGGAAATCGCTTCGACCTGGTCCTGGGCTACAGAAAATTCGCCCAGGATTGTTTTGAAGTCGTTCCAGGCCGAGACATTGTCGGGATTGGTCCAGGTCGCCGAGAGACGGTCAATGTCGCCGCGAAGCAGATCAATGCTTTTCCAGACTGCCGCTCTTTCCGTCTTGAACGCGGGATTGCCGGTCAACATCCAGCCGCGCAATGCGGCAAGGGAACCGTTAATGTCGCTGACCAGCGACAGACTCGCGGCGGATGTCGGGATCCTGAGAGTATCCATGCGTTCCGTCCGGGACTTGATGTCCCGAACTTCGATCAACGTTATGACCGCCGAGAAAAACAGAATTGCAACGATGGCAAAACACCCGGCATAGATTCGAGCGCCAATCCTGAAGTTCAATTTAAACATGATCAATCCCAATCCTTCTGGGCATGCGTCAGATTGCGTTGAAGTTCAATGTGGGCGCATGCCGCAAACATTGTGGTTTTTAACAGTAATACTGTTATGGTGAAGAGCTGGTTAATGATCGTAATAACGATGTAGTATTAAGTATTGCTACGTACTAAAAAATTCATAATTCATCTAATTTTGTTAGATTATTTTCAATAGTTCTCGATTTTTTCTTCCAGATACAGAGAAGAGGTTGTCCCAATTGCGCAAAATGAAGAGGGCAACGAGCGCTCCAAGCGCGGCGACCGCGGCCCACATCAAATTGTTGGGGTATTTGGTGAAATTGATCAAGCCGGGAATACTGCCGATCACACCGGTCGCATGCATGATGGTGACAAGTCCGTAGGTGATGGTTCGACAAAAACCAACCAGAAAGGCCAGAACAAGCAAAGCCTGAACCGAACCGACGAAAAACGCCATATCCTGTGTCACCCATTCCTGACCGTAGGCATTGTGAAAAATATTCACCATCCATTCCGGCCTGAAGAATTTCAGCGATGTCCACGCGACGAGAAAGGCGCCGATGGACAGACGAAGAATGAGGAGGGCGATTTCCAGTCTGCGCTGATCTGGCATTTTGGTTTCCGGCGTCCGAAGTCTGTAGAAAATACGATTCGTCTGTTGCGTCCGGTTTGGCGCAGGGCGATCAGGCCGGCTGCCGATCCAGGCCGATCCGTCCCATCGCCGGCAGCTTGATCGCCGGGCGCAGAATGTCCAGGCCCAGGGTCTGGCCAAGGATATGCAGTTCCAGCCCTTCCACCGCGCCGATGGCAATGCCGGCATATCCGGCAAACGATATCTGCCAGCCACTGTTGGAGGGTGTCGGCATGACGGTCAGCCAGGAGGGACCGAAATCCTTGCCGACGGCATGCGGCGGAAAGGCGAATTGAAGGTCGGGAACCTCGCGGGCGATTTCCGCAACAAACGAGTTGGAATTTGGACCCGGCCAGAGCGTGTAGCCGCCGGGGCGATCGTAGGGATAACGGGCGACCGCCGCCTCGATCGCCGGGATCATGCGGCTTGCCCTGTCTCCGCGCACATCCACCAACAGTTCCGGATCGTTGCCGTACCAGCGACCGTCCGGAGGGCCGACGCTGACACGCAAGGGGCGGCCCCATCCGATGACATCGTAGCGTGTGTAGTCGGACGCGCCGGCCGGTTTCAGCGCGATCCAGGTATGAACGGCAAAAATCCCGCGCCAGCGATAGGCCCGGGCCGCATAGACCTGAACCACGGCCCTTGTTTCGCGCGACGGCGCGGGGGCCAGACCGACGGGCGTCCGGTCGGCCTCGCTCCAGTGCGCCTGTGGGCTGCTTGCGGCATAGACTGCGGCACGGAGGAGGACGGGAACAATCAACAGGGCAAGGAACGTCAGAAGGATACCACGCATGCTGGCCAAGATAGGGAGCCCTCACGGCATGTGCAATTCACCGTGATGTGACTCCCTGCCCGCGCATGTTACCGGCTCTCGTTCGGCCTGAAGATAAAAAATATCTCAGGAATACCGAATCCGGACCATTTCAATTCCGTTCCGGAACATAGATTTTTCGACCCGCACAGGACCGTGCCGGGGGATCGGTCCTCAAGGTGCACCGAATTGTCGCCGAACAGCGGATTCGACCATAGCGATTTGGTGGACCCTTTCCCTGTTCTGACATTGTCGGCGCTGTAGGAGAGGTTCCAGATCGAATCGGCGGTCAAACAGAGGTCGCCGCCGGAGGAAATGGACTTGCTCTGCACCCTGCCGATGTCCACGCAGGTCAGTCCTTTCTTGTCGGCGACAGCCTTGCCATCGCTTCCCGGGATCAGCATGCACTGGTCATCGGGGCCTCCGGCAACAAATCCGAAGGAAACGGGCTTTTGCGGGACGGACGGCAGATAGAGACACGCTCGTACGAACGCCGCCGCACCGTCGGATGCCGCGGTGCCGCCGATCGCCGCGAGCAGAACAACCAGGCTGCACAAGCCGGATTTTGCGAATGACATTTATGGATCCTCCTGCCGTCAAAGCAAGGATGATACGACAATCCTGTCAAAAATACGAAGGAATCACAATTTTTAAGAGAGAAATCTGTCGAGCAGGAATCCTGCGGCGTGAAGACGGATCATCGTACGCTTACCGCAGGCCCCTGTTGATTTTTTCAAGGGCGTCGCTGCCCGGACAGAGATCGGCATCGTCAAGCACGTTCAAAGGCGCTTCGACCGTATCGAAGAGATCATGCAGATCGGTTTCCTCGCGGTCGATATAGAGCAGGCCGGTCGGGATAATCCCGTCGTCCCGGTGCAGCGTCTGCAGGGCGGCTGCCGCATCGGTAGGATCATGGGAGGCGTCGAGTTTTTCCAGCTGCATTACCGAGCCGTCATGCAGGGTGACGTCGGCGACCGTGCCTTCGTCGTATTGCGTCCGGATCTCAGTCTGCGGCGGGACAATGTCGAGACGCGCCATTGCCTCATTGTGATCGCGGACAAAATCGTAGCTCTTGGTCGAAGCCGCGTGATTGTTGAAGGTCACGCAGGGCGACACGACGTCGATGAAGGCGAAGCCGTGATAGCTGATCGCCGCCTTGATCAGGGGCACCAGTTGCTGTTTGTCGCCGGAGAAGCTGCGCGCGACATATCCGGCGCCGAGCTCGATCGCCAGCGCGCACAGGTCGATCGACTCGAACAGGTTGTCCGCGCCCTTGCGGTTTTTCGAGATCTTGTCGTTGGTCGCCGAAAACTGACCCTTGGTCAGGCCGTAGGTGCCGTTGTTTTCGCAGATATAGACCATGTTCAGGCGCCTGCGCACGGCGTGACAGAACTGACCGAGCCCGATCGACGCCGTGTCGCCGTCGCCGGACACGCCGATATAGGTCAGATCCTTGTTGGCGAGGTTGGCGCCGGTTGCCACAGACGGCATGCGCCCGTGCACGGAATTGAAGCCGTGCGAGCGGTTCAGGAAATAGTTCGTGGTCTTTGACGAGCAACCGATGCCGGAAACCTTGGCGATCCGGTGGGCTTCGATTTCCAGTTCGAAACAGGCTTCGATGATGGCGGCTGAAACCGAGTCGTGACCGCAGCCGGCGCACAGCGTCGACACCACGCCCTCATAGTCGCGGCGGGTCAGGCCAAGGGTGTTGACCGGCAGATTGGGATGATGAAATTGCGGCTTTGCAATATGTGTCATGGGATTCCCTGCTACGCTGCCGTGATCGAGGGGGCGGCGGCGGCCGCGATCCGTTCGTCGCGTTCCATGTGATCGAGGACGGCCTGCTTTACGAAGGCCGCCGTCAGCGGCATGCCGTCGTAATTGGTGACGGCGATCAGCTTGTGCGCCGGGATGTCTGCTTCGGTGATCAGCAGGTGGCGCATCTGGGCGTCGCGATTCTGTTCGACGACGAACAGGTAATCGTGACGGTCGATGAAGTCCGACACTTCGGCTCCGAACGGGAAAGCGCGCAGGCGCATATGGTTGACGCCGCGTCCTTCCCGCGACAGGTCCTGCAAAGCTTCCCTGACGGCGGGCTCGGTTGAGCCGAAATTGATGATGGCCAGTTTCGAAGTGGCGCTGGATTCGCGGATGACGGGCTTGGGCACAAGCGCGGTGGCGGTCTCGAACTTGCGGTCGATGCGGGCCAGGTTTTCAGCGTTGAGAACGCCGTCCTCGGTGTATCCACCGGTGTCGGTATGGGAGGTGCCGCGGGTGAAGAAGGCGCCCTTTTCAGGGTGGGTTCCCGGCACCGTGCGCCAGGGAATGCCATCGCCGTCGACGTCGCGATAGCGGGCAAAGTCGGCCGCCTTGTCGAGCGCTTCGGCATCGAGAACCTTGCCGCGGTCGGCCTTGCGGGCATCGTCCCATCGCAATTCGTCGACCACCCAATCGTTCATTCCGATATCGAGGTCACTCAGGACGAAGACCGGCGTCTGCAATCTTTCGGCAACGTCGAAGGCGTCCGCGGCCATGGAAAAACACTCATTGGGATCGCCGGGAATCAAAAGCACGTGTTTGGTATCGCCGTGGGAGGCGTAGGCGCAGGCCAGAACGTCGGATTGCTGGGTGCGCGTCGGCATTCCGGTGGAAGGGCCGCCGCGCTGGATATCAAAGATCACCAGCGGGATTTCGGCGAAATAGGCGAGGCCGATAAATTCGCCCATCAGGGAAATGCCGGGGCCGGATGTCGCGGTAAAGGCCCGGGCGCCGTTCCAGTTGGCACCGATTGCCATGCCGACGGCCGACAATTCGTCCTCGGCCTGGATGATGGCGGCGCGCAGTCTGCCGTTTTCGTCGCGGCGAAACTTGTGGGCGTATTTCTCGAAGGCTTCGGCCAATGAGGTCGACGGTGTGATCGGATACCAGGAGGCGACCGTCGCTCCGGCATAGAGCGCGCCAAGTCCGGCGGCTTCGTTGCCGTTGATCATGATCTTGCCTTCGGCCTTGTTGGCCGCGCGGACCCGCACTTTCGGTTTGATGGTAATGTTTTCGCGCACATAATCGCGGCCGATGGCAAGCGCCTGCACATTCGGCGCAATCAGCTTCTCCTTGCCGCGAAACTGCTCGCCGATGAGCGTTTCGATGACCGGCAGGTCGATCTCGATCAATTCCGCCAAGGCGCCGAGATAGACGATGTTTTTGAACAATTGCCTTTTGCGCTGATCTTCCCAGACCTCGGCGCACAGACGGGCTATCGGGATTCCGATGACGTCGATGTCGGTGCGGGTGAATTTGCGCTCCCAGGTCGAATCGTAGACCAGAATGCCGCCCGGCACGATTTCCGCACAATCCTGAGCGTAGGTTTGCGGGTTCATGGCCACCATCACGTCGATGCCCTCGCGGCGGCCGAAATGACCTGCTTCGCTCACCCGGATCTCATACCATGTCGGCATGCCCTGGATGTTGGAGGGAAAGATGTTCTTCGGCGCGACGGGGATGCCCATCCGAAACAGGGCCTTGGCGCACAAGAGATTGGCGCTGGCTGAACCGGACCCGTTGACATTGGCGAATTTCAGAACGAAGTCGTTGATGCCTCCCCGGGACAGGCCCTGTGCCTGGGCAAGGGGTTGGCCCTGGGGTGGGACGGCAACGTCAGAAGACATTTTCTATCGCCTTGTTGTCTGTTGCATGGGCATCCCAATAGGTCAGCTTCTGCATGTCCCATGCCGCGGTCGGACAGCGTTCGGCGCACAGGCCACAGTGCAGACACATATCCTCGTCCTTGACCATGACCCGCCCGGTTTTCAGACTGTCCGAGACGTAGAGGGATTGTTCCAGATTCATCGCGGGGACGCGCAGGCGCTCCCGCAATTCGGTTTCTTCGCCATTTTCGGTAAAATTGATGCAGTCGACCGGACAGATGTCGGTACAGGCGTCGCACTCGATGCACAAGGACCGGGAGAACACCGTCTGGACGTCGCAATTGAGGCAGCGCATCGCCTCTTCGAGCGCCAGCTTTTCGTCATATCCCAGTTCGACCTCGACATGCAGGCTCTTCAGGGCCTCCGCCGGATCCGCATGGGGTACCGCGACGCGCCGGTCGTTCGAAATTGCATTGTCGTAGGACCATTCATGGATGCCCATTTTCTGGCTGACCAGATTGGCGGTCGGCGGCGGCCGGCGCAGCAACGGTTCGCCGCGACAGAACAGGTCGATGGAAATGGCGGCCTGATGGCCGTGGGCGACCGCCCAGATAATGTTCTTCGGCCCCCAGGCGGCATCACCGCCGAAAAACACGTTCGGCAGGGTCGACTGAAAGGATTCCGCATGCACGACCGGCATGCCCCATTCATCGAAATCGAGACCGATGTCGCGTTCGATCCAGGGAAAGGCATTGTCCTGACCGATTGCCATCAGCACATCGTCGCATTCAACGATCACCGGCGGCTCCCCGGCCGGTTTCAGGGACCTGCGGCTGGTGTCGTCATATTCGGCCCGCATTTTCTCAAACACGACGGCCTTGAGTTTGCCGTTCTCCGTCAGGAATTCCTTGGGGGCGTGATTGTCGAGGATGGGAATGCCTTCGCGTTCCGCGTCCTCGATCTCCCAGTCGGAAGCCTTCATGTCCGCGCGCGGCGAGCGGACGGTGACCTTGACGTCCGTCCCCCCCAATCGCAGCGCGGTTCGGCAGCAATCCATTGCCGTGTTGCCGCCGCCGATGACGACGACGCGCTTGCCGATCTCCTCGACATGTTCAAACGCTACCGAGGTGAGAAAATCGATGCCGATATGAATGTTCGCGTCGGCCTCCTCGCGGCCGGGGATCTTGAGATCCTTGCCGCGCGGCGCTCCCGTACCGATGAAGATGGCGTCGAAACCCTCGTCTAGGACCGATTTCAGGCTGGAAATTTCCTGTCCGAACCGCACTTCCACGCCGCCCCGGTCGAGAACGTAGCCGACTTCCTCGTCGAGAACCTTCTGCGGCAGCCGGAAAGACGGGATGTTGGTCCGCATCAATCCGCCGCCGCGCCGGTCCTTTTCGAACAGCACACATTCATAACCGAGCGGCGCCAGGTCGCGGGCGACGGTCAGCGACGCCGGCCCGCCGCCGATCAGGGCGATGCGCTTGCCGTTCTTGCGCTCGGGTATTTCCGGCAGCCGGTCGGCAATGTCGTCGCGATAGTCGGCCGCAACCCGTTTCAGGCGGCAGATGGCAACCGGTTTCTCCTCGATCCGCGTGCGCCGGCAGGCCGGTTCGCAGGGACGGTCGCAGGTGCGGCCGAGAATGCCGGGGAAAACGTTGGACTGCCAATTGATCATGTAGGCGTCGCTGTAGCGCCGCTGAACGATCATCCGGATATATTCGGGTACCGGCGTATGCGCCGGACAGGCCCATTGGCAATCGACAACCTTGTGAAAGTATTCTGGGTCGGTGATATCGGTAGGCTGCATGCCCCCTCCGAAACGCACAATTGCACCAGCGGATACTCCAGCGGAATCCGTTCCTACGGGTGTCGCCAATCCGCACTGGAACAGATTTTTAGCTCGAATTTACACAATAACAAGGTTAATCTAAGATTTTGTAAATTTGTGAACAAAACGTGATGAATTTCTTCATCCATTGCTGAAACTTGCAGTTGTGAATTTTCAGCTCGGACTCTCGTCAATGGTAGTTTTGCGCCATCTCACCGCGAAAACGAGACCGGCAAATATGAGGGCCGCGCCGGCCATCTGCGGCGCCGACAACCGTTCGCCCAGCAACAGTGCGGACAGGGCGATGCCGAAGACCGGGACCAGGAGGAAAAACGGCGCAATCGCGGACGCGGTATAGACGGCAAACAGGCGCCCCCAGATCGTATAGACAAGCACAGTCGCGATCGCCGCGGAATAGAGCGCCGCGGCGACGACCTTCCAGGAGATGGTTGCAAACAGGCCGATGAGGGAGCCGTCGGCCTCGATCAGTCCGGACAGAGCCAGGAGCGGCAGGGGTGCGGCCAGGCTCATCCAGACGGCAACGCCCAGCATGTCGGCGCCGCCAAGGGACTTGAGAACGATGTTGCCGCCTGCGGCGCACAGGGCGGCGGCAAGAATCAGTCCGTACCCGGCAAGGGACCCTGTTTGCGCATTGTTGGCGACCAGGAAGGCGAGGCCCGCGATCGCCAGACCGAGGCCAACGACCTGGCGCGGGACGAGGCGCTCTGAAAAGATCGCCATGGCCAGAAGGATGGTGAAAAAAGCCTGGGTATGGATGAGCAGCGATGCCAGTCCCGCCGGGATCCCGCGTGTCATCGAGATGAACATCAGGCCGTACTGACCGATTCCGAACAGCAGTCCGACAGCGATGAGATGCGGCCACGGGACTTTCGGACGCGGGACGAAAAACACGAACAGGGCCGCGCAGAAGAATCGCAGGAAGGCGAAAAATACCGGCGGCGTCTGATCGAGGGCAACGGCTGTGACAGGAAATGTCGCCCCCCACAAAAACGACGCCAGGACCGCCAGCCAGACATCCCTGGGACGAATCGTCATTCGGTCCCGGTCGACGCGGAAACCAGGGCGTCGATGTGAACCTGGGCGCAGTCGATCACCGGAAATTCGCAATCGGCACCGTCAAACGCAAGGAACAGGTCGGTCCCGGCAAGGGCGACCGCGTCCGCACCCTGGTCGCGGTAGAGACGTTCGCCCTGGGCGAGGAAGAAAGCGCGTTGTGCGTCGGTCGCCTGACCGGACATGGCCATCTGTGTGTAATTTGTGTGCGTCGCCTCAAGGTCGTCGCCCTCGGGGATCACGATCTCCACGGAGGAAATTCCGCCATAGAGGCGGGACTTCAGCACCGGACCGGTGCCGAGCAATCCGACCCGTGAAATGCCTGCCCGGGCAAAGTGGTCGTCCAGAATGGGGATCGCGTTCAGCAGCGGCAAAGGTGAAATTGCCTCCAGTTCCCTGATGCAAAAATGCCCGGCAAGCGAGGTAACGACCGCGGCGTCGGCGCCGGCTGCCTGAAGGCGCCGAACAAAGCCGAGAAAGATTTCCGCCTGTTTTGCAGCCTCGCCGGCCATCATGTTGGCCAGAAGATCCCGGGTCTGGGCATGAACGATCGTCACATCCATGGCGGCGTTTACGGCTGCGTGGCCGCGCACGAGACCGCGATAGTAGAATTCGGTGGCGGCCGGCCCGATGCCGCCGATCAGACCGAGATGCATGGTTTGGCTCCGTCAGGGATCGTTACTGTTTTCCACTTACCACGTTCGCGGTCTCGCGGATAACGTCAAATGCGAGGTCGATATCGGCCTTTGTGGTGTCGAACTGGCCGGCCACGAAGCGGATGGCGAACGCATCGTCGACGGTGGTCTGGGTCAGGTAGATGCGGCCGTCGTTGTTGATGGCTTCGATCAACTGCGCGTTCAGGGCATCGAGATCCTGAATGCCGGGCCGTGCCAGCCGGAATGAAAACAGCGACAGGAACGGTTCGGTGACGATTTCCATGTCCGGTTCGGCGCCGAGCCGGGTCGCCAGGTCCTGCGACCAGGCGACGTGATTGCGGATCATGGTCCGCAGGCGTTCCAGCCCGTAGGCCCTGAGCAGGAACCAGACCTTCAAGGCGCGGAAGCGGCGACCGAGCGGCACCGACCATTCCGAGAAGTTGATGATCTCGTCCTTGCCCGCCGTCTTCAGATAATCCGGCCTGATGGCCAGCGTGCGCACGAGATCCGTGGGCTCGGCGATGAAGTGGGCGGCGCAGTCGAACTGAACGCCGAGCCATTTGTGCGGGTTGAACACGATTGAGTCCGCCGCATCGACGCCGTCCCAGAAATGCCGGAACTCCGGACAGATCATCGCCGATCCGGCCCAGGCGGCGTCGACATGCACATACAGTCCGTGGCGCTTTGCCAGTTCGCAGACACCGGCAATGTCATCGCTGGCGCCGACGCTGGTTCCGCCGACGCAGGCGACGATGCCCGCAGGCGTCAGGCCGGCTTCGCGGTCGTTGCGGATCGCCTGTTCCAGCGCGGCAAGGTCGATGCTGCGGTTCGGACCGGCAACCGGGACCTTGACGAGATTGTCCTGGCCGATCCCGGCAATCCAGATCGCCTTGTCGATGGAGGAATGGACCTGGTCGGAGGAGTAGATCCTGACGGCGGGACTGGCGGCCAGACCGGCGCTGTTGCCATGCCATTGCAAGGCCCGTTCGCGCATGGTCAGGATTGCGGCGAGGGTGGCCGAAGACGCCGAATCCTGAATGACGCCGGAAAAACCCTCGCGCAAACCCAGCGCCTGGCGCAACCAGTCGAGGACAACGACCTCCATTTCTGTTGCCGCCGGCGAGGTCTGCCACAGCATGCACTGCGCGGCCATCGCGGTCGTCAGATATTCGGCGATGATCGAGACCGGACTGGCATTGGATTGAAAATAGGCGAAAAACCGTGGGTGCTGCCAATGGGTCATGCCCGGCACGACGACGGATTCGAAATCGGAAAAGATCGTTTCGAGCGCTTCCCCGGTTTCCGGTGGGCTCGTCTGCAATTGGGCGGAAATGTCGCCCGGCGTCAGTTTCGGCCGCACGGGACGGTCGCGCAGGCCGGCCCGATAATCGACACCCCACTCGGCCGCCTTGATTGACCATCTGCGGAATTCGTCCCACTCTTCGGGTGTTTGCAGTTCCGGGCCCCGGGACCCTGGAGTCTGGCGGTCGTTGTCCATGCTTGCTTCCGGTTAATGCGATTTCAACAAGATTGTGAGACTCTGTCACAGTTACGGCCGACACAATCATGTTTTGAGATCAAAGTTGATTCCAAAATAATTAACATGTTAAATACAATGGAGTGAACGACGATGTCAACAAGGCTGCGGGGACGGCATTGCCCGCCAGGAAGCGCCGATCCGGGAGATCAGACCGACCGATGTCCGAATGACGAAAGCGGCCTGCGGGACACCGGATAAATATGCTGGCGCTTGAAAAATCGTTTCTCTGCGGATCAATCCCGCAATTGGTGACCCCGTTTCGACGCGGCGCGGTCGACTACGATGCCTATGCCCGGCTGGTCGAATCCCAGGTGCGAAACGGATCGCATGGCGTTCTGGTCAACGGCGCCGTATCCGAACCCGATTCGCTCACCGTCGATGAACGCAACCACCTTGTGGAAGTCGCTCTCGAGGCTGCGGCAGGTCGCACGACAATCGTTGTCGACACGAGTGCCCGCTCTCAAGGCGAATGCGAGGCCCTGACCCGGTTTGCCGGCGCCGATCCGGATGTCGATGCATTGCTGGTCGCGCCCCCCGTTAGCTCGGGGCCGCCGCAGGAGGGTTTGCTGTCGTTCTATCGCGCGCTCAACACCCTGCATGACAAGCCCTGGGTCATGCATCACAATCCCGGCGGCGCGGATGTCGCAATCTCCCCGGAGACCGTCATGCAGATAGACAGGGTCTGCCCAACCTTTGTCGGGATCAAACAGTCGTCCGGCGATTTCGGATATGTGTCTGGACTGTTCAATATGATCGGCGACGAACTGCGTGTTTTCGCGGGCCGCGAGGATACGGGATATCCGATGCTGGTCATCGGCGCCTGCGGACTGATGAATGCAGCGGGAAACCTCGTGCCGCGTTCCGTGGCGGATATGTGCGAGGCCGTCTGGGACGGCAATCTGTTCGAGGCGCGGGATGTCTATCATGGCCTTTTTGAAATCAACCAGGCGCTCCAGTCCCCGGGCAATCCGATCGCCCTGAAATATATGATGAAGCGACTGGGCGTGATACCGGGCAATGACCACCGGCTTCCGCTGATGCCGGCGGAGACGGATCTGCAACGCCATCTGGACGGCATATTGAGACGGGCGGATTTGATCGGATGAACGTGATCCAGCTGACGGAAGCGGCGCGCAATGGTTGACCGTCGCCCCCCGAAGGACCCATCGCCCGACGCCGACGGTCTGCGCAAGACCAGGCGCTCGCTGCCGATCGCCCTGTTGCGGGCGCGCGAGACGGTGATGGCCGGGTTCCGGCCGATTCTGGCGCGCCACGATGTTACCGAGCAGCAATGGCGCGTGATCAGGGTTCTGGGAGAGGCCAGTCCGCGCGACGCCACCGACGTGGCGGACCATTGCTGCATTCTCATGCCAAGCATGACCCGGATCATTCGCGCGCTGCAGGACCGCGGACTGATCACCCGTGCCCGCGACGAATCCGATGGCCGCAGGCTTGTCCTTGCGATCACTCCGGCGGGGCGCGATCTGCTCGACAAGGTGACCCCGCACAGTCTTGACGTCTATCGCGATATTGCCGAGCGCTACGGCGTGGACAGGGTCGAAACCCTCCTGGACATGCTGGAGGACCTTGCGGCACTTGGCGATCGTTGAATCATGCCGGTGCTTGCGAGCCGGGCTGCAGTTGCGCCTTCATGACGGCAATCACGTCACGCATCTGCGCGGTGTCGCCGGTAGTGCGCTTGACCAGAAGCGCACCCTGCAGGGCGCCGAACAGGAAGCGGGCCATTTTCTCCGGCGGCGCGGTCAGGACGAACTCGCCGCGTTCGACACCGCGTTTTAAGATCCTCGCCAGCCAGGTCTGATGCCACTCGAAGAACCGATCGACCCAGCGCCGCATATCTTCAGGCAAAGCCAGGATCTCTCCGGCCAACGCACCGCTCAGACAGACCTGATCCGGTGTTTTCGAAAAACGGATATAGGGCTCGATGTAATGATCGAGCATGATCATCGAGGGGGTCGAGTCGTCTGCCGCAATGTCGTCCAGTGCGGCACCGAAGCGTTTGGAATAGCGCTCGATCACGGAAACGCCGAGGTCGGTTTTCGAGGGGAAGTGATAATGAATGCTTGCTTTGCGAATACCCATCGCGTCGGCAATGTCCTGGTAGCTGAAGGCGGTATAGCCGCGTGTCTGGATCAGCATCTCGGCGAGGTCGAGAATCTGATCGGCCGTTTTCGAACGGGATTTGGGACTGGCCCGGGATTTCGACCCGGATAGGGGCGCGGATTTCACCATGGCGGTTTGATAGGACACAAACCGCGTTGTGAAAACCGAATTCCGTCAATCCGCGGCCGGCCGCGCAGGGGCGGCCGCGGACCGATCAGAATTTTTCCGAGAACGGCCGCATGTCGAGCTCATGGGTCCAGGTGGATGCCGGCTGACGGACCAGATGCAGGTAGGACCGGGCGATCGCACCGGGATCCATGCGGCCGGACGGTTCGGTTTCCGCCGGCGGTCCGAACCGTTCCTCGGTTTGCAGTTCGTCAATCAGCCCGTCGAGGATGACGTGGGCCACATGGATGCCCTGCGGGCCGACCTCGCGGGCAAGCGACTGGGCGAGGCCGCGCAGGGCGAACTTCGCCGAGGCGAAGGCGCTGAAGCGCGCACCGCCCCGAATTCCGGCCGTCGCACCGGAAAAGATGATTGTGCCGGTGCCGCGCGCCAGCATGGCCGGCAGGACCGCCGAGGTCACCTGCATGGCGCCGAAGCAGCCTGTCCGCCAGATCCGTTCGAAATCGGCGGGTGTCGTCTCCGCGAACGGCCTGATCAAGAGGGCATGGGCGTTGTGGACCACATGGTCGATTCGTCCGGCGACCGGACTGAGCGCCGCGGCGACCGCGGTCGGATCGGTCAAATCACAGGACAGGTGAGTATAGGCGCCGCCAAATTCCTCGACGGCGGCGCCGATCTCCGCGGTAACCCGGTCGCTTCTCGACAGCCCGACAATGTCGTGACCGGCTTCGGCGAATGTTCTTGCGAGTTCAAGGCCGAGGCCCTCGGCAATGCCGCTGATCAGGAGGGTGGGGCGAGGGGATCCGGTCATGTGATTACATCCATCCGAGCAGGGTGAGGAGCAGGACGATCTGTGCGCCCCAGGCGACGGCGAAACTGATCGTGCGCAGAAACGGAATTCCGGCGGAGTAAACGACAAAGTGGACCAGGCGGGCAAAGAAATAAACCGTGACCGCGCCTTGAGTTGCTGCCGTTGACAGGCCAAGCGCATTCAGGGCCAGGACGGCGGCGGCGAAGATCACCAGGTTTTCGACCGCATTGCGATGCGCCTTGATCGAACGCTGTGCCCAAAGGGAATGGGGTCCGCCGGATTCCGGCTTGGTGTCGGAGAGCGCGGGCATCAGTCCCCGCACGGCGATGCGGTCGAGGACGTAGGGGACCCAGAACAGCGCGGTCATCAGAAGTGTCAAAGCCAGCCAGAAGAGTTCGCTCATCATGTCATGTTCCTTTCCTGAAATTATTTTACCTACTAATAGGTAAAATTCAGAAATGAAAATGCGACAAATTCGACCCTCTGGCATGGCCGCAGGCAGAACGGGCCTCAGCGCTTTTCCAGTTCAGCCCGGACCGTCTGAACAGATGGGAAATGTGGAATCAACGACCTTGAGATTTTCACTGTCTCTGCGAAGCCGTAAAACCGCTGGTCTGAATGCGCCGGTAACCCGGTCCGCTGTTCTCCAATGCACCCGATTTTGCAGGACATGGAAGGGGCTCAACCAATCGGATTTTTGCGGCTTTTCAGATCAAACAGGGATGTGAAACCCAACATCCTCATCCCGATGTGAGCATTCCCAGTGCCAAACACGGGAACACCCGTGTTTGATGCGTCTCAGCATGAGGCCAAGGAAAATGGACACCGTTGTGTATTGGTTCCTCGCACGGCTTGCGAGTTATTGAAATAATTAGTGAATTTGTTCATTGAAGTCGCCCGGGTTGACGGTCGACACGATCAGGAACCTGACCGGCTCTACGACACGCGAACATAGCCCGCCAACCCGGTTTTCTGATGCTCGATCACATGACAATGAAAGGCCCAGTCGCCCGGATTGTCGGCCACCAGAGCGATGTCCACGCTTTCGTTCTTCAAAAGAAGAATTGTGTCCGTCCAGTTCTTCGGCAGTTGCCGCCGGTTCGATCGCAGCGGCAGGAAGGTCAGTCCGTGCAGGTGGATCGGGTGCATGTTGGGGGATTCGTTGCGCAGGCGCAAAATGTAGCTTTGTCCCAGTTTGAGCGAGGCGAGGGGGCCGGTGCCCTCGACCGCATCGCCCGGCCAGGGCCGGCGGTCTATCGACCAGAATGTATAGGGATAGCTTCCGCACAATCCATTGTTGGCGCCATCCCCGTCCGGTGTCCAGCCAAAGACCAGTTCACGGGTCTCGGCATGGGCAAGATCGGGAACCGCCACCGGATTTCTTGGCAGGGGTCGCAATTCCTTCAGGTCACGCTTCAATGACGTGCCGACCGGACGCAGCCTGGCGAGAACATGCGGCCGGCGGCCGCGCATTCCGACGATCGAAATATCCTGACCCTGAATGTCGGGGACCCGCAGCGCGACATCGACCCTTTGACCCGGACCGACCCGCAGGGGCGCGTCCCGGGTCGGCCAGGCAATTTGCTCCTCGACCGGATGCCCGTCCCAGGCGATGATCCTGCCGGGAAGATCGGGCAGGGCCAGCCTGTAGACCCGCGTCGTATCGGTGGCCGCAAAGCGCAGCCTGACCAGGCCGCCGGCCGGAACATCGTATACGGGGTCGATTTGCCAGTTTGTGGTCAGCGTATTGCCGAGTGTCCCGCCGCGGGCCGCACCCTTCGCGGTGAAGAACGGCAGGACCTTTCCCGCCTTGTCGAGGCGAAAGTCCTTCAGGTTGAGCGGCAGGTCGAGATCGAAGCCGATCTCTTCGGGCTCCTCCACAACGAGGATGCCGGTCAGGCCGAGAGCCATCTGCGTCATCGTCATGCAATGGGGGTGATACCAGTAGGTGCCGGCGTCCGGCGGGGTGAAGGCGTAGGAAAAGGTTTCTCCCTCGGAGATGGGGAATTGCGTCAGATAGGGAACTCCGTCCATGGCGTTCGCAAGCCGGATGCCATGCCAGTGCATGGTCGTGTAGTCGGCAAGACCGTTGGTCAGGTTGATTGTCACCGGTTCGCCCTGGCGCAACCGGATGACCGGGGGCGGTGCGTTGTCCATGAGGCTGACCAACCCGTCGGTCCGGGGTTTGTCGAAGGTATAGGCGGTTGTCCGCGACCGGAATTCGAGCGGTGTGGCGCCTTGCGCTGCGAAATGAAATCCGAGTGACGCTCCAATGGCGCCGGAGCCGGCGAGAAAGGCCCGCCTGCTGAACCTGGAGATATTTGTTGTCATTGTACGAGACGGCTGGCCGAATGTATTTGGGAAAGTCGGAAGATTTGCGATCGTACCACAATGCGGGCCGAAGCGCGCTGGCTGACCTGCGTCGTGTTCGCGCAGACCCGCAGGCTGGCGACGAAACCCGCAGCGCATTGCATACCGGAGTACGAGACTTTCCAGCCCGCAGACTTCGGTGCCGTCCTGCCCGCTCAATTAACCGTCATGCGGCTGCGAATCGCGAATTGTGCTCTATAGTCGCGCCATGACAGATTCCGGTTATCGCATCGACATCAAGGACCATAACGGACGCGTGACCGCGCATCGCGGCGAATGCGTGGTGGCTGAAACCGACCGCGCCGTGATCCTGCGCGAGACCCGGCTCGACGATTACATCTACTTCCCGATCGCCAGTGTCGATCCAGGCCTGTTGACGCCTTGCGATCATAGAACGTTCTGTCCGTTCAAGGGCACGGCGACCTATTGGCACGTTACGGACCCTGCCTCCGGCGTGCGGATCGAAAACGGCGCCTGGGCCTATCGCTCACCACTCCCCGAGGCTGCGGGGATCGAAGGTTACCTGTGTTTTTCACCCGAGGTTGTCGAGCGGTACAGTTTTGCCGAAGCTCCGGTCAAGGGGCCGGACGACGGACATGTCAGCAGTCCGTTGAGCGACTGGATCCTGCGCGAGGCCGGGTTCTGCACCAGTCGCCGGGACCTTGTGCTGCAACTGGGCCGCAAGCTGGTTGAATCCGGTGTGCCCGTCTATCGCCTCAACATCACGATCTGGTCCCTGCATCCGCAGATCGTGGGTGCGAATTTCAACTGGCGGCGCGACACCGACAGTGTCACTGTCTCGGAACCGAGCCACGACCTGTTCTCAAGCGAACAGTTTCTCAACAGTCCGGTTCGCCTGGTCACCGAAGGCCTCGGCGGCGTGCGCCAGGCCCTCAATGTGGAGCGCATGGAATTTGAATTTCCGATCATGCAGGACCTGCGGGCAGAGGGGGCGACGGACTATGTCGCGATGCCGTTGCGGTTCTCCGACGGGCAATACAATTCCATGACGCTGGCAAGCGACGATGAGAACGGGTTCACAACCGCCGATCTGGGGCTGGTGTTTGAATGTGTCGGCGTCCTCAGCCGCTATTTCGAGGTGCTCACGCTGCGGACGAATACAATGACGCTGCTCGACACCTATCTCGGGCCGCGCACGGGCCGAAAGGTGCTGGAAGGCGCAATTCGCCGGGGAGACGGCGAGAACATACAGGCCGTCGTTCTGTTCTCCGACCTGCGCAATTCGAGCCGGCTGGCCGAAGATCTGCCGCGCGACGACTATCTGCGTCTGCTGAACCGCTATTTCGAGACCTTGCTGGAACCCATCGCCGAACAGGGCGGCGAAGTGCTGAAATTCATCGGCGACGCGGTCCTTGCGATCTTCCCGCTTGCCGACGATGGCGCGGCCCGCACCGGCCAGGCGCTGACGGTTCAGGCGCACAATGCCCTGGCGGCCGCGCAAAGCGCACTGGCGCGCGGCAAGGGCGAGACCGATCAGGGGTGTCCGGCGATCGACTTCGGCATCGCGCTGCATGTCGGGGAAGTGACCTATGGCAATGTCGGCGGGCACGACCGGCTGGATTTCACCGTCATCGGCCCGGCCGTCAACCTGGCGACTCGAATCGAGCGCCTGTGCAAGACAAGCGGCAGCCGGGTTCTGGTCTCAAGCGAATTTCGAGCCGCTCTCAACGGCGATTTGCCGGATCCGGTCGTGTCTGAAACCGGACCGGTTCCGAGGTTTCGATCCATCGGCGCGCATCGGTTTCCGGGAATCGCGGCGGACCAGACGGTTTTTGCGCTGACGTAACGGCGTGGTCACGCCTCCCTTTGCCAGCGGTAGCGGACATCCGGCATCTTTTCCTCATTGCGCGCGCCGTCGGTAAACTCCACCGGCAGGAATCCATGCCGTTCGTAGAATTTGCGCGCGCGCATATTGGCCTGGAAACACCAGAGCTCGAGGTTTGGCAGGCCGAGAGATTTCGCCGCGTTCACCAGCAGGCTGCCGGCCCCCTTGCCGATATGGTTGGGGTGGGTGTGCAACAGGCGGATCTCTTCGCGTTGCCGGGCGAGAAACGAGATGATCAGGCCTCCCTGCTCGGCAAGTGTCACGTCGCACTCGTTCATGATGATATTGGCGATGAACCAGCGGTCCTCGTCCGGGGTGTGCAATTCGGGCAGGAATGTCAGCAAGCGCAACGAGGGCGAAAAGACGTCGGCGAGCGCGTCGGCGTCGGCTTTGACCGCCTGACGGATTTCGATTGCCTTTTCGGTCATCGGCGACGCCTCGTTGCGACGGATCTCTTACAGCGTGTCGCGTGAAACCGGATTCATGCAACACGCTGAAGATCTTTTGATGCGGAAATCGTTTTCGTTTGATCTGAGGCAGATCAAACGCGACATGCGTTGGCCGTGCAAACGATCCCGTCCGAACGGAATATCGCCATGACAGCCCCTATCCGACCGACAGCAGCGCCTGTTCCGGTGCATCCTGGCCGCGGCCGAGATAGGCTTCCAACTGGCGGAAGATCTCCAGCGAGATCGACCCGCTTTCGGTCTCCGCCTCGACGCCTGCTTGCGCCTGGCTGGACACGAAGATGCCGGATGGATCGAAGCCCGCGACCTGTTCAAAGGCGAATTGCGCCTCAACGCCGTCGCTCTCGATGGAAAACTCGGCAAAGCGGCCCGAGGATCCCGACGGACCGTCAGGACCGAGTTCAAGGAACTGCTCGAACCCGAGCGTGGCTTCGAAACCGTCGCCGGTTATGGTGATTTCGCCGTAACGCTCGGCCGACGCAAAGCCGCTTTCCTCGTCGAATTCGACGATTTGATTGAACGAGATTTCGACGTCGAAATCGTCGACCTCCAGGCTGATCTCGCCGAACGTGATCGATTCGGCCGCCCGCCCCTCAGGCCCGATCGATACGGATTGTGAGCGGAAGAGGGAAGCGGAAAAGCCGTCGCCCTGGATTGTGGTTTCGCTGATGCGCTGGCGGATGGCCTCGAATTGCAGATCCCGGCCGGTCCGGTCTTCGCTGCGTTCG
>JGI12316J15310_10000333_pt11 | contig 25538 bp, 23 predicted proteins | sample MarCyaLeptolynsp_FD_15310 | JGI IMG/M metagenome (IMG submission 15310)
GGTCCGGCCGGCCTGTTCGCGGCCGACCAGTTGGCGGCCCGCGGGCTCAAAATCGAAATCATCGACCGGATGCCGTCGCCTGCCAGAAAATTCCTGATGGCCGGGCGCGGAGGCCTCAATATCACGCATAGCGAAGCCACGGATACTTTCATACGACGTTACCGCGAGGCGACGCCGTTTCTTGCTCCGATGATCGAGGCGTTTCCTCCCGAGGCACTGATCGACTGGTGCCACGAGCTCGGCCAGGACACCTTTGTCGGGTCAAGCGGACGCGTCTTTCCCGCTGCGATGAAGGCATCTCCGCTTTTGCAGGCCCTTCTCCGCCGACTTCAGGATCGCGGTGTTTCGCTCCGGACCCGGCATTCACTTACAGGTCTGTCGGCTGAGAACACGGCAATCGTACAAACGGAAAGTGGGCAGAGTAGCGAAATTGCAGCCCGCGCCATCTTGCTTGCCATGGGCGGTGCCAGTTGGCCGAAACTCGGATCGACGGCTGCCTGGGTGCCGGTTCTGGAAGAACACGGGGTGCGGATAACGCCCTTTCGGCCGGCCAATTGCGGCTTCGAGATTGCCTGGAGTTCGTTCCTGAAAGACAGGTTCTCCGGCTCCCCCCTGAAGCGGATCGGCCTGAACCTTGCCAAAGAGCGGGTTCCGGGTGAAGCAATCCTTTCCGAAAAGGGTCTGGAAGGCGGGGCGATCTATGCACTTTCTGCCGAAATCCGCGATACGATCAGCCGTCTTGGTTCGGCGGAACTCGAAATCGACCTGCGTCCCGCTCTGACTGCCGATCAGCTTGCGAACACACTCGCGCGTCCGCGGGGAAAACAGACCTGGTCCACCTTCCTGAAAAAAACACTCAAACTGAAACCTGTCGAAGTCGCCTTGCTGCACGAAAATGGTCCGTTGCCAGACGATCCTGTTAACCTTTCAGATCGCATCAAACGGGTGAAACTGACCAGCACGGCGCCCTACCCGATCGACAGGGCGATTTCGTCGGCGGGCGGTATTGCGCTTGACGAATTTGAGGAAACGCTGATGCTCACCAAGATCCCGGGCGTGTTCGCAGCTGGAGAAATGCTGGATTGGGAAGCGCCGACCGGCGGTTACTTGCTGCAAGCCTGTTTTGCGACAGCCCACCGCGCGGCTTCGGGCATAGAAACCCATCTGAAGACGGCGACCCTGGAACAAATTTCATGACGATACTTTTTGTAGATGCGGACGCCTGCCCGGTGAAGGACGAAGCCGTCCGGGTCGGCGAACGGCACAAGGTCGAAATCAAATTCGTCTCCAACAGCTGGATGCGGCTGCCGGACGGGGACCTGATCGAGCGGGTGGTGGTTCCGGAAGGACCGGATGAGGCAGACAACTGGATTGCCGACCGGGCCAGCGAAGGCGATGTTGTCGTTACCGCAGACGTGCCGCTGGCGGCGCGATGCGTGAAAGCCGGTGCTCTTGTGATCGGTCCGAGCGGAAAACCGTTTCGCGAGGACGGCATCGGCATGCGCCTCGCGATGCGCGATCTCAACACGCATCTGAGGGAAACGGGCGAAATCCGCGAAGGCGGCCCATCATTTACCAAGGCGGACCGGTCCCGCTTTTTGAATCAGCTTGAAACCACCTTGCGCGCGGCCAAGCGCATCGCCGAGGCCAAATAAAAACTCCCTGCAAGGTTGGGAGGAGACCTTGCAGGGAGTAGCCGGGGGACACTTTGTGCCGCATCTGCACCGGCTGAGTCGCATTGTCTTTGTTCGGCTGGAGCCGATTGTCCGGCTCCGAACCCTTTAAATGCTTAGCGGCAGAACTTGTACTGACCGGAATAGGCCAGGAAGTAGCCGGTGTTCGGGTTAAACGAACGATATTTTGCGTGGCAGTAGTTGTACCAGGCCGGCGTCCACGGAGCCGGACGGTAGGTGACGACCGGAGCCGGTGCCGGATAGTAAGCCGGCGGCGGAGCGACGTAGCGCGGCGCGTAACGGGGCCGTGCCAGAGCGGAGCCGATGATGGCACCGGCTGCAAGGCCGCCTGCGATGCCTGCGCCAACGCGCCAGCCGTTTCCAGCTTCGGCAGTGGTGGTCTGAGAGGTGACAACGACACCGGCAACAAGAGCCAGGGCAGTGGTGGTGGTTGCGATTTTCTTAAACATTCTAAAGTCCCTTCTTGGTTGCGAGGCCCTGAATGTTTCCCTGCCTCAGCTCATGAAAAGACAATAGCGTCGACCCTCAACCAGCTCTGTGACCGGGGTCACAAGGTGTCACATTTGCATTTTTTCCGGTTTCAGGGCCGGAATTCCACATCTGGCAGGCACACTTTAGATGGCACTTCATATGGTATGCGCTCACGTTTACCAGGTGGGACAGCCAATGCTTTTCACGGCCAAATTGACCCGATGCAGCGGTCTGGGAGGTCGCCTCTCAGGGCCGAACACTCGAACGCCAGTTCCGTCGAAGGCCACATTCGCGTCACCGTTGGAAAGACATATCGTGGGCACTGACCGGAACAGGAAAACTGCGATGCAAGTGGGTTCGGAGAAAACTCACACTAGTTTCACTTGCCACACCCAAGGCTCAGACCTACATTGTCGTGCATCGGCGCGCGTTGCGCCGTACGGGACATGACGAAGAACCCGGTGAGACTGACTTCGGCGGTGCTCCATCAAGCACTGCTCTGAATACCCAAGCTTTCCGTTTCTTATTGACTTCTCGTATATCCGCGTTCTGCAGGTCCTCCCGCAAACGCACAATCAACGGAAAGGTTTCTCCATGCGCGAGAACGGCACCATCAAGTTTTTCAACCACGACCGCGGTTTCGGTTTCATTACGCCGGACAATGGCGGCAAGGACGTATTCGTCCACGTGACAGCATTCGAGCAGGCCGGGCTCGGAGCACCGGTCGAAGGTGCAAAGATCTCTTTCGTCGCTGAAGACGATCGCCGCGGCCGCGGCAAGCAGGCTGCACAGCTCGAGCTTCTCTGAGGCTCCAGGGTTCGAACCGAACCCGGCCAAGATGTTAAAATGAGAACGGGGCCTCGCGGCCCCGTTTTTTTGCGCGCTCCAAAAACCAGGTTTCCTTAGCTGCATTGGCCACGCCTTCGTTATCCCGGCCAGACGCAGCGCAAGCCGGGACAGGAGAGTCCGCCGCGAAACTGCCGCATCCGGCTGGTGGATTGAAAACCGGTTTTGCTGAATAGGCTGCAACCTCTCCCATGGGGAGAGGTCGGCCTGAAAGACCAGGTGAGGGGAAAAGTGCTGACCTGTCGGAGAGACCCGGCCCCTCACCCTGGCCCTCTCCCATCGGGAGAGGGTATATCCCGGCACGTTGGAGCTGGTGACGCATTGACCGGGTGTCTTTCAAACATCCTCGTCCCGGGGAGAACCGAAAGGTCCCTCACGAAGGATGGGCCGCGAGCCAACAGCCTCTCTCGCCGTTCAAACGAAAGACTACGCTTCGCGGAAACGCAAAGACAAACGCCTTGTAGGAAGAAAGACCGCGAGCCTTGCCGCCCTCACCTTACTTCAGCATGCAGTCAAGCAGTTCGCCTTCACCAATCACGCCGACAATGGCGCCGTCTTTCTGAACGACGACGGGCTCGGTGCTGGAGCGTTTGAGCCTTGCGACCTCGCGCACCGGTGTTGCCGCCTCGCAGGTCAGACCGCTTGCCAATGATCCCGGCAGGCTTCCGGGCGAGACCATGATGTCCCGTGCCCTGAGCACATTGAGCGGGTTCATGTGGCTGACGAAGTCGGCAACATAGCCGTCCTCAGGGTTCTTGACGATTTCCTGCGGCGTCCCGAGCTGAATGATCCGGCCGCCTTCCATGATGGCGATGCGCGAGCCGATCTTGGCCGCTTCGTCCAGGTCGTGGCTGACGAAGATGATCGTGCGGTTGAGTTCCTTCTGAAGGTCCAGAAGTTCATCCTGCAGTTTGTCGCGGATGAGCGGGTCAAGCGCGGAGAACGGCTCGTCCATCAAAAGGATCGGAGCATCCGTTGCAAAGGCACGCGCAAGCCCGACGCGCTGCTGCATGCCGCCGGACAGCTCGTGAACGTATTTCTCTCCCCAGCCGGACAGGCCGACAAGCTTCAGCTGCTCCTCCACCTTGGAGGCCCGGTCCTTGGGTGTCATGCCCGCAAGCTCGAGGCCGAAACCGACATTCTCCGAGACGGTGCGCCAGGGCAGAAGACCGAATTGCTGGAAGACCATGGCGATACGGCTTCGACGCAATTCGCGCAGATCATTCGCGGAACAGGTTTCCGGGTTCACGTAACCGTTGCCGTCATGAACCTGAACCTCGCCGCGGATCACCGGGTTGAGACCGTTGACGGCGCGCAGCAAGGTCGATTTTCCGGAGCCCGAGAGGCCCATCAGAACCAGAACCTCACCCTCGTGAATGTCGAGGCTGGCGCCGGCGACACCCAGGATCTGACCGGTTTTGGCCTGAATTTCCTGCCGCGTTTTGCCTGAGTCGATCATCGGCAAGGCCGATTTGGGCGCATCACCGAAAACGATATCGACATCGCGGAAGGAGACGATCGGGGATGTTGCTGTGTCACTCATCGCTTGCCTCCTTCCTCTTTCCTAAAGAACCTGTCGAGCACGATTGCGATCAGAACGATGCAGACGCCGACCTCAAAGCCCTGGGCTATGTTCACGGTGTTCAGCGCCCTGAGCGTCGGCACACCGAGGCCATCCGCGCCGACCAGAGCCGCGATAACAACCATGGAAAGCGACAGCATGATGGTCTGCGTAAGACCTGCCATGATCTGAGGCAGCGCATAGGGAAGCTCCACCTTCCACAGAAGCTGGGATTTCGTCGCACCAAACGCCTCACCTGCCTCCAGCAACGCTTTCGGCGTAGAGGAAACGCCCAGCTGTGTCAGCCGGATCGGTGCAGGTATTGCGAATATGACGGTCGCAATCAGGCCGGGCACCATGCCAAGCCCGAAAAGGATCAGCGCCGGGATCAAGTAGACGAAGGTGGGGATCGTCTGCATCAGATCGAGAACCGGCCGGATCGCGGCATAGAAGCGTGGATTGTGTGCGCCCAAAACGCCGATGGGTACCCCGGCAACCATACAGACAACCGCCGCGGCCAGAACCAGCGCAAGCGTTTCAGTGGTCTCTTCCCAATAACCCTGGTTGATCGTCAGGAGCAGCGCCAGAACGACAAAGGCGGTAAACGCGATTGTGCGATGGACAGCGAAGCCTATGCCGGCGGCAATGGCCACGATGATCAGCGGATGCGGGGTCTGCAGCAACCACAGGATCCCGTCGATCAGGGACTCCAGAAAAATGGAAATGCCGTCAAAAATCCAAGCGGCATTCACGGTCAGCCAGTCAAAAAAGGCTTTCGCCCATTTTCCAATCGGCAGTTTATGATCTGTAAGCCAGTCCAAGCCGCTGCTCCGGTTCGTCTCAGTTCAAAAAAAATGCGCCGGGCGGAAGGTCCGCACCGGCGCTGTTTCAGGCCCTATTCGACGCCAAGGGCACCCTTGACTGCAGCGAAGCTGTCACCGCCGTCGAAGGTCTTGACCCCGACAAGCCAGCTTTCGAACGTTGCCGGATGCACCTTCAGCCAGGCGGCGGCGGCCTTGTTCGGATCTTCGCCGTCATTCAGGATCGCGCCCATGATTTCGTTTTCCATGGCCAGCGAGAACTCAAGGTTTTCCAGAAGCTTGCCGACATTCGGGCATTCGCCGACATAGCCGGCGCGAACATTGGTGTAGACCGTTGCCCCACCGAAGTTCGGGCCGAAGATGTCATCGCCGCCTTCAAGATAGGCCATCTCGAAATTGGCATTCATCGGATGCGGTTCCCAGCCGAGGAAGACGATGTCGTTGTCGCGCTTTCCGGCCCGAGCCACCTGGGCAAGCATGCCCTGCTCGGACGATTCAACAACTTCGAAGCCTTCCAGACCGAACAGGTTCTGGTCGATCATGCCGATGATCAGGCGGTTGCCGTCGTTGCCCGGCTCGATGCCATAAATCTTGCCGTCGAGATCATCCCGAAACTTGGCAATGTCCGCAAAGCTCTTGAGGCCCTTGTCGTAGGTGTATTTCGGCACGGCGAGCGTGTATTTCGCGCCTTCGAGATTGGCGCGCACGGTTTCGACGGAGCCGTCTTCGCGATACGCCTTGATGTCTCCTTCCATAGTCGGCATCCAGTTGCCGAGGAAGACATCGATATCCTTGTTCTTCAAGGACGCATAGGTCACCGGAACTGAAAGGATCTTGACCTCGGGCTCATATCCGAGCGCTTCGAGTACGACCGAGGTCGCAGCGGTGGTCGCGGTGATGTCCGTCCAGCCGACATCCGAGAAACGCACCGTCTTGCAGGCCTCCGGTTCACTTGCCATCGCCGTGCCGGACAGCATGACCGCCAATGCGAGACCTCCAGCGAGTTTCGCTGCAATGTTCATGAGTATACCTCCTTTGGAAAGCAAATTATCGTTTGTGCAGGGAGTGACGTCACGCTCGACGCGCGTATCTCGACCTCCAGATCTCAGGAGCACAGTGTGAAACGTGCCCCTTCCGTCTGCCAACCCCTGTCCCGCCGCAATCCAAGCATCCGTAGCGATATTTTGCAAGTTTTCATTGATTGATTGATCAATTAAAAATAAGAATCGGAAAAATCCGGAGACCAGGATGCCCAAAGTCGGAATGGAAGCACAGCGGCGGCGGAGCCTCATTGATGCGACCGTGGACGCAATACATGAACGCGGTTACAGCGACGTGACGATGGCCCAGATCGCCAAACGCGCAGGCGTTTCCGGCGGTCTTGTGCATCACTATTTCGGCTCGAAAGATCAATTACTTGCCGCAACCATGCGGCACTTGCTGACCGAACTCGGGCGCGCCATTCGCGAGAGCCTCGCAAAGGCCGAGACACCGCGTGAGCGCATCTCCGCCATCATTGCGGGAAACTTCGCCATCGATCAGTTTCAGCCGGCGGTAATCGCGGCCTGGTTGGCCTTTTACGTTCAGTCTAGAACCACCGAAAGCAACAGCCGCCTGTTGAGGATCTATGCCGCACGCCTTGCCTCCAACCTGACCTACAATCTGCGTTTCTTTCTGCCGAGAGACGAAGCGCGCCGGATTGCAGAAGGCACGGCGTCGATGATCGACGGCGTCTGGATTCGCCAGGCGCTGAGCGACGCGCAGACCGACCGCCAGGCGGCCATTGCGATGGTTGAGGACTATGTCGAAAACCAGATTGCCGCTCATGCGGGCCGCAGCAAGGACCACTGAGCCGGAGCTTCTCAATGACCGACACGTTTGACTTCATCATCGTGGGGGCCGGCTCCGCGGGATGCGCGATGGCAAGCCGGCTTTCCGAGGACCCGAAAAACCGCGTTCTCGTGCTCGAATTCGGCGGCACGGACGTCGGGCCTCTGATCCAGATGCCTGCCGCGCTTTCCTATCCCATGAACATGCCGATCTACGACTGGGGCTACGAAAGCGAACCCGAGCCACATCTTGGCGGCCGCCGCCTCGCGACACCGCGTGGCAAGGTCATCGGCGGTTCGTCCTCGATCAACGGCATGGTCTATGTGCGCGGCCACGCCTGCGACTTCGACACCTGGGAAGAGATGGGCGCAAGCGGCTGGGGCTACCGGCACGTGCTGCCCTATTACAAGCGCCAGGAACAGAACCCGCAAGGACAGGCCGGATGGCGCGGCACGGACGGGCCCCTGCACGTCAAACGCGGCACCAAGTGGAATCCTCTGTTCCACGCTTTCCGCGACGCCGGCCACCAGGCCGGATACGAACTCACCGAGGATTACAACGGCGAAAAGCAGGAAGGCTTCGGCGACATGGAAATGACGGTCCACAAGGGCCGCCGCTGGTCAGCCGCGAACGCCTATCTCAAGCCCGCCCTCAAACGCGGCAACCTGGACCTCATCAAAGGCGCCCTCGTCCGCAAAGTCCTGATCGAGAACAACCGTGCTGTCGGCGTCGAGTTCGAGACAGGCGGCGAGATCCGGGAGGTCAAGGCGGAGCGCGAAGTGATTCTTTCCGCATCGTCGATCAATTCGCCGAAGATCCTGATGTTGTCGGGCATCGGTCCGGCAGCACAGTTGTCCGAGCTCGGCATCGATGTCGTGACCGATCGGCCCGGCGTCGGCGCCAACCTGCAGGATCATTTGGAGCTCTATATCCAGCAGGCCTGCTCGCAGCCGATCACGCTTTACAAGCACTGGAACCTCTTTTCCAAGGCCATGATCGGCGCGCAGTGGCTGTTCTTCAAGAACGGTCTCGGCGCGTCCAACCAGTTCGAGAGCTGCGCCTTCATACGCAGCAGGGCCGGCGTCAAATATCCCGACATCCAGTATCACTTCCTGCCCTTCGCGGTCCGCTATGACGGACAGGCAGCTGCGGAAGGGCATGGTTTCCAGGCGCATGTCGGGCCAATGCGATCAAAATCGCGCGGCCGTGTCTCGCTGACGTCATCCGATCCAAAGGCGAAACCTTCCATTCTTTTCAACTACATGTCACATGACGAGGACTGGGAGGACTTCCGGACCTGCATCAGGCTGACACGGGAGATTTTCGGCCAGGAGGCGTTTGCCGACTATCGCGGCAAGGAAATCCAGCCGGGCGACAAGGTGCAGAGCGACGAACAGCTCAACGACTTCATTCGCGAACATGTGGAAAGTGCCTACCATCCGTGCGGCACCTGCCGGATGGGAGCAAAGGACGATCCGCTGGCCGTTGTCGATCCGGAGTGCCGCGTCATCGGGGTCGACGGATTGCGCGTCGCAGACAGCTCGATCTTTCCGCTGATCACCAACGGAAACCTGAACGGGCCGTCCATCATGGTGGGCGAGAAAGCCTCCGACCATATTCTCGGCAAGGACCCGCTTCCGGCCTCCAATCAACAACCCTGGATCCACCCGGACTGGGAAAACAGTCAACGCTGAACAGCGACCGGAGCGCCGGTCACAGCCCTTTGCAGGAGCATTTCAATGCGCGCCCAACCGAATGCCTCACACTTCGTCGGCGGGTCCTATATGGAAAGCCAGTCGGGAACGCCTTTCGACAGCGTCTATCCCGCGACGGGTGAAACGATTGCCCGCATCATACCGGCCGACGATGCCGTCATCGCAGCGGTGATCTCCGCCGCCAGGAAAGGCCAGCAGGCCTGGGTGGAGACACCTCCGGCAGAGCGGGGCCGCGTCTTGCGCCGCGCTGCCGATATCCTGCGAGAGAAAAACCGCGAGCTCTCCATCCTGGAGACGCTCGATACCGGCAAGCCATTGCAGGAAACGCTAGTGGCGGATGCGGCCTCCGGCGCGGACTGCCTTGAATATTACGGCGGCCTCGCAGCAACACTCACTGGAGAGCATATCGATCTTGGCGGCTCGTTCGCCTACACGAAGCGCGAGCCGCTGGGGATCTGCTTCGGGATCGGTGCCTGGAACTATCCGATCCAGATCGCCTGCTGGAAGTCGGCACCCGCGCTCATCTGCGGTAACGCCATGATTTTCAAGCCGTCCGAGGTCACCCCCCTGAGCGCCCTCAAGCTGGCCGAAGCCTTGAGCGAAGCCGGGCTCCCGGACGGTGTTTTCAACGTGATCCAGGGATTTGGGGATGTCGGCGCGAAGATGGTGGCGCTCCCCGACATTGCCAAGGTCTCGCTGACAGGCTCCGTGCCGACCGGTGCCAAGGTGGCCGCACTTGCAGGCGAACACCTGAAAAAGACCACGCTTGAACTCGGCGGCAAATCCCCGTTGATCATTTTCGACGATGCGGATGTCGAAAACGCGGTTTCCGCCGCGATCAACGCCAACTTTTATTCGACCGGACAGATTTGCTCCAACGGAACGCGGGTTTTCGTCCACACCGCAATCAAGGAACGCTTTCTTGCACGGCTGGCGGAGCGCACGGCAAATGCCATACTCGGCGACCCGCTCGACGAGACAACCAGTATTGGCCCGCTTGTCTCCAAGGCGCAGCTCGACAAGGTGCTGCACTATCTGAAGATCGGACAGGACGAAGGCGCTCGCCTTGTGTGCGGTGGCAGTGCCGCCGAAGTGGCAAGTTTGCCCGCCGGCTACTTCGTGCAGCCGACTGTCTTTGCCGATGTCACGGACACCATGACAATCGCCCGTGAAGAGATTTTCGGACCGGTGCTCAGCGTCCTTGACTTCGATGACGAAGACGATGTCGTCGCCCGCGCGAACGACACCGAGTTCGGTCTGGCAGCCGGAGTCTTTACCAAGGACATTCAGCGCGCGCACAGGGTGATCGGCAAGCTTCAGGCGGGTACCTGCTGGATCAACACCTATAACCTCACCCCGATCGAGATGCCGTTTGGCGGTTACAAGAAGTCCGGCATCGGGCGGGAGAACGGACACGCTGCGATCGAGTATTACAGCCAATTGAAGAGCGTTTATGTTGAAATGGACGGCGTCGAAGCTGCCTTCTAGCGGTGAGCTTTGCATTGAAGCCCAAAATCCCCGGGTTCGCTCGGGGATTTTTTGTTCTTTGGCATGATGACAGATTGAAGTTTCCCTGCGGCAAACCAGATTAAGTTCAACGAAGATTCGTCAGGAAACCGAATGACCCGCACCGTGCTTGATCCCGCACCACGCAGCTACGCACCCCACGTATACGTTCTCAACCGGTCGGAACGCGGGGCGGCCTGCGCACCCGATCATCAGACAATCGAGGATCTGCATAACTGGCTGCTGCATGAGGCGACACGGATCGACAACGTGATGCTGATGTTCGAGGAATTCATGTGGCGCTGCAAGGCAGCCGACCTCGGCATCGACCGCTGCACGCTTCACATGGGCACCCTGCACCCCAGAGTCATCGGGTTCTCCTGGTTCTGGAGCAGTGTCGACGAATTGTGCGACGAAATCGCCGCCGATGCCGGGGCCATCAACGAAGCCGCGTTTACACGCAATCCGCTCTACAAGGTGATCATGGAAGGCCAGATGATCAAGGTCGACCTGGAAACCGAAGGCGGCCGGACGTCTTCGCCGCTGATGAAGGAACTCGCCGAACAGGGCTTCACGTCCTACGTTGCGCTTCCTCTGAGTGCTTCGGGCAAGACATTCAACGCGATGACTTTCGGAACAACGCGGCCCGGCGGCTTCGAAACCTCGGACAAGGAAGAGATCCGCCGGCTGATCGACCTTCTGGCGCTTCATGTCGAACGACACATCGTGCAGCGGATCGCCCGCAATGTTGCCGACACCTATCTCGGCCCGATCGCGGGACGGCGCGTTCTTGACGGGGAAATCCGGCGTGGCGACGGCGAAGCCATTGAGGCCGTTGTGTTTATGGCCGACATGCGCGGTTTTACGCAGCTTGCCGACCGGCTGAGCGGCCCTGAAGTAACGGCGATCCTGAATGCGTATTTCGACCGGATCTCCGACGCCGTGCTGGGCCATGGCGGTGACATCCTGAAGTTCATGGGCGACGGCGTTCTTGCCGTTTTTGATCAGAAAGTGCTTGGGGAGGGTGCGGCGGCAACCGCAGCGGTGAAAGCCGCGCGGACTGCGCTGGACGCCATCGAGGCCGTGAACGAGGCACCGCCGGAAGGTCTGCCGGATCCCGGTCTCTGGCATCCCCTGAAAATCGGCATCGGGCTCCACAGGGGCGAAGTTTTCTTCGGCAATGTCGGTGGCGAGGAGCGCCTTGATTTTACGGTGATCGGGCGCGCAGTGAATGAGACCAGCCGGGTGGAGTCTCTCTGCAAGCCTCTTGGGCGGGAACTGCTTCTGACTGAGCCGGTGCGCAACGCGCTCGCTGGCGAGCTCAGGACGAGCCTCAGCGAAATGGGCGAACACGCCCTGCGCGGCGTCGGCAAACCTGTTGCGATTTATTCAGCCTGATTTCTTGCTCGCCGATGCCGGAAAACGCTTCCGGGGTCAGACTTCGGGCTTTTAGGTCCCCTTCCCCCAAGTGGGTTGGGAGAAGGGGTAGGGAAACCGCGCTCTGCCTGTCGGCCTCAACGATCGTCCCATTTCCAGCCTGCACGCTCACCTTGATAAACGGGGAGCGAACAGGGCATCCAGAGGGAGTATGATGTCACTTCGTGAGGATCAGTTTTCCCTGTTTTGTAATGGAGAGCCGGTAGGTTTCTTCATTGTGCTGGATCTGGATCTGCCTCAAACCACTGAAGAGATCACGCGAATCGAATTCTGTTTTCTGATCGCGCACCGGTTTGCCCGCCAGGGCGGTCCTTGGGCCGCCCGCAGACGAAATTGAGAGGCGTCGCTTCTGGCTGTTGGCGGTGAGTGTCATGGCACTATCGGTCCCTGGCCTATGCTGTTTTGCCGGATGAAAGGAGGCTCATCCCGGCGTCCAATTAAGAACGATTAAAAGGTGAGTTTCTTACTCAACTTTATACTTGACACTCATACTCAAGTTTTCTTATCAAGGCAATGCCTGATCGATACGGAACTGGAAATCGCGTCCTCCGGTTTTGAGCGAAACAGGGGTCTGCGGGAAACCTCAGACAAAAATGCCAGGCCAGCCAACCGCCCTCTCCTCTCCCTCAGCGGCAAGCCAGCCCGGCCTTTTCTCAAAAGCGATTCCGACCTGCCACGGATCTTGTCAGGACCCTCAGGAAAACAGGCTTCTGCGCAACAAAAAAGCGCCAACCGGACGGTGGCGCTTTGTGCAAACAACTGACTGGAAGGTTTCAGGCGTTGGCGACAATCGGTGTGTCGGCCACATCGATCTTCAGAAGATCGCGCATGCCGAACCGGTCTTCGGAGAGATCCGCAATCGACTTGGTGTCCAGAACTTCCATGAACGCTTCGAGCGCTTCGTGCAACAGGCCGTTGAAACCGCAAGACATGATCAACGGACAGTCCTTGCGGCCCGAATCGAAGCACTCGGCGAGAAGGAAGCTTTCCTCCGCCGCGCGTACGACCTCGCCAACCGATATCTGCTCTGCCGGCCGGCCAAGCATGACACCTCCGTTCCTGCCACGGATGGTCTTGATCAGATTGGCATCGACCAGGACCTTCATGATCTTGAACAGGTGAGTTTCCGACATATCGAAACTGGCTGCGATATCGGCAACCTTGCTTGGCTTGTCGGGGTTCACGGCGCAGTACATGAGCGCACGTACTGCATAGTTTGTTTGTTGTGTCAGTCGCATGTTCTAGATATGCGGCGCGATGTCTCAAAGGTCAATGGGAAAAATTGAGTGTAAAATGACACTTTGATAAGAAAAATCTTTGTCAAAGCATTTCCGGCAGATTGTCCTTCAGAAAAATATCGATGCCGATGCGTTCCTGGCCCTCAATGATCGGTTCCTTGTCACACAATGCCTTCAACACCCGGACGGCGCTCCTGATCTCGTGGCCAGGGTCTTGCGCAATGACCGCGTCCATGACCTCGGCCTGCAACGCATCGCGCGTATAAGGGGTCAGTTCGTGACCGATGAAGACGACGTCCTTGCCCGGTTTTCCTTCAGAAAGCGCGGCAATGATGCCTCTGTTCCCGGCACCGATGTTATAGACCCCGGCAAGGTCGGGATGTTCCTTGAGCAGGCGTTTCACAAGGTCTGCGTTTTTTTCGTTGTCGTCGCGCCCTTCGCGAACCTTCAGAAGCTCAAGATGCGGAAAGTCCGTTTCGACAATTTCCTTGCAGCCTGCAAATCTTTCGGCATGGTCTCTCAGTCCGAGCGAACCTGCGATGAGCGCGACCTGTGCGTTCTTCTCCGGCAGAAAGCGCCCGAGGAGACGGCCTGCCGTACGGCCGGCAGCCGTGTTGTCGATACCGACAAAGTGCTGGCGCGCCGAGACCGGATGATCGGACACCAGGGTGACGACCGGTACGCCCCGGTCTTGCAGCCGGTCAATGGCCGCCCTGACCTCAGGAAAAGCAGGCGCGACCACCGCGACACCGTCACAGACCGACCTGTCCAGGATCGCAAGCGTGCCCGCGACCCTGTGACCGTCAAAGGCGTCGATCGGCTCCACATGCACGGTGACGCGGTCGCTGCTTAGCGTTTCGGCGTGCGCCTTGGCTTCACGCGTCAGATCTTCCATGAAGGCATTCGGACCGTTGGGAATTAGGAAATGCAGTCTGTAGACGCGTTTCTTGGCAAGACCGGCGGCAAAGACATCCGGCTTGTAATTCAGGCCGTCAGCGGCCGACCTAACCTTTTCAATGGTTGCCTTGCGCACGCCCGGGCGCCCGTTCAGCACCCTGTCCACCGTAGCCAGGCTGACCCCCGCTGCCTCAGCCACATCATGAATGGTCACGCGCTTCATTCGAACCTCTTTTGGGCGTGAGTATACAGCGCAATGAGGAACGGTCATCAAAAAATGCTGCAGCGCATGATCACGCGGAGTATGCCCTACTGATCAGACGAATTGCCCGGCCGCGTGGCCGGATGACCAGGCCCATTGAAAATTGAACCCGCCAAGGTGTCCGGTGACATCCACCACCTCGCCGATGAAATAGAGGCCGGGCACCTTGTTGCTCTCCATCGTCTTGGAAGACAGTTCCTTTGTGTTCACGCCGCCAAGCGTGACTTCCGCCGTCCGGTATCCTTCCGTTCCGACCGGGGTAAGCTGCCAGCGGTTAAGCTGATCCGACGCCCGCCGCAACACCTTGTCGGATTGATCGGCAAGACGGCCGCCAAGCGAAAACGCCTTAGCGAGTTCCTCGGCCAACCGATTGGGCAGCAGCTGTGTGAGCGCCGTCCTCAGATCCTGTTTCGGACTGTCCCGGCGCGCACCGCGAAGCACGTCGAACACGTCAGTCTGCGGCAGCAAATCAACGGAAATCGGGCTGCCTTCTTGCCAGTAGGACGAGATCTGCAGAATCGATGGCCCCGACAGTCCGCGGTGTGTGAACAGCAGACCTTCGCGAAAGACCGTTTTGCCAAAGGAAACGCACGCGTCGACCGAAATGCCGGACAGCCGTGCGCAAAGATCCTTGTTCGCATCGGAGACGGTCAGCGGAACCAGAGCCGCACGTGGCTGAACCACGTCCAGCCCGAATTGCCTGGCGAGGTCATAGCCGAAGCCGGTCGCACCCATCTTCGGGATCGACGGCCCCCCCGTGGCGACGACCAGCGACCTTGCCTTGAGGGGCCCCTTCGACGTTGCGACCGAAAACCACTCGTCCGGCTTTTCAACTGCGTTGATGCCGGTTTCCAGTTGCAGCGCTCCGCCCTCCGCCTCGAGTTCGTCCAGGAGCATGCGGATAATGTCTTTCGCGCTGTGGTCGCAAAAGAGCTGGCCGAGCGTCTTTTCGTGCCAGGAAATGCGGTGCTTTTCGACGAGCGCAAGAAAGTCCTGCTGCGTGTAGCGCTTGAGCGCAGAGACACAGAACCGCGGGTTCTGCGACAGGAAGTTCGCAGGCGTGCAGTGCAGGTTGGTGAAATTGCAGCGGCCGCCACCAGAGATGCGGATCTTGTCCGCAGGCCGTTTGGCATGGTCGACGACCAACACCTTGCGCCCGCGCCTGGCGGCCTCAATTCCACACATAAGACCGGCGGCACCCCCGCCGAGAACAAGAACATCCAGATCACGCATGGGCGGGCTTATAGCTGGTTTGGATCACATGAGTAAGGGCCGTTCTTCCGGTCATTTCTCCGGGGACAAAAGGTGTCGCAGACGAGAGCGGCAAAAGCCCTCCTTTATCGTTCGGATCTCCGCTCCGCAGCGTCCAGATGACAAAAGCAGGATTGGGCGGCTGCCGTTTGACACCCTCATCCTGAGGAGGACCGTCAGGTCCGTCTCGAAGGATCTGCCGCTTGGGTCTGAACCAGCCGCGCATCCTTCGAGACAGCGCGCCCGCGCTTGCTCAGGATGAGGCCTTTGCCTTTCGCCCTACTCCGTCAAATGCCAGGCTGGGAGGCAATTCATCTCCAGGTTTGTCGTCCCGGTTTGACGCACATGCGGCAAGACCGGGAGCCAGTACGCCGTGTGACTAACATTACTAGAAGGAGGAGAGCCAAAAGGTTACGGGTTCCCTGCCTTCCGCTGCGCTTCAGCAGGGATGAAAAGTCCTTATGTACGGGCTCGCTCTGTGGCGCCTATTTCATAATGAACTGGATAGCAGGAGGGCGAGTCAGGGCATGACATCCGGCGTGGCCAAGCAGAAATCTTGCGGTCTCTTTTTCAAGCTCAACCTCGAGCCGAATGGTCGGCACCACCGGTATTGCGAACCAGACTTCGAGACTTTGCTACGCACCCCAGCATGCGCACGAAGCGCGAGAAGCGATAGCGCTTGTTCACGCTCGCCAAAGCAATGAACGACGAAGCCAAAACAAAACCGGCGGTCCTTTCGAACCGCCGGCTTCCCGAAATGCTTCTGTGAAAGAAGCTTATTTCATCTCGGTGATGGTCTCGAAGCCGTTGGAGCCGACCTCGAAGAGGGCGTAGGTGCCTGGAACGTCGCCCTTGGCGTCGAAGTTGTGATCACCGGCTGCGCCCTTGTAGTCAATGGCAGTACCGGCCGCGATCAGTTCCTTGGCCTTCTTCCATTCACCCGGAAGGATGGCTTCGCCTTCGCCGTTGGAAACTTCAACGACGGCTGCCGCAACGTCTTCCTTCTTGCCGCCGGCCTTTTCAACGGCCAGTGCCAGCAGGAATGCGGCGTCATAAGACGTGTTGGCAAAGATCGCATCCGGGTCGCCACCAACGCCCTTGAAGGCTTCGTTGAACATGTCCAGCGACTTGGACGCTTCACCGACCGGCGAGGACGCGACGAAGGTCGACAGGTTTTCCGCGCCCAGTTCGTTGATTACCGCGTCGGACTTCATGCCGTCACCGCCGACGAACTTGTCGAAGAAACCGTTTTCCAGAGCCTGGCGCAGGATTGTGAGACCGGTGCCGTCGCCATAGTCGAAGATCACGAGCGTGTCCGCGCCGCCCTTGGCGAGTTCAGCCAGGTTGGAGCGATAGGACGCCTTGCCTTCCTCGTGCGCGGCGAACTGGGTGATGTCACCGCCGAGTTCATCGACATATTCGGCCTTGAACGCGTTGGCGAGGCCCGTTCCGTAGTCGTTGTTGAGGTAGGCAACAGCGACCTTGCCGTAACCCATGTCCTTCATGGTGCGGGCAAGCGCGCGGCCCTGATAGTCATCGGAGGGCACGGTCCGGAACACGGTGCCCTTGTCTTCCAGGCCGGAGATTTCCGGCGAGGTACCGGACGGCGTGATCAGTGCGATGCCGGCCGGGATCGTAACCGATCCGGCGGCGGCCAGAACGGCACCCGAGCAATGCGGACCGACGATCCCGACAACGCCTTCGATGTTGACGGCCTTGGTGGCCGCGTCCGTACCGCCTTGCGGGTTGCAGGCGCTGTCGCCGACGACGCCGACCAGGGTTTCGCCGTCACCGATCCCACCCTGCTCGTTCACCTGTTGAACGGCCAGCTGGGCCGCATCGATCATGGCGGGTGCCATGGCCGCGATCGGGCCGGACACACCACCGATCAGACCGATTTTGACGTCAGCCTGTGCAGGCACGGATGCCAGCGCAGTTGCAGCCATCATGCCAGCGGCAAGTGCAAGAAACTTGGTTTTCATCAAGAGTACCTCCTCAATAGTCCGGTCTTTGCCGGGTCTTTAAGTTTGGCGGTTCCCGTGCCCTTCAAGTCCGGGCAACAGGACCCACGGAACGGGCCTAAGTCTGGTCCGTCCCGGATTTCGTTACCCGCTGATCTCCCCTCAATGGCTCGGGAAGCAGACCTTCCGGCCGGAAGCGCAGCACGAGCTGCAGCATGAGGCCGATCAGGAACAAGCGGATGTATTTTGCCTGGACCGCATATTCAGTCGGAAGTCGGTCGGTTGCAATCTCTGAAACGGACCAAATGATCCAAACCACGGCCGCGCCGAGAATCGCGCCGCGATTATTGCCTGATCCGCCAAGTATCAACATGATCCAGATCAGGAACGTCGCCACCATCGGATCGATGGCTTCCGGCGTGATCGAACGGTTGAAATGGGCAAACAGCGCCCCACCAAGTCCCATAAGTGCCGCACCGAAGATGAAGGCTTCCAGGCGGCGGAATTCGACATTCTTGCCCATTGCCTTGGCCGCATCTTCATTATCACGGATGGCGCGCATCATGCGGCCCCAGGGGGCATTGAACTGACGCTCGACCAAATAATAGGCCGCGATCAGAACCGCCAGCACGATGACCAGATAGGCGATCTGCGATTCCATGTAGGCCAGATCGCCCGCCGGGCGCGGAATGCTGGAAATGCCGCGTGCGCCGTTGGTCAGCGCCGGTTCGGACTTGATCACCAGGCGGATGATCTCGGCGATGCCGATGGTGGCAATGGCAAGATAATCGGAGCGGAAACGCAGACAGATCTTGCCGATCGGCCAGGCGACAAGCGCGGCTGCGAGCATGGCTGCAATCCAGCCGACGACAAAATGCAGATCGAAACCGCCGATACGGCCGTCCGCGGGTGGCGTCGAGATGATCGCGGAGGTATAGGCACCGACAGCGAAGAAACCAGCAATGCCGGCATTGAACAGACCCGCAAACCCCCACTGGATATTCAGACCGAGTGCCAGCAGGGCATATATGCAGATGAAGATCGCCATGAAGAGGGCGTAGTTGACGAGACCCAGAAGTTCCATCCTGCTCCCTCCCCTTAAAGCACTTTGCCCTTGAGCAACCCGGTCGGGCGCACAAGCAACATGAACAGCAAGATCGCAAACGCCATGGCGGCCTTGTACTCGCTTGGAATGAACAGCACCGAGACCTCTTCGGCAACACCGACGATCAGACCGCCGAGAACAGCGCCTTCCACCCGTCCAACACCGCCCAGAATGGCGGCGGCAAACATTGGCAACAGCATATGCCAGCCCATCATGGCCTTCAGCTCGGTGTTGATCCCGAGGAAAAAGCCGGATGCGGCGCAGAGGCCGCCGGCGATCACCCAGGTCAGCATGACCACTTTCTTGTTGTCGATGCCGGACAGCAAAGCGAGGTTCGGATTGTCGGACATGGCACGCATGGCCTTGCCCCACTTGGACCGGGTCAGGAAGAGCTGCAGAACGCCGACCAGAACGACCATTGCCAGGATCGTGTAGAGTTCCCTGTCACGGACACGAAGGCCGAAATAGTCCTCGGGCCGGACAATGCCACGGGTATAGGTCTGCGTGTCGACGCCCCAGACAACCTGAACGACGGCGCGGATCATCAGCGCGATGCCGAGCGAGGCCATCACCGTCACGATCTTCGGACGCTCGCGCAGATGTTCATAAAAGACCTTGTCGATCCCGACCGCGACGGCAGCGGTTCCGAGGATGGCGACGGGAAGCGCGGCATAGGGCGACACGCCAAATCCGGTGACGACGGCCAGTGCCAGAAACGCCCCGAGCGTTGCCAGATCACCATGAGCCAGATGGGCATATCGCAGGATCCCGAATATCAGGGTGATCCCGACCGCGCCCAGCGCATAGATGGAGCCCAGCACGACGCCCGGCACGATGTAAAAGTTCAGAAGTTCGAAAAGATCCATGCCGATCACCCACCCAGGAACATTTCGGCGACTTCACGGTCCGCCAGGAGATCCGCACCCGTGCCCTCATGGCGGTTCTTGCCGGCGGCCAGAACATAACCCCGGTCTGCGAAGGCAAGCGCCTGCTTGGCATGCTGCTCGACAAGAAGGATGGCAACGCCGGTGTCACGGACGTCCCGGCAGATCTGAAAAATCTGTTCCATGTATTTCGGCGACAGGCCTGCCGTCGGCTCGTCCAGAAGCAGCAGTTTCGGGTCGAGCATCAGCGCGCGGCCCATGGCAACCATCTGCCGCTGCCCTCCGGAGAGACTGCCCGCAAGGGTCTTGCGGCGTTCCTTCAGGTCCGGGAACAGCTCGTAGATCCTGTCATAGGCCGCCGACAGATCGCCGGTCTTGAGAAAGCCGCCCATTTCAAGGTTTTCGTGTATCGACATTTCCCGGAAGATGTTGTCGACCTGCGGTACGTAGCATATCCCGCGCTGGACGATGCGGTTCGGTGCCCAGCCGGTAATGTCGTCACCATCAAACAGCATCTTGCCGCCGCGAATAGTCAGCAAACCGAAGACGGACTTCATGGCGGTTGACTTGCCCGCCCCGTTTGGCCCGACAATCACGACGATCTCGTCCTGAGACACGGACATGGAGACATCCTGCAGGATATCGGCCTCACCGTAGCCACCGGTGAGGTGCTCCATCGACAGAAGCGCACTCATGCGGCATCTCCCGTGGTTTCACCCAGATACGCTTCCAGGACCTGCGGGTCTGAGCGAACGGTCTGGAAGTCGCCCTGGATCAGCACCCGGCCTTCGGCCATGCAGACAACCGGATCGCACAGCTTCTCGATCATTTCCATATCGTGTTCGATCAGGATGAAAGTGTAGCCGCGTTCCTTGTTGAGGATCTCGATCTTGGCTTCCAGCTTGCGCAACAGGGTGCGGTTGACACCGGCTGCCGGCTCATCCAGCAGGACCAGCTTTGCATCGGTCATCATGGTGCGGCCCAATTCCAGGAGCTTCTTCTGGCCACCAGACAGGTTGCCTGCGCGTTCATGTGCGACATGGCTCAGTTCCAGAAACTCCAGCGTTTCATAGGCCTTGCGCTCCACATCATGCTCCGAGGACTTGACTTGCCGCCAAGCGAACCAGTTTGCGAACAGGCTCTCGCCGGGCTGGGACGGCGGCACCATCATCAGGTTTTCAAGCGCGGTCAGTTTGTGAAATTCATGCGGGATCTGAAACGTGCGGACAAGTCCCTTGTGAAACAGCTGATGGCTGGCGAGGCTTGTAACGTCTTCGTTCAGGAACCGAATGCTTCCGCTTGTCGGCTGCAAGGCCCCGGCAATGAGGTTGAAGAGCGTCGTCTTTCCGGCACCGTTGGGACCGATCAGTCCGGTGATGCTGTTCTGTTCGACGCGGAACGAGCAGCCATTGACCGCCTTGAACCCGCTGAAATCCATAACGAGCTGGTCAAGCTCAAGCATTCAAGCTCCTTGCCGCCCCCCTGAAGCGGTCTTTCTTTTTTCGTTGCGCTGCGCCCCGCCTTTTGGCGTTGGTCCTTTGGCGCGCGCATCGCGGCCAGTCGCAGCGTTCAGACCTTCTAACTTTATTGGCGACGCAATCAACCGGTAATCACCGGCTTTTTGCCCAGAAAGGGCAAGATTTTTCAAAAAACCCGGGCCAGTGGAATGTCCAGTTCGGTGTCTTGCGAATTTTCCTCGGTATTCGTCCAAATGAGCACAGTTATTCAGAGTCAACAAAACCAGAATCAGAGTGTATAATTACAAAAACTCACGCAATGCGCGAAATTCTACGTGCCGTGACCGGAAACAAATATGCGTCCCAAAACGAAAACTGCGCTGACCAACTACGTAATACTGACAATAGCATTCGGCTTTTCCTCAACGAATTCAATTTGAAACATTATTCTTAAGCCGACTTCAGAATTTCTCGACTAGAGTTTCACGCAGGTTTTGGCAATCGCAAGTGAGCCGGACCAAACAAGAAGAAGACCTAAGTGACATCAGGCTAAACCGGCAAGCGGTCGCAGTCGTGGTTGAGCGTTGGAGGGAAAACTGTCTAACCGCGCGGAATTATTGGTAAATGAAAGTGAAGTTGAAAGCACTGCCGCGATCGACATAGCCGAAGGCAAGGTCGACCAGTCCATACTTCTTGATCTTTATGATCGTCTCGACGCCGCTGTCTGGATCTTCGATTTCGATCACAAGAGGTATCTTTGGGCCAATCGCAAGACGCTCGAAATCACCGACGCGGTCTCCCTTGAGGAACTGCAATCCCGTGACCTTGGCGCCGACATGTCGCCTGCTGTGGAACAGCGGCTGAGGCAATATCAGCAGGACTTCTGCACCAGCGATGTGAGCTTCTCGGAGATCTGGACGCTCTACCCCAAGGGCCAGCCCAAGGTGCTTCAGATCGCAATGAGCGGTATCCGCCTGCGCGATGGCCGAATGGCGCTCCTGTGCGAGGGCCGCGAGCACCACAAGCAGCAGCCGGAGACACTTCGCAGCGCCGAAGCCCTGCTGCATACCTCCGTGATGATTTCGCTTTTCTCAAAGGAAGGCGCATCTCTCTACAGGAACACGGCATCCCGCGCGGCCTCCGTCACGCTGGACACACCCTTCCTGGAGCAGTTTGTTCATGCCGAAGACGCGACGGACCTGTTCGAAATTGTCGAACGCGAGCGCACGCACAAATTCGTCGCCCGCGTCAAGACGAGACTGGGACCGCGGTGGCACGAACTGACGGTGCGCGCCTGCCACGATGCTGTCACCGGTCAACCCGCCTATCTTGTCAGCGAGACCGATGTCACGGAGCTTCACGAGACAAAGGAGCGCGCGCAGTATCTTGCAAGCCACGATACGCTGACGGGGCTTTCCAACCGGACATACCTTCAGGAGCGACTGACACTGATCCTGCAAGCGGCGAAGAGGAACAATCAGACCGCCTCCTTCTATCTGCTGGATCTCGACGACTTCAAGCTCGTCAACGATTCCCTGGGACACGCGGCGGGCGACACCCTTCTGCAGATGGTCGCCGACGAACTCAAATGCCTTTCAGGACCGGAGGACGTGATCGCCAGACATGGCGGCGACGAGTTTCTGATCTGCACACTGGAAGGAAGAGACGGAGCGGCGCCCGGAAGTTTCGGTCATGCGCTTTTGCAGTCGTTTGCCAGCCCGAAGGTCATCGAAGGCAAGCAAAGGAAAATCGGTCTCAGCGTCGGCTATGCCTGTTTCCCGCAAGATGGCGACACCGTAGACGAACTGATGAGGCACGCCGATCTGGCGCTTTACCAGGCGAAGTCCGGCACGAACAAAAAGTGCGTTCAGTTCGACGCCTACATGCGCCAGTTGCGCGACGAACACAGGGCGATCAGAAAGGATCTGGAGCGTGCGCTGAAAGAGGATGAATTTATCCTTCACTACCAGCCCATCGCCTGCACACGCTCAGACCGGGTCGTCTCGGGAGAAGCGCTGCTTCGCTGGCAGCACCCCGAGCGCGGCCTCGTAGGACCGGACGATTTCGTGCATATCGCAGAGGAAGCCGGGCTCATTTCGGACATCGGCGCCTGGGTCGCGCGGGAGGTTGCGAGGCTGCAAACGCGCATCGACCGGCTTGATTTGGCTGCACCGCTGCCCCTGGCACTCAACGTCTCACCGCGGCAGCTGTCTGACGCCGGTTTTCTCGACTTCATGAAGGCATTGCCCCAGGAGACCGGCTGTACCCCTGAACGGATATCACTGGAGATCACGGAATCCGTAATCCTCGGCGACATTCCCAACGCGCGGGAAACGCTGACAACGCTCAAAGAGTGCGGCTATCAGATCGTCATTGATGATTTCGGTACCGGCTATTCCAACCTGGCCTATCTTCACAACTATCCGATCGACGGCATCAAGATCGACCGGGTGTTCATGGAAGACATTGATGCCGGCGGTGAGATCGTCAAGCTCATCCTTTCGCTCGCGACGGCCCTTGGCGCTGACGTTGTTGCCGAGGGAGTCGAAACCATTGAACAGCGTTCCTGGCTCTCCAGGAACGGCTGCGACCGGTATCAGGGATACCTCTATTCCAGGCCGGTTCCCCTGGAGCGTTTCCTGTCCATGCTGGAAACGCAGCAAAGGCTCGCTGCTATGTGACCTTGGCGCGCGTCTTGAACTCCGGCCGGTCCCAGCTGCCCGAGTTGAGGATATCTTCCAGAATCGTGACCGCGTCGACAACATCCCGGTGTGAAAGATAAAGAGGCGTGAAGCCAAAGCGCATGACGTCCGGAGCCCGGAAATCGCCGATGACCCCACGCGCGATAAGTGCCTGCATCACCGCGTAGCCTTCCTCGAAGCGGAAAGACACCTGGCTGCCACGCTTGTGCGCATTCCGGGGGCTTGCCAATGTCAATTGCGGACATCGTGCCTCGACTTCCGAAATGAACAATTCGCTCAGCGAAACCGACTTCGCCCTGATCGCCGCCATGTCGACATCCTCGAACACATCCAGCGCAGCGTGCAGGCTCGAAAGCGCGAGGATCGCCGGTGTTCCCACCGTCATGCGGTTGATACCCGACACCGGTCTGTAATCAAGGTCAAACGCGAAAGGAGCTTCGTGTCCCATCCAGCCAGTCAGGGGAGATGTCACCTGATCAAGGTGCCGTGCCGCGACATAAAGGAATGCAGGCGCTCCCGGGCCGCCATTGAGATACTTGTAGCCGCAGCCAATTGCGAAATCAGCATTGGCTCCCTCCAGATCAACCTCTATTGCCCCGGCGGAGTGCGCCAGATCCCAGATCGCAATCGCACCTGTCTCGTGGGCTTTCCGTGTCAGCCTGTCCATGTCATGGACCCGGCCGGTCCGATAGTCGACCTGGGTCAGCATCATGACAGCCACCTGATCGTCGAGAGAGGCTTCGACCTCTTCCGGGGCGACGATCTTCAGTTCGTGGCCCCGCGCCAGAAGATCCTTCAGCCCGGATGCCACATAAAGATCGGTCGGGAAGTTACCGCTGTCGGAAAGAATGATGCTGCGGCCCGGGTTGAGCGACAAGGCTGCTGACAGCACCTTGAACACATTGACCGACGTGCTATCGCAGGCCACCACAGTGCCGGATGGTGCGCCTATGAGACGACCGATCCGGTCACCGGTCCGCTGAGGCAGGTCGATCCAGCTATGTGTGTTCCAGGCGCGGATCAGGCTGGTTCCCCATTCGGTTCCGATAACATCCGCGATCCTGTCCGGAACGTGTTTCGGCAGCACCCCTAGCGAGTTGCCGTCAAGATAAATCACCCCTTCCGGGATAGAGAAGGCTTTCTTCTTGCTGGCCAGGGTATCGGTCTCATCTAGCGGGTGCGGCGAAGTCATCAACGGCTCTTTGGAACAGAAGGTGGTGAAGGAGGCCGCACGCTATCAAAGCCCAGTCCGGCAAACAACCGCATCCCGGCCGGTATCCGGGCGCCTTTGTAAAACCATCGGTCGTCGCGCCGGATGTCGCAATCAGCACAGATTTGCCCGTATCAGCGTCGGACGCCGCAGGCCGTTTTGGTAGCTTGTGCGTTCAAGTAGTCCACATCTGAAACGCGGCCGGCTCCATGTTCATCAGCGTCTTCGACATTTTCAAGATCGGTATCGGTCCTTCGAGTTCTCACACGGTCGGCCCGATGGTGGCCGTTGCCCGCTACCTGGACAGGGTGCGCGGTCTCGCCGGTGCCGAAACAATGGCCGTCCGGCTCACCGTGACCCTGCACGGTTCGCTTGCCTTTACGGGAAAAGGTCACGCAACCGACAAGGCCATCTGTCTTGGCCTTCTCGGGGAGCGTCCGGATACGCTCGATCCGGATTGCGTCGAGCCGATGCTGGACGTCCTTGAAAGCGAACAGAAGCTTCGTATCGCGGGTTTGCCGGAGCTTGATTTCGATCCCGGACGCGATGTCGTCTTCGACTATGGCCCGCCGCTGCCGTTGCATGCCAACGGCATGACGTTCCGCCTGCTGGACAAGGCCGGATCCGAGATCGACAGCTTCGTCTACTATTCGATCGGCGGTGGATTTGTCGTTAGTGAACCGGAACTCC
>JGI12316J15310_10000041_pt81 | contig 25529 bp, 16 predicted proteins | sample MarCyaLeptolynsp_FD_15310 | JGI IMG/M metagenome (IMG submission 15310)
CGCCTTCCGCGTCGACAACGACGCGGCCCCGTTGAAGCAGGGCGGTCGGCGAGCTGATCGACCGCAGCGGAAACCTTCCGCGTCGACAACGACGCGGCCCCGTTCAAGCTTCGTACCCGCCAATACAGTGGACCGGTCTACACGCCCTTCCGCGTCGACAACGACGCGGCCCCGTTGAAGCCCTCACCGACTTGGCGGGCTGCGTCCTCGATCGACTTTCCTTCCGCGTCGACAACGACGCGGCCCCGTTGAGGCGAGATCTACGGCTTGGGCTTCGAGTTCGGCTGGTGATCACCTTCCGCGTCGACAACGACGCGGCCCCGTTCAAGCGCCCCGCCGGTGAACAGCTTTGCTCCGAGGGGCACGCCTTCCGCGTCGATAACGACGCGGCCCCGTTGAAGCGACCCGACGTCGACGCTCTACCCCGAAGTCGGCGACCTTCCGCGTCGACAACGACGCGGCCCCGTTCAAGCCCAGCCGCCGCGGCGTCGTGGAGGGTGCCGTGGTCGACCTTCCGCGTCGACAACGACGCGGCCCCGTTCAAGCTTCCAGCTCCGCGACGCCGGGTGGACTGTCTCGGTCCTTCCGCGTCGACAACGACGCGGCCCCCTTTGAAGCGAGAATGCGTCCGGCCCGACCGGCCCCGCGTCGAACCCTTCCGCGTCGACAACGACGCGGCCCCGTTCAAGCTAACGACGCGGCCCCGTTCAAGCTTGTACGCGGGGCGCGCGGTTCCTTCACGCTCGATACCTTCCGCGTCGACAACGACGCGGCCCCGTTCAAGCTACCGCGACAGCCCTTGGATGCCGATCAACACCGTTCTTCCGCGTCGACAACGACGCGGCCCCGTTCAAGCGAACACGGCGAGTTCCTGCCCGGCGCCGGGGACGGTCCTTCCGCGTCGACAACGACGCGGCCCCGTTCAAGCGGAGGCGCGGCCTTCTCGACTGCAGGGTCACGGCCTTCCGCGTCGACAACGACGCGGCCCCGTTCAAGCTGATCCCTTCCCGGGCCCGGAAACCGCCTCAACGGATGCCCTTCCGCGACGACAACGACGCGGCCTCGTTCAAGGTTGGGTCGTCCCACCCAATGTCGACGTGAATCCGTCCTTCCCCACGCCGTCCACCCCCATCCCCACACACCGCCCAATCGAGTACTCTCCCGGCCAATGGACGCGTTGGAAAACCTCGTCGGCGACATGACTCTCTCGGATCTTTCCTGTCGAACGGGACGATCGGTTTCCGAGATCGTCGAGTATGCGGTCCGCACCGGAGCGAGGGCGGGATCCAATGGCGTCACGCGTAAGCGCAACCCGACCGCGCCGTCCGAATCGAAAGCCGGCACCGCGTCGACCCAAGCGAAGGATCGCACCGTGAACACGCGGACATCTGCGGGGCGTGAGCGCTTCGACGACGCCGTCCTCGAGGTCGTGCATCGGGCGCGGCGACGGATCGGTGCGGTCGAGGTTCGCAAGCAAGTCGGCGGAACCCCGCAGCAGGTCCGCACCGCGCTGCATCGGCTCATCGAGCGCAAAGCGATCGTGGCCGAGGGACAAGCGCGCGCAACGACCTACCGCGCGACCTGAGCGCGGCCGCGGCAGTTGAGAAAACGTTTTCTCAACTGCCCGCAAGACGCGCGCCGAGGCTTCCAGCGGCGGCGCGACGTAGCGAACGAACGCCGCCACGCCGCGCCGCCGCTTCGTACGATCAACGCCGGCGGCGTGCGAGCGCGCCCAGACCGAGCAACACGAGGCTGCCTAGCCAGCCGCGGCTCGGGGCGTCCGCCCGACACGAGCAACCCTCGTCGTCCCCGCCGTCCATTTGCGGCGCAGGTCCGTCGGTCGCTCCGTCCGTCGGGTCGTCGTCGTCATCGTCGTCATCGTCGTCGTCGTCGTCGTCGTCGTCGTCGTCGTCACCTTCGGTGTCTTGGCCTTGGGTGTCGCCCGCCGTGTCGTCGCCGGCCGTTCCCTCGGTGTCTTCGCCTTCGGTGTCTTCACCCTCGGTATCGCCGGCTGTTCCCTCGGTGTCACCCTCGGTCCCAGCCGTGCCTTCCGTGTCGCCGGTGTCGCCGGTCGTTCCTTCGGTACCCGTATCCGTACCGGTTTCGGAACCTTGTGCCAGCGCGAGCGCCGGCGCTGTAGTCATGGCGAGAAGTAGCCCGGCCGCACCGAGCCGACCTCTCGCTCCAATGAGCAGAGTCTTCATCATCATCTCCTATTGCAAGCCGAAGAACGGCGACCTTCACTGCAACGCGCGTGCACAAGCGGGCCTGGCCTGAGCACAAACCCAATCGATCCGAGCCGTTGTCCCCCCGACGACGGCGCGGAGCACTACGACAGTCGCGTCGCGATCACTCACTCGGCCGAGACACGAAAGCCCGTCTTACTTGTGCGCCGGTGTCAGCGGTTGAACGGCTTTTCCTGCACCCAATGAAAGCCACGACTGCGCAGCGGCGTCGCTTCCGGGTCCGACCAGCGCAGAACGATCTCGACGTCCGCGCTCGACAGATGCAGGCGCGGTGCCTCGTCCTCCGACGTTTCCCATCGGTATGTGAAGCTTGGAGCGGCGTCGTCTTCGCCAGCGCCGTACTCGCCGAGCGTCATCGTGGCGGCGTCGGGATCGACCTCGAGCCGATAGCGTTTCCGCTCACCGTCCATGTGAACAACCGTGGCGCGCCCCCAGGTGCCGACCGCCAACCTGCGCCATCGCTCCGTGTCGGTGGTGAGCGGAGCTCGCTCGACGCCATCCTGCGTGAAGCTCTCGACCTCGTAGATCCCGATGAGCTCGTCCGACGGCGTGCCCTGTTCCGACGCGAACGACAGATAGCCGTAGATGGACAATCCGATCGAAGCCGTCAAGAACAGCGCCTTGGCGACCTGCCCGGCCTTGTGCGCCCGCGGCTTGTCGTAGAGACGAGGCAGCGGATGCGCCTCGGTGGCCTGCTGCGTCACGAGCACCGCGAGCAGACGTTTGCCATCCAAGGCGACCAGGAACACCGCCCCGAGCAGAAGCTGCGTCGAGTACAGCTTGACCGGGATGTCGTAACAGAAGTTGAGCATGACCACGTTGGTCATGACTCCGGCGATCACCAGCGCACCGAGGGTCTGGGTGCGTCGCGACATCAGGAGCACGCCACCGACCACTTCGGCCAAGCCGGCGAAGACGCAGTAGGCCTTGCTGTGTCCCATGAACGTCCAGACCAGACCCATGGGGGACATCTCGCCGATTGGCTCGATCAGTCGGCCTGCGCCAGGCGGCTGAAACTGGCCGGTGAAGACCTTCGCGAACCCGTAGCCGAGCATCGTGGTGGCCAACGTGAGGCGGACGCCAAAGGCAAGCCAGCGCAGACCTCGTGGATAGCGATCGCGTGCCGCCCCCGCGACCGTCCAGCCGATCGTGCCCACGACCGTGAGGACCACCGACATGAACAGCCGCACGTAGTTGGCCGCCGTGTCGCCACTGCCGGTGAGCTCGAGCGAGATCGGCCCCTCGAACCCGAGGACGCGCTCACCCACCCACGGGACCGCCCAGTTCATCACCGAACTGGGCAACGCGGAAACGCAGAAAAACAAGACCGCGGCCCGAAATGCCACCGTGGCCCCGACACTCCAGGCCTCGCTCCCACGTCCCATGGGGATTGGGACACCGCGGATGCGCTCTAGGGTTCACTGCGACTCTGATTCGAGATCACGGAGCCAGGCGACGACTTCGTCGTGCTCTTCTGTGCCCTCGGGCAACTGCGCGAGCGCCTCTCGGGCCAGGGCCTCGGCCTCGTCGCGCGCGATCCGACCGTGCTCGAAACGGACCGCGACGAAGTCGGCCTTGACCATTGCGATGTCCATGGGACGCGTGTCGGTCTTGGCCGCAATCGCGAGTGCGGTCTCGTAGCCCTTCACGGCCTCGTCGATCCGACCGAGCTTGGCCTGCGCTTGGGCAAGCCCGGCGTGCGCCATGACCATGTTGGGGTGCTCCGCGCCGAGCGACTTCGCCAGGACGTCCCGCGCCGTCTGCAAATGGCTGACAGCCTTCTCATGCTCGCCCTGCTGCAACCGCGTGCCGCCCAGCTCGAAGTGGGCGATCCCGGCCGCAGGCGACTCGGGACCCTGGGTCGCCGCAATCACGTCGAGCGCGGTCTGTAGATGGTCGCTCGCCTCGTCGAAGCGATCGGCAAGCTTGAGCGATGCCGCCAGGTTGAGATGCGCCGATCCAACCAACGGATGGCGCTCGTCCAGCGCCCTGGTGCGGAGCTCGAGCGCACGCTCGAACATGGGCAGCGCCTTGTCGTTGTCCCCGTTCTCGGCGTAGTTGATCGCGATGTTTTGGACCAACGTCGCAATGCCGACGTGCTCGGGGGTGATCTTCTCCCGGATCGCCAGCGCTCGCTGGTAGCTCTCCAGCGACTCCTTGGGTAGGCCGGCTCGACCCTGAGCGATCCCCCTGTTGAGCAGCGTGTCGGCGATATCGGGATGCTCCGGCCCAAACATCGCCTCGTAGATCTCGAGCGCTCGCTCGAACCGCGGAAGCGCATCGCTCGGCCGACCGGCGTTCGTCTCGTAGAGGCCCAGATTGACGACCATCCGTGCGGTCTGCGGAGCCCGCCGACCGTAGGTGACTTCGGCGATCGCGAGTGCTTCCTCGGTTGCCTCGACGGCGTCGTCGTATCGCCCCTCCGCCCAAGCGATCGAGCCTTCGATCGTTCGCAGCACGCGCCCGATTTCCGGTGGATTGCCCGCGCGTTCGACCATCGTACGACCGTGCTCCAACCACCGCTTGGCCGCTTCGAGGTCTTGCTCGTCGACCGCATAGGCAAACCCCAGGGCGCCAGCCGATCGCGCGGCGACCATGTAGTGGCCGGCCCCGACGGCACTGAGATAGGCCTCCTCCCAGAGGGCCAGCGCGTCCTCGTGTTTTCCGAGCTCACTCTGGGCGTCGCCGAAGAAGTACGTCAGCTCGGCGACCAGCGGGGCATAGCCGAGGGCTCGTGCTTCGAGCACCGCCGCCTCTGCTGCCCGCGCAGCTTCCTCCAGTCCGCCCAGCTGAATGTTCGCCTCGATCCGACTGGCCTCGGCCCGCAGCTCGGCGACGCGATCGGCGACGTTCTCCGGCGGGGGTTCGAGCTCCGCCGCCAAGAACTCGTCGTTGCTGCAGATCTCGATTCGCCGCAGTGTGGGGCCGACAGATGCGGCTCGGCGGATCGCTTCGTCGTCGGGATCGGCGAGGACGGCAACCGTCGCTCCCAAATGGTCGAGGCTGCCGTCCAGACACCGACGGCGCCGCTCGGCGACCTCTGCTTTGGCCTGCCCGGCAGAGCGACACGCATCACGCCGCGCCGCCGTCCAGCTCGCCGCATAGGTATCGAGCTGCACGCGCAGCGCCTTGTACTGCTGCTTGGCCCCCGGCACGTCGCTGGACCTGAACGCGAGCTCGATCTGCTCGCCAACGGCAGGATTCCAAACCTCTTCGATCACCTGCGCCACGCCGTCGCACGGATCGGGCTCTCTCCCCTGACTCCACGCAAACGATCCAGCCGCAACAGCAACGAGCCCCAGCAGTGCGAACCGCTTGGCCCGGCCGCGATCACAGGACAGCTCGTCGACGAGGGCCGACATCGTGGGCCAACGGCTCTCTGGAAGCGGCGCAAGCCCGCGCAACGTCGCCCGCTCGAGCCACCCGGGTACGCCGTCACGCTTGGGGGTTGGACGCACCCGCCCTTCGATCGCAGCGAACGCGATCGCCATCGCACCATCACCGGCGAACGGCCGCTGGCGATAAAGGGCCTCGTACAGCGAGACGCAGAACGAGAACTGATCCGATGCCGGGCCGACTTCGCCCTGGGTATGCTGCTCCGGCGACATATAGGCCGGCGTGCCCATGGTTCCGCCCGTCGCCGTGAGGTTCGCGTCCAACGTGTTGGACCCTCCGCTGAGCTCGACATCCTCCGACGCCTCGCCGGTACCCCGCGCCAGGCCGAAGTCCATCACGACCAGTCGCACGACCTCGCTCGTACCAGGGCGCAGCTCCACCATGACGTTGTCGGGCTTGAAGTCGCGGTGAACGAGCGCCGCCTCGTGGGCCGCGATCAACCCACGGCCGGCGAGAATGAACGCATCGACGATCGCATCGACCGAAGGGGCATGCAGCGATAGCCATCGCGAGAGCGTCATCCCCTCGACGAAGTCCATGGCGATGAAGATGCCGTCGTCATGCTCCCCCACGTCGTGCACGGTGATCACGTTGGGGTGACTGAGCCGCGCCATCGCCTGCGCCTCTCGAGTCATGCGGGCTCGATGGTCGGCGACCCTGGAGCCATGGTCGTCGATGAGGACGTCGAGCAACTTGAGCGCGACGTCGCGGTCCAGCTCGGGGTCGCGCGCCCGATACACCACCCCCATGCCACCGGCGCCGATCCGCTCGCTCACGACGTAGCGCCCGATCCTGTCGCCCGGAGCAAGGGGCCGACGACTGCTTCGGTCCGGCAGCGTGTTGCCGCCGGAGAGCGTTTGGTCGTCGGTCTCCACCGATGCGAGCGTAGCTCACTGCACGGTTCTTGCGAGCGCCTCGGCGAGGTCGGCTGCCGTGAGCGAGCAGAACGTGACGATGGGCCAACACGGCGAGCTGCAGGTCCCGTCGCTCATCAGCATCCGCTTCCGAGCACCGTACATGCACGATGCTCGCTCTGAGAGCCTGCACGAGGCCGTAATCGACATGCTCGCGTTCAGTGAGCCCGGCGGGCCCGCAAGTCCAGCAGAGCTGGACGACATCGTTGCGTACCTGCAGTCGCTCTAGGGCGTTTCGGCGAGATCATGCGCGACGGACCAGCCGTCGTTGTGCTGCCAGAGCAGGCCGCTGAAGCGTTCCGAAAGACTGCCGTACTCGGTGGACTCGTCGTCCTCTTCGACGACGAGGTCACCACCCTGCCCCACGCTATGCGCGTGGAAGAAGTCGTCCGCCATGGTGGACCCGGCTCCATCGAGCCAGAGGTACGCGTCTGCTCCCCGCGCGACCGCAGCCTCGAAGACGATCGCCGCCAGCGCGCCCCGAACGAACACCATGTCGAGCTCCACCGCGGCGACCCGATCGAGGGCGATCTCGACGTACTCGGGCTCTCTGGTCACTACGATGCCGTGCTCGGGCTGGTGCAGATAGGCAAGGCAGCCGTCGATCGTGTCCGGCAGTGCCTCCTCGAGCTCGCCGTCGGCATAGGCCCGGTGGATGTAGCTCGTCCAGTCCGCGCCGGAGATCCCCTCCGCATGCTGTGGATCGATTGATTCGCCCGACCAAGAGGAGAGCGTGGTCGCATCCATCTCGATCCGGCATAGAAGGGAAAGCTCGCGTCTGGTCTCGGTCATTGCCTCTGCTGCCATTCAGGTCGTGATCGGTGGATCAATCCGGTACAGCCGAGCGTGTTCGATCTCCGCCCGCCCGCTCTCGACGATGAGCCCTAGCGCACCTCGTCGCGTTGGCGCCAGCGCTGCGACCACGATCCGGCCGTCGACGTCGACCTCGAGCGCATCCCCCCAGCGTCGCAATCTCAGACTAAATCGAGGGCTGGTGCGACACCGATGCTCTTGGATCGCCGTACGCGAATACCACGGCCTCCCGCGTTCATCCGGCGCGCACCGCTCTTCCACGACGCGAACGAAACCATCACCACGGTCGAACAAGATCTGAAGCGCGCCGCCGTCGTCGTCGATACCGAGGGCAACGCCGAAGCGAGGCGCGTCGACCTCCGCCGACATCTCGAGCTCGAAGCACGAGCCGGGGTCGGGCCACGTCCACAGATTGGCGCCCGACTTCGAGCTCAGGACCGGGCCGGATTGTCCTTCAACCCAGACGGGCTCGGGGTGACCGAGGGTCTGCGCTTCGCCGCGGCGTTGGTCCCACGCCGACCAGCGGCCGGGTACCAGCGCACCGTCGGCCGCCACCTCGAGCTCCAGCGGCGACAGCAGAGCCCCATGCCCGGACGCATCGCGATACCACGCGAGCAGGCACGGCCGACCCCGCCAGTGAAAGGCCCGCGCCGCGTAGTTGCCGAGCGGCAGCAAGCGATCGACGTCCGGTGTGCGCCACGGTCCCTCGGGACCGGTACCGACCCAGTAGCGCTGCGTCCGGTCGTCGATGACCGACGCCATGAGGTACCAGCGGTCGCCGACCGCAAAGACCTGTGGGCATTCGAGCTCGTACGCGCGCCACGGCGTGAACACCGAGCTCAGCGCTCCGAGCCGCCGTGGGTCGTCGCTCGCATGGAACGCCACCGAGCCGCGTCGGCGCGCCGGCCCATCTCCAGACCGAGCACAGACCGCGGTGAGAATGCGACCGTCGACAACGACCGATTTCGGGTCGCGAAAGCTGACCCACGGCGCGTGCTTTCGATTGGTCTCGAGCCTCGGGTCATCCGCCTCGCCGGCGGGCGCCTCGTCTTGCTTCCAATGCACGAGATCGGACGACTGCGCGTGGCCGAGTCGCTGCACCGCCCCGCGCTCGGCTACCGACAGCGCCGTGTAGAGCATGTGGTAGGCGCCGCCGTGCTCGACGATCCCCATCGTCCAGATCATGTCGTCGTCGAAGCGCCCGGGTGGTCCTGTGCGCACGGCATCGGGCAGACGTCGCCAAGCCAGACCGTCACGACTGCTCAGGTGAGCGACGCGGTCGTGGTTGGGTAGTACGAGATGAAACAGGTGCAGCTCGTCGCCACGCGCGACAACCTCGATATCGCCGAGCTCGGCGCCCCCAAAGCCGGCAGGTACGTACAACGGTCAGTCCTCTTCGCCGGGGTCGACCTTACCGGGCTCGCCGGCCTTCGCCCACTGCTCGTCCTCGCGAGCGCATTGCTCGGTCGGCTTCAGGTTCCGGTACCAATAGTAGTACAGCCCGACCGCCGAGACCGCGGACACCGAGCCCAGCACGGTGACCCGAGACCAGTCGTGCCACACGATCGCCATCGCGGCGAGCAGGGTCGTGATCTGAAAGGGTACCGAGAACAGCACGGCGATCATGTCGCTACGCTTCTCCCTGCGTCGCTCGGCGCGCTCGCCCTCGTCCACGAGCCCCTTCGACTTGGCAACTTCTTCGATCTCGCCCCACATGCCCCAGGGGTTGACCTGTCGCCAGAACCGGACCAGCACGCTCATCGGCGCGCGCTCGGTGTACAGCGACGTCCCCACGGCCCCGATCAGCGCACAGACGACGATCGTAGGGAACGCCTGAACGAGCGGCCAATCGAGCCAGGCGTTGAAGATCAGTGCGCCGACGATTCCCCCGCCCGTGCCGACCGCAAAACCCCACCCGGTGAGCCGTGGCCAGTACCAGCGCAGGAACAGCGGTACGAACATGCCCGCGCCGATCCCCATCGTGATCAGCCCCCAGATCTTGTTGATGTTGGGAACGACGGCCGCGAGCGCCACGCCGGCCACACACAAGCCCACGGTGGCCCACCGCGAGACTCGCATCAGGTCGCTGCCGTCGGCGTCGGGTTTGACGTACGTTTGGTAGACGTCGCGCACGATGTAGGACGCCCCCGCGTTGAGCGTCGAGTCGAAGGTGGACATTGCGGCCGCGACGAGGCCCGCGACGACGATTCCCCGCACCCCGCTGGGCAAGAACTCGGACAGCACCACCGGCAGCACCTGCTCGGGGTCGGCCGCGATGACGTCCGCGCCGGTCATGCCTTCCTGCACCACGTGCAACCCCATCACCACCAGGCCCGACACCATCGTCCAGCGCATGATCGAGAGCACCACCGCTTCGGCGGTGAGCAGGCTGGCCTCGCGTTCCGATCGCGCCGCAAAGAAGCGCTGGTCGGTGTAGCCCCCCACGCCGCCCATGCCTTCGAGCACCGTGCGAAAGACCCACATCCCCACGGCCAAGCCGAAGACGTCGAAGATCGGAGTCCAAGCCGCCGAGTCTCTCGCAACGAGAGTCGCCGCACCTCCGGACGACGCATCGATCGACAAGGAGATGTCCAGCATCCCCTCGGGGTACGCCACTTGCGGCGCGAGGTTGTACGCCTCCACCGTCACGTAGATCGCGGTGAATCCGAGCAGCAGCATCTGGGCCACGTCGGTAAACACGACGCCGTACAGGCCCGATAGCAGCGTGTAGAACAGACCCACGGCCACCATGATGGCCGTGCACCACATCTCGCCGGTCATCACGAACAGGCCGAGGTCGGTGTCCGGGATCGGAATGAAGTGGGTGAGGAACTTCCCCGCCCCCTTCGAGAAGTAGATGATCATCCCAAGGGACAGCACGATGTTGGCGAGCGCCGACAGCAGGTGCGCCGCGCGACCAGACTTGTCCGTGCCGAAGCGAAGCTTCATCCACTCCGCCGAGGTCATCACCCGGCTACGTCGAAGCCACTTGCCCAAAAAGACCATGAGGAAGGCAAGCGAGAGCCCAACCCCACCGCGCATTTCGACCAGAAAACCCTGGTACCCGAGCGCGTAGACCACCGCGACGATGATCATGGTGCCCGCCATATCGAAGTTCGACGTCGCGCTCGAGATGCCGAGGACCCACCACGGGATCTTGTTGCCCCCGAGAAAGTAGTCCTCCACGCCCTGCGATGCCGCCCGAGACGCGAGCCATCCGATCGCCGTCACGGCGACCAAGAACCCGACAACGATCACGATGTCGATGGTGCTGAGCGTGGTGGCGAGCACGAGCACCACCATATCAATGCGCGGCTACTCCTCGGCCTGCCGGATCAGCTCGCGCATCTCCTCAGCGAACACTGCGTACGGCGTGCCGAGGGCAACGAAACCATCCCGCGCAGTTTGTGCAGAGGCGCGAGCCTCGTCAGTCTTGCCCTGCTCGAGCTGGAGGCGAGCGCGAACACTCGCCAGGTACGGCGCCATCGGGCCCGGGTGACCAACCGTGGGCAGAACCGAGGCCGCTTCGTCGAGCTCGCGCTCGGCCGCGTCGAAGTCCTTGTCGTGAAGCTTGCAAACGGCGCGGGCGATTCGAGTCTGCACGCTCACCAGATCTTCGCGCAGTGCATTTCGTGCGGCGATCGCATCGGCCTGCGCGAGTCGAGGAAATGCGTCGGTACAGCGGTCCAGATGCGCGTACGTGTCCGCCAAGAACGCGACGAACTCACGGCTTGCAGGATTGGTGGGCCCGACCGTCTGCAGCATCGTGTCGACTGCGGCCTCGGCATGAGGGACTGACCCCTCGAAGTCGCCCTGCGACTGGGCCACGATCGCCAGCTGAATCTGACAGCGCGCAAGCTCGAGGCTCCGCTCACCGTACGCCGCCAGCGCGACATCTTTGGCCTTGCCGTAGCGAAGCTCCGCCGCCTCCCAGCGCCCCGCAAGCCAAGCGATCTGGCCGAGTCGCTGGAGGACGTCGAGCAGCCCCGCCTGCATCGACCCATCCTCCAGGGTGCCCACTCCGACCGCCTCCTCGAGTGCGGCCTCGGCCTTCACCGCATCGCCGAGCTGTCGATGCGACTCCGCGAGGTACGTCAGGGGACTCAGCGCGGCAACGTGGTGTGGATCGACGTCGATGTAGAGGTCGGCAGCCCGCCGGTAGAGCTTGGCCGCCTCGGCGTAGTCCTGCCTGCCGTAGGCGAGCCCGGCCTCTCCAACCACCACGACCGCGGCCACGACGTGACCTTCGCCAACAGTCTCGGCGAATACCCGTCGTGCCCGACCGTAGTCTTCGCGTGCCGCCTCCGTGTTCTCCAGAGAGGTTTCGACCGCCGCGCGCAACACATAGGCATTGCCCAGCCCCACCGTGGGATCCGGCAGAGCCTTGAACGCAGCAACCGCCTCGTTGGCCCGAACGCGCGCGACTTCGAGTTTCTCGGTTCGCTCCACCGGGACCTGCGTCGTATGCGAAGCAAGGTACGCCAGATTCGCCGCATGATTGAGTAACTTGGCCTGCAGATGCGGGTTGCCCGATCGTGTCGCGGCAACCTTGGCCGAGTCGTAGATCGTCATCGCATCGGCCAGCCGCCCCTGCGAATAAGCGATCATGAGAACCATCTGCCAGGCGTGCGCCTCGACGTCGTGCTCGCGGATCGAAGCGGCCCGCTCCACGATGTCTCGAGCGAACACTTCGGCCTCGGCCACGCGTGTCAGCTGAAGATTCGCTTCGGCGACGATCGACACCACCCTGACGATTTCCGGTTCGTAGGTCGTCGCCTCAGCGTGCGCCATCGCGGCGCGGGCAGCTTCGAGCGCTTCGAGGTGGTGGCCAGCGCCCAGCAATATCGCCGCGTGGGCGCGCTCGCGACGAACCGCCGTGACCGCCTCGCGTCGTTCACCCTCCGGCGGCAGCGCGGGAACGCTTCTCAGTGCGCCGAGATCCGCACACGCGCTGAGGGGTGCCAACCGAGCCGCTGCCCCGAGGCCCCCGGCCAGCACGCCCGCGTCCTCTTCGGCCAGTACCCCGAGAAAGATCTCGAGCTCGGTGCGGCGGTCCTCGAGGCACGTGGTCTGCAGCTCGAGCTCTTCCTCGCTGCGTGTCCCGTCGATATGAGCCGCCCGGCAGGCCTCGGTACTGAGCTCGCGCCACGTATCCGTGTATCGATCGAGCGCGGCGACGAGCTTGGTGCCCGCAGCGGCTCCGATCGTGGGATTGGGCAGGCCCTGGAACGCCTCCAAGATGGCGTCGCGCCGCTCGTCGTTCCACACACCATCGAGTCCGGGCTGGGCAGTGCAGTCCACTGCGGGAGACTCCGGGGTCGACGTCTCCGTGGGGACCGCAGAGTCGTCATCCCGGAGCATGAAGAAGGCCGTTGTCGCGGCCACGGCAACAACCACCGCCCCCACCCCAATCGCGAGCGACGTTCCGTGCTTGGCCGCCGGCGATGTTGGCTCTCGCCGCAGGGCCGCGAGCAGCTCGGCCATCGACGGATAGCGGGCCTCCGGATTGGCCGCGAGCGCCCGCAGCAGCGCGGCGTAGATCGGACGCGGGACGGACGACGACGGCGGCGGTTGGATCTCGCCGCTCGACATCGAGTACAGCAAGTTCGTCACTGTCATCCCGAAGTAGGGCCGCGTTCCGTACAGCGCTTCGTACAACGAAACCGCGAACGAGAACTGATCGGCCCTGGCGTCGACCCGAGAGCCCTCGAACTGTTCGGGGGCCATGTACGCCGGCGTACCGACGAGCGCTCCCGTGCGCGTCAGGTCGATGTTCTCGCCCTCGATCGTCGCGTCAGGCTTGAACGCACCACCTTCGACACCAACGAGACCGAAATCGGAAACTCGCACCCGGCCATCCCGTCCGATGAGCACATTTTCCGGCTTGAAGTCTCGATGGACGAGACCGGCACGGTGGGCCGCGAGCAGTCCCTCCCCTGCCTGATGGAACGCGTCGAGCACGTCTTCCCAGCGTCGTGGTGCCTCCTTCACCCACTTCCCCAGGGTCCCCCCGTCGACGTATTCCATGACGATGAAGACTTGCTCTCGCCACGTGCCCGCCTGGTGAATTGCGACGACGTTGGGATGCGAGAGGCGAGCGGCCGCCTGCGCCTCGCGAAGCAGCCGCTGATGGGCCGCTTCCCCTCCACGCCCTGGGGCCACGAGCTTGATGGCGACGGGTCGTGCAAGCTCGGGGTCGCGCGCGAGCAACACCGTTCCCATCGCGCCCGTCCCGAGCGGACCCTCCACGACGAATGCCCCGATCTTCGTTCCACGGGGAAGCGGCTCGCCGGGCTCGTGACTCGCGGGCCCGCCCTGCGTCCGCGCATCGGCGCCCGCCCCTGCCATCGTGGATGCAAATCCGTCCGCGGGGCGTTCGTCGCCCGGTAGCGTCGGATCATCTGAACCGCCAACCACGGCGACGGTCAGAGTACCGCGATACTCTTGGCACCGGCGGTGTCGAAATCGATTCCCGATACCTATCGCGTCGTACGGCGCACGCTTCGGGTGATCGTCGATGCGTTCTTTCGCGAGGTGCAGGTCACCGGGCGCGAGGTGCTCCCAGATGGGAACCCCTGCGGCATCATCGTGTCCTGGCACCCCAACGGCCTGGTCGATCCCGTCCTGATCGTGACCCAGTTCCCGTACCACGTGGTTTTCGGAGCGCGGCACGGCCTGCTCAAGTACCCGGTGATCGGCCGCATCATGAAGCGGATGGGCACGGTACCGATCTACCGCGCCATCGACTCGAAGCGTCGTAAGCCGGGTGCACGCCGGAAGGCCAACGCCAAGAGTCTCGAGGCGCTCGCGAAGCGCGTGTCGCAAGGCTCGTTCTCGGCCTTGTTTCCCGAGGGCATCTCCCACGACGAGCCGAGTCTTCAGGAGCTCAAGACGGGGGCGGCGCGGCTCTACTACCGAGCGCGCATGCTCGCGGCGAAGCACGGGAAGACGCCCGTCATCATCCCGGTCGGACTTCACTACGACAAGAAGCAGGCGTTTCGCTCGAACGTTCTGATCGCCTTTCACGAGCCGCTCGCACTGCCGGAAGCGCTCGACGTCACGCCGCCCGCGGACGAAGACGACGAGGCTGCCAATGCTCGCAACGCGGCGCTCACCAAACACATCGAGCACAACCTGCGCGACGTCGTGCACGCGACCGATGACTGGCCGCTTCATCATCTGCTGCAGCGGCTGCGACGGCTGATCCGTGCCGAGCGTGCGCGCCGAGCCGACGCCGATCCGGGCAAGACGACGATCGGAGAACGAGTGCTCGGCTTCGCACGAGTGCGCGCGGGCTACTACGCCGCGTTGGCGAGCAAGCCCGATGAGGTCGCCGCGCTCCGCACCCGGGTCGAAAACTACGACGCCGACCTTCGCTCGCTCGGCATCGAGGACTACGATCTGGACCGTAACCCCAAGCTCGGCACCCGTTGGCTCGCCGTCCTCACTGCGCTGCAGTTCCTCCTCGTGTTTCTGCTGCTGCCACCGATCGTCGTGGTCGGGTGGGTGGTGAATCTGCCGACGGCGCTGCTGCTGATCGGCATCGCCAAGATCGCGGCACGCAAAGAAAAAGACGAAGCCACCGTCAAGCTGCTGCTGGGAGCGATGCTCTATCCGCTGACGTGGATCATCGCGGGCGTGGCGGCGGGGCTGGGCCACATCGCTTGGCACGAGGCCTATCCGCGGATTCCCGACACGCCGATCACCGCCGGCGTCACCGTGGCCACGCTCGGTGCCCTCGGTGGCATGTTCGCCCTGCGTTACCTCAGGCTGGTCCGCGAGACGGTGCGCTCGCTTCGTGTTCGCCTGACGCGAAAGCAGCGGTGGCTGTCGGTTGCGCGGCTACGGGTCGAGCGCGGCAAGCTGCACGACGAAGCCCTCGCGCTCGTCGAGGGCGTCGAGCTCCCCGGCGACGTCCTCGACAACGGTCGCGTCGTCGAGCGTACCGACGATGAGTGACGCTCACGGCCGAGAGCCGGTGACCCGCTGGATGAACGCCAAGTCGGGCAGCGGCGGGTCGGTGTTGCAGTGATGCTTTGCAGTCTCGACGGCATGCGGGTCGGGCTCGGGCAGCGTTGCGCGGACCAGCGTCGAATGAACAAAGCAAGTACGTAGGCGTTCGACGCTTTGTCCGGCTTGGGCGGCGACTGCCTGCAATGCGACTTCTTCGGCGCGCGGCTGGTCTCCGAGCTCCAGCAGGTACCGCGCCCGAGCGGCGATGATCGGGGCGTCGTTGGCCAGCTTCCAGCGCGGCGCGACGTCGCGCAGGACGACCAACGCGGCTTGTGGACCCTTAGCAAGTGCGGCATGCCGAGCGCGTGCCCTCAATAGACGAGAAGTCGGGAGATGCTGCCCCTCGGGAGGATTGTCCGACATCGCTCCGGCCCGCGAGAGGAAATCGGCGGCATCATCGAGCTCGCCCGCTTCGAGGGCGGCTTCCGCTCTAATCACGTGGGCGCGGGCGATGTACAGCGGCAGTACGTGCGCGCCGTCGTCGACGGCATCCATTCCGAGCGCGAGATGACGAGCCATCGCCGCGCGGTCACCCAGTCGGCTCGCAAGGCGACCGATCTCGAGATGGCACGCAGCGGCAAAGCCAGGATCGGGCTCCGCGTGTCCCTCCAGGAACGATAGAGCATCCTGCGCGGCCTCCATCGCGTCGAGATATTCGCCGGCGAGCGCGAATAGGCCCGCCGCACTCAACGCCGTGCGACTCGCGATCACCGGCGAGCCTCGAACCAGCTGCTTTGCTGCGGCGTGGGCCCGCCGACGCGCCTGTGGCCCCCTCACTTCATCGCCACCCAGTGTGTGGAGACGGGCGAGGTTGACGATCGGATCGAGGCTGTCCGTCGACGATAGTTCTCGCACCGCGAGCGCCTCTTCCCACAGACGTGCGGCATCTTCGAGCTTGTGCTGCGACGCCGCGGTGGACCCCAAGTTGTTGAGTAGGATCGACTCCTGGCCGCGCAACGAACGGCCGGAGTTCCTCAAGAGCTCGAGCGCGGTCCGATAGTCGGACTCGGCCCCGGCGAAGTCGGCAGCACGAAACCTGGCCCCACCGAGATGGTTGTACAGCTGCGCGAGAACCCACTCGCTTCCGGCTGCGTGGGCCTCCGCGATGGTCTGGTACCGCAAGGCAGCCTCGGGCCGATTGCGGAGGCGGCTCTCGAGCTCGATCAGCCAGATCCACGCGAGCGCGGCTGGCTCGTGTGCATCGACAGCCGTGGCCCTCGCGGCTGATGCCCACAGGTCGCGTTCGGCTCGATCCACTTGCCCGAGGTCCATGAGGGACAATGCCCGGATCCTCAGCAAGTCCGCGACGACTCCACTGGCCGGCAAGCGCTCCAGGTCCAGCCCGTCGAGAGAATCCAAGGCCCGGCTTGGCTTGCTCGAAGTCTGTAGCGCCAGCGCCGTCGCGCGATGTCGGACCAGCTCGACGTGAAGCTCGCCTTCGACGTCGCTTTCCTCTCTCTGGCGCGTCTCGACGGGATCGCAGTCACGCCGGGCGACACTCTCCACCGCATGATTTGCGTGTGGCGCCGACTCGGCGTCTGCGGACTCCCAGACTGCGACCAGAGCGTCCCACTCGGCGTCCCGCGCATCGAGGCAGCGCAAGCGCCGGTAGAGAAGACTCGTCGACGACGCGCCGCGCTCGTGCTCGGTGCACGCTTCGAGCCGTTCCGCTGCGCTTGCTGACTCGGCCTGCCCGAGCCTCGCGTTGAGCTTCGCCCAGCTGGCAGACGACATCCCGTGCCCAACCAAGGCTTCACGGGCTCGCTCGCGGCGGTCGACGGCGATCACCAAGGACGAGCCGGGCTCACACCCTTTCGGGGTCGGTTCCGGTCCAACGACCAAGCCCCCGGCCCCCGCAAGCGCGACGAGTGCCACCGTGAGTACCCAGTTCCGGCGTCGGGTTCGGGGCACGAGCTCGGCGAGCAGCGCGTCCATCGACTCGAAGCGTTCGCTGGGCTCGATCGACAGGCCACGCTCGCACGCCAGACGAACACGCCGGGGGACATCCGGTCGCTCGGGCACCGAGCTGCGCTCTCCCTCGAGGACCGAAGCGGCAATCTCCGCGGGCGTCTTTCCGGGGAAGGGCGCCTCTCCGTACAATCCCTCGTACAACGCGACGCAGAAGCTGAACTGATCTGCGCGCGCCGAGATGGTCCCGTCGCCGAACTGTTCGGGCGCCATGTAACGCGGCGTTCCCACGAGCCCGTCATTCAAACTCCTCGACTGCGCCTCGCCGGTCGCCAGCTTCGTCGTCTTGGCCTGGGCCAGGCCGAAGTCGCCGACGCGAACGCGGCCCAGCTCGCCGCTGTCCTCGTCGACCTCGACCAGGACGTTGGCTGGCTTGAAATCGCGATGCACGATGCCCGCTTCGTGAGCGGCGGCGAGGCCCCGCCCGGCGGCGACGAACGCGTCGATCACCTTCGTCACGGGAGGCTTGGTCGCCAGCCATGCAGCGAGCGTCGTCCCGTCCACCAGCTCCATCGCGATCAGGGCGTGGCCGCGCACCTCACTGATGTCGTGAATCCCCACCACGTTCGGGTGAGACAGCCGGGCCATCGCTCGTGCCTCGGCGCTGAGTCGCTGTCCATCGCGACCGATGACCTTGAGCGCGATCCGACGGTCGAGCTCGGGGTCGTACGCGGCGAAGACCTCTCCCATGGCGCCGCGACCAACCCCGCGTAGAACGACGTAGCGGCCGATTTTGTCGCCGGGCGCTAGCGGCGCGGCGCGCTCGGTCGGAGGTGCCAGCGTTCCGGCGATCGTCTCGTCGCCAGACTCGCCCGCGACCGGCCCCGAGCTCGACGATGTCACCGCAACCCCACTTGAATCGCATTGTGAGTACCACGCGATGCCCAGTCCTTGCGCAACGGCGTGACCGGCGGCATCCCACCCTCATGGGCGAGCGTGTCGTGTCCTTGGCGGTCCTCTTGGTGCTTGGTGCATGTGGCACGGACACCGACCCCGAGACCGCCGGCGACACGACAACCACGGGTACGTCGGAGACGACGAGCGCGTCGTCGACCGTGGCCGCAGACTCGACCGGTGGCGACGAGAGCTCGGGCGGAAGTACCGGTGCCCTCGGGGCCGTCGGATGCGACGACGTCCCGCTGCTTGCAAATCCCGAGGACCCGGCGGCGACGGGACCGTGGCCGGTCGGGGTGCGCACCGCGACGCTGGGCGAGCTCACCGCCGAGATTTGGTACCCCGCCGCGCCGGGAAGCGAGGCAGGCGTCGAGACCGAGGAGTACGACATTCGGCTGGCGCTTCCCGACCGCGAGCAGAGCAAGATCAGCGACGAAGACAACCCGTGGCAGCCCTGCGACTGCTACCGAGACCTGCCGATCGACGACACACACGGCCCCTACCCCACCGTGTTCTTCATTCACGGAACAGCGGGCTTTCGCACCCAGTCGCTGCCGCAGATGACCCACTGGGCGAGCCGAGGCTTCATCGTCATCGCGATGGACCACCCAGGACTGTGGCTCAAGGACCTGATCGGCTCGGTGTGTGGTGGTGGGTCGCCCACGCAGGCCATTGGCGACGACATCGCGACCGCCATGTCGGCAGCCCGTGGCGCGATGCCCGGACTCGACGACTTCGTACCCCACATCGATGATCAACGATTCGCGGTGTCCGGACATTCTGCCGGCGGTAGCCAAACTGCGGGGTGGGGGGACGACGCACAGGTACTCATGCCGATGGCGGCCGGTGGCGTCGAGGACGGCTCGGCGCTCGCTTCCACGCTGGTGTTGGGCGCGCTCGACGACTCGGTCGTTGCCTACAGCGCACAAACCGACGGCTACGACTCCAGCCCAACGCCGAAGCGCTTGGTGGGCATCGGCAACCAGGGCCACCTGGCGTTCTCGGGGCTGTGCTCGCTCGAAAACGAGGCGGGCGACGACCTACTGACCATCGCCGTCGACGCCGGCGTATGCGGTGCCAATCTCGCCGGGGCGCTTTTTCAGTGTGACGACTCGTTCCTCCCCGACCCGGAGGCGTGGGAGATCATCAACTACGCAACCGCCGCGGTCCTCGAGGAAACCTTGCACTGCTCGGAGATCGGCGCGCAGCTCGAAAACATCGAAGCCAGCTACGAAGGCGTGGCGGAGTATCGCCACGATCCTGGGTGACGCGTGCGATGATGGGTCGCGGTGGACGCGACAATCGGCAGCACGACGGTGCCCGGCCGAGCGGCGTCCGAGCGATGGCGGCGCCTTGCCCCGGGAGATCGGCTCGGCCGTTACACGATCGTCAACGAGCTTGGTCGAGGCGCCACCGGGATCGTGTACACCGCCCACGATCCGACTCTCGATCGTCATGTCGCGATCAAGATGCTGATCGCCCCCGATGATCCGCGGCAACGGGAAGCGCTCCTCAAGGAAGCGCGAACACTGGCGCAGATCTCATCTCCTCACGTCATCGCCGCCTACGACGTCGTTGTTCCCGATGACGGGCCGCCCTTCGTCACGATGGAGCTCGTCGAGGGCAACACTCTCGCGGAGTGGCTCGAGGCACCGAGCCGTCGCCGCACGGAGCTGCTGTCGGCCTTTGCCGACGCGGCGCGAGGCCTCATCGCCATCCACGACGCCGGATTGGTGCATCAGGACTTCAAGCCCGCGAACGTCATCGTCGGCCAGGACGATCGCATTCGTGTCGCGGACTTCGGGCTCGCCCGCGGCGCCACCGGGCTCACTCGAGTCGCGTCCAGTGCCGCCACCTCGACCGACGGGGAGCACGAAGAGCAGCCGTCCGCGGGCCGCTCCATGAAAGCTCGGGGAACGCCCGCGTACATGGCTCCCGAGTTGTGGGCTCTGGAACGTGCCTCGCCAGCCTCGGACCAGTATGCATTCTTCGTGTCTCTGTTCGAGGGGTTGCTGGGAAGGCGTCCGTATCGTGGTCGCACAGCTCACCAGATCGTTGCCGAGCAGGCCCGCGGAGACCTCGGCGACCTCTCCTCGCTCAGTCCTCCCCTCCGCGCGATGCTTCGGCGCGGACTCTCGGCGGCGCCCGCCGACCGCTATCACGACATGCGGGCCGTCCTTGCCGCGCTCGAGCGGGGTCGCGGAGGGTGGTGGCGATGGGGAATCGCGGGGCTGCTTGGAGCCTCGCTCGGCATCGTTGCGTGGACAGCGACAATACGCGACGAGCCCTGTCGACACGCCGGCTCCGCAGCGCGCGATGACTGGCAGGCACAACGCCCGGAGCTGGTCGAACGGCTACGAGGAGCCGGACCGACCGGACCCGCGACAGCACAGCGTGTCGTCGCCCAGCTCGACGGTTACAGTGACGAGCTCGCGAAGCACTACGCTGCGACGTGCAAGGCGGCGACCGTCGACGACGTCCTCTCGGCGGAGGACTTCGATACTCGCGTCGCCTGCCTCGACCGCTCGCGCACGCAGCGGGACGCGCTCGTTGCCGCGCTCATCGAAGCCGATCCGCAACAGGTCGACCATGTGGTGACCGCCACGCACGCACTTGCGCCGCCGAAGCGCTGCACCGCTGTCGGCGATGTGACGAAGGACGCAACCGACGCCGCGCTAAACCGCCGCCTCGACCAGCTGCAAGCGCGGGCTTGGCTTCGCGAACCGAGGACCATCGCGGACGCCTCGGCCATCGTCGACGAAGCCGCAGCGACGGCACACGTTGCGACACAGGTGCGGGCCAACCTCGTCTTGTCTCAGATCGCCGTGCACTCCGGGGACTCGGTGCGCTCACTCGAAGCGTGCGAAGCGGCATTCGAGCTCGCGTCGGGCGGAGGGGTGGACAGCCTCGCGGCGGAGGCTGCCGTCCAGATCGCTACGATCGCGGGGCTCGAGCAGCGCGACCTCGACCGCGGAGAACAGTTCGCTACGCTCGCGATACGACTCGGGCGCGGGGCGCGTCCCGATGTCATCGCACGAGCCCAGCGCACGCTGTCGGGGATTCACCGGCGCCGGGGCGAATACGAAGACGCGGTGGACTACGCCGAGCTCGCGTTGGCCAACCTCGAAACGCGAATGCCGTCGCAGACCCCCGAGATTGCGGTCGGCCACGCGGAGCTTGCAATCGCGTACTGGGAGACAGGCAAGCTCGAAGACGCACGCCAGGAGATCGAGCTGGCGCATGCGGGTGCGGTCGAAGCCCTGGGCGAGCTCCATCCCACCACGCTACGGGTGCTCAACGTCTTGTCGCGGATTCAGGAAGCAGCGGGAGACTTGGAAGGCTCCCTCGCCACGACGCGCCGGGTGCTCACGTTCCGGAGCGAAGCCCTCGGCGACGACCACGTCGAGGTTGCACGAGCATGGGAGCGGCTCGCCGTCGCGCACACCCGACTTCAAAACCACGAGCTGGCTCTCGCCGCTGGCGACCGGGCATCCGAGGTCTTCAGCACCGCGCTCGGTGCGGACAATGTCGAAGCGATCGAGGCCCGAATGTGGACGGCGGGCGCCCTGCTCGAGCTTGGGCGTTCCAACGAAGCTCTAGAGATCGTTGTCGACGGCTACGACGCCATGCTTCGCGTTGCGCCTGAGGACGACGTCAGGGTCCTCGCCACCGCGGTTCGCCTGACCGACTACCTGACGCAAGCCCGCCGCGATGACGAGGCGCTGCCCGTCGCCGATGTGGCGGTCGAACGCGCGAGGCGGCAACCCAAGAACGGAAATGCTGCGCTCGCCTACTACTTGCGCGCCCGTCTGCGCCTCGCCACGGGTGACACCGAGGGCGCGCTGGAGGACGCTCTGGTGTTGCGCGAGCGGCTGAGCAACCCGCTCACGCCGGTCGCTCTCGTCGGTGCGGCGGAGCGTTGGCTCGAGACAGTCGGTATTCCGCCGCTTGCGCGCCAATAAAAAAGGGCGCCGCCCCGGACCGGGCGACGCCACTGTGGTGCTTTGGAGGGCTGCCCCCCTTGCCTTTTCAGCCCTCGATGCAGGCGACCTGCGAGGTCCCGGCCCAGCACGCGTCGGAACCCTTGACGTCGAGCTCCTCGGTCTCGCCCGAGAGCTCGCAGCAGACGGCCTTCACGAACTGGCCGTTGCCGGGGTTGTGGCAGTAGCCACCGGAGTTCGGGGTGGCGTCGCCCGGGCAGTCGTCGGCGACGAGCGCGTCCAGGTTGCACGCCTCGGGGACCGTCGCGGTGAGCGAGATGGTCGCGGCGCACTGGTCGACGCAGCAGGCGTCGAAGGTGAACTGACCGTTCTCGGCACGGCAGGCGTAGTCACGCGAGCCGCCGTCGATCTGCTCCCACTGCGCGCCGTGGCAGTTGGCCTCGGTGAGCTTGAAGTTGCGGTGGCAGCAGATTTCCTCCTCGAAGGTTCCGTTGCCGTTGCGGCAGTAGCCGTAGTCGTCGAACTGGGCGCTCGAGTCACACAGCGCGGCGCAGCAGGCCGTGGGCACGAACTCGCCGAAGCCGTCGTGACCGCCGACGTCGTTCATGCAGCGCTTGGCGCCGCCGCTGGCGCTGGTGAAGCGAACCTGCGAGGGGCAGCCGGAGACGTCCTCGATGAAGTCCATCTCCTCTTCGCAGCACGCCTTGGCGGCGAACTTGCCGCTGTCGGCGTTGTGGCAGTTGGAGTAGACGTGGTCGTTGACGTCGTTGGCGGCTTTGGTGACGTAGACGTCCGCGGGGCAGGACAGGGCGTCGCCGTCGGCGTCGACCGTGTCCGCCTTGCCGGCGGCGCTGTCGCCATCGCGACCCACGGAGCCGTCGATCCCCTCGTCGCAGGCGGGAACGAGGAAGAGGACGATGGCGGGGAGGAGGCGCTTGAACATGGCTAGGGAATCCTGATGGTGGGGATTTGGGCGATAGTTGGTCACCTGTGTGTGCAACACCGAGGCCGAGTTGGAACACCTGTAAAACATCGGAATTACTTGGTGAGCGCTCTTGGCACATGCATCAGACGCAGAGTTTTTTGCTTTTTTGCAACTTTTGATGCACACAGTTGATCCATGGATCACATCTGCCTCTGATACGCCTCCTTGGGCATGAAGCCGGACCTTCCCGAGACGGGTGACTTCGAAGAGCGCGACCCTGACTCCGAGACCATCAGGATGCAGGTCCGCTTCGAAGAAGGTCTCCCCCAGGGAACGTGGAAACACTTCCGCCGGGATGGAAGCCAAACCTGGGAAGAGGACCGAGTGGACGGGGTCGAAGATGGCCCTGCCCGCGGCTTTCACCCCGACGGGAGCGTGTCGCAACAAGGCGCGTACTCAGACGGCAAATGGCACGGACCCAAGCAGTGGTTCCGCCCCGATGGGTCGGTCAAGACCGAGGGAACCTACGAGCACGGAGTTCGCCACGGCACGTGGCGGTGGCTCGGGCCCAATGGAAACCCCACGACGGTGATTCGCTTCGTTGCCAACGCTCGCGAAGGTGAGGAACGCCCCCACGAGCGCATCGTCTACCTGCGGTGCCATCCCAACGGCAACAAGAAGCTCGAGCGGATCGATCGGGAAGACGGCGGCTGGATCAAGAAAACGTACTACGAGGACGGCACCCTCGAATCCGAGATGCCCTACGCACCTGGGGGTTCCATCTTCGGCTACCAAGACATGACGTTCGCGTGGGCGGGCATTCGACACGGGCTCGCGCGCGAGTTCCATCCCGACGGCTCGCCGAAAACCGAAGAGACCTTCGAGCGACACATCCGAGTCGGAGAGCGCGTCACCTGGTCGGAGGATGGCAAGAAATCGGTCACCACCTACGAGAGCGGCGCCGCCGTGATGCCGGAAGAGAAGCTGAAGAAGCTCGCCGCCAAGCTGCTCAAGAAGAAGGACTCGTACGGCATGCGCGACGCTCTGGAGCGCGCCAAGATCGAGTGGGGCGAGCACAGTGGAGTCGTCTGGCAGATGTTTCGGCGTGGGCTGCTCACCGCCAACGACGCCGACATCTGGCGGCTCGTCGAAGCGGATGGCGGCACCGCCGAGGACGGGGTTCGCCTCGTCTCGCAGCTCCCCGATTCGCGCAAGCCATTTTCGGACGCGTGGGGCGACGAGCTCGACACGCTGATTCTCGACCTTGCTTCCCAAGACCCGGAGCTGTTCGACAAAGCGCTGCCTGACCTGTCTCGCCGGGCGCAGCGCGGCGTGAAGCTGGTGCTTGCCCGCCTGGGCCGCAAGATCGACGGCAAGGACAACCGCTACTTTCTCGGGCAGTTCGCCACGCGCGAAGTCGATGGCGAGTTCGACTGCCTTCCAATGCCGTGCGACGACTTCATCGACCAGCACGCGGACCTTCGTGACAACAACGGTCGCCCCACGCCGCTGCTGTACAAAGTGATCGAGACGTTCACGACGCACGCCAAATGGGCTGCCGCGGTCCGAAAAGCGCGAGCGAAGGCCGAGTACCCCGGCAGCGCGCGAATCGATCACTTCGAGGGGATCACTGCGCGAGATGAGCTCCGCGACTGGCTGGACTTTCTCGACCCGTCACACATCGGAGCCGATGCGCTGACGGTGCTCGAGTCGCGAGACGATGGGGTCGACGACCTGCTGTGGCTCGCCGACAACTGCGAGACCCCGGCTGCGTGCGCGGCGGCCAGCGTGATCGCCATCTCCCGCGGCGCGGGTTCCTGGCCGTCGGTGGAACCGGCCGGTTTCGCGGCACTTCCCGCCGAGCCGCTCGCGGCCGCCCTGAAGCACAAGCCCAACGACGAGCTCGCGAAGCAACTGATCGCAACCGACACTCCGAACGCAGTCGCCGCTGTGTGCTCACTGCCCGGGCAGCCCACGTTGTGGCGTGCAGCGCTCGAGCAAGTTGCCCAACGCTCTGGCATCGACGCCGCCATGGCCAGCGCCGCCGCGACGGTCGGAGCCGAAGGACTCGAGCTTTTCGCCGAGATCTTGGATGCCAACCCCGGCGCGCAGACGCTCCGTCTCGCCGCGCTGAAGACGATGGCCTCGATGGTCGAGGCTGGTACCGACTGGACCCCGCAACACGACACGCTCCTCGAGGGGATCGCAACGGAGGACGAAGCCCTGCGCAAGACGATCGACGCGTCGCTGCGTACGGCCGCCAGCGCGCTGCCTCGCGACCGACAGATCGCCGTGGCGCAGAGGGTGGTGACCGACGAGCGCGAGACCTGGTTTCACGGTCTGGCCGTGCTCGGGCGACGCCCCGCGGGAAATGTGCTCTCAGCCTTCTTCGAACGACTCGCCCGCACCGAGCTCGACG
>JGI12316J15310_10000052_pt71 | contig 25495 bp, 21 predicted proteins | sample MarCyaLeptolynsp_FD_15310 | JGI IMG/M metagenome (IMG submission 15310)
GCCGCTACCCTTGGTGGGGAGACAGAAAGCAGTGGACTCGGTGGGTCCGACAAAGATCTCCGCCTTGACCCTGGTGCCGTCCGGTTTGATCAGCACGGCGACCACCGTGCCATCTGCGTTCTCGGGGAATGTCCGGCCTGCGACGAGCTCCATGAAGACTTCGTCGCCGACCTTGACCTCGCGGTCGTGGACCTTGAAATACAAGTCGGTCGCGCCTGTCGTGAGCGGGGCGCTCGGCGCCGATTTTGGGGCCTCGGCCTGCGCGGTGGTCGTCGGTGCCTGGACTGGTGGCGCCGCGGGTCGGCATGCCCCCACGCCGAGCAACACCACGAGCCACGACCGCCTCATCGTTCGAACGCTAACACGTGCTGCTAGACTCCGTGGGTGCGGACGTGGCCCATGCTTTTCGTGCTCGTCGTCGGCTGTCGTCCGTCGGCGGACACCACGGAGTCGCCCGAGCCCAAGACCTCGCCCGAACCTCAACCGGTCGCCGTCGAGGAGCCGTTCGACGCCAAGGCCGTGAGCGACGCTCCCCTCACCGAGGCCGAGTGCCAAGAGTTTGGAGCGTTGCGAGCCGCCGACCCTCAGGAGCCGCGCGATGCGGAGGCCTACGCGACGGAGTGCAACGAGACGACGAAGTCCGATCCGCCATGGCTTCGGCAGACCACGCGCTGCCTGTTGATCGCGGAGACGGACGTGCATCGACGTGCGTGCCACTCGGAGATCCTCACCCAGCAGCGAGAGGCCTCCGAGGCGCGCCTCGAAGAGCAGATCGAAGCAGAGCGGCAACGCGCGAGGGATGAAATGCTCGAGGAGGCCAAGCGCGTCCTCGAAGAGCAGCAGGGCGAAACCGAAGAGGCGCCGCCCGACACCTGAGTGGCGCTGTGCTTTCGATCATCGCCTGGGAACCTCTGAGGGCCTCGGGCCACTGGGACGTTGCGGCGCTTCTCGCAGCCCGCGGCGGGTTCGGTGCGCCCGCAGATCGGCCCAGAAGCGTCGATATTGCGCGAATCGTGGCAAAAAAGCGGTGAAGGACGGCGAGGGGTGCGTCCGTAGATGGTCAGCGGATGGATTGCGTCGCGGACAGCTTGCTGGGCTCGAGCTTCTACCGGGAGGGCACGGTGTCGCTGCCCTCGCAGGAGCTCTCGCTGGGAATCGGAGGACGACTGGCCTACTCGGCCGTCGTTTCGCGCCTCACGGGGCGCAGCGCACCGACGGCCGTCGGGCGCTATCGGCTCGTTCGCTTGATCGGGCAAGGAGCGTTCGGCGCCGTCTACGAGGCTCACGATCCCCATCTCGATCGGCGCGTCGCAATCAAGATCGTGGACAGCGTTCAGTGCGAACGCGACCCGCATGCCCGTGCGCGACTCATTCGCGAAGCCCAGGCCCTTGCCCGCCTTCGCCATCCGAACGTGGTGCAGATCTTCGATGTTGGAACGTTCGACGGTACCGATGGCAAGAGCGTCTACATCGTGATGGAGCTGCTCGAGGGCCCGACCCTGCACGACTGGGTGGAGGACGAGCGCCCCTCTCGGCAGCGGGTCATCGAGGCGTACGCCGCGGCCGCGCGCGGACTGTCGGCCGCGCATACGCTCGGCGTCGTGCACCGCGACTTCAAGCCCTCCAACGTGATGTTCGATTTGGACGGCACGGTGAAGGTGGTGGACTTCGGACTCGCTCGCGTCGCTTCACAGGCCACTGTGATGAACGAGTCCACGGAGAAGATGCCGGTCGTCGACGCCGACGATCCGCTGTCGTCGGAGGAGCTCCAGCCGGCCTGGGAAACGCAGGTGGGCACCGTCGTCGGCACGCCACGCTACATGGCGCCGGAGCAGCAGCGGGGTGAGACCGCCACGCCGCTCGCGGACCAGTTCGCGTGGTGCGTAGCGCTGTGGACGGCGCTGGTCGGCGATGCGCCCTACGAAGGCGGCTTCGTCCAGCTCGTGATCGAGAAACGGCTCGGCGTGCCGCGGCGCCCGGCCAAGATTCCGCGGCGGCTGTACCGAGTGCTCGCGCGCGGTCTGGCTGCGGACCCGCTCTGCCGCTTCGCATCGCTCGACGACCTGCTCCGCGCATTCGGTGCGACCCGGGACCGCCGCTTGCGGGCTCTCGTCGGGGTCATCGGGGTTGGACTGATCGCGGCGGCGTCCGGGCTGCATCACCGCGGCGGCCACTCGACCGCAACGACCGCGTGTGTCGCTGATGCATCGCGAACGCCGACGGTGCAGTTGTCACCCACCGTCAAATCGAGCGCGGCTCTCAAGCCGGCACACATGCCGAGCAACGAGATCTCCTCGTACACTCCGGCCGGAAACTGAAGCATCGCAACCCCGCCGTCCGGTCGTTGCTCGATGACCTTGAAGGTCACCCCGCGATGAAACAGCCGCCAGCGCAGCGTGGCCGTCTTGAGCAGCAGGCCGGGCGAGACGAGCTTCATCGCCACGCCGTAGAGCGGACTGGAGAACAGCTCGCGCTGGCGGTCGTACGCCCACTGCGCGAAGACTTCGCGGTCGCCGAACCCGCTGTCGTAGACCGCCAGCATCACACCGTGGCTATGCGCCTCGGGGATCCAGCTGCTGACCGGCAGCGGGTGCTCCATCAAGGAGCGCAGAGGGTCCGGTAGCGCCGCGACGTCTGCCGGGTCGAGCGGCGTCGCATCGACGACGGTTCGGTACAGCGACGCCTTGGCGACATGGTCCGGATAGCTATCGAGCCCGTCGGGAAGGTTGTCGACGTACGCTCGAAGGACCGGGAATCGGGCCGGATCGATCACGCTCGCGCCTCGAGAGCGCGAGCATAGCAGCGAGTCAGCGACGCCGACGGCGAAGCGCTGGGAGGGCAAGGAACGCGATCAGCCAGCCCAGGCCCTGGGGGCGCGAGGTCGCGCGGCACTGACAGCCGGTCGGCTCGACGTATCCGGGATCGCCAGGATCGACCGCACCTCCGTCGCCGCCGCCGTCGGTGCCATCACCACCAGCGTCGTCGTCGTCGTCATCGTCGTCGTCATCGTCGTCCCCGGCGCCACCGTCCGCGTTGCCGCCGTCGGCCGAGTCGTCGTCGTCATCATCGTCATCGTCCCCAGCACCATCGCTGCCGCCGTCGGCCGAGTCGTCATCATCGTCATCGTCGTCGCCCCCCGGCGTCCAGCCATCCGTGCGTTGGTTGGACGCCGCGAAGAACTCTGCGGCGTACTGCGAGAAGTTGACGCCCGACCCCGCGATGAAGGTGAGGCCACCGCCACCCATGCCCGATCCGGCGGGCCATGCGTGCGAGACGCCCATCGACTCGAGCCGTGCGATCCGGTCGCCGCTACCGTCGGAGTAGACGGTGACCGTTCCCGTTGGGTCCGAGCCCGGCAGAGAGGCCATGTCGAAGCTCTCGGTGTTCATCGTCGCGATGCCGCCGGACATCGTGAGGGCGAACATCTCGAGGTCGATCTGCCCGTGTTGCTGGGCGACGGTGAAGTCGTTGGCGTCGTTGAAAACGATGCCCGTCTGGGTCGCGAGGTCGCCTGCGTTGCCGCCCGCCAGCTGGGCGCAGAGGTTGGCCGCCCCCTGCCCCGTTCCGCTGGGGCCCGTGATCTCGTTGATCGTGGAGCCGAGGTACGGAGCCGCCACCGCACCGACCCCGGTGTAGAGGTCCGGCGCGACGCACCCGAGAATCAGCGCCTGGCCACCGCCGGACGAAAAGCCCACGATGTACATCTGCGCCGGGTCGATGTCGTAGGCCGGGTCGTCGCGCAGCGCCTCGGTCATCGAAACGACCGGCCCGTTGTGTCCACCGTTCCGCGAGTGGAACGAGCCGTAGTAGTCCCAGCAACCCGCCACGACGCCGCCGCCGGGGACGTTGGGCACCGCCATCACGACACCCATCGAGTCCGCCGCCGGCTCGAGGTTGCCCTCGTTCATGAGCTGATCCGCGTTTTGGCTGCAGCCGTGCAGGATCACCATCAGCGCACGGCCATCACCGGCCGGGGAGGTCGACGCCGGGGTGTAGACCCGCACGTCCATCCCGCCGAGGTTGACCGTCTCCCACGCTGCGTTTGCCACCGCCGGCAGCAGTGCCACCGACGCCCCCAAAACCAGTCCGAGCTTGCTCGTCATGAACCCGATTCCGGGTTAATATGAATCACGATTCATGTTTCAGTTCAAGGCGAAATCGCGGCGCTAAGGGGTACAAAACGGGCATCTGGGCGCGGCAACCGCGGCTCGGGCACGGTGTGAGCCAGCCCGCGACGACAGCCTGGATCACCCCGGTTCGTTCGGCGCCTACCCCCTCGATGACGAACCCTCGCAAGCCCCGCTCCGTCTTCCGCTCCACGCTCGTGCTGCTCTGCGCGTGCCTGACGCTGGCGGCCTGCGACGACAAGAAGGCCGAGGGGGGCGACGCGGCCGCCAAGCAGGCCGAGATCAAGTGGCCGGCCAAGCCGGGTGACGGGTCGAACGTGGCGCTCGAGATGGTCGAAGTCCAAGACGACGGCGCGACCTTCAAGGTCTACAACTTCGCCGACGCCGACCTCACCGACCTCAGCATCCGGCAGCGCTTCCTGGACGCCGACGGCAAGGAGCTCGACACGTTCCCCCACATGGCCGTGGGGGCGCCGACGCTCGTGGCAAAGAAGTCGATGGCGGAGATCAAGACCGTCATCATGGAAAAGCCCGCCGGCATGAAGACCGTCGAAGGCGTCATCCGCAAGGCGAAGTTCTCCGACGGCACCGAGTGGCGGCCGGAGTCTTAGGCTCAGTCGACGATGCCCGGCGTGGCCTGATGGTCGCCCTTGGTCTTGAACGAGGTCCAGTGCTGGGTGCCGCCCACGACGAACAGTCGGTAGTTGGGCTCCTCGTCGCGCAGCGATGTCCGCCACGTAGACGCGAGATGCACCTCGGCGGTGAGCTCGGCACCCGCCGGTACGAGCACGGAGATCCAGTCGCTCATCTCCGAGGAGATCGAGCTGACCTGTCGGACCTCTTCGCCGTCGTCAATCGTCAGCCGAATGTCGAAGTCGTCGAACGTGTTGGCGTGGTCGTAGGGGACGAAGAAGACGAACGGCGGGATGTGATAGAGCGTCGCGGCGCCAGCCTGCATGATGAGCGGCACGGCGCTGGACGTGATCTCGTTGCGCGACTCCTGCCCAAACACGAGCAGGGTCACCATCTGCGTCTCGTTCGAGGTGAAGTCGTAGACGTCGACCTCCTCGTCCGGTGAAGGGATCGTGCCCTGCACCATGAAGGACGTGTCGTTGTCGTCCATGCGCTGGGCGAAGTCTTCGTCGTAGTTCTCGAACAGCTCGTACTCGCGGCTCTCTTCGCCATCGAAGGAGACGACCACGGTGCGGCACACGTCCTTTTCGTCGGAGTGCTTGCACTCGCCGTCATCGGGGATCCACTGACCATCGTCGTTGGCGGTGTAGCCGTGCGCGCCAACCGGACCGAGCGGACCGAGCGGACCGAGGGCGCCGAGCGGACCGATGGGACCGGAGACGGAGAGCAGTCCGCCGGGCTCGAGGTGATCGACGAACTCCTGTCGAATGAACGACGACGAGTCGAGCAGCTCGCGCCAGTAGTCGCGCGCCACGGGGCCGCGATGACCGAGCGGACCGTCGGCGGAGAGCGGGCCTCCGACGTCGGTGAGAATCTTGGCCCAGTCGCCCCAAGGGCCGAGCAGGTCGAGAAACTGCGAGGGGTTGAACAGGTTCTCGCCGACGGGGCCCCACTGACCCAGCGGGCCGTAGGGACCAATCGGTCCGTAGTAGCCGAGCGCGGCCATCGGACGGAGGTACGCCTCGGGCACGACGACGTCGGCGTTGGAGAACGCGACGACCTCGGGCTCCACCGAGTCGAGCTCACCGTCGAGCTCTTCGATCTGCGTCATCGTGACGGCGACCGGGGTGACGCGCTCGCCACCGTTGGTGTCGTCAGCCTTGCCACCAGCACCGTCGGCCGGCGTGTTCGGCGCGCCGTCGCTGCCCTCGTCACAACCGGCGAGAACCATGAGGCCCACGAGCGCGAGCGTTGTACCCCTCCGCATGCCTTTATGTGCCACAACTACCTACCTGGTTCCCAGGTAAGTTGTAGTCGCGTTCATGTTTGAAATACGCGCTCTAAACGGTGTCTAGAGCTCGATATGGCCCTCGCTCAGCATGATGTCGAGGGTCGCGGCAAATCCGCCAGAGGGACTTACGCCATCACCGCCGAGCGCGATATCCGCGATTCCGTCCCCGTCGAAGTCGCCCGATGCGATCGCGCCCGTGCCCACGGGCAGCTCGAAGACCTGCGGCTCGGCGAACTCCCCGTTTCCGAAGCCGATCGCGATCGCGACGCTCGGCGAGTTGAAGCTCGCCGCGGCGATATCGAGTTGCAGGTCGCCGTTGAAGTCACCGACCACGACGTCCTCCATCCAGACACCATCCGTTTCCACCAACACGGTGACTGGCGATGCGAACGCTCCATCCGGCTCGCCGAGCACGACGGTGACGAACCCCGCGGACCCTTCCGGGTCGTACTCACCTCCACCGATGAGATCGACCACTCCGTCGGCGTTGATGTCGACCGCGATCAAGCCGTGCACGGTGTTGGGCATGAAGCCGGGTACAGCCGTTGGCGCACTCCATCCGTGATCGCCGTCTCCGAACACCATCGCGACCCCGACCGGATCGGCCGCCTCGGCGATGTCGACGTTGCCGTCGCCATCGAAGTCGGCCGCCACCACGCCATCGCACCGGCTTCCACCAAGGTCGAGACTGTAGGGCTCGCCTGAATCCGAGGGGTACACCCACAGGCTCACGTCGGCGCCGGTGGAGCACGCGATACGCTCGTCCAGACCGTCGCCATCGATGTCGGCCAACACCTGGTTACCCGTGGAAGCGCTCGTCGCGGAAGGTCCCTCGAGCTCGACCCAACCCGAATCCTCGACGACGCCCCGATAGTGCGCGTTGCTGCCCGACACGCCGAGGTCAGGGGGCGATGCGCCATCGAGGTTGCCCACCGCGAGAAACCGAGCGCCGGGGTTGGTGCCGAATGCTGTCTCGGTGTACGCCGGCAGCAGCCTGCCTTCGCCGTCGCCTGCCAAGATGTTGAACGAGTTGAGATAGGCAACGGCAAGGTCGACGTGACCATCGCCGGTGAAGTCCGCGGCCAAGATGGTCTCGCGGTCGCAGCAGTTCCTGAAGCCGGGACGGTAGGGCCGCGCTGCTTCGAGGCCTCCGGCGCCATCGGACAGCAGCACGTAGACGACCTCGCGAGCATCGACGATGACGTCGAGAAGACCATCCTCGTCGAGATCGGCGGAGATGAGCCCGACGAGCTCGATCTCCGCGTCTCCCGAGGAGCCGAGCGCATAGGACACGGGCGGACCGAATCCACCTCCGCCGGCTGCGCCATGAAAGACCGAGACGGACTGCGTGGCCGCGTCCGCCGTGACGATGTCGGGATCACCGTCGCCGTCGAGCTCGACGATCGTCAGAGCGACGGGCTGCTCCCCCGCTGTCGGGTAGTCGTTGCTCACCGCAAAGGTCCCGTCGCCCTCGGACAGCGCGACGGCGACCTCGTTCTGGCTCGGCACAACCGCGATGGCGTCCTCGAGACCGTCACCGTCGACATCGGCGAGCTGGACGTCCCGGATTTCCGTCGATGCCATCGCGTGGACCTGTGGAGGCAGGAATCCACCGGTGCCCGAGCCTCGCAGGACCACCACGTCACCGTGCACCGTCCCGACCGCCAAGTCGGGAACGTCGTCACCGGAAACATCCCCGACCGTGACGGAGCTCGGGTCCTCGCCGCCCTCGGCGGCGTCAGTCGCGATGCTCGAGGCGGCGTCGAAGGCACCGGTCCCGAGCCCGCTCGCAACGTAGACGACGTCTTGCTCCGTCCACATCGAGATGAGGTCGGCGTGGCCATCGCCGGTCGCATCGTCGACGACAAAGCCGGTACCGCGAGTCAAGGGACGCTGGTGTGTCGGGTTCGGCGCGACGGCCCGATCGTTGCCGAGATACGAGTACGCGACGAGCGAATCGCCATCGATGAGCGCGACCAGATCGGCCTTGCCATCCCCGTCGAAGTCCTGCCCGCCACCGATTGCTGCGACGTTTCCCGAAAAACCCGCACGTAGCACTTGGTACGCCGTCCAAAACTCGCCGCCGGGTTGACCATAGGCGAGCGTCAATGCGGGTTGAGAGGACGTCCGTGCTCCTACGGCGACATCCATCCGTCCGTCGAGGTTGAAGTCTGCGACCCCGAGGGCGCGCGCATCCCAGACCTGATGACGGGTTTGATTGACGTGGAACGACTTCAGGTCGTCGAGGTCGACGCCCGCCGAGACGCAGACCCCGGAGCAAAGCGCACCGTTGGTCCCGTTGAACGCACCGAGGTCGCACTGCTCACCGGGGTCGACGACTGCATCGCCGCAGCTGTCGAGGCCACACGCGGACGAGCACCCGTCACCGTCGTCGGTATTGCCGTCGTCACAGGTCTCCGCCGCCGTCCAGACGATGCCATCGCCGCATGTCGCGATCTGACACACGCTCGTGCACCAGTCCTGGTCTTCGTCGTTGCCGTCGTCGCAGTCTTCGCCCGGATCGAGCGTCCCGTTGCCGCACAGCGGACCGCCGCTGTCGTCGTCATCGTCATCGTCGTCATCGTCGTCGTCCGCGGTGTCGTCGTCGTCATCGTCGTCGCCGTCCGCGTCGTCGTCATCATCGTCATCGGCGGTTCCGTCGACGGCATCGTCGCCAGTGTCCGCACCGTCGGTTCCGTCTCCGGATCCGTCCCCGCTCCCACCCGGTCCGGGGCACCCGACCAGCAGCAATGCGCACGTCAGCGAAACGTTGCAGGCAACTCGCATACTCGCGAGGCTGCAAATCCAGTGCCGCGCGTAGATCGTTGTTTGCGTGTATCGGCGATCCCAGATCGGGAAACACGAGACGGCCGACGGCTTCCCACATCGGGAAGGCCAACCCCGCGCCTACTCCGTATCCAGCGACCCAGCCGCCGCCGCACTCAACCCGTGCGCGATGAAGGCGAAGACGTCGTTGAACGCCTTCTTCGGCGGGGTCGTCCCCTCCCACAGTACCCAGCGCATGCCGAGGAAGTCGAAGATGCCCATCAGGGCGTAGGCGATCGCTTCGGGGTGGAGCTTTTGAAACTCGCCCTCTCGCATCGCGCCCTTGAGGCCTTTGACGTAGCCCTCCGCCATGCGGCGGTAGTAGGCGCGGTAGACCTCCTCATCGACGAACTCGCACTGGCGGATGATCTTGTACATCTGCTTGTGCGACTCGATGAACTCGAGGAACGTTCGAAAGCCCTCGCGCTCCATCTGGAGGCGGCTGTCCATCCCCTTGACCGCTTCGGCGAGGCTGCGGCGCAGGGCCGTGCCCAGCGTGTCGACGAGCTCGATGAAGATCGACTTCTTGCTCTCGAAGTAGACGTAGAACGTGCCCTGGGCGACGCCCGCGGTACGGGTGATCTCGACGATCGACGCGTTCTCGTAGCCCTGCTCGCCGAACACCTGCTCGGCAGCATCGAGAAGCTTGTTGCGAGTTCGTTGGCCGCGGCTCGTGGCAGGCAGGGACGGGGCAGCGTTGGACGCGGGCAAGATCAGCGCTCCGATTCGGGAGAGAGACGACGCCAACCCAGCAACGCCAGGAAGGCAACCATCGCGCTCGCAAGGATACCGTAACAGGCGGAGACGGCGGGGTTGGGCACCGCACCGGACAGGTGCAGCGTGAAGTGAACGGCCAGCGCGACGCCCGAGGCCAGTGCCACAGGGACGACGGGCAGCCGGCCGCGGGCGATCACGCCGAACACGATGGGGACAAAAGACGCCGCAGCGAGGCCGTAGACGCCCTTCTGCGCGAACAACCCGACCAGCTTCGGGGGGTCGACCGCGAACGCGAACGACACGAGGCCGACCGCGACCACGGTGTAGCGTGAGATCTGCAGCGCTCGGTCGGCCGGGACGTCGCTGCGCCCCCGGAGGACGAGGTCGTTGGTGACCATCGCCGAGACGGCGACGAGAATGCCGTCCAGGGTCGACATGCCCGCGGCGAGCAGAGCGACGAGCACCGCAGAGGTGATCACCTCCGCCCCGACACCGTCACCGAACGCGGTCGCGACGTACATCGCCACGACCTTGTCCTGCGACTCGATCGGAAGCTCGAGGCCCCCGAGGCGAGCGTAGAAGCCGACGAACAACACGAGCGAGAAGACCAGGCCGGTGCCGATCGTCGTGGCGAGGAATACCCGGAGGTCTCGCTCCTCGCGAAGGTAGAGCACCTTGGTCAGCACGTGCGGCTGGAGCATCAGCGCAAAGGTGATGACAAAGCCACTGACGAACACCGCGAACAGGTCGTTGTACAGGACGCTGTCCGGATTGACGATCGAGCCGTAGTTGAGACTGATCGTGTCGAGGCGGGTGAAGAACTCGCCGTCGCCGATGAACTTCCAGCCGGTGGCGAACAACGCCAGCGCGACGATGATCATCATGAAGGCCTGCGCCGCGTTCGTATACGCGTGCGCATACGTGCCGCCGAGCATGACGTAGCCGAACACGACCACCGTCACGGCGATCAGCGCGGGCACGTGCGACATTCCGGTGAGCGTGGTGACCAGCAGCGCGCATCCGAACAGGATGAGCACGATGAAGGCGATGCTCAGCAGATTGATGATCGCAAAGAACAGCGCGAACGTCCGGTTGCCGTAGCGGGCGCGGATCCAGTCCGGGATCGTCAGCGACGCGTTCTGATCGCCGTGCCGCCGAAAGCCCTTGCACACCGCGAGCAGGCCGAAGATCACGCCCGCCTGCGCGGCCACGCCGTAGTGCAGGAACGCGGACAGCCCATCGGTGTACACGAAGCCCGGGTTGATCACGAAGGTCGCCGTCGATGCGATCGACGACGCCATCGCGATCCCGACGAGCGCCGGGTGCATGTCGCGGTTTCCGATCGCAAAGCCGGAAAGCGACTGGGTCTTGCGCATGCCGGCGATTCCCAGCCATGCGAGCACGGCGAGGTAGCCGACCAGAAGGACGGTCGTGACGATGGCGCTCATGGGGCGGGGGGCGCTTCGGCGGCGGCTTCTTCGGGCTGCTCGGGCTCGGGCGCGGGCTCGGGTTCCGGGGCGGGCTCGGGCTCCGGCTCCGGCGCGGCGACGACCTCGGGTTCGGCTTGCTGCTCGAGGAACGAACGCACGGCCGAATTCCACGCGTCGGCGACCTCGAACTGCGCCATGTGCCCGGCCTTCTCGAGCACGACGAGCTCAGCGTTGGGCAGCTGCTCGACGCCCTTCTTGGCGACCTTCTCGGTGCTGCCGCCGTGCAGGAACGGGTTGGGGATCAGCGTGTCGTTCTTGCCGAACAGCACCAGCACCGGCTGCTCGATCTTGGGCAGGTCGTCGTAGACCGGCTGGTCGAGCATACCCGCCACCGACTTGGAGACGGCCTCGCAGTAGTTCGGGAAGTCCGGGTCACCCTTGAGCGCAATCCGGTCCTCGACCATGAAGTGCGCGTCCTTGGGCATCTTGTGAAAGTTGCCCACGTGGCGCGCGTAGATCGACTCGTCGTCCGCGCCGCAGGTGAAGGCCGGCGTGACAGCCTGGGCCAGCCACTTCGCCTCGCCGTCTTCGAACTCCTCGAAGCCGGCCGGCGAGGTGAGCACGAGCGCGTCGTACTGGTCCGGGTACTCGATCGCGTAGGTCATCGCGACCTGACCGCCCATCGAGTGGCCCACGAGCACCGGCTTGTCCACGCCGAGCTCGTCGAGCAGCCCGCGGACCTGCCGGGCGAAGTACTTCATCGTGTACGACGCCTTGGGCTTGTCGCTCTTGCCGTAGCCGGGCAGATCGATCGCGATCACGCGGTACTCGGTGGCCAGCTCCGGCGCGTTGTTCTTCCACACGGGCATGTAGCTGCCCAGGCCGTGAATGAGCACGATCGTGCGCTCGCCGTTGCCCATCTCGGCGTACGCCATCGAGGTGCCGCCGACTTCGGCGTGCTGGACGGGGAACGGGTAGTCGAGGTCGGTGAAGTTGGTCGTCGCCGGCGCCTTGCAGGCACCGAGCGCGAGCAGGCCGAGCGTCGCGACCGCAGCGATGGAGTTTTTCAGTCGACCGGTCATCAGAACATCAGCCACTTCAGCGTTGCGAACGCGGTCCAGGGGTCGGTCGGGCGGGCTCCGCCTTCTTCTTCCATTCCCACGACGATCTCGGGCGAGTCGTAGTAGTTGCCCAGCGACAGGTAGGCCGCGTGGACCCCCATCTCGAGCATGGGGCGGATCATCCAGGTGACGTTGGCGTTGTACTCGGCGCCCATGAAGTTGCCGCCGCCCTGCGGGGTGACGGCCGAGCCACCTGCCGCAAAGCCGAGCTTGGCCGAGAGCTTGTTGCGAATGATGTCGTAGCGCGCCGACAGAGCACCCGCCGCCAGACCGTAGCCCGCGTTGGAGATGTCGAGGGCCGCCGCGTAGAAGCGGTTGACCACGTTGGCGTGCGGCATCAGGAGGTACGTGCCCGCGCTGGTGAAGACCGCACCGGGACCGCCCCAGGTATTGCCGGTGACGACGCCGGAGTACGTGCCGTCCTCGAGGCCGTTGGCATCACCGGACGAGTACACGAACTCGCCCATGATGTGGTCGTTGACGCTGCGCCCGTACTTGAAGCCAACCTTCGCGTTGGCAGCCAGGCCCAGGATGTTCGTCAGCTTCTGAAAGTCACCCGGCTGGTTGGGAATGTCGGTGACGATCTGCCCGAAGTTCGCGGTGGCGAACCCCGAAGCCGCGAGGCGCCCCGCCGCGAACCCGGTGTTGTAGTTCGTGTTGAGACCCGCCCACATGAAGTGACCGCGCCACACCTCGACCTGGTCGGGGATCGTGAAGCGGTACACGCCCATGTAGTCGGCGAGCTGGCTGTCGGGACCCTGCCCGAGAATGCCGACGCCGCCTTCACCCTGCGAGGTGTCGCGCAGGTACCGAAGACTTCCGCCGACGTGCCACGTCCTCATGATGTGGCGATCGGCCGCGACCTCGAAGAGCGCGACGTCGTCGTCTTCTTGGATGTTGTTCTCGTAGAGCTGGTAGGCGCCGGCCTTGAAGCGCCAGTCGCCCTCTTTGCCGTACACCGTGGCGCCGACCGCATCGGAGCCCCAGAACGCCAGACGCTCCCCCGTGTTGAACAACGTGGAGATCGGCGTCGTGTACGGGTGGTAGACCGAGTCGTACAGACGCTGCAGGCCGACGTTGAGCTGCCAGCCCCGGCGCGGCAGATCGATCTCGACCTCGACGTTTTGCGTCTGGAGGTTGACCTGGTCGGCGTTGAAGCCCGAACCGAAGTTGCCGCCCGTACCGTTGGACGTGTCGCCAAACGTCCAATCGAGCTCGAACGAAGCCCGCAGCCGCGCCTTGTGGTTGGTGAGGCTCGGCTCGTAGATGAAGATCGGAAGAAAGCGCTGCTCCAGAAAGACGGCGCGATCTTCCGAGGTGCTGGTGGTGTTCGGCCCGAACAGCCGCCCCACGATCTGCCCCTTGAACAGGTCGTTCTCCGGCGAGACGTTGGTCATCTCGGCGCGGGTCAGGAAGTACCCGAAGAACTGGAGCTGACGGTCGGGACGCTTGGTGCGACCGAGCTCCTCGGTGTCCGCACGAGCGGCGGTCTCCGGGGCTGGGGGCGGGACTGCAGCGAACAGCCCGCCAGACAGAGCGAGGGCGGCCAACATTGGATTACTGCCTTACGAAAATCTGCGTCAGGTCGTCGCCGAGGTTGGTCCCGCCGAAGCCCTTGTCCGCGGTGGGCGGCTCGGCCCCCACGCTCGGGCTGGTCTGGACGACCTCGTAGCGCATGATGGGAGGCGAGACCGAGTTGTCGATCTCGTAGATGCCCTCGACGGTGATCGCCTGCGGCGTCGTCTGCTCGAGGAGGATGTCGTAGATCTCGCCGACGCCGCTGGGCTCGGCCGTGTACACGCCGGTCTGATTGACCTCCTGGCCATCGCCGTCGGTGGTCCAGACGGTGAAGGTGTCCGCGGTGAAGGTCGCGGTGATCGACACGGCGTTGGTCAGCTCGACCAGCAGCGGCGCGACGTCCTCGCCCTCCGACAGCCAGTTGCCCTCGAGAACCGCGGGCTCGACGTCGTCGTCGTCGTCGTCGTCGCCCATCGTGCCGTCGGTCGAGTCGTCGTCATCGTCGTCGTCCGGCATCGAGTCGTCGTCGTCATCGTCGTCGTCGCCCTGCGAGTCGTCGTCGTCATCGTCGTCGCCCGGCGTCGAGTCGTCGTCGTCGTCTCCCGGCGTCGAGTCGTCGTCATCGTCGTCGCCCATGGCATCCGTGCCGTCGTCGCCCATCTCGTCACGGGCGGTGGTGGAGGTGCCGGAGCCGCTGCAGGCACCGAGGAGGGCCAGCGTCGCGATCGTGACTGCAAACTTGGTCATGATGATGTTCCTTCGTTGCTCGAGGTGTTCTCAGGTTCCGGCCGGCGCGAGCTCGAGCTCACGCAAGCCTTTCCGGGCGGCGATCCCGCCCGTCCATCGCCACGCGGTGCAGCCCATCGCGAGCCCGCCGCCGGTAGCACAAAAGACGATGAGGTCGCCGCGTTCCAGATCGCGCTGCTGGAGCGCATCGTCGAAAGCGACCGGAATGCACGCGGAGCCGAGGTAGCCCCACTTGTCCATGATCATGTGAGTCTTCGACATCGGCTGACCGAGCCGGTCCATCACGGCCTCGATCGTGCGCGCGTTGAGCTGTGTGAACACGAAGAGACTCACGTCGTCCACGTTGGCCTTCGCCTTGGCGAGCGTCTCGCGGATGAGCGGCGGCCAGCGGTCGGCGTTGAAGGTGGCGGGGAACTTGCGGACGAACTGGACGCGGGGCTTGCCGATGTCGGCGACGTTGTCGTTGGTCGCCGGGCACGCGGTGCCGCCCGTGTAGATGCCGAGCGCATCGTGGTACTGGCCGTCGGCGACGAGCTTGCCGGCAAGGTAGCCCTCGTCCGCGCCCGCGCCGAGCACGACTGCGCCAGCGCCGTCGGCGAACAGGGTGGCGGTCTTCTTGTCGTTCCAGTCGAGGTAGCGGGTCATGCCGTAGCCGCCGCACACCAGGACGTGGTTGATGTCTTCGTCCGTCTGGATGTAGCGGGCGGCAATGTCGAGGGCCGAGACCCAGCCGGCGCACGCCGCGTTGACGTCGAAGATGCCGGCATCGCCGGCCCCGAGCTTGTGCTGGACCACCGAGGCCGTGGCCGGGCTGATGTAGTCCGGGGTGTCGGTGGCGACGATGATGAGGTCGAGGTCGGTGGGCTCGACCTCGGCGCGCTCGAGCGCCTGCCGGGCTGCAGCGACCACGAGATCCGAGGTGTTCTCGGACTCCGCCATCACGTGGCGGGCTTCGATACCGACGTTGTCGACGAGCCAGTTGCCGACGTTCTCACCGAAGTGGTCGTCGAGCTCGGCGTTGGAAATCCGACGGGTGGGAATGTACCGGCCGGTGGCGAGGATCTGTGCGCGCCTTGCGAACATGACTGGTGGTTCATGTTTCATATTTGAAGGGACCCGTCAACCGGTTTCCGACGTGGATGTCTGGCGACGGATCTCACTTGAACATGAATGGTGGTTCATGTATCAGATCTGGCATGATGGCGAAACCTACGTGGCGGTGGGCAGGCCTCGCGTTGGGCTTCGCGATGGTGGGATGCGCGGTTGGCGATGGCGAGCGTGGAGGCATCTCGACCTGGAACGTGCCCTGGGGAGACGCCGGCGGCACCGACGATGGAGCCACGCCGTCGGAGGACACGAGCACCGGCGGCATCGGTGGTGAGGGCGACGGCGACTCGGGCGACGACGACGATGACGAGCCGCTGGACCTGCCGCCGGATCCGACGACGGGTGCGGCGGACGACGGAAGCACCCAGTCCGGCTGCGACAAGATCGATCTGCTGATGGCGATCGACGGATCGATCAGCATGGACGTCGCGCAGGACAAGCTGTCGACGAGCATCGAGAGCTTCATCGGTGCGATCGAGACGAGTCTGATCGGCGAGGTCGACTACCACCTCGGCGTGATCACGACGACCGAGTACACGTACAACACCGCCGGGTGCACGGCGCCGGGAAGTCTGATCGCACAGACGGGCGGGCAAGGCAGCAGCAACCAGGCGTGCGGACCGTTTGCCGATGGCGGCGCGTGGGTAAGCCCGGCCGACGGTGACGTGGCGGACAGTTTTCGGTGTGTCGCCGGCATCGGCTTGGGCAACGGCAACGTCGAGCTGACGGCGCAAGCGATCATCGGTGCGATCACGGACGACGGACCGGGAGGCTGCAACGCCGGCTTCATCCGCGACGACGCGCTGCTGGTCATCGTCAACATCACCGACACCGACGACCCTTCGTCCTATCCGCCCGGCGAGGGCAGCTCCGGCGATCCCGGCGGCTGGTACTCCGCCATCGTGGCGGCAAAGGGCGGCCTCGAGCAAAGCGTCGTCATGATCTCCGTCCTGCCCCCCGCCAACCCCAGCTGCACGGTCGAGGGCAACTGGTCCCCCCTACTCCCCGGTCAGCTCGACGCCCCCAGACTCGACGAGCTCACCACCAGCTTCACCCACCACTACGTCGGAGACATCTGCGCCAACGACTACGGCGTCCTCCTCGACGAAGCCCTCGCCGAAATCGCAAGCGGCTGCGAGTCCTTCAACCCCGTGGAATAACGCCGGCCGCCCACCATAGTTTGTCAACTTCGGGGACGTAGCTTGAAGTTGACAAACGGGTGCAACACCGCCGCAACCATAGTTTGTCAACTTCAAGCTACGTCCCCAAAGTTGACAAACTATGGTGGAGCAACGGCGGGGCGGGCGTTTGAAGTCGCGCTCGAGCTCGGTGAGTCGCCGAAACCGTCGGTTTAAGAGTCGTTGGGCTGCTCGAGAACACCGAAACCGACGCATTCGGCGAGTCGGGGCTGGTAGCGTTACGTGGTGGGCAGGTGGGTCAGCGCAGTTGGTCTCGTCGCGTTGACGGCGATGGCGACCGCGTGCGGGCCGGAGCTGACCGAAGAAGCACCGCCGTGCGAAGAGCTGCGACGCCAAAGCGTGTCGCTCGAAGAGTTGAACCAGTGCGCGGGATGTTTCTCCATTGATGGTGACGGCATTGGCACCTGCCGAGGAGTCTTGACCGAGCTCGACGAAGCAGAGATGGCGGCCGCCCTTGCTGCCTCTGCAAGTGCGGCCGACCACCGGAAGACCGTATGCCCGGAGCGCACCTCGGTTCTCGATCCCCTGGCAAGCCACGCCGTAGAGCGCGCAAGTGAGTTCGAAAGCCTCTGGGACCTCAAGGAAGCCATGGCAGAAGGACCGCCGAGCCAGGATCTCGAGGTGCGGGTCAACGACGGAACCAGCGGCGAAGAAGCGTGGGGCGGGCTCCGGGTCTTCGTCCGAATCTCCGGGACCGACCCCGCGCCGAGCTGCTGCGTCGGCCCGGACTGCGGAGGCGCCGACTACCGCTGCGAGTGGCCAGCCTCCGAAGGCGCCCCAACCCCCTGCACCCCCGCCGACTGAACTTGGAAGCGTTGAGTGTCCATATCGCGTCGCTTCACCGCGCCCAAGTCACTTGGCGAACCTGAAACGCCCCTTCCCGGACACTCGCCGCGCCCAAGCTCGGTGAGTCGCCGGAACCGTCGGTTTGAGAGCCGTTGGGCTGCTCGAGGAGACCGAAACTGACGCATTCGGCGAGTCAGGGCTGGTGGTGTCCGCCGGTGGACAGATGAAGGATCAGCTCTCCTCGAAGCGGGACATTGCGACTTGGGCCGCATCGACTACGGCGCGGGAGGGATCCCGACTGAGGCGTTCGAGGGCGGGCCAGGCTTTGGACCTCGGGAGCTTTCGTAGCGCCAGCGCTGCCGTCGAGCGGACGGTGGGGTCGGGGTCCATGGTGCCGGTGAGGATCAGCTCGAGGGTTGCGGGCGTACCCGCGTTGCCCAAGCCGGCGAGGGCCGCCTTGCGGATGTCGGTGGGCATCGAGCCGCCCGCATCTGCGGCGAGGCGACCGAGCGCGAGCTGTCGCAACCCGGCGAGCTCCGGCCCGGTGCTCTCCACGACCATGCCCAGCACGTGGAGCACGGCGGCGCGTGTGTGCGAGTCGCCCGTCGCGACCGCCGCGTCGTGCAGGTCGAGCGCGAGCTCCAACGACGCCCGGTTCGGCGCGTCCAGCAGACCGAGTCGCTGCAGCAGCACCCCGCGGTCGACCGCCTGGTCCCTGACCACTCCGGCGAGCAGCCGCCGCAACTCCGCCTGCGCCAACTCGGTGCCCGCTTGCGAAAGCAGATCGAGGAGAAGCTGACGCGACTCGGGACGCCGTGCCCGGTCGAACAACGCGCCCACGTCGGCGGCCAGGCCCGGCTCGGCGATCATCAGCCCCCGCGATCGGATCGCAAAGCCATCCGGGAGCTCTCCGCCGCGCTCGACGTGCGCAAGCCAGAGCCCCAGCATGCCCCGGTCCAGGCCTTCCGCGAACGCCCTGGCCTGCTCACGAGCCTGCGTCGTGCCATCGACCGCTTCGAGCAGTGGGTACACCTGCAGGTCGTCGTCGGGAGGGCTCACCGGATCAACCGAAGTCGCAACCCGCTCCAGCGACACCCGCGTCGACGAGACCGGCCGCCCTTCGTCACCGTCGTCCGACAGCCACGTCCGCGAATCGATCGACACGAGACTCCCCGTTGCCTCCCGCTCCAGCGAGCTCTCCCCTCGCCCCCGGCGCCCGTCGATCTCGCCGTACACGCTCCGCGCCACTGTGCTCCCGCCATCGAGATAGGTCGCCGCCATCGGCCCGTAGCTCGTCAGCACCGGCACGTCGGTCCCGGCGCGGCCGAAGTCCAGCGCCAATCCGACGTGCGTGAGTGCGAGCTGGCACGTTTCGGTCGGGCCCTTCGCGTGAAGGACGGTCGGCGGACCATCGCCGACCGCGAGCCATCCTTCGCAGCCCAACAGCTCGTGTACGCGGGGCTCCCCCTGCGCACCTCCGACCTCGAACGCGATCGTCGTCGAGTCGGCAAACCTCAGGCGCGTCAGTTCATCTGAGCGCCCCAAAGTGAGCTCACCCGTCAGCACGAACTCTGCCGACTGAGCACCATCGATCCACGTCGACTCACCCAAGTCCGAGTACGCCTCCAGCTCGACGGCAAACGTGTGGACCCCGATCTCGAGCAGCGGTCCGGCGACCACGCCCTGCGCTTCAGACCCCGCTTGACCCGCAGGTTCTCCGCAAGCGGCGAGCAAGAGCCCCGCGCAGCACAACCTTCGTCCCGCGCTCACTTGTCGAACCCCGCCATCGGCATCGACACCGGCTCGAGCTCCAACAAGGTGATCGTCTCCGGGCCCAGACCGTTCCAGCTGAACAGCTCGAACTCCTCTTCGCCGATGATGTACTCGACGTACAGCGAGATGCTGCCCGACAGCGTCGACAACAGCATGTCCAACCCGCTCGAGAACTGAATCGCATAGCCCACGCGCTCGAGCGCGACCCGGAACGGGAGTCCAAGCCGAACCAAGTTGAGCTTGCCGCGGATGCCTGCCGAAACGAGGCCGGCAATCCCAACGCCGACCTGAGCTCTGCCGTTGACACGAACCTCCGGTCCCGCCGTGACCTCGACCAGGAGGTCACCGCCGTTTGCACAGGTTCCAGCGTTGCCATCGGCGCTTATCGAGGCCCCCATGAACAGCTCGATCCACGCCGACGCCGATGCCGGCACGGGTCCCGTCGGGAGCGGGATCACCGGTTTGGGCGTGGGCACGGTCTTCGTCTTGCCATACGTCTTCGGCCCCCACGCCTTGCTCAGCTTGTAGTCTGACTTCGCTCCGAATAGGGCCTTGCCGACAACGAGGAGGTGAGCGTCCATCGTTGCTCCGCCCGGAGTGGACTCGACGGAAGCCAGTGCATCCACGACATCGACCGTGAAGCCGGCAACGAATCCCTTGATCAACAACTTCGTCTGGGCGTCGCCCTCGAACGCGCAGATCTGCCCCGCGTTGTTCTTCCCCTTGGCCTCCACGTTCCACTCCGCGGACGCCGTGTACTTGGAACCGAAGGTTCCCTTGTCGCCCCACGATTCGCTGTCACTCCATTCGTCTCCGTAGACGTTGAAGCTCTTGTCGTTCTTCCCCTTGTGGTACTCGCCGAGCGCCCCTTTGGCTTTCTTGACCGCGAACTTGGTGTTCTTGATCGTCTGCGTCACGGCACTCGCCGGCATCTCGGCGTGGGCCAAAGTCGGGCCCGCCCACTCCGTGCACTCTTGCTCGAGGTCGTAATACTTCTGCAGCATCTTGCGGTCGACCGCGTAGCGCTGGGCGAACGTGCTCGGCTCCCAGTCGCAAGTCGGATCGTTCGGATCGACGCAACTCACCTCGCCGGCGAGGTGGCGTTCCCACTCGTAGCGAAGCAGGGTCCCGATGCGGCAGCTGATCGGCCCGAACCCCAGAGTCTCGATCGGGGGCTTGTTGTCCTTGCCGTAGACCGGTTTGGTCCCGGGCGCGTACCAGACGAACGCGTCGAACTGGATTCCCGCACACGGGAGATCGGCGAGGTGCGGCTCGGCATGTTTCGCGTACGCGTCCTCGACGGAGACCATCTTCGAGCTGGGAGCGCCTTCGGCCCGACGCTTGGAAGTCCCAGGTTTGCCGCGCCCGCGGGTTTTCCCTCGCGTACGCGCGGGTGCTCTTCCCTTCGTTCGTCGACGCTGCTTCCAAGGACTGCGCGTCCGTCGGGCAGGCGCGGCAAGCACCGACGAGAGCTCGGCATCGATCTCTTCGACCGAACGCATCGACGTCTGCCCCGACACCGGCCGACTGATCCAACCCGCCCCCGGTCGAGACGACAGCCCCTGCGCTCCGATCTTCTTCTGAAGCTTCGAGGCGATCCCCTTGGCAATCTTCTTCCGCTTCTTCCCCTCGAGCAGGGACTGAAGCGGATCGAGCACCTGCGTCTGGTGCGGAAGCTCGAGCTCGTGCTGAAGCAGTGGGATCGAAAGATCGGGTTGGTTGCTCGAGGCCTCAGCCTGCACGGCGAGGTACCACATGCTCAAAAGCTCCGCCATGAGCTCGCGTCGCTTGCGGAGCTCTTCGAACTCCGCATCGCTGACCTTCTTCGTGGCTTCGCGCATGGCTCGGTGGAAGGCGAACTGGTCCTTGAAATACTTGCCTTCGCTCGCGTTCGGAGGCTTCTGCGTCGATCCGATGTAGTGGTACAGCTCGCCCTTCTTCATCACCGCCGCGAGCGCATCCCACTTCGGATCTTCGGCCACTCCTTTCGGTCCTTCGGCGTAGACGAACTTCTCACCGTAGGTGAAAAAGACGTTCTTCGGATACACGCCCTTGGTCGGACCCTCCTGGGCGAGCTTGTCTTTGCCGTCGCGAGACGTCAGCTGCCGGTCGAGTCCCGGTACGCTCTTCCTCGTCCCCACGTCCACGACGCACCGAGGGTTGCCTTTGCAGGCTGCGGAGGCGTCCATGAAGCGGGTCCAGCCATAGAGTTTTTCGTAGGCGTACTCGCGGCAACTTGCGACGTAGTTGCCATTGTCCTCCCACTCCGGAGACCGATGCGCGTTCAGAGGAAGCAAGCGCGGGGCCGGGCCGGGTACGAAGCTCTGTTGCTGCTGCGCAAACGCGTTCTTGCCCTTCTTGTTCAGAGCACGGCTCGGCGTCTTCGGGCCCTTGTACCGGTGGTACTTGCCGACTTGTAAATCCTTGGGGATCGAAGAACCGCCCGGTTTGAACATCTTGCGCTTCGGCGCCTTCGAGGCCTCGAACTGCGCCTCGAGGCCGTCGGTGATCGGACCCTTGCACAGCTGCTTGTTCTTCTGGCCACACGACGACTCGAGATAGCCCTTCTTCAGGCACATCTTCTTCGTCGGACTCGGGCAGTTCTCGGCCTCGGCGGGCGAGACCCAGCTCAGGGTGCAAAGCCCACCAGTCAGGGCCAGGGCGGACAGAATTCGGTTTTTGGGGTTCATACTTGGAGCCGCCCGGACACGGGCCGCTCGGCAGTCGCGACGCCACCGAAAGTGTGACCGGGTTCCATGACCTGGAGCCCACTGGCCGGCGCATTGCCTTTGCGAGACGATGGCAAGCGTGAAGATGGCGGTGTGGGGGGTGGCGCTGCTCTTGGTCGGCTGTGCCGACGACGCAGGCGAGGACGAGGGCGGCCAGGCGACGGGAGGTACGAGCTCGACCGGCGACGTAGCCACTGGCGATACAGCGGGTGAGGACGGCGTCGACGATGACGGGCCTGACTCGACCTCGAGCACTGGAATGCCCGAGGACGAGGGCTCGGACGACGAGCCGTCCGAGACCGGCGACACCGGCGACCCGCCGCTACCGGGCGAGGCCCCGCTCGAGGGCTACGGGACGACGAGTCCATTCGGCGAGCGAGGCGAGACCTGTGTCGTGACCACGCTCGACGATTCTGGTCCCGGGAGCCTCCGCGACTGCATCGAGAATCGAGACACGACCGACGACAACCCCACGCCGCGCGTCGTCACCTTCGATGTCGGCGGGACCATCGAGCCGCTGACCGACATTCGGATTCGCCAGCCCTTCCTCACGGTGGACGGCCTGAGCGCCCCCGACCCGGGGATCACCATCGCCAAGTCCGGGACTGGCGAGGACGGCGAGTTCATCATCAACACGTGGAGTGCCAACGCGACCTGTGGCCACGACGTGCTGGTGCAGGGCATCCGCTTCGTAGGCGTGTGGGAGGGCATCGACGAAATGCACAGCCAAAACGCGGCGACGATCGCGATCGACGGCGAGGACCTGCCGCTGTGTCTGCACCACGTGGTGCTCAACCGCATCACCGTGCGCGGAGCACAGGACTCCGGCGGCGACATCTGGGGCAGCGCGCGCGACGTGACCGTGCAGTACAGCGCGTTCCTCGAGAGCCTCCACCCCAACACCTATAGCCACTTCCCCGGCGGCGTACCGGACCAACAGCGAGAACGCTTCAGCAATCACCACAACCTCTACGGGTGGATTCACGAGCGTGGGCCCCAGGTACGCGGCGACAACCGCGACATGAACTTCGAGCAGAACATCATGCACCGGTGGGGCGACTACGGCTTCGGTGGGGGCTACGCGATGCGCCTGCGCTGCCGCGACGCCGCATGTCCCCAGAGGATCAACCTGATCGCCAACCACTTCACCGGCGCTGCCGCGAACCTCGAGACGGGCCTCATTCTCGGCGAGGCGGCGGGCGACGACCCCGACGGCACGACCGTCGAGCCACAGGTCTACATGGCCGACAACTGGCTGCCGCCGGAAAACCTAGACGCCGGAACGGCCGCCTCGGAGTTCCCCCGCGACCCCGAGGCCGACGTCACGTTGTTTGCCCCGGGCGACGTCGTGGACTCCGTGCTGCCCAACATCGGAGCCCCGTACCGCACTGCCGAAGAGGATGCCCTCTTTGCTGAGGTCGCCGCGCAAATCGAGACCGACCAGGGCTGAGTGCCCGATGAGGCTATAGGTCGGAGCAGTTGTCGGCGTTGAAGGAGCCGTTGGCGTCGAACTCGGTGAAGGTGGTGCCGTCGAGGCATCCCGAGATCCCGGATGGCCCGATGCTGTCGATCGTCAGCGTGCCTCCGGAGGTTTCGCCGCCGCCTCCGACGCCGTCACCCCCGCCGGCGTTGCACATGTCCACCGTCCAGGCGAACACCTGCAGATCCGCCAGGTCGTAGGTCCCCGGCGCCGCCATCTCCGGCGGGACTTCGATCTCGAGACGCCAGACCGCCACGTCGTCGTTGCAGGCGAAACTGCCGTGCGGGTCGCCGCAGGTCAGCGTCATGTAGTTCGACAACCGGATGCGCAACGTGTCGGGATCGACGACCGGACCGCCGCCGCCCGATCCTCCGCCGCTGCCACTGCCCCCGCCGGGATCGGGTGGCTCGGGCTCGTCGCCGACGAGTGTCGCCACGGCGCTGTCGAGGTCGATGACGTCCGGTCCGCACATCGCCGACCCCGTCGACTCGCTACCCCCTCCGCCACTCGACCCCTCTTCGCTTCCCGAGTCGCCCGACACCGAAGTCGAGCCACCATCGCTTCCTCCACCGGTGCCACCTGCCGTGCCCCCGTCGCCCTGGCCCGTACCGCCGGGGCCGCCCATCGTGTCGCCCCCTCCGTCCGCGCCAGAACTCGATGCCCCGTCGTCGCTGCCCGCACCGTCCTCGGAAACCCCGTCGTCTCCAGCACAAGCCGTCAGCACGAGCGCCACCCCCAACCACCATCCAAATCTCATGACATCAAGTTAACACATGACTCATTGGGTTCTCGCCGCCCCGATAACCGTCATCGCCGCAGAAGACATCCGGGGTGACGCGAATACGACTGGCACTCTTCGCCGCAGCACGACGGACGACATGGCCGCTCGGTTCGCGTACATGTGATCGCCTCTGCTCGGGCCGCGGTCGACGACGTAAGTGTCGACGATCACCCCCAAGGCATTGCTACGTCGCTGACGAGAATCGACGCTCGCAGCTCTACCGCCGCACGTCGACCGTGACGTGGAGCTGGTCGATGCCCGGCGGCGCGCACGGAAGCTCGAGGCTTCCCCACTCCTGCACGAGACACCTCGCCCAGCGCATCGTGGGTGCGTCGTCGATGGGGCCGAAGAGCTCGACGCTGGTGACGCTGCCTTCGGGGGCGAGGCTGAGGACAGCGGTGACCTCGAAAAGGTCGGCTCGCTCGAGCTCGGGTTCGCACCGCGCCATCGCCGAGGATTCCTCCACCCGACGCACCCAAGGCTCGGTCCCGAGTTGAACGCTGCGCACGACCGTGCGGGGAAGCGCCCCCGAGTCGATTCCGTCGACACGCAGGCGGCGTCCTGGCTTGCCTGCGGGGAACTCGAGGGCATTCGCGGCGTCGCACAAGCACGCGCCATCCGAGTCACGCGCGCGCGAGTGCTCAGTCGCGACTTCGCAGCGCCGCACGTCTCCGGCAGGGCCGACGTCGAGCGCGATCGTCCACGTCAGCGATACGTTGGGATCCGGATGACCACAGCTCTCGGTCGCCAGCTCCAGGCCGTAGATCGGCGCTGGGTCGGGAGACTGTTCCCACGGACCGATGTGCTCGGGTGCGGTGAACATGATCGTCGGTGGATGGCTCGACGAGACCATTCCGCCGACGCCTCCCCATGTGCCGATATTGGTTTTCGAGGCACGGCCAGCGGCGCGCTTCCACTCACCGGGGTCCCACGCGCGCTCGACCTCGGCCGCGTAGGTCTCGAGCAAATCGGGGTCACGCGGGTCCTCTACGCTGATCGTCAGATCGCAGCCGCCGAAGCAGGCGGCGCCGACGGAGGCCGTGCGGTGCTGCGAAAAGTAGCGGGCGTAGACGTCGGCGCTCGACAATCGCCTTCGGCAGATCGCGTCGTCCTCGAGGACGAGCTCGCGACTCATCGCCGCCGCTTCGATGCGCTCGAGCTCCGCGATCGGCACGACGTCGTATCCGAGCTTCGCCAAGCGACGCGCGGCACGACGCCGGATCGTGGCGC
>JGI12316J15310_10000105_pt28 | contig 25488 bp, 21 predicted proteins | sample MarCyaLeptolynsp_FD_15310 | JGI IMG/M metagenome (IMG submission 15310)
GGGTGCCTTCGGCGACGGCGGCCACGCTGCCGTCCGCTTCGTTGCGGACCCAGCCGCGCAAGCCGAGCGCGCGCGCTTGTTGATAGGTCGAAGCGCGGTAGCCCACGCCCTGCACGCGGCCGCGGATCCGAAGCATCAGACGCATCGCGACCGGATGTACCGCGTCGGCTCGCGGGTGTCGACGCGCGTCGGGCCTCGTGCCACGCTCGGCACTCGCGTGTCGCGTTCGATCGTACTGCTGAGCACCGTTTTGCTGGCGTGTCCGGCGCCCGCGCCCACGTCGGGAGACGGCAAACCGGCCACCCCACCGCCCCTGCAGGGCGACAAGGACACGCCCGCGCAGGGCGACAAGGACACGCCCGGCACGAAACCACAACAGCGTGCCACCTCGCCGACGCCGGGACGTGACCCGTCCGTCGTTCGCGAGAAGGGCAACCACCTCGTCGGCGAGCCGAGCCCCTACCTCGAGCAACACGCCCACAACCCGGTGGACTGGTACCCCTGGGGCAAGGAGGCTCTGGGCCGGGCCGAGCGCGAGAACAAGCCGATCTTCGTCAGCATCGGCTACTCCACGTGTCACTGGTGTCACGTGATGGAAGAGGAGAGCTTCGAGGACGACGAGGTGGCGAAGTATCTCAACGACCACTTCATCGCGATCAAGGTCGACCGCGAGCAGCGACCCGATCTCGACGCGCTCTACATCGACGCCGTGGCCTCGATGGGCGGGTCCACGGGTTGGCCGCTCACCATCTTTCTGACGCCCAAGCTCGAGCCGTACTTCGGCGGTACCTACTTTCCTCGCGAGGGACGCGGCGGACGCCCCGGTTTTCTCGACGTGCTGCAGCAGGTGCGCGAGCAGTACGCGACGGATGGCGAGGCGGTCGCCGGCAAGGGACGCGAGGTCCTCGCCAAAGTCCAGAAGCAGGCGTTGGGCAAGCCTGGCAACCGCAGCAAGCTCGGCATATCGCTCGTCGACCAGGCGATGCAGGCCCTGGCTCGCGCACGCGACCCCGAGTACGGGGGCTTCGGTTCGCGACAGAAGTTTCCCAACACGCCGCTGCTGCTCGCCGAGCTGCGCCACACGATCCGCACCGGCAACGCGGACAGCCGTGCGCACCTCGTGCTGACGCTCGAGCAGATCCTCGCGGGAGGCATTCGCGATCACCTGGCGGGCAGCTTTCATCGCTACGCGGTCGACCACCGCTGGCACCTGCCGCACTTCGAAAAGATGCTCTACGACAACGCGCAGCTCGCCGGGCTGCTCGTGGAGGCGGGTCAGGCCCTCGAACGCGAGGACTTCGTCGCGGCGGGTCGGGCGGTCCTGGACGACCTCATCGCGACGTGGCAGCAGCCCGATGGGGGCTTCGTCGTCGGGTTCGATGCCGACGACCCCGGAGGCGAAGGCGCGTACTACTCATGGACGCTGGCGGAGCTCGACGCGGCGCTCGGAGAGACGGACGCCAAAGTCTTCGCCGCGGCGTTTGGCGTCACCGCGGCCGGCGATCGCGAAATCGAAGGGCGCAGCGTTCTGCATCGCAAGCCGGACGAGGACGTCGGCCGCACGCTGGGGCTCGATGCGTCCGAGGTCGCAGCAACGATCGAGCGCAGCCTGCCCAAGCTCGCCGAAGTCCGCGCCAAGCGCCCACCGCCCGCAACCGACGACAAGGAGCTCGTCGCGTGGAACGGGTTGGCGATCATGGCGCTCGCCGATGCCGGCCGCTGGCTCGATGAGCCGCGCTACGTGGACGCAGCGTCGAAGGCGGGCGCGTGGGTGCTGGACACCTGCTTCGTGGACGGGACGATGAGCCGCGGGGTGCGCCGCGGGGAGCGCCTCGGCTCGGGCTTTCTCGACGACTACGCGCTCGCGGGCTTGGGCATGGTCCGACTGCACGCAGCCACCGGCGAGCTTCGCTGGCTCACCGCAGCGCGACAGATCGCCAAGGCAATCGAAGAGCGCTTCTACGACGCGGAGCAACACACGTTCATGCGTACTGCGGCGGGCGACGACGTGCCTTTGAGGCTGGCCGATCTCGAGGATGGGGTGATGCCCAGCGGCGGTACGGCGGCGATCCTGTTGGCGCTCGAGCTGGGTGCCATCGCCGGCGACCGAAAGCTGTACGACCTGGGACTGGACGTCCTCGAGCGCACCGCCCGGCGAGCGGCCACACGTCCGTTCTCGGCGGGCTTCTTGCTCGTCGCCGTGGAGCACGCCACCGCCCCGGTGCGGGAGGTGGTGCTTGCCGGGAGCCCGAACTCGCCGAAGACCGCTGCACTGTGGAAGCAGATCGCACCCACGACCCACGCTCGTGTGCTCCCGGTGCGCCTCCCGGCGGATGGCGCCAGCCCGACGCTCGTCGAGGCGTTCCCCGCCCTGCTCGGCAAGAAGGCCCGCAAGGCGGACGCGACCGCCTACGTGTGCGAGCAGGGCAGCTGTGCCGCGCCGACTTCGGATCCGGCCACCCTGAAACAGCAGCTGGACGCCGCAGCCCCCAGCTGAGCGCGCCACGTGCGCGCAGCAAACATTGCACAAAAGCGGGATTTTGCGCCCGAGCTGTTAGAGTGCGCGCTCCCATGGCCGTGTTCTCGGCGGAGGACAGCGAGCGCCTCGACTACCAGCTCCTGCTCGATGGCGGAGTGGCGCTGTACTACCAGCACGAGGTGCTGGGTGAAGACGTGGCTTGGCTCGCGCTGGAAAAGTACGAGCTGCTGCAGTTCGACGATGGCGCGATGGACTCGCTGGACTCGTTCCACTTCGAGGCCCGGCTCAAACTCGGCGCTCCCGAGTCGTACGACCCGACCTTCGAGGGTTTTCGTACCGCGACGTCATCGCTGTCGATGCCCGAAGACGGCGGGGTGGCCCTCGTGTTCACGGGCGTCGATCGGCTGGCGGAGTCCGACCCGATCTCGGCGCTGCGGCTGTTCGACGTGATCTCCGACGTATCGCGGGAGTTCATGCTGCAGGGGCGGCGCCTGGTGTGCCTGGCGCAGTCGGACGAGCCGGACCTGGATTTGGGACCGATCGGCGGCAAGCCGCTGGACTGGAACCCCCGCGAGCGCGCGGCCTGGACCCGCGGGCTCTAGGCGTCCACCCAGCGGCCGATCGTCTGTTCGATCGTTTCCTTTTCGACGGCGCCGTAGCGCAGGATGCGAGGCCACTGGCCTACGCACGAGATGATCGTGGAGTGCACGCCGCCGGCGCAGGCACCTCCATCGAGGATCATGTCCGGCGTGTTCTCGTCGTCCACCGCCGGCCGTCCGAGACCGGCGATGACCCCGTCCACCGTGGTCGGCGGTTCCTCGCCGAACGGATTGGCCGATGGCGCGGCGATGCCGGCCGTGACGCCACCAAGCTCGAGGGTCTGGTCGAGCAGCTCGAGGGCGACCGGGTTGTCCGGCACCCGCAGCGCGACGGTATCGCCTCCTCCCGTGACCGCGTCGAGCACATCGTCCCGTCGCTTGAGCACGATCGTCAGCGGCCCCGGCCACAGCGCGTCCGCGAGCGTTCGCGCGTAGTCCGGCACCCCCAGCGCAAATGCATCGATCTGCGAGGCACGGCGCAGGTGCACGATCAGCGGCCGGGTCTTCGGACGCCCCTTGAGCCGAAAGAGTCGGTCGACCGCATCTTCGTGGGTTGCGATCGCTCCAATCCCGTAGACCGTCTCGGTCGGGAACACGACGACGCTCCCATCCATCATGAGCTCGGCGGCTCGACGGATGTCCTCGGACGTGGCGCTCACGCCCCGAACGATAGCAGGTACGTGCGGGCTGCGCGGGGGTGCGGTAGCTTCCGCCCGTGCTCGAGGAGTCCACCCGTGATCCCGACGCGGTGGTGATCGGATCCGGCCCGAACGGACTGGTGGCGGCGTGCGTGCTCGCGCGCGCCGGACTCGACGTGCTCGTGCTCGAGGCGAACCCGGACCGCCCCGGCGGCGCGGTGGGATCGGTTCAATCGACGCTACCCGGCTACGTGCACGACGTGGGTGCAGCCTTTTTCCCGTGGGGAGGTCTGTCGCGGGCGTTCGCCGAGCTGGATCTCGGCGCGCACGGTTTGGTGTGGCACCGCGCCGAGATCGAGAGCTGCCATCCCGCCCCCGACGGATCGTTTGCGTGCATCGCCGCGGACGCAGACGTCACCGCCGGGATGTTCGGCAGCCCCGAGGACGGCGACGCCTGGCGCCGCATCGCAACCTGGTACGCGGGGATCGAGCGGCATCTGCTGCCGCTGCTGATGGAGCCGTTTCCCACGCTGGGACCCGCGCTGCGGCTGCTCCCGACGCACCTGCTCAAAGTCGCCTCGGTGTTTCTGTCGCGCGGTGGTGCGCTGGCGCGACGATGGTTTCGGACCGAGGCGGCGCAGCGGGTGCTTCCCGGTTTGGCCCTGCACGTCGACGTGGGGCCGGACGACTGGTTTGGTGCGGCGCTCGGCTTCATGCTCGGCATGACGGCCACGACCGGCGGCTACGTCGTACCCGAGGGCGGCGCCCAATCGATCGCGGACGCCCTCGTGCGATGCCTCGAGGCGTCCGGCGGTCGGGTACGCCTGGGCAGCCGCGTCGCCCGAGTGATCGTGCACGACCGCCGCGCCCGCGGGGTGGTGCTCGACGACGGCCAGGAGATTCGGGCCAAGCACGCGGTGCTCGCCAACACCGACGTCTCGCGACTGCTGCTCGACATGGTCGACCGCGAGTACGTGTCGACGCGCGTGGTCGACTTCATGAAGGACTACCCGCGCGGCTGGGGCACGTTCAAGGTCGACTGGGCGCTGTCGGAGCCCGTCCCGTGGGCGGTGGAGGAGGCGCGGCGCTCGGCCGTCGTACACGCCGGCGACAGCCTGGACGATCTGTCGCGGTTCACCAAGCAGGTTCGGCGCGGAGAGCTTCCCGACAACCCATACCTGGTGATCGGGCAGCAGAGTCTGCTCGACTCCACCCGGGCTCCCGAAGGAGGGCACACGCTGTGGGCGTACTCGCGGGTGCCGCCGCAGCTCGACGGGGGCTGGGCGGAGCACGCCGACGCATTCGCCGATCGAGTCGAGGCGCGACTCGAAGGGTTGGCCCCGGGTTTTCGCAAGACGGTGCGCGGGCGCAGCGTGGTGGCTCCCGTCGATCTGCAGCGTATGGACGCCAACCTCGTCGGTGGCGATCTCGGCGGAGGCAGCAACGCGTGGCACCGGCAGCTGCTGTTCCGCCCGCTGTTTCCGTACTTCCGCTACCGAATGCCGGTGGATCGCCTCTACCTGTGCTCTTCGTACGCGCACCCGGGCGCGGGCGTGCACGGCATGTGCGGGTTCAATGCTGCCCGCACGGCGCTGTCCGATCTGTGACTTCGTGCTGCCCCACTTGGGCAAATCGCTGCCCGGCACGGGCATAGTTCGTCGCCCGCCTTGCGTCGCGCGCTGAGCCCCATACGATGCCGTTGGGGGTACTCGCATGGCGAACGTGTTGGCCATCGTCAGCAAGGCGGTCTTCGAAAAACAGGCGCGCGTCGATGGGGCACGGCTCGAGCTCGGCGGCGTGTGGCCGGTGGGCGCATACAACAGCAAGAACAAGCGCCTCGACGCGCTCACCGAAGACGACGCTTTGTTCCTCGTGACCGTGCGGCCCGGTGAAGAGCCGTGGCTGGTCGGGATTCTCGAGCGGCCGCAGTTCGACGGCGATCGCTGGACGGCTCGAACCAACACCGAGCCGGCGCGAGGCGTCACCGAGGAGCTCGGTCGTTTGACGCTCGACAACGGCAAGGGTCTGCAGGCCAAGCCCGGCAAGCTCGGCATGTCCCTGCAGACCCCGCGAATCCTCACCGCAGCGGATGCAGCGCTGCTGCGCGGGTCGACGACGTCGCCCAGTCGGGCCAAGCCCACGCCCAAGTCCAAGCCCAAGCCCAAGCCCAAGTCCAAGTCCGAACCCGTCGCGGTCCCGTCCGGTGCGAGTCGGCCGCTCGTTGCTGCGCTCACCTCACTCCGCGAAGACAACCGACTCGCCGCCCTCGATCACCTCTTGGATGCATGGGGCTCCTGCAAGGCCGTCGCCACGGCCGAAGCGATCGAGTCGCTCGGCGCCATCGTCGACCGAAGCCTCGAGCCGTTCTCCGAGGCGCTCAGCGCCAAAGCGTTTGAAGAGAGTTGGCTCGACCTCGCGGGGCGTCGGCGCGCCGCCGACGTCGGTCGACTGATTCGCAGCGCGGGTCGAGGAAGCGCTCGCGCGATGAAGGGCTTCTTCGAGCAGCTGCGGCAATTCAAGCCCGACCCGCGGGTGGCGTGGCTCGCGATCTCGCAGGTCGCCTGGTACTCGTCCACCGGCGCGGGCCCAGCCCGTACGGCTGGCTACCGCCTCGCGGAGTGGGTCGGCGATGGTCGCGTGGCTCACCTGCCGCTCGACCTCACGCCCGAACAGCAGTCGGCAGGCCTATGGCGCAAGCAGATCGACGAGTGGCTCGTCCGCCTGCGCAAGAAGGTGGCGCCGCCCCCGGAGCCGTCGCCGGACGACCGCGTGGTGCTCGACGCCATCTCGGGCGAGCTCGCGCGCTTGGAACAGGCCGAGCCGCCCACCGAGGACGCTCTGTTTGCCCAACCGGGCGATGCGGGCGAAGGCGGAGAGCCGGAGCTCATCGCCAACGTGCTTGCCGAGCCGAGCGACGCTGCCGCCCGGCTCGTCTACGGAGACTGGCTGTCGGAGCGCCAAGACCCCCGGGGCCAGGTCATCGCGCTTCAGCACAAGGAAGAGGCGTCCAAGCTGACGGGCAAGGAACGCAAGCAGATCCGCGACGCGATCAAGGCGCACGGGTCGAAGTGGATGCACCCGCTCGACGCGGTGGTCAAAAAGCCGCGCTTCTCACTCGGATTCTTGTCCGGCTGCGGCGAGGTTGCGTTTCGAACGAAGAAGCAGAAGCAGGAGCTGGTCGACCACCCGCTATGGGCCACGGTCGAAGAGATCGACGCCTGCAACTTCGACGGTCTGCTCGTCGGCGGGGCGCTTCGCTCACTCAAGCGGCTGAACACGTCGGCTTCGGTCCTGGCCGAGCTCACCAAGCACCAGGCCACCCCCGCGCTCGAGGAAGTCACCGCGACCTGGTTCGACCGAGACTACGGCGCAACGACCCCCCGGCTGTCGCGCTACATGCAGGGAGGCTCCAGCGAAGTCGACCGCCACGTCGCGCTCAACGGTGCTGACGCCTGGTCGACGTTCACCAAAGTCGGCTCGCTGGGCACGGTGACCCGCCTGCGCGTCCACGCGCCGGACTACTATCCCTTTGCGGACGGCTTTGCCCCGACCGCGGACGGCTTTGCCTGGCTGGTGGGCTCGAAGCTCGGCCGCCAGCTCGAGTTCCTCGAGCTTGCACACGAAGACCTCCCGCTCGAGCTCGGCGGGTGGCTCGAGGTCCTTGCGAAGATGAAACGTCTGGAGACGTTCGAGATCTTCACAACCCCGCCCTACCAGGTCGGCGGCCTCACTCCGGCGGGCGGTCGGAGAACCCCGGGCTCGGCGTGCGAGGTTCGCTGGCGCTTCCGTCCCAAGGCCGACCCCAAGGCGCTCGAGCTCGACCTGGGCTGGCCTTACTTCAAGGACGCGCTGCGGCCGATCGCTCGGATCTTCGCGGCCAACCTCGCCGGCTTTCCCCACGCGAAGGTCACCACCGCGCGCGTGCGCTACACCGGCAAGCGCGGGGCGGCATACGACCTCGCGCGACTCAGCGACGACGTGGCCGAGCTGCTCGGCCCCAAGTTCGACAGACTCGAGCTGCCCGATGGACGGGTGAGCTAGAGCTCGATGCCCTTGAAGCCGCAGAGCTTCTCGACGTCGGTCTTGGGGCCACCGCGGAGCTTGCGGTGCGCCGACTTGGCCTTGGACTTGTCGCCGAGGTTGCACGCGGCAACGCCCATGACCTTCAAAGCGCCCTGAGACGGGCTCTTCTTGTTGGACTCTTTGGCGAGGTTGTACGCCTCGCGGTAGTTCTTCTTGAGCTGCGCCGTCTGAGCCTGCTTGAGCAGTTCCTGCGCGCTCGGACCCGAGTCCACCGGCGGAGGCGGTGGCTTGGGGTTGGTCTTGGGTGGCGGCGGCTTGGGCTGCTTCTTCTTCTTCTTGACCACCGCGGGCTGCGGCACCGGGTCGGGCGTGTCGTCGATGACGACGTCCTCGGGCGGCGGCTCCGGCGGAGGATCGACTGCCTCGGGCGTGGGCTCCGGGGTCGGCTCGGGCGGAGGCTCCTCGGGGACCGGCTCCACCGCGGCGTCACCTCCATCGGCGGCGGGCGGCACGGGGTCGGCCGCCGAGTCGGCGGCTGGGGTCGGCTCGGTCGGCGGCGTCGGGTTCGCGGGCTGAGCCTTCGAGCCGCCGTCGCCACTCTTCTTGTCGACGGCAGCCGTGGTGGTCGCGTCGTCTTTTTTGTCGCCGTTGGTGATCAGGAACGCACCCGCGGCAGCAGCTCCGAGCACGAGCACCCCGAGCAAGACGAGCAGGCCTCCGCTCTTCTTGCGCGGCTCGGCGTAACCCGGCGCGTACGGTGTGGCCGGCACCGGACCGGAGTCGACCATCATCGGCGACGGCGCCGGCGTGATGGGCTGCGGCCCGGACGACAGCGCGTGAATCTCGTCGGCGGACAGACGCGGAAGGTCGGCGCTCGAGCTGGCGAGCAGCGGGTCGGCTCCCTCGCCGTCGTTGGCCGCGACGCCAGGACGGTCGTAGTTGAGCGTGCGCTTGTCGACGTCCTCGGTGATCGCGAGGTGGTAGTCGCCGATCTGAACGATGTCGCCTTCGCGAAGCTTGGTGCGCGCCTCGACGGACTTATCGTTGACCTTGATCCCGTTGTAGGAGTTGAGGTCTTCGATGACCCAGCATTCGTCTTCCGGATAGAGGCGCGCGTGGTTACGCGACACGTTCTTCTCCGTCAGCTGGATCGTGTTCCCTTGCTGCCGCCCGATCGTGATGGCCTCGGTGGCCAAGGGCACGATCGTGGTGGCGCCTTCGTCATCCTCGATGATCAGGCGAAGCGGCATGCTCGCAGGACTTCAGGTTAAGAATCCCAACCAAATGGTGTCAAGCGGAAGCCGGGTCTGACTCGAACAAACGGTGTTCGCGCGTTGAACCAACTTCGCGTCGCGTATGTGTGCAGACCGCACACTTCACGACCTCGTCCTGGAACCAAGCGGCACAATCACTGGGCATCTGTCCCTTGCAACGCACCAGGCTGCCCTGCGGTGTTGGACGCCTGCAGGATTCGAGAAAGGGGGTAGACCCCCACTCCTTGGTCCCTGAGGCGCGGTAGAGCCTCGCGCAGCACCGCGACCACCTCGGCCGTGGGATGAGCGATCGCAACCACCGGCTCGTGCTGCGCTTGCGTTGCTGCACGTTCGAGCGCGGCGGAGATCGCTTCGATCCCCGGCTCGTGGTCGAGAAAAACGTCCCGCGAGCCGGTCATCAGCCCTGCGGCCGTCGCCGCCGACTCCGCGACGGTTTCCGCGGTCGTCCGGGAGTCCAGAAACAGCAGCTCACGGCCCACCAGCGTCTGCATGACCGTTTCCATGGCGGCGCGGTCGGTCGTTAGACGGGAGCCCATGTGGTTGTTGACCCCGATTGCGAGCGGCACGGCTTCGAGCGCCGCCAAGGTCTTGGTTCGTAAGCCATCGGACGTATCGCCGAGGCGGAGAAAGGTCTCTCGGAGCTCTTCGGTCGTCTCCATCTCGGTGGGATCGAAGGGCTCCATCGGGAGGTGCACCAGCACTTCCCGATAACGGCGGCGGTCGGCCTGCAGCCGGACTTGAACGCCGGCGCTGTAGGCGGCTCCGGGCAACACGGCAAACGTCAGAGGAAATCGCATCGAGAGCAGCTGCTCGAACAGATGCAGCTCACGACCGGTGTCGTCGATGACGATCGCGAGGTGCCCCCTCGCTTCGTCCCAAGGGATTGTCAGGTCACCGCGCTCGCGCTTCCAGTCTCGCGGGGCTGCGGCGGCAATGTCTGCCGCGCGCTGCATCGCCGCGACCTCGACCGGCTTGGACGGCGGCGGGTCGGGAGGTGCCGGCGCCCACGCCATCAGGAGGCAACAAAGGCCGACCCAAAGGACCAAGCTGATCGGCGTGCGAGAAGCGGAGCGACTCACGGTGAGGGCGCCAGTATGAGGGTCCGGGCACGCCGCGGCAAAAAGCTTGGTTGTGCCGCCCCTCGTCAGGGTTTGGCCGAGGGTTTGTCGCGTCGCTTGGCCGGCTCGAGCGCGGTGATCGCTTGGAGGTGCTGGACCGCCGCGCGCATCTGTAGGTCGTCGGCCGCCGCCCTCAGGGCCTCGCCTTCGTCGATCCGCGGCGGGGTCTCGCGGCCGAAGTCCTCGGGCTCGAGGTGCCGCGGGTTGCCCCGCTCGGGCACGACCTCGGGACGACTGTCCCCGGTGGGCAGAGCATCCTCGCCCTTGGGCACGCCAACGTGGACGTCCGGCGTGATGCCGCTGGCCTGGATGAGTCGATCCGCCGGCGTGTAGTAGAGCGCGGTGGTGAGCTTGAGCAAGCTGCCGTCGTCGAGCTCGAACGGCGCCTGCACCGAGCCCTTGCCGTACGTGCGCTCGCCGATGATCAGCGCACGATGGTGATCTTGCAGCGCGCCCGCAACGATCTCCGAGGCACTCGCCGACGCCTTGTTGACCAGCACGACCAGTGGCAGGTCGGTCTCGGTGCCAGCGCGACGCGCCCGAGCTTCGTCGATCAGCGCGCCGAGGCGCCCGCGCGTGCGCACGATCGGACCCTCGGCCACGAAGGTATCCACGATGCCGATCGCCTCATCGAGTAGACCTCCGCCGTTGTCGCGTAGGTCGAGCACCGCGCCCGCGAGCCCGTCCGCCTTGGCTTCGCGCCGCAGGGTTGCCACCCCCTCGCGGATCTCCTTGGCGGCGTCCTCCGGAAAGTCGCGCAGCCGCAGGACCCCGATGCCCTCGCCGAGGTAGCGGACCTCGACGGCCGGAGGGTCGATCACCGCGCGCACGAGCTCGAGGGTGCGCTGCGTTCCCTCTTCGACGTCTTCGATCGTGACGCGGATCCCGGTGCCGGGCTCGCCGCGAATCTCGACGATCGCCTGCTGCAGATCGGAGTACTGCGCGACCGGCTTGCCCTCGATCCGGGTGATGCGATTGCCCACCCGCACGCCCGCCTTCCACGCCGGAGCGTCGGGGATCACATCTCGAACTTCGAGGTAGGTCTTGCCGTCCGACTCGCGTCCGAGAATCACGACCATGCCCACGCCACCGAAGGCGCCCTCGATGTCCTCGCGAAGCAGCCGAGCCTCGTCCGGGGCGAGAAAGCTGGTGTGCGGGTCGAGCTCGGACACCAGCCCACGCAGCGCCGCCTGCATCAGCTTCTCGCCGTTGACCGGGCGCACGTAGTACTGCTCCACGATCGCCAGCGCGCGCGCGAAGACGTCGAGCTTTTGGTAACGCGAGTAGTGCGCGGGAGCCGGCTTGGCCCTCGGGGCAGCCCAGGCGCGATCGAGGCCCACGCCCGCGACCAAGCCGATTGCCAAGGACACACCCGCGACGCCGATCATTCTGGCGCGGTTGGAAACGCGGACCATGGGGGCAGTCTACGGGGGGCCACCGCCCGCGCAAACCATGTTGGTCACGGCGCCGGGGGAAGGTCGCCTGGCTGTCCCGGATCGACGTGCTCGGCGAGCCAGGCATCGATCTCCGCCACGCGGTCACTGCGGCTGGCTTCGAGGTAGGCCCCCCGGGCCCACTCGGCGAGGGAAACCGCCCGCGCACGCGCTCCCTCGTCGTTCCATAGAGCCTGCGCGAGATCGAAGCGAGACTGGGCGACCTCCGTCGGCGCCGCCCCCGACCGCATGTAGATGCGAACCGAGCGCTCGAGCAGCGCCACCGCCTCGTCCCAACGTTGCGCGGAGCGAAGCGCCCGCGCGTGGTCCCGGAGCGAGACGGCAACGGTCGGCGAGTCTCGCCCCATCGCCCTCTCGAGAATCGGCAGCGCCCGCTGGTGGAGCGCGAGGGCCTCGTCGACCTTGCCCTGCCGTTCGAGCGCGGTCGCCAAGTTGTCGCAGTACATCGCCGTGATCGGATCGTCTGCCCCCATGATCGACTCGACGATGTCGAGCGCGCGGCGATGCAGCTGCTCGGACTCTGGATAGCGGCCCAAAAACCAGTACGCGACGCCGAGCATCGAGCACGCCTCTGCCATGCCCGTGTCGGGCTTCCCGCCCCGGGACTTGGCATGCTCGTAGATGCGCTCGAGATAGGGAAGCGCCGCAGCGTAGTCGCCGGATGAAAAGCGGACCACGGCGAGGCCGCGCAGCGTGTAGCTCAGCCGATCGGACTCGGCTCCGTAGGCTCGCTCGAGACTCTCGAGCGCGAGACGAAGCTCCTGCTCGGCGCGCTCGTGCTGGCCCATGAGCGCGAGCACTTCGGCGAGCTCGGCACGCTGCACCGCCGCGTCGGGATGACCGGGCCCGAACAGCTCGACCAACACCGCGAGCGCACGCTCGTTCTCCGAGAGCGCACCCGCGAGGTCCCCCTTGCGCTGGAGGGCCGAGGCCCGCGTGTCGCGGACCATCACCTGCATGAAGCGTGACGCAATCCCTCTTGCGGGGTCGTCGAGCAGTTGGTCGGCGATCTCGAGCACGCCGTCGTAGTCCGCCGTCAGCAGGCGGTAGTCCATCCGCACGACGTCGAGGCGGCGGTCGAGCACCGGGTCGACGCCCGCCAGCCGGCGTGAGAGCGAGTCCGCGTGCGCCATCCAAATCGCGGCCGTGCGCGGGTCTCGGAGAAACGCACGTTTGACCAGCGTTCCGGCGGCGCGTGCAGCCAGGCGATCGAGTCCCAGCTCGGTCGCCATCCAAACCGCGCGTTCGAGCTGCGCCTCCGCGTCGGGCCCGTCCGCGACCGCGCTCATGATCAGCGCATGGACCAGTGCGGCCGACGGTCCCTCCGGCTCGAGCCGTTTCGCAAGCGCATTCACGGCCGCCGCCGCCTGCTGGTTTCGCCCCAAGTCGTAGTCCAACTCGATGGCATCGAGCTCTTCTCGGAGCTCGGGCGCGATGTTCTCCTCGGTCGTGCGCGCCGGAACTTGGCTCGAGCCGCGACAGGCCGACGGGTCCTCGAGCTTGGCCAAGCCAGGGACCGCCGCCACGACGAAGTCGGCGTCGGCCTGCTGGGCGGCCGTCAACAGACGATCGACGTGTCGTTGTTCGTCGCGCAGACACGCCAGCCGCCGATCGAGCTCGGCCTCCGACTGAACCCCGCGAACCTTCGTGTCGCGACAAGCCTCGTCGGCTTCGGCCGACAGCGCCGCCCCGTACGCCGTGATCTCCTCGTCGAACCTCGCGTAACTCTCCGCCGCGAAACCGAGCTCGCTCGCCGAAAATGCTTGCTCGGTGGTCTTGCGCACCTCGTCATCCCAAGCGATCGCGACCGCGTGGCCCGCCTGCGTGCACGGCTCTACGGGCGACGGCGTCGCTCCCAGACTCGCGATCAGGCCCCCGAGGCCTGCGACCCCGAGCACGACCAAGGGCGCCCAGCGACGTCGCACCGCGGAAGCGATGGCCTGCTGCATCGCACGCATCGATGGATAGCGGTCCTCGGGTTCCCGCTCGAGGGCACGAAGCAGAACGCGGCGAAGCCGATTCGATACGGTGGAGCCCTTGGGCGGCGGCGAAATTTCGCCGGCCGAGACGTTGGCCGCGATCTCCATCGGCGACGAACCGGAAAAGGGGCGCTCGCCGTACAGCGCCTCGTACAACGCGACCGCAAACGCGAATTGGTCGGTGCGCGCATCGGTGTCCGTCTTGAGAAACTGTTCGGGCGCCATATAGGCGGGCGTGCCGAGCAGCGCCCCGGTCGCCGTGAGCTTGGCGGAGACGAGGTTGCCCGAAGATCGAAGGTCGAGCGCCTCGCTGCCGACCTGCTCGGACATCGGCTCTTCGGCTCCCAGTGCCCGCGCGAGACCAAAGTCCATCACCTGCACGCGGCCCCGCTCGTCGACCATGACGTTCTCGGGCTTGAAGTCGCGATGCACGAGCTCGGCCTCGTGGGCGGCCGCGAGTCCTTCCGCGGCGCCGTTGAACACATCGATGATCTCGCGCTCGGTTCGGCGGGCCTCTCCGAGCCACGCCTTGAGAGTGCGACCGCGCACGTACTCCATCGCCACGAACACCCGCTCGTTCCAGGTGCCCACGTCGTGCACCGTCACCACGTTGGGGTGCCGCAGGCGTGCCATGGCCTGGGCCTCGCGGAGCATGCGGCCGCCCCCCGAAGACTCGTTCTTTCCGGGGCGCAAGACCTTGATGGCGACGTCCCGATCGAGCTCCTCGTCGTGCGCGAGCCAGACCTCACCCATGCCCCCCTGTCCCAGGCGCTTGCGAATCACGTAGCGCCCGAGCGACTCGCCCACCGCGATGCCGTTCCGTGGCGACACGGGGATCGGACCGACGCCCCCATCGGTCAGCGTCGCCGCGTCGGATCGCAGGTCGGAAGGCACCGACGACAGTGTATGATCCTCGCGCGGTGTTCTTCGACTGGCTCCGGCGTCGTCGCAGAGACAAGATCCTCGCCGAACCCTTCGACGAGGGTTGGATCGATCATTTCGAGCGGCACGTAGGGGCGTGGGCGACCCTCGAAGACGACGAGCGCGCTCACTTGCGGCAGCTCGTGCAGGTCTTCGTTGCGGAGAAGCACTGGGAAGGCGTCGGCGGCTTGGACATGTCCGCCGAAGTCCAGGCGACGATCGCGGCGCAGGCGTGTCTCTTGGTGCTCGAGCTGCCCCACGATCTCTACCGACGCGTGGAGTCGATCGTCGTGTACCCGTCGACGGTCGAGGCGCCGGCGAGCGCCCGTAGCTTTTTCGACGCGTCGGCGTCGGTCGCCGAGCAGGGCATGCCAATCCTCGGCCAGGCGTTCAAGCGGGGCCCGGTGATCCTCGCTTGGGATGCCGTGCGCCGCGGCGGCGAAAACCCCCGCGATGGCCACAACGTGGTCTTTCACGAGTTCGCCCACAAGCTCGACATGCTCTCGGGCGATGCCGACGGCGTCCCGCCGCTGTCCGATCGCGACACCTATCGTCGCTGGGTCGACGTGTTTCAGCGCCACTGGGACAACCTGCACGCAGCGCAAGACGCCGGTCGCCGCACCTTTCTCGACGCCTACGCCGGCAAGTCACCGGCGGAGTTCTTCGCCGTCGCCACCGAGCACTTCTTCGAGCAGGGTCACACGATGCAGCGCAAGCACCCGGAGCTCTACGACGTGCTCGCGGGCTTCTATCGGCAGGACCCCGCCCGTCGGCGGCGCGACCGTGACTGATCGGGGCGCACCCCGTCGGCGTATGCGTCGGTGGATCTGGTTGTCGCTCGGCGCGGTGGTGCTTGCGGCGGCCTCGTACTGGTGGGTCATGCGCGCTCGACTCGACGACCTGCGCGAAGACTTGGTCGTGCGTTCGCACGCGCTGCTCGGACCTCCCGCAAAGACACGAACGATCGACGCGCCGGTGCCCGGCACGGTGCTCGGTCGCGTGCTCGAGGTCTTTCCCACCCTCGCGATGGAGCTGTCGGCGTGGGACAGCCAAGAAGAGCCGATGTTCTTGCGGTGCGCCTACGTGCGCGACGGGATGTGGCCGCTCACCGATCTGCCGGCCGTGTGCCGACAGCTGGTGGAGCGACTCGACCCTGAGCTCGACGCACTACAGGCGGCCGGGCATGCGGAGTCCGTCGGCGAGGCGGCGGCGTGGCTCGAGCTGCCGTGGTGGCCGATGGCGCGTGCCGTGTCGGCGGTCGCCCTACGCGCCCGGATCGAGCTGGTCGAAGACGGGGATCCCCAGGCCGCGCTCGACTCGTGCGTGGCGATGCTCGAGCTGTGGCGAGACCTCTCGTCGGTGACCGCCCTTCAGACCGCGAGTGCAGCCGCCGTGATCGTGCGACGCATGACCGACGTCTGCGGAGCGGCGGTGCAGGCCTCCGACTCGCCGGCCCGCGAACGATTCGCGACGCAACTCGAAACGATCCTCGGCGAGGCCTCGTCGATCGCCGAAGTGGTGGACCGCGAGATGCTGCTCGGCGAAGTCACCATCTTCGCGCCGCGACTGCCGGGCGGCATGCCGGAGGGCATGCACCCCGCGGCGATCGCTCGCGCCGATGCGTCGATCACGACCGGCGTGGTCGAGGGCCGCGAGCCCGGGTGGCTGGCCCCCCTGGTACTCGTGTCCTCGTGGCGCGCCTACGATGGCTTGATGGCTGCGATCGCCGAGCAGGCCGACACCTCACCCGAGCAGGCAATCCCCGCCATCGAGGCACTACTGTCCGATCCGGAGCTTCCCGGGCTGGCCCACACCGCCGCGACGGCTCGCTGGCGGTACCACGTCGAGGTGCAGTTCTCGGCGCGTGACCGAATCCGCCGATTGGTTCACTTTGCCCGTCAATGACCGTTTTCGGTTGCGTACGGCAGTTGTCGCACATAGACTTACACGCATGCGTGAGGCCCTCCTCATCGGCGCCGTCGCCCTACTCCCGGCTTGCGATCCGTCTACGGATTCCGGGCCCATGGACGAGCCGGCTGTCGGCGGCAAAGCAGACCAAGACACATGCGCGGTGGAGCACGACTCCCCCGAGCACGCGGTCGAAGGCGAGGGCCAGAGCGACGCGTTCATCAACGTCTGGGACATCGAGCCGCTTCCGCTGGCCGCCGAAGGTCCTGCGTGGCTGCACTACCACGTCTTCGACGCGAGCCCGGCCGGCAACGTTCGCTACTGGGCATCGGCTTGGGACGAAGCCGTGGAGGAGGGCTCGAACGAGGTCGACCTCGAAGTGTGTCAGTACTTCACCTGCGACGACGTCGACCCGGCACTGATCGAGGGCGCCTGCCGCTCGCCTTCGGCCGAGGAGGACGACGGTGTCGAGGTCTACGTCGCCGACTCCATCGAGGTGGACGGACACACCTACGCGGGCTGCTGCGCGCGCGGGGGCAACGGCGTCGAGATCCTGATCGAAGACCCGCAGTGCCCCGGAGCCCGTCACGGAGCCATGGACGGATACGTGCTCGTCTCCGTCGACGAGCCCGACGCGAGCGTCTGCCGACCCGAGATGCACATCGGCATCGACGTCGACTGATCGCAACAGGCTGTTCGACAACGTCAATCGATCGGCCGTGGCGCGGCCCGTATAGTGGCGGCGCCATGTCGTTGCCGCGCAGGATTGTCGGGCTTTCCATTCTTCTCCTTGCCTGTCAGCCCAAGTCCACCGCGAGCCCGGACGTCGCGGTGCTCGCCGAGCCTCACGCCCAGCCCGAGCCGGACGAAGCGGCCGCCCCCGAGGTCGTCGAACAGACCATCGTCGCTCCCGAGGCGCTCGAGGCTGCGCTGGCCTACTCCGCCGAGACGGGCGGACATGCGACCCACGTCGTCGTCGACGGAACGACGCTCGCGCTCGAGTTTCACAACGGATGGGACAAGCACGAGCACCACCCCCTCGCGAGCGGGACCAAGAGCTTCTGGGGTCCGCTCGTCGCGATCGCGATCGACGACGGATTGATCGAGAGCTTCGACGAGCTCGCGTCCGACACGTTGACCGAGTGGAAGGACGATCCGCGACGGAGCAAGATCACCATTCGCCAGCTGCTCGCGTTCACGAGCGGACTGAAGGCCGACCTCGGCGTCACGATGGAGAAGGTGCCAGAGGTCGACATGTTCGCGCTCGCGCTCGGGGCCGAGGCCGAGCACGAGCCGGGAGCGAAGTGGGCCTACTCCGATAGCGGTCACACCGCGGTCGGCCTGTTGCTCGAGCGCAAGCTCGCCGAGCAAGGCAGCTCGCTCGACCGCTATCTGCAGGAGCGCCTGCTCGCTCCGCTCGAGATCGAGTCACCGCAGTGGCGGCTCGATGCTGCGGGGCACAAGCTCATGCCCAGCGGTGCGCGGCTCAGCCCCGTGCAGTGGGCCGCGTTCGGCGAGCTGATCCGGCGCAAGGGCGAGATCTGGAACGGAACCCGCGTCGTCAGTGAAGCCAACCTCGCACAGTGCTTCGAGCCGTCGTCGGCCCCGCCGGCGGGGCAGTTCTACGGACTGGGCTGGTGGCTCGCGAGCTACACCAGCTACGGCTACGACATCCCTTCGGACATGGTGATCGCGGGCGGCTCGGGCGGACAGTTCCTGTTCGTGATCCCTTCGCTCGGCCTCACCGTCGCTCGCTTCGGGGAGGGCGACGACTTCGTGGATGGCGAGTTTCTCTGCCGGCTCCTGCACGGCACCGACAAAGAAAACTGCCCGAAACGGCCGTCCTGAGTCGCTTGGACTCGGCGAAACTCAGCGAACACTTTGTTCGCCGAGCTGCTTGCGGCTCCGTGCCGTCGGGTTAGGTTCAGGCCCAACCGATGGCCGACCCGACGACACCGGTGAGCTACCAAACCGTCCTGCGCGACGAGCTCGAATACCGCAGGTCGCGAAACGCCGGCTACTCGTTGCGGGCGTTCGCGCGCGACCTCGCGATGGCGCCGTCCAGCCTCACCGAGGTGCTCGGCGGCCGCAAGGGAATCTCGCTGCCCAAGGCCCGTAAGCTGGCACGTCGACTCGGGCTGCGCGAGGACCTGCGCGAGGTGTTCGTGCTCTCGGCGCGAGCGCAGCACGCCCGTGCCACCGTCGACCGCAAGGCCGCGATCGAACAACTCGAGCAACTTGCCGAGCGCGACCGCCCCACCCTTCCGCGAACGAAGACGGTGGTCGGCTGGGTGAGCGAGGCGGTGCTCAAGCTGTCCGAGCGCCGCGGCGCGGCCGTGGAGCCGGCCTCACTCGCGACTCGGCTCGGCGTTCCGGTCGCCCGTGTCCGGTTCGCGCTGCGCTATCTCGCCCGGCTTGGCTTCTTGCGTGACACCCCTCCGAGCCGAGCGTTCCTCGCATATCTCGGCCAGGGACGGCGTCTCAACGTGGACTACGAACAGGTCCTCGACCTGGCGCGGCGAGCCCATCGCGCCGCTCCCGAGCACGGCACGTTCGCGCACGAACCTCTGCTGCTCGACGCGCAGGGCGTCCGCAAGGCGCGACGCCTGCTCGAGCGCTGCATCGACGACATCCAACGACTCGAAACGACGAGCAGCAAGGCTCGCCTGCACTACTTCGCCGCCCAACTGTTCGCGGTGGAACAGGACGACTCATGATCAAGCACATCAACAGCGTCATCATGTACTCCCTCGACCTCGACGCCGCCAAGGCGTGGTACCGCGACAAGCTCGGCTTCGAGGTGCTCTACCACGTGCCCGAAGCGTTCCTTTCGATGACCCATCCGCAGATGGGCCGGTTGGATTTTCACCCGACCAACAACGAGGCCTACGTCGGCAAGGGCCCGCTGCCGAACTACGCGGTGGACGACATCGCCAAGGTCAAGGGCTGGCTCGAGGGGATGGACATCAAGGTCAGCGACATCCAACAGAACAACGACAGTCCCCGCCACGCATGGTTTTGGGACGGTGAAGGCAACGTGCTGGGCCTCGAAGAAGAGTGAGGCGGGTTGGGATCACTTGCCGGTCCTGGTACGTCTACCGGGCCGTGGCGCTCCGATCCCTGTTGTTTCCCGCCCTTGCCGCGTCGCTGCTGTGTGCTTGCGCCAGCGACGACACCGATCCCGAGACGACTGCCGCGGCCGACGCCTCCTCGGGCTCCGCGGAGGTCGGCGACGACGACGACGAATCGACCATCGGCGACGATGATGACGATGATGACGACGACTCGACCGCCGGTGACGACGACGACGACTCGACCGGCGACGATGACGATGACGATGACGATGACGATGACGATGGCGACTCGACCGCCGGCGACGATGACGACGATGACGACGATGACGACGATGACGGGACGAGCACCGGGGCCGAGCCCGAAGGACCGCAGTGGGCTCTGACCGAGCTCACCTACGCCGGGCCCTCCGGTGAAAGCGGGCTCTCCTACGACAACTGCACCTTCTGTGACGCCACGCTCAACGCCTCGACCCTGCTGGTGCGTTTCCAGCAGGGCGACGGGTGGACCGTATGGTCGGTCGACATCCCGGTCGGCTCGAGCACGGGCTCGCAACCGATCACGAGCGACTACAGCGGGGCATACGTCGCGATCAACGAAGCCAGCCCCGACCTGCCGCCGGGCTACGCTGGCTACTACGACCCCACGAGCGCCTCAGGCACCCTCAACCTGACGCAAGCCGACATCAGCCCGGGCGGGGTTGTGGCCGGCACGCTCACCGTCGAGCTCTCACAGGGCGGCATCGGTGCGATGCTCGACGCAGAGTTCTACGCCGAGATTCCGATGTAGAGGGGGTCTGCAGACCCCGCCCGCACCGTCCTGCACCGTCCTGCACCGGAAAAGATCGGTAGTTCTCCCCATAGACCGCACCGTGGCCCGCCCCTAGGCTCGGTGCATGGGTCGTCGTTTCGCCCTCGGAGTCTCTGTGTCCGCCGTCATCGGGCTGGCGAGCGCCACTGCGCGCGCCGACGAGATCGACGATCTCGAGCCCGGCAACTGGTACGAGATCCCCAACACGCCGATGCGTGACGTGTGTCCGCCGAACACGGCCGATTACGACTGGAACTTCTACTGCCAAAACGCCATCGGGGCGTGGAGCGGCGGGGTGCTCGACACAGCCCGCGGTCGACTCGTCGTGTGGGGAGGCGGGCACGCCGACTATCTCGGCAACGAAGTCTATACGTTCGACCTGGCGACGCTCGAGTGGTCGAGGGTATGGGGGCCCAGCGACTTCTCGCAGATCCCGTGGGGCGGCACGCACGAGGAGTACGACGACGGCAACCCCGGATCGCGGCACACCTACTCTGGCCTCGTCTACCTGCCCCCGCCGTACGACACGATGCTCACCGCGGGCGGCTCGCTGTGGCAGTCGGGCTTTTACGGCAGCGGCGTGTGGAGCTACGACTTTGGCGGCGAAGCCTGGACACGTATGGCCGATGGACCCGGCGAGATGGGCTACGGCGATCCCATGCTCTACGACCCGCAGACCGGACACGCCTTCCGCCGCGCCAACAGCCGCATGTACGAGTACGACCCCGACGCCGACATGTTCATCCCGCGCGCCAACTCCGACGGCGGCTTCTGGGCGTCGGACGTGTCGTCGGACCTCGATCTCGCCACGCGCACGATGGTGATCATGGGCGACGACCGTGTCGACCTCTACGACCTCGACACGGACACGTACGAACAGGACGTCACGATCGAAGGCTCCAACGTGGTCGGAGGCGGCAGTCCCGGCGTCGCCTACGACCCGATGCAGGAGCGCACCGTCGTTTGGACCGGCGGTCAGAACGTGTACACCTTCGACGTCGAGACCCGCTCGTTTTCGGAGCACGAGATCGGCGGCGACGACCCGGGCCCGATCACACCGAGCGGCGGCGCGTTCGGGCGCTTCCGCTACGCGCCCTCGCGGAACGTCTTTGTCTACGTCGACAGCGCCGACGCCAACGTGTTCGTGCTGCGCATGTCCGAGGGTCAGGGCACACCACCCGATCCTCCAGGCGACGACGACGACGATGACGATGACGACGGGACGCCAACGACCGGCCCCGACGGCGGCGACGAAGGAACGCCGACGTCCTCGGGCGGCGAAGACGGCGGTCAGGACGAGGACGCCGCCGGATGCTCGTGCCGCACGAACCGTGCGCCGGGATGGACGCTGCTGGCCCCGTTCGGCCTGTTTGCGCTCGCCCGTCGGCGTCGCTGAACGCGACCGCACGATCGGTCAAAACACCCCGCCACGGGGCTGCTAACCCAGCTCCGTGACCAACTCAGAGACCCCGAAGGATACCTGGGAGACCTACGCCTCCGCCTGGAAGGAGACCGATCCCGGTCGCCGCCGCGCGTTGTTCGAGGCCGCCCTCGATCCGAAGTGCCGCTACCGCGATCCCCTCACGACCACCGAGGGCTTCGAGGCGCTCGCCGCCTATATGGATCAGTTCCAGAGCCAGGTCCCGGGCGGCCACTTCGTGACGCAGCGGTACTGGCACCACAGCGGGCGCAGCGCGACCCAGTGGGAAATGCGGAACGGCGCCGGAGACAAGCTCGACGAGGGCGTCAGCTTCTGTGAGTACAATGCCGACGGAAAGCTGGCGACGATGACCGGCTTCTTCGACACATCCGGCTGATGGCCTACCTCGCGCAGATGCGGCGTGCGATCGACTTCATCGAGGACCGTCTCGATGGCGAGCTGTCGATCGCAACCGTCGCCGCCGAGGTGGGCCTGTCGCGCTGGCACTTTCAGCGGATCTTCAAGGCACTGACCAACGAGACGATCCATACGTACATCCGGTCGCGCCGGCTCGCGACCGCGCTGGACATGCTCGCGCGCTCGGACGCCAAGATTCTCGAGATCGCGGTCGCAACCGGGTTTCAGTCGCAGGCGGCCTTCACCCGCGCGTTCAAGCAGTCGTTTGGGATCACGCCGGCCGCGTACCGCAAGCTCGGCGACCGGGGACGGTTCGTGCACAAGGTGCGCTTCGACGCGGAGTACCTCGTGCACCTGCGTCACGGAGTGTCGCCCGAGCCGCGCCTCGCCGAGCGGCAAGCGATGCAGGTCGTCGGCCTACGGACGGAGATCTACGGCGCCGACTCGGACAAGAACAACATCGCCGAGCGCCTGCCCCCGCTGTGGGCCGCCTTTCTCGAACGCATGGACGAGGTGCCGCACATGGTCCGTGGCGCCTGCTACGGGGTGATCGAACCCGTCAGCGAGACGTCCGAGCACCTCGCCTACGTCGCGGGGATCGAGGTCGACCGCGTCGACGAGCTCCCGTCACCGATGGTGGCCGTCGAGGTCGCCGCATCGCAGTGGGCCACCTTCGAGCACCGCGGACGTACCTCGACCCTCGACCACACGGTCAACTACATCTACTCGAGCTGGCTGCTCCGCGCCGAGCACCACCATACGCAGGGACCCGACCTCGAGATTTACGGGTCAGCGTACGAAGACGACTCGGACGATTCGGTGCTGCACTACGCGATTCCGGTCAGTCGAGCGTGATGTTGAGCTCCCAGTTCCCGGTCTGCCCGGCGAAGCCGCTGATCGCGAGGAGGACTTCTTGCCCGGCCGTCATCCCGAGCGAGATCTGGGACTGCTGGGTCCCAGCCGCATCGTCGTTGCAAACCAGCTCGCTGTCCGGGTCGCACGACGTGTAGGCGGCCAGTGCAGTGTCGTAGCTCGAGCCAAACGTGTTGATCGTGTACGTGCCCGTCTCGGGCGCGACGAAGCGCAGCAGATGGTCGACTGCGCCCCCGTTCGCGCAGCTCTGACTGATGTCTTCGTCCTGCTGCACCGTGTTGCCGGCCGCCGCGGGACTGCCCATCACATCGACGGTGGTCTCGACGCACGAGTCGGTCCCGGCGTTGACGTTGAGCACCCACGGCCCGGTGTCGCCATTCCAGCCGTCGACCACGAGTAGGATGGTTTGGCCTGCGGACAGATTGAGCGAGATCTGCGACTGCTGCCCGGCCGCGTCGTCGTTGCAGGCCAGCTCGGAGGTCACGTCACACGAGTCGAACGCGGCGAGCGCGGTGTCGTAGCCCGAGTCCACCGTCTCGAACACGTACTGCCCGGCCGAGGGAGCGGTGAAGGCCACGATGTGGTCTGCTCCGCCGCCCATCGCACAGCTGATCGACAGCGTATCGTCGTCGGCGCCGGTGTTGCCCGTGGCCACGACTGTCCCAGTCTGTCCCCCGGCATCGAAATCGTCACACGTGCACGCCGACGCGTCGAAGGCCGTGCACGTCTCCGTGCAGCCGAGCTCGCCGCCGATGAACCCCTGCGAGGCACAGGTCTCACCGCCGAGCACCGAGCCGTCGCACAGCTCGAGCCCCTCCACCATGTCGTCGCCGCACTCGGCCGTCACGCAGAAGTGCGGGTCGAGCTCGGAGCAGTCCGCCTTGCAGGTCAGCTCGCCGCCGTCGTAGCCCAGCGACAGGCAGTCCTCGCCGGCCAAGTCGTCGCCATCGCAGGCCTCGTCGCCTTCGGCGACTCCATTGCCGCACTCGAAGTCGACGCACTGAGACGTGTCGAGACCGCCACAGTCCGGCGTGCAGCCGAGGTCGCCGCCGTCGAATCCCTGCGTCTTGCAGTTCTCGGCTCCGGTATCGGGTCCGTCGCAGACCTCGTCGTCGCCGATCATGTTGTCGCCGCAGACGTTGGAAGGTCCATCGTCGGCGGGGCCCGAGGTCTGACCGCCCGGCCCATCGTCGGGGTCGGGCCCATCGTCGATCGGGCCACTGTCGGGCTCGGGTCCGTCGCCGATCGGTCCACCCGTCACCACGCCGGAGGTCAAGCCATCGCCGTCCCCGCTCTCGTCGTCGTCATCGTCGTCGTCGTCCGCCGCCTCCGCGGTTGTCTGCGGGCTGAAGACGTTGACGCGCCCGTCCGCGCCATCGCAAGACACGCCTCCGAGCGCCAAACACCCGACCATCACCAACGTCCGACGAGCATCCATTGGGCCACTATCGGCATGGCCACGAGCGATCGCAATGGCAAGTCGCGCGTGCAAACTGCACGACTTGTCGCGGGCCGTGGGCAACTCGCCCGACCGCGCCCGACATCGCGCGATGCCGAACGCGAATCTCAGGGGTTGCGCATGCGGACGGCTTTGCGGAGATACGGCGCCGGATCAACCGGCCGGTCCCCGTGCCGGATCTCGAGGTACACGGTGCGGCCGAGACCGTCGTCGATGGCCTTGGGAGCAGCGTGCCCGAGCACGGTGCCCCGCTCGATCTCGGCGCCCTCTTCCACCTCGACCTTCCACAGGCGCCCGGTCATGGAGAGCTCGCCCGAGCCGTGATCGACCACGACGACGTCCTCGAATCCGGGCAGACGTGAGACCAGCACCACGCGCCCGTCGTCGATGGAGCGCACCGGTTCGTCCGGACGTGCTCGCAGCTCGATGCCGTCGCGCACCATCGGAAGCTCGAAGATCGGATCCTCGTAGCGCCCGAACTGTCCGAGAATCTTGCCTCGCACAGGACGCACGACCTTGCCGCGGCGACCAACGCCACGCAGTCGGGTCAGCTCGCGCCAGTGACGTCCCGCTTCCTGAAGCATCGCCTTCTGGGCAGCCAGGGCCCGCTCGCTCGTCCGGTCCGACCCGGCGATACGCTTGCGCTTGCGTCGTGCTTGCCGAAGCTCCGGCCGAATGTGCTCACGTGCTTCGTCGAGCGCCCGCTGCTGCATGGTCTGCACCGTAGCCAGAGCGGACAATGCCTGGAGCTCCCGGGTTGCGGCGAGCAGCTCGGCCTCGGCGCGAACCTCCGCCCGCTGGTACGCGGACATCTCCTCGAGGTCGTGCCGCACCAACCACCGCAGCGCCCGTCCGGTCGCCACGCGTTGGGCCGTGGACTGCTCTCCTTCGCCGGCGAGATCCTCGAGCGCAAACCGCATCAAACCACCGCGCGAGAGCTTGTACATCGCCCGCGCTCGCGACGAGACCCGTCCCTGCCGCTCCGCGCGGCCCTTTCGGTAGGCATCGAGGCGACGCATGCTCTCGCGACCGGCGTGATCGAGG
>JGI12316J15310_10000157_pt2 | contig 25482 bp, 22 predicted proteins | sample MarCyaLeptolynsp_FD_15310 | JGI IMG/M metagenome (IMG submission 15310)
GGCCCGCGCTCAACGGCTCGATGGTGCCTTTGAACCGCGCCGCCATGGCCGCGGCATCGGCAGGCAGCTTTGCGGGATCGCCGTCGAAGCCGAGGCGCACGTGGTAGCCACGCGCCATGAGGTGCCGGCCGGCCACGAAACCATCGCCGCCGTTATTGCCCGGACCGCACAGGACAACCACGGTGGCAACGTCCGGAAAGCGGGCGGCGACCTCGTCCGCCACGCCGCGCCCCGCATTCTCCATGAGTTCGGCGCCGGGTGTGCCGCCTTCGATGGTCAGACGGTCGGCACGCCCCATTTCCTCCGCAGTTAGAAGTTCAAGCACGTCGGGTGGCCTCATGTGATTTGGCGATGAGAGCAGGGCGGCGCTGTGATGACAATTCGCAGGCTCGACATTTCCCTGCTCTTTCTCTAGGCAGAAAGCCCAATTTGTGTGCAGGAATACTGACGCACGCGCGGGCTCCTTCGCACACAAATCGCTAGAACACTGGAATCACAGCCAAAACTGTCGCCCAACAGATTGGCACAGGCCCTGCTTTGGCTGGCGGTTGGATAACGTTGAACGGCGGCGCAAAAGCGCGGCAGGGGGTCGTTTGTGCTGCCCGGGAGGTGCAACAACGAATGAAGAAGATTGAAGCCATCATCAAGCCTTTCAAACTGGACGAGGTGAAAGAAGCCCTACAGGAGATCGGGCTTCAGGGGATCACCGTGACAGAGGCCAAGGGGTTCGGCCGCCAGAAAGGACATACCGAGCTCTATCGGGGGGCCGAATACGTCGTCGATTTCCTTCCCAAGGTGAAGCTGGAATTGGTGCTGAACGACAACATGGTCGAGAAGGCAGTCGAGGCCATCATCGCCTCGGCCAAGACCGGGCGCATCGGCGACGGAAAGATCTTCGTATCGAACGTGGAAGAAGCCGTGCGCATCCGTACGGGCGAGACGGGGAACGACGCCATTTGAGAGGTGATCGCCTAGCAAATCGCAAGACGTGGAGTTGGAGAGCCTAACAGCCGTCTATGAACGGGCGGCTCATACGCATGAGGAGCAAAATGGCAGACGCAAACAGTATCGCAAAGAAGATCAAGGACGAGGAGATCAAGTTCGTCGATCTGCGCTTCACCGATCCGCGCGGAAAGATGCAACACGTCACCATGGACGCGAGCCTCATGGATGAAGAGGCGTTCGCGGAAGGTGTGATGTTCGATGGCTCGTCCATCGCCGGCTGGAAGGCCATCAACGAGTCCGACATGAAGCTGATGCCGGACTGCGATTCCGCTGTGATCGATCCGTTCTTCGCCCAAAGCACCCTCGCCGCTTTTTGCGACGTGCTGGAGCCCTTGACGAACGAGCCTTATGAGCGCGACCCCCGCTCCACCGCAGGCAAGGCGCAAGCCTATATGCAGCAGACGGGCGTCGGCGACTTGGCCGTGTTCGGGCCTGAAGCGGAGTTCTTCGTCTTCGACGACGTGCGCTTCACGGTCGAGCCGTACAATTGCGGCTTCCGGATCGACTCCACAGAGCTGCCGTCCAATAGCGGTACGGAGTACGAGATGGGCAATCTCGGTCACCGCCCGCGCACCAAGGGCGGCTACTTCCCGGTGCCGCCGGTCGATTCCGCGCAAGACCTTCGGTCGGAGATGCTGTCGGTCATGGCCGACATGGGCCTCACCACCGAAAAGCACCACCACGAGGTGGGCGCCGCACAGCATGAGCTCGGCATCAAGTTCGGACCGATCGTCAATACGGGCGATGCGCTGCAGATCTACAAATACGTGATCCACAACGTGGCCCAGGTCTACGGCAAGTCGGCGACGTTCATGCCGAAGCCCGTGTTCGGCGACAACGGCTCGGGCATGCACACCCACCAGTCCATCTGGAAGGACGGTCAGCCGACATTCGCCGGCGATAAGTATGCGGATCTGTCGGACACCGCCCTGCACTACATCGCCGGGATCCTGAAGCACGCCAAGGCGCTGAACGCCTTCACCAACCCCAGCACCAACTCCTATAAGCGTCTGGTGCCGGGCTACGAGGCGCCGGTGCTGCTTGCCTACTCCTCGCGCAACCGCTCCGCCTCGTGCCGCATTCCGCTTGGCACCGGGCCGAAGTCCAAGCGCGTCGAGGTTCGCTTCCCGGATCCGACCGCGAACCCGTATCTCGCCTTCGCCGCCATGCTGATGGCCGGCCTCGACGGCATCGAGAACAAGCTCGATCCGGGCGACCCGATCGACAAGAACCTCTACGATTTGCCGCCGGAAGAGCTGGAGAAGGTGCCGACCGTATGCGGGTCGCTGCGCGAGGCGTGCGAGTCGCTGGATACCGACCGCGCCTTCCTCAAGAAGGGCAACGTGTTCACCGACGACGCGATCGATGCCTATCTTGAGCTGAAGATGGAAGAGGTGGAGCGCTTCGAAATGATGCCCCACCCGGTGGAGTTCGACCTCTACTACAGCGTCTAGACGCTCGGCGCCTCGAGTCGCGACCAAAACGAACCACGAAACAAGACGGGGCGGCTGCTTTTTCAAGCAGCCGCCCCTCTTTCGCCCGGCCTGCAGAACCCTCGGCCTATTGTTGTTTCCCGCGTTCCCCCGTCGGACACGAGAGGCCTTAGGCACTTGCCAGGCTCCCCCAAACTGTTGTCGCGCGCCTAGACCAGGTACAGCATCCCGTAGATGAAAGCGCCGGCGCCGCCGACGAACAGCCACGACTTGTTGGTCCGTACCCAATTGTCGAACATCGACGGCAGGCCGAAGACGACCACGCGGCACAGGGACAAGACCATGACGGTCACGATCATCCCCAGCACCCAGATGGACAAATCCGCTTGCGGCGGAACGTGCCCCGCATCCACCAGCATCGCCGTCGACCCTCTGGAGCCGAGATTCAGAGCGACCCAGACAGCCGCGGCGGCGGCCCCCATCAGCATGGCGTAACGGATCAGCATGCCGTTCAAACCTCTCGCATTCGCGCTAAATTTTAGGGAGCGGGTGTAAAGAAACGGGAAAGCCGTAGACTTAAACGGGGGTTTAACGGTGACCCAAAACGCGCAAGCGCGTCTGCGCTCGACGAAGCCCACGCACAGAAAGGCCATTTCGCAAATCTGTCACGGGCCCCGCATAGCCTTCAGGCCACAAAGCCATATGCGCTTGATCGGCAACGGGCGAACCGGGATAAAACACGGCTTATGCAACGATTTCTTCTGACCTTGGCCGCCATCGCGGCATTCACTTGGCCCGCGGCCGCAGCCTTCCAACTCGACAGCCGCTACCAGGACAATGACGGCGATATGATCGCCGACATTCCGACGGACCCCGCAGACCAAGTCGATCCCTCAACCCTGATCTTCGCCTATACGCCGGTGGAAGACCCGGCCGTCTATGCGGAGGTCTGGAAGGGCTTCCTCGACCACATGTCGGAGGTGACGGGCAAACGGGTCCAGTTCTTCCCAGTGCAGTCCAACGCCGCGCAAATCGAGGCCATGCGGGCCGGGCGCCTGCATGTCGCGGGCTTCAACACGGGCTCCAACCCCCTTGCGGTGGCGTGCGCTGGGTACCGCCCCTTCACGATGATGGCCAGCGAGGACGGCTCTTACGGCTATGAGATGGAGATCATCACCTATCCCGGCTCCGGTATCGAGAAGCCCGAAGACCTCAAAGGCCGGGTCCTAGCCTTCACGGCGGAAACCTCGAACTCTGGCTTCAAGGCGCCCTCAGCGCTGCTGAAATCCCAATTCGGCCTGGAGCGCGACAGGGATTTCACGCCCCGGTTTTCCGGCGGCCACGACAACTCGATCCTCGGCGTCGCCAACAAGGACTATGACGCCGCGGCCGTCGCCAACTCGGTCAAGGCGCGGATGATCGACCGTGACGTGGTGGACGCGGATCAACTCAAGACGATCTACACGTCCCAGACCTTTCCCACGACGAGCTTCGGCGTCGCCCATAACCTGACGCCGGAGCTTCAGGAGAAGATCCGCGAAGCGTTCTTCTCCTTCGACTGGGAAGGCAGCAAGCTCTTGGAGGAGTTCTCCAAGTCGGACGACACCAAGTTCATCCCCATCACCTTCAAGGACGATTGGGCGGTGATCCGGCAGATCGACGAAGCCAACGGCGTGGTCTATTCCTGCAACTAAAGCGCGCCTTTTCAGCCCCGGCTTGCGTGGGGGCGCCTTTCTCCTACCATGCCCAGCACCCATAGGGGCCGGACGGGACGATGCTGCGCGTTTCCTCTCTCAGCAAACGATACAAGACAGGCGACCAAGCGCTGCGCGACGTTTCCTTCGAGGTGCCCGCGGGCCAGGTCGTCGGCTTGATCGGGCCGTCTGGCTCCGGCAAGTCCACGCTCATTCGCTGCATCAACCGGCTGGTGAGGCCCTCAAGCGGCCAGGTGCTGCTCAACGACACCGACATTACGCGGCTCGGCCGGGGCGGGCTTCGCCGAGCGCGACGGCATATGGGGATGATCTTCCAGGAATACGCGCTGGTGGAGCGGCTGACGGTGATGGAGAACGTTCTGTCGGGACGGCTGGGCTATGTGTCGTTCTGGCGCTCGTTCTTCCGGCGCTTTCCAAAACGCGACGTGGACAAGGCCTTCGGCCTGCTTGAGCGGGTCGGGCTCACCGACCAAGTGGACAAGCGCGCGAGCGCCCTCTCCGGCGGCCAGCGGCAGCGTGTCGGGATCGCCCGGGCGCTGGAGCAAGACCCTGAACTCTTGTTGGTCGACGAACCCACCGCCTCGCTCGACCCCAAGACCGCGCGGCAGATCATGCGTCTGATCTGCGAGGTGTGCCGCGAGCGGGACCTGCCGGCCATCATCAGCCTGCACGACGTGCTCTTGGCCAAGATGTTCGCCGACCGCATCATCGGCTTGCGCGCGGGCGCTATCGTGTTCGACGGCGCGCCTTCGGAGCTGACAGATACCGAGCTCACCGAGATCTACGGTGAGGAGGACTGGACTCAGATTCACGACGGGGCAGACGAAGACCGCGGGCTGTCGGAGACACATGCCCATGAGGAACGCATGGCCGGGCTCAAATGACCGCCGCGGTCCGCCCCGCCCGCCGTTGGAGGCGGCCCCCGCTCATCCGCAATCCGTGGCTGCGCTGGGGACTCTACCTCGGTGCGCTGGCCTATCTCGCCGCGGCCGCCTCCACGCTCGATGTGAACTGGCAGCGCGTCCTCGACGGCCTCTCCCAAGGCTGGCGTTTCGTCGAGGGGTTCCTGTCGCCCGACTTCACGACGCGCTCCCGCGACATCTGGCAAGGCATGGAGGAGAGCCTCACCATGACGGTGACCTCCACCATCGTCGGCTGTTTGATCTCCATACCGATTGGGCTCGGTGCGGCGCGCAACATCGCACCTCTGCCCGTCTACGCGGTGTGCCGGGCCATCATCGCCGTCAGCCGCGCCTTTCAAGAGATCATCATCGCCATTCTGCTCGTCGCGATGTTCGGGTTTGGCCCCTTCGCCGGGTTCTTGACGTTGTCCTTCGCCACGATCGGCTTCATGGCCAAGCTCTTGGCCGAGGACATCGAAGACATCAACGAGGCGCAAGCTGAGGCGATCCGCGCGACAGGCGCCAATTGGTGGCAGGTCATCAATTACGGCATCCAGCCGCAAGTGATGCCGCGGCTGATCGGCTTGTCGCTTTACCGGCTCGACATCAACTTCCGGGAGAGCGCGGTCATCGGCATCGTCGGTGCGGGCGGCATCGGCGCCACGCTCAACACGGCGATGTCGCGCTACGAGTACGACACGGCGGGCGCCATCCTCATCATGATCATCGTGATCGTGCTCATCGCCGAGTACGCCTCCAGCCATATTCGGAAATGGGTGCAGTGATGCCGGTCGCGACCGTCAGTGACCGTCTCATCTGGCAGCGCCGCACCCCCGCGACGCAGTGGGCGATCTGGGCCGGATGGTTCGCGCTCGCCGTCTTGTTCGTCCTCAGCTGGCAGGTGATGAACAAGAACACGATCTGGCTGTTCGTCGAGGACGCCCCGCGCCAGGCCGCCGACCTTCTGTCCCGGGCCTGGCCTCCGCGCTGGGCTTATCTCGATCAGCTTTGGGACCCGCTGTGGGACACGATCAACATCGCCACGCTCGGCACGTTGCTCGGCATCGTTCTGGCAACGCCGGTCGCGTTCCTGGCCGCCCGCAACACCACGCCGAGCACCAGCCTCGTCCGGCCCGTGGCGCTTCTTGTCATCGTCGCCTCGCGCTCGATCAACTCGCTGATCTGGGCTCTTCTGCTCGTCGCCGTTATCGGACCTGGCCTCTTGGCGGGGATCATCGCCATCGCGCTGCGTTCCATCGGCTTCATCGGAAAGCTGCTCTACGAGGCCATCGAGGAAATCGACGAGACTCAAGTCGAGGCGGTGCGCGCCACGGGCGCCTCGCGCTGGCAGGTGATGGACTATGCCGTGTGGCCCCAGATCGCGCCGGCCTTTGCGGGCATCTCCGTGTTCCGCTGGGACATCAATATCCGCGAGTCCACCATTCTCGGCCTCGTCGGCGCGGGCGGCATCGGACTGCAGTTGCAGTCGTCCCTAGGGCGGCTTGCTTGGGCCGAGGTCACAGTCATTTTCATTGTAATCTTGGCGACGGTGGCCGTGTCCGAATGGGTTTCGGCCCGGGTCCGCGCCGCGATCATCTGAGGCTACCCCGAGCTTCCTGAAGGTTGAACCTGGCATTGCAAATCTGTCATGGTGCGCGCCTAGGCTGCTTTCAGAACACACGTCAGAACGCATGATGTTGGAGGTTGCGCATGACTGGGCGCCGCAATTTCCCCACCCGCGCAACCGCCATGGAGGCGAGCGACGACGAGCCCTTGGGGCCGCCGAAAGGCGACACGATCGGCGACGTCATCGCCAGACGGTATAACCGCCGCGATATCTTGCAGGGCGCGCTCGGCGTCACGGCGGCAACCGCCTTGTTCGGGCCGGCGGCACTGGCTGCCACCAAGGTCGAAGACACGGGCAGTCGTTTCACCTTCGACGAAGTAGCAGCAGGTGCCAACGAGACCCATCATGTGGCGAAGGGCTATGACGCCGAGATCTTCCTCCGGTGGGGCGACCCGCTCTTTCCCGATTCACCCCCGTTCGATCCGCACGACCAGTCGGCGGACGCGCAACGCCGGCAGTTCGGCTACAACAACGACTACATCGCCTACTTCCCCATCGATGGAAGCAGCGCGCACGGACTGCTGTGCGTCAACCACGAATACACCAATGAAGAACTGATGTTCCCTGAGCTCGACAAAGAGCAGTTCAGGTGGAACTTCGAGGACATGACGCGCGCCCTGGTGGATGTCGAGATGGCGGCTCATGGGATCACGATCGTCGAGGTCAAGAAAGTCAACGGCGCCTGGCAGGTCGTCCGCGACAGCCGCTATAACCGGCGCATTACGGCAAATACCGAAATGACCGCCGACGGACCGGCGGCAGGAAGCGCGCGGTTCAAGACCAAGCAGGACGACACCGGCAAGCAGATCTTCGGGACCGTGAACAATTGCGCGGGCGGCATGACGCCCTGGAATACCTACCTGACTGCCGAAGAGAACTTTCACGGCTATTTCTGGACCAAGCACGTCGACGCAAACTACCAGCCCAACGGGACATTCGGCGGCTCCCAACGTGCGAGCTATAGACAGTACCGCGTGCCCGGCCGTTGGACTGCCTGGGGCAAGTATTACGAACGCTTCGATGTCGACATCGAGGAGAACGAGCCCAACCGTTTCGGCTGGATCGTGGAGATCGATCCGTTCGACCCCACATCCACACCGGTGAAGCACACCGCGCTCGGCCGCTTCTTCCACGAAGGCGCTGAAACAGTTCTCAGCAAAGACGACCGTGCGGTGGTCTTCAGCGGTGACGATGCGGTGTTCCAATATGTCTATCGCTTCGTGAGCGACGGCACATATGTCAAAGGCAACAACGAGAACAACAGAAAGCTGCTGTCGAAGGGCACGCTCTCCGTGGCGGAGTTTAGTGACGATGGCACGGGCAAATGGCTGCCGCTGAGGCTCGGCGAAGGCGATATCACCGAGGACTGTTCTGACGGCGCCATAAAGGACGATGCTGATGTGGTGATCGATGCGCGCATCGCCGCCGGTTTGGCGGGGGCAACCTCAATGGACCGGCCCGAAGATGTGCAGCCGAACGAAGCCAATGGACGCATCTACGTCATGCTGACCAACAACACATCCCGCAAAGCCGGCAACACCAACGTGGCAAATCCCCGGCCCGACAACGCCTTCGGTCATATCATCGAGATCGCGCCAAAGAACGGAGACTTCGGCGCCGACACTTTTACCTGGGACATCCTGGTGCGTTGCGGCGACCCCGCGAAGATCGAGCTTGGCGCCTATTGGAACGCGGCAACGTCAAAGAACAGCTGGTTTGTCTGCCCGGACAATGCCGAGGTGGACGATCAAGGCCGCCTTTGGATCGCAACCGATCAGGGGCGACACTGGCAGAAGAAGACCGAACGCGCCGACGGGCTCTACGCGCTCGAGACCGAGGGGGTTCGCCGGGGGACGCCGCGCATGTTCTTCCGTGTGCCGGTCGGCGCCGAGATGGCCGGGCCGCGCTTTACGCCTGATGGGCAGACCCTGTTCTTGTCCGTGCAACACCCTGGGGCTGACGGGGTCAGCGGCTATAGTGAGTATTACGGACCGTCGACCTTCAAGAATCCAGCAACGCGCTGGCCGGATTTCAAGGACGGCATGCCACCCCGGCCCTCGGTTGTGGTGGTCACCAAGAAAGGCGGCGGCAAGATCGGCTGACGCCCACAGGCCCCCTGCGCGCCTCTTGAAAATGCCGTTGGCGCATGCGAGCTAACGGTTAGTTCCAAACGGTATTGAGTCTCGTCATTTCGCGAAGGCCTTTTCGCCTCGGCCAAAGGAGTCCGTCCATAGCGACCAAGCGCAAATCGACCCGCTCGCGCGACCTGTTCGACGCCGCGCCGAAACGCGCGCCCGCGCGGAAAGCCGCCAAGACGAAAGCCAGGCCTGCAGGGGACCAGGCCTACACCGCCGCCGACATCGAGGTGCTGGAGGGGCTGGAGCCAGTCCGCAGGCGCCCTGGCATGTATATCGGCGGCACCGATGAGAAGGCGATGCATCACCTCTTCGCCGAGGTGTTGGACAACGCGATGGACGAGGCGGTGGCGGGGCATGCCAGCCGCATCGAGGTCGATCTCGACGCGGATGGCACTCTCACCGTGACCGACAATGGCCGCGGCATTCCCGTCGACCCGCACCCCAAGTTCAAGAAGAAGTCGGCGCTGGAAGTCATCATGACCACGCTGCACGCGGGCGGGAAGTTCGACTCCAAGGTCTACGCCACGAGCGGCGGTCTGCACGGCGTGGGCGTTTCGGTGGCAAATGCGCTCGCGGAGCACCTCGAGGTCGAGGTGGCCCGCGGCCAGAAGCTCTACCGGCAGAGCTATACCCGCGGGAAACCCGATGGGCCCCTGAAGAAGCTCGGCCCCATCAAGAACCGGCGCGGCACCAAAGTCCGCTTCAAGCCGGACCCGAAGATCTTCGGCAAGGGTGCTGCCTTCAAGCCGGCGCGCCTCTTCCGCATGGCGCGCTCAAAGGCCTATCTGTTCCGGGGCGTGGAGATCCGCTGGTCTTGTGCCAAGGCCCTGCTCGGAACCAGCGGCGACATTCCGCCGACGGCGGTGTTCCACTTCCCTGGCGGCCTGAAGGATTTCCTCGAGGAACGCATCGCAGGCCAGACGACGGTGACCAACGACGTCTTCGCCGGACGCACCGAAAAGACCAACGGTCACGGCTCGGTGGAATGGGCCATCGCCTGGGTGGCGAGCGCAGACGGCTTTATGAGCTCCTACTGCAACACGGTCCCCACGCCCGACGGTGGCACCCACGAAGCGGGCTTGCGCGCCGCCCTCACAAAGGCGCTACGGGCCTATGGCGAACTGGCCGGCAACAAGCGCGTGGCGCAGATCACCGCCGACGACGTGCTTGGGACCGCGGCCGCCATGCTCTCGGTGTTCATCCGCGAGCCGGAGTTCCAGGGCCAGACCAAGGACCGCCTGGCGACTCAAGAGGCGACGCGCATCGTGGAGAACGCGGTGCGCGATGCGTTCGACCATTGGCTCACAGGTCACCCCAATCAGGCGGGTCGCCTGCTCGACTGGGTGGTGGACCGCTCTGAGGAACGCCTGCGCCGCCGCAAAGAGAAAGAGATCGGCCGGCAGACGGCTACGCGGCGTCTGCGCCTGCCGGGCAAGCTTGCCGACTGCTCGGCAAGCAGCGCGCAAGGCACCGAGATCTTCATCGTAGAAGGCGACTCGGCCGGCGGCTCGGCCAAGCAGGCCCGCGACCGGGCAAGCCAGGCGGTGCTGCCCTTACGCGGCAAGATCCTGAACGTGGCGTCCGCCAGCTCGTCGAAACTTGCCGACAACCAACTCTTGAGCGACCTCATCCAGGCGCTCGGCTGTGGCACGGGCACGCGCTATCGCGACGAGGATTTGCGCTACGACAAGGTGGTGATCATGACGGACGCCGACGTGGACGGCGCCCATATCGCCTCGCTGTTGATCACCTTCTTCTACCGCGAGATGCGCGGCCTCATCGAGGGCGGACATTTGTACCTAGCCGTCCCGCCGCTCTACCGGCTGAGCCAGGGCGCCAAGACCCTCTATGCCCGCGACGACGCCCATAAGGACACGCTGATCAAGACCGCCTTCAACGGACGGGGCAAGATCGACGTGAGTCGTTTCAAGGGCTTGGGCGAGATGCTTCCCAAGCAGCTCAAAGAGACGACCATGGCGCCCGCGACGCGCACGCTCTTGCGGGTCGAGATCGACGAGGACGACCGCACCGGAACGACCAAGCTTGTCGATCAGCTCATGGGCAACAAGCCCGAGGCGCGCTTCAAGTTCATCCAAGAGCGCGCCGCCTTCGCCGAGCCGGACGCGCTGGACATCTAAGCTGCCGGTCAGAGCCAGCGCGGCACGTTCTCCTTGTAGCGCCTGTAGTCGTCGCCGAACTTGTGCTCCAGATACGCCTCCTCGCGCAGCACGACGCAGCGGTGCAAGATCAACACCACGGGGATCAGGAGCAGCAGGATCCACACGCTCGTCAGCACGATCGACAGGCCGAAATAGAGAAGGATGAAGCCGATATACATCGGATTGCGCGTCACCCGGTACATGCCGACCTTGACGAGCGCCGTGGCGGGCTCGCCCGGCATCACGCTCGTGCCGGCGATGCGAAACCGGCGGCCCGCGAACACGGCGATCACAAGGCCGACGATGACAAAGATCAGGCCCACGGTCAGCGCCTTGCCGTTGGGTGAGGCCAGCCCCGGGCCGATGGGAAAGTAACGGGTCAAGACGTAGCCGAGGGCGAGGGCCGCCAGGAAGAGAATCGGCGGCTTGACCGCAACGTCGGCATAGTCCTTTTGACGCATGATACTCCCCTGCTCCACGCCCGGCCTCTTGTTGTTGGGCGCTCCCTCCGCGGCCTTTGAGGGCCTTGTAACCCTTCAGAATGGCGCGATCATCTGGTTTCCCAGTGATTTACCGTGTTTTTGCGTGCTTTTGCCTCTTGCGCCTCCCGTCTATGCCGCCTATGTGAGAGGACATTGAAGACGGTCATCAGGCCGTAATGCTGCGGTGATGTCTTGCACACAGCCTACGAATCGTAGCAGCAGACCTTTGAACAGCTAGAAAGAAGATGCGCGCGGGCGAAAGCGAGCGCGGTATTTTTGCTAACGCATGAGCTTTTCGAATCTTGGCCTAAGCTCCAAAGTCGTCTCTGCCGTCGAAGCGGCAGGGTTCGAGACCCCCACCCCAATCCAAGCCAACGCCATCCCGATCGCGGTCACCGGCCGCGACGTGCTCGGCATCGCCCAGACCGGAACCGGCAAGACGGCATCCTTCGTGCTGCCTATGCTGACGCGGCTGGAGCGCGGACGCGCACGGGCGCGGATGCCGCGAACGTTGATCCTGGAGCCGACGCGCGAGCTGGCCGCCCAGGTTGCCGAGTCCTTTGAGCTGCTCGGCAAGAACCACAAACTCACAGTGGCCCTGCTCATTGGCGGCGTGTCCTACGACGAGCAGGACAAGAAGCTGGACCGAGGCGCCGACGTGGTGATCGCCACGCCCGGGCGCCTGCTCGATCACCGCGAGCGAGGCAAACTATTGTTAAACGGCATCGAGATCCTGGTGGTCGACGAAGCCGACCGGATGCTCGACATGGGTTTCATTCCCGACATCGAACGCATCTGCAAAATGCTTCCCTTCACGCGGCAAACTCTCTTCTTTTCGGCGACCATGCCGCCCGAAATTCAACGCCTCGCCGACAACTTCCTTCATACCCCCGAGCGCATCGAAGTCTCACCACCCGCGACCGCGGCATCGACCATCGTGCAGCGTCTGAAGAAGACGTCGGACGTGCCGGCGACGAAGCGGCAAGCGTTGCGGGAATTGATGCAGGCGACCGACGTCAAAAACGCCATCATCTTCTGCAACCGCAAGAAGGACGTCGGCGTCGTGTACCGGTCCCTACAGCGGCATGGGTTCAGTGTCGGCGCGCTGCATGGCGACATGGACCAGCGCCAGCGCATGGCGACCTTGGAGGCCTTCCGAAACGGTACGATTGCCTTTCTGGTCGCAAGCGACGTGGCGGCACGCGGCCTGGACATTCCTGCCGTGAGTCACATCTTCAACTACGACGTGCCCGTTCATCCGGAGGACTATGTCCATCGCATCGGACGCACCGGCCGGGCGGGCCGCGAAGGCAACGCCTCCATGCTGGTGACGCCAAAGGATTACAAGGCGCTGAAAGCCATTGAGGGCATGTTGCGTGAAGAGATTGCCTGGCTCGACGGCGCCCCCAATCCGGAGGATGTCGCGGAGGCAGAGGCCGCGGACCGCGGCAATGGGCGCGGACGCCGGCGCGGCGGACGATCGCGGCGGAGCCCCCAAAGGAACGGGCGCGACCGAGGCGAGGCCAAGGACGCCTCAGCGTCATCGCCCCAGGCAGTCAGCGGCGAAGCCGCCCAGCCCAAGCGCGCCGAGCAGCACAAGAACGGTCGACGTGGAAAGCAGGCTCAAGGCAAACAATCGTCGGGCCAAGACCGCGCAGCGAGCCAAGACCGCGGAACGCGCAGCGACGCCCCCCGCGCCAAGCCGCAAGGTAAGTCCCAAGGGCGGTCTCAAGGTAGACCTCAGGGCAAACCCCAAGGCAAAGGCATGGGGGATCACGTGCCCGCCTTCATGATGCGGCCCGTGCGCGCATCCTAACGGCGCGCGTTTCGCACTTTCTAGTCGGAAATCTCGGAGGGTTCGCGCTCGCTGGCGGCCTGGAGCGTGACAGATTCTCCGCAGCCGCAAGCGCTCGTCTGGTTCGGGTTGTTGAAGACGAAGCCCGAGCGCATTTGGCCCGCCTGATAGTCCATCTCCGTGCCCAACAGGAACATCACGGCGGTCGGATCGATCAGGAGCCTGACGCCCTTATCCTCCACGACCTCGTCATGAGGCCCCGGGGTCTCGGCGTATTCCATCGTGTATTCCATGCCAGCGCAGCCGCCATTCTTCACGCCGATACGCACGCCATCGGCATCCTTGCCGGAGGCGGAGGCGAGCTGGCGCAGACGGTCGGCGGCGGCCTCTGTCAGGCGCATCACTTGGGGACGGGGACGATTGGTCATAAACGGAACCTGGTACGGTTTGTGCGCGCGTTCAAGTGCTAGACGGTCGCGCGTTAGAACATGTTCAGAGCCAGGCGTGCCTCATCGGACATGCGCGACATATCCCAAGGCGGGTCGAAGGTCAGATCGACCTTGACCTGGCCCACGCCGGCAACGGACGAAATCGCGTTCTCCACCCAACCCGGCATCTCGCCTGCGACCGGACAGCCGGGCGCGGTGAGCGTCATTACGATCTCCACGTTCCGGTCGTCGTCGATCTCCACCTTGTAGATCAGGCCGAGCTCGTAAATGTCGACGGGGATCTCCGGGTCGTACACCGTCTTCAGCGCGGCCACCATGTCGCCGTGAATGCGCTCAAGCTCATCGGGTGGGATTGCGGACGAGGCCTCCTCCGCGATCGCGGCAGGCTCCGGGTCTGCCCCGGGATCGCCAGGCGCCGGCGCTTCGGCCGGTGTCTGGATGTGCCCCGGCACCTCTTGGGGCATGCCGGGAGAGATGTCGCCCGGGGCTTCGGCGGGATCGTTTCGTTGAGTCTTTTCAACCATCTTGAGGACCACTCTTAAGTGAACATCTCACGGGTCTTGTGGAGCGCCTCCACCAGGCGGTCGATCTCTTCGACCGTATTATACATCCCCAGCGAGGCGCGGCATGTGGCACTTACGCCGAACCGGGCCAGCAGCGGCTCGCAGCAATGGGTGCCGGCGCGCACCGCCACACCGCAATGATCCAGGATCGTGCTCACATCGTGAGCATGAGCGCCATCTACGTCGAAGGAGATGATGCTGCCCTTGTCCTCGGCACGGCCGTAGATCTTCAGCCAGTTCAGCGAGCCCAGCCGCTCCATGGCGTAATCCAAGAGGCGCTTTTCGTGCGCGGCGATCGCCTCGCGCCCCACCGCCTCCACGTAGTCGATTGCGGCGCCCAGACCGATGGCCTGGACGATAGCCGGGGTTCCGGCCTCGAAACGGTGAGGTGGCTGCGCGTAGGTCACGGTGTCAGTGGTGACATAGCCGATCATCTCGCCACCGCCTTGATAGGGCGGCATCTCCTCCAGCAGCGCTTTCTTGCCGTAAAGCACACCGATCCCGGTGGGCCCGTAGAGCTTATGGCCGGTGAAGGTGTAGAAGTCGCAATCGAGGTCCTGAACGTCCACGGGGAGGTGCACCGCCCCTTGCGCCCCGTCGACCAGCACCGGCACGCCGTGGGCGTGGGCGATGCGGATCACCTCCTTCACCGGAACGATGGTGCCCAGCACGTTCGACATATGGGTGATGGCAACCATCTTTGTGCGCGGGCTGATGAGCTTCTCAAACTCCTCTAAGGAGAACTCGCCGTCGTCGGATACCGGCGCCCATTTCAAGACCGCGCCCTGCCGCTCGCGCAGGAAATGCCAAGGCACGATGTTGGAGTGGTGCTCCATGATGGTGAGCAGAATCTCGTCACCGGCGCCGATGCGCGGACGGCCATACGAGGACGCCACCAGATTGACCGCCTCGGTGGTGTTCCGGGTGAAGATGATCTCATCCTCGGAGCCTGCGTTGAGGAACGCCCTCACCGTCTCCCGCGCCTTCTCGAAATTCGCCGTGGCGAGATTGGACAGGTGGTGCAGCCCGCGATGCACGTTGGCGTATTCGCGGGAATAGGCGTTGGAGACCGCGTCGATGACCTGGCGCGGTTTCTGAGCCGAGGCGCCATTGTCGAAGTAAACCAGAGGCTTACCGTGGACTTTCTCCGACAGGATGGGAAAGTCGGCGCGGATCGCCTCCACGTCGTAGGCACCGTCGCCCGCGCGGATGCCAGTCTCCGGTGGTGTGAGGATGGTCATCGGCCCCTCACCTACTCTGCCGGGGCGCCGAGCCAGTCGGCCGCCGTGGCGGCAAAGGCTTCGCCCAAGGTTTCATCGTCCAGCACCTCGAAGGCCTCGCCGACAAAGGCCTGGATCAGAAGCGAACGCGCTTGCGGCTCCGGCAGCCCCCGGGATTCCAGGTAGAACAGCAAGTCCTCGTCGATCTGGCCGGAGGTGGCGCCGTGGCCGCAGACCACGTCGTCGGCGAAGATCACAAGCTCGGGCTTGGAATCGAATTCCGCTGTCTCCGACAACAACAGGGCTTGCGACATCTGCTTGCCGTCCGTCTTTTGTGCGTCTTGCGATACGACGATCTTGCCTTGGAAGATGCCACGGGCCTCATCGTCCAGCACCAGCTTGAAGAGCTCCCGGCTTTCGCATTTCGGCACGCGGTGTTCGACCACCAAGGTCGTATCGCAATGCTGCGTGCCGCGCGCCAACGTCGCCCCGGAAACATCGGTGGCGGAACCTTCGCCATCGAAGCCCACATAGAGCTGGTTGCGGGTCAGGCCCGCGCCGGCGGAGAGCTGGAAGGCATTGTAGCGCGCATCCGCGCCAAGGTTCGCCAGCCAGACATTCAAGTGAGTCGTTTCAGGGGCTTCGCACTGCAGCTTCACATGATGAATCGCGGACTTGTCGCCGAGCTTCACTTCGGTCACGGCATTGCGCAGTAAGCCGGTCGCCCCGAGCGTGCCGAAGCTCTCCAGCACCGTGGCGGACGCACCAGCCTCTGCCACGACCACATTGCGGGTGAAGGCCGAGGCCGGTCCGCCGATGCCGTCGAGATGAACGATGTGGATGGGCTTCTCAAGCGTCAGCCCCTCGGGCAGGCGCAAGGCCACGCCGCCGGTCATGAGCGCCGTGTTGAGGGCGACGACGGAATCATCCTCGCGCGGATTGACCTGGCCCAGGGTCTCCTTCAGCCAAGCGGGTGGCATTTCCAGCATATGCGCCAGGGCGCCAACCTCTACGCCTGCGGCTCGCAAGCCCGCCAGGTCCGAGAGGTCCACACGCAGCTCTCCTTCGACCACGACGAGACGGTAGGCAGGAAAATGCGCGGCCCTCTGGCCAAGCGCCGCTTCCAGCTCCGCCTCCCCGACCGCGGCGCCGAGCGGCACAAGAAGCGGGCCGACCTCACCAATACGATCACGCAGGTCCGTGTACTTCCACTCCTCGACGCGGCGATGCGGCAGGCCAAGGCTGCCATAGGTCTTGGCAGCAGAGGCCCTTAGCTCCGCGACAAAGGGATTGGTGGCACCCGGCAGCGCATTGGCCGACTTGGTGTAGAGGTCGAGCAGGTCTTGCTCGGCCTTGCTGCGAAACTGGTGGACGGACAACTCCATGCTCACGTCCCCTTACGCGGCCGTGGCTTCGCCGAACTCGGCGTAGCCCGACTTCTCAAGCTCAAGGGCAAGCTCCGCCCCGCCGGAGCGGGCGATGCGCCCATCGGCGATCACATGCACCTTGTCGGGCACGATATAGTTCAGCAGGCGTTGATAATGGGTGATGACCAGCATGGAGCGCTCCTTGGAGCGCAGCGCGTTCACGCCGTCGGCGACCACGCGCAGGGCGTCGATATCGAGACCGGAATCCGTCTCGTCCAGGACGCACAGCCCGGGCTCCAGAAGCGCCATCTGCAAGATCTCGTTGCGCTTCTTCTCGCCGCCGGAGAAGCCAACATTCAGCGGCCGGCGCAGCATCTCGACATCGATGTTGAGATCCTTGGCCTTGGCCTTCACCACTCGCAGGAATTCCGGGGTGGAGAGTTCCTCCTGGCCACGGGCCTTGCGCACGGCGTTCGCGGCGCTGCGCAAGAAGGTCATGGTGGCGACGCCCGGAATCTCCATCGGATATTGGAAGGCCAGGAAGACGCCCGCCGCGGCACGCTCGTCCGGCTCCAACTCAAGCAGGTCCTTGCCGTTCCAGACGATCGAGCCGTCGGTCACCTCGTAGTCCTCCTTGCCCGCCAGCACGTAAGCGAGCGTGGACTTGCCGGAGCCGTTGGGGCCCATGATGGCATGCACCTCGCCTGCCGGGATGGTCAGATCGAGGCCTTTGAGGATCTCGCGGCCTTCGACATTCGCGTGGAGGTTCTTGATCTCAAGCATGAATTCGTCTTTCCAACTCTCTGGTATTGACTCGATGTCTCAGTTCGTCGTCTCGCCCCGGTAAGCTCCGACCGGCCGGACCCTTTCGGGCAGTTCCTTATCCAGCGCCCGCCGGTACTTGATGCAGCCGGCGAGAAACTCGGTCCACGGCGGCACCGCCGGCAGTGGATCGGTCTTCTCAGGCAGCAGCCCCCAAAGCTCCGGGTGATGCCAGCACAGGTCGTGACCACTTGCGTCGCGGTGCCGCCTGATGCCGTCGCGCAAGCGCTGCGCTTCTTCGATCAACTGCTCGCGAGACATGGACTTGAGGTCGTCGTCCATCAGCCGACGCTGCCTTCCAGGCTGATGCCGATGAGCTTCTGGGTCTCGGCCATGAACTCCATGGGCAGGTGCTGCAGCACGTCGCGGACGAAGCCGTTGACGATGAGCGCCACGGCCTCTTCCTCCGACAGCCCGCGGCTCAGGCAATAGAACATCTGATCGTCGGAGATCTTCGAGGTGGTCGCCTCGTGCTCGAAGGTCGCGCTCGCGTTCTTGGCCTCGATATAGGGCACGGTGTGCGCGCCGCAGGTGTCGCCGATGAGGAGCGAGTCGCAGCAGGTGAAGTTCCTGGCATTCGTCGCCCGGCGATGGGCCGAAACGAGCCCGCGATAGGTGTTGTCGGAGCGGCCCGCGGCGATGCCCTTGGAGATGATGCGGCTCGACGTGTCCTTGCCGAGATGGATCATCTTGGTGCCGCTATCGACCTGCTGATAGCCATTGGAGATGGCGATCGAATAGAACTCGCCCCTCGACCCGTGGCCGCGCAGGATGCAGGACGGGTACTTCCAGGTGATGGCGGAGCCAGTCTCCACTTGGGTCCAGGAGATTTTCGAGCGGTCGCCGCGGCAATCCCCGCGCTTGGTGACGAAGTTGTAGATGCCGCCCTTGCCTTCCTTGTCGCCGGGATACCAGTTCTGCACCGTGGAGTACTTGATCTCCGCGTCCTCCAGCGCCACGAGCTCGACCACGGCGGCATGGAGCTGGTTCTCGTCGCGCATGGGCGCCGTGCAGCCTTCCAGGTAACTCACATAGGAGCCCTTGTCGGCGATGATGAGCGTGCGCTCGAACTGGCCGGTGTTCTCCGCGTTGATGCGGAAATAGGTCGACAGCTCCATGGGGCAGCGCACGCCTTCGGGCACGTAGACGAACGAACCGTCGGAGTACACGGCCGAGTTCAGCGTGGCGTAGAAATTGTCGCTGACCGGCACGACCGAGCCGAGATATTTCTTCACCAGCTCCGGATGGTCGCGCACCGCCTCGGACATGGAACAGAAGATCACCCCCGCCTTGGCGAGCTCCTCCTTGAAGGTGGTGACCACGGAGACGCTGTCGAACACCGCGTCAACCGCGACCTTGGGCGCGCCTTGCACGCCCGCCAGCACCTCCTGCTCTTTCAAGGGAATGCCCAGCTTCTCGTAGGTCTTGAGCAACTCCGGATCGACCTCGTCGAGGCTCTTGGGCCCCTCGGTGCTCTTCGGGGCGGCGTAGTAGTAGAGCTCCTGGAAGTCGATCTTCGGATAGTGGACGTTGGCCCAGGTGGGCTCCTGCATGGTCCGCCAGCGCCGGTAAGCGTCGAGCCGCCATTGGAGCATCCAATCGGGCTCGTCCTTCTTGGCCGAGATGAACCGGATCACATCCTCGCTCAGGCCCTTGGGCGCACGGGATTCCTCGATGTCGGTGAAGAAGCCGTATTTGTACTTGTCGACGTCGATCTCTTTGACGCGCTCGACGGTTTCTTCGACTGCAGGCATGGTTTTTACTTTCCCAGTTAGAGTGCCAACGAACGTCTAGGCTGCTTCCTTCGCGTTTCGCTTCAATCCCTTCAGGAGCGTGCCAAACGCGCTCAGGTAATTTTGGATATCGTCATTCGAGGTCCCAAAGCCAAGGCTAATGCGAACGGCCCCGGTGGCGATCTCCGGGCCCAGGCCCATGGCCTTCAAGACATGCGAGGCCTCCACCTTGCCGGACGAGCAGGCGCTGCCCGCGCTCACGGCGACGCCGGCCAAATCGAGCCCAATAACAAGGGTTTCGGCCCTCACGCCGGGTACGGCGATGCAAGATGTATTGGGGAGCCGCGGCACGGCGGCCGACACGATCACAGCGTCGGCTGCGATGGCCCGGACGCCTGCTTCCAGCTGATCGCGCAGTGCGGCAATTTGCGACGCGGTGGCGAGCTCCTGGGCGGCCAGCTCCGCCGCGACGCCAAACCCAACGATGCCGGGAACGTTCTCCGTGCCTGCGCGGCGGCGGCCTTCTTGGCCGCCGCCCTTGATCAAAGGTTCGACGCGAATGCCCTCTGCCAAAATCAGGGCGCCGACACCTTTCGGTCCGCCGATCTTATGGGCCGATAGTGTCAGCATGTCGGGACCCAGCGCCGTCATATCAAGTGGGACACGGCCCGCGGCCTGCACGGCATCGCTATGCAAAAGTCCGCCGGCCTCATGCACAATGCGCGCCGCCTCGCGCACCGGTTGCAGCGCGCCGGTCTCGTTGTTGGCGGCCATCAGCGATACGAGCGGCCGCCAGCCGCCGGGCTTGTGCTTCTCAAGCTTCTTGGCCAGCACGGTAAGGTCGGCGACGCCGTCCACAGTCACCGGAATGAGGGTCGTGGTTTCGGGGTAGAACCGGCCGCCCGACAGCACAGACGGATGCTCGACCGCGGAGAGGTAGCACTGCCAAGACTCTTCGCCCGCCGGCGCCGCCAGCGCCAGGGCATTCGCCTCGGTCCCGCCGCTGGTGAAGATCACCTGCTCGGGACCGGCGCCAACCAGGGCCGCAACCTTGGCGCGGGCTTCCTCGACCGCCGCCCGGGCCGCCCGCCCCTCTTCGTGGACCGAGGAGGGATTGCCGGTCTTGGCCAAAGCGTCGACGACAGCCTCGCGCGCCTCGGGACGAAGCGGCGCGGTGGCGTTGTAATCAAGATAGGAGCGCTGGTTCATGATCCGCCGGTGGTCGCGGCTGAATGCCTCGGGTTAGCGCTTGCACGTGCCCCGGTCGCACGTGCTATGAAGCGCGGCCTGCGTCGGCCGCTCCAAGCGCCCAGCTGATTTGGAGCGGTCGTTTTTGGAACAATTCTAATCTCTTGTATGTGTATAGGATTCCGGCGCCGCGAAGTCAAGGATTGGCGGCCTGTGACCGGCGGCTTGTTTGGTCCGCGCCGCTCGCGCCCCATATAGAACGACACTTGCGTCGACGTCTGAGACCCAAAGTTTGTTGAGGCCCTAGTCCATGCCCGAAGTCAATATCAGCGGCCCGAGCGGTCGGATCGAAGCCCGCTATCACCATCAGCCGTCTTCGCAGGCGCCGGTCGCCCTGATTCTTCACCCGCACCCGCAATTCGGCGGCACGATGAACAATCAGGTGGTCTACCACCTGTATTACGCCTTTCAGAAGCGCGGTTTCTCCGTGCTGCGCTTCAATTTCCGCGGCGTCGGGCGCAGCGAAGGCCTGTTCGATAACGGCCCTGGCGAGCTCGCCGACGCGGCCACGGCACTCGATTGGCTCCAGGCCTACAACCCGGATGCCCCGTCCTGTTGGATTTCGGGCGTGTCCTTCGGTGCCTGGATCGCCATGCAGCTCCTGATGCGGCGCCCCGAGATCGAGGGCTTCATCTCCGTGGCCCCGCCCGCCAACCTCTATGACTTCACCTTCTTGGCCCCGTGCCCCTCGTCCGGGCTGATGGTCAACGGCGCCAAGGACCGTGTGGTGCCGACGGAAGCCGTGCGCGGTCTGGTGGACCGCCTGAAGACTCAAAAAGGCATCGTCATCGATCATGCCACGGTGCCGGACGCCAACCACTTCTTCGAGGAGCGCATGGAGGGCCTGATGGACGTGGTGCACGGCTATCTCGACAAGCGCCTGGGCAAGCCCAAGAAGAAGGCGGAAAAAGAGACTGCCGCCTAAGCGGTCTCTTCGAGCGTCCGCCTCTTTGCGGGGTTTGGCAATCTCGCGGCAAACCTGATAGAGGCTCCGGCACGAGCCACTTGAGAGGCGTCCAGCGGCCAACCATGAGCACCGTGAAATCAGATCTGCTGCAGACGCTCCAGTCCCGGGGCTACGTCCACCAGTGCACGGACGAGGCAGGCCTTGATGCGCTCGCGCAGGACGCGGTCGTCACCGGATACATCGGCTTCGATTGCACCGGCCCAAGCCTCCACGTGGGTCACCTGATCAGCATCATGATGCTGCGCAAGCTGCAGCAGGCAGGCCACCGGCCCATCGTCTTGATCGGCGGCGGCACCACCAAGGTCGGCGATCCTTCGGGCAAGGACGAAACCCGCAAGCTCCTGACCGACGAGCAAATCGCCGCCAACATCGCCGGGATCGAATCGGTGTTCACCAAATTCCTGGCATTCGGGGACGGCGACACGGACGCGCTTCTGCTCAACAACGAAGATTGGCTCGGCACGCTGAACTACATCGATTTCCTGCGCGACTACGGACGGCATTTCAGCGTCAACCGGATGCTGAGCCAGGACTCCGTGCGGCTGCGGCTGGAGCGGCAGCAGAATCTGAGCTTCATCGAGTTCAATTACATGGTGCTGCAAGCCTACGACTTCGTTGAGCTTCACCGCCGCGCCGGCTGCCGGCTGCAGATGGGTGGCTCCGATCAATGGGGCAACATCGTCACCGGCATCGAACTTGGCCGGCGCACCGAGGGCGTTGAGCTGTTCGGCCTCACCACGCCCCTCCTCACCACCGCTTCGGGCGCCAAGATGGGCAAGACCGCGGCGGGCGCGGTGTGGCTTAACGCCGACATGCTCGCGCCTTACGACTATTGGCAGTTTTGGCGGAACGCGGAGGACGCCGACGTGCCGCGCTTCCTGAAACTCTTCACCGAGCTGCCGCTCGGCGAGATCGACAAGCTTGCCGCGCTGGAAGGCTCCGAGCTGAACGAGGCCAAGAAGGTCCTCGCCACTGAGGCCACCGCGCTGCTGCATGGACGCGACGCTGCCGACCGCGCCGCGGAGACGGCGCGCACCACGTTCGAGCACGGGCAGATCGCCGACAGCCTGCCGACGTTCGAGATACCCCGGGCCGAACTTGAGAACGGCTACGGCGTCCTGAACGCAAATGTTCACGTCGGCTTTGTGAAGTCGACGGGCGAAGCGCGGCGTCACGTCAAAGGGGGCGGCATCCGTGTCAACGACGCGCCGGTGACCGATGCCAAGCAGGTGCTCACGCTTTCCGATCTGACGGAGGACGGCGTAATCAAGCTTTCGCTTGGCAAGAAGCGGCACGCGCTGATCCGGCCGGTCTAACTGGCCTTGCTTTGCGCTCCTACTGGGACCGGAACGGGCGAATACGTTCGTACTTTTGCTTCGCGGACGCTTGGTCCGGCGGCACGGCCCCGGTGAAGTCGAAAATCTGCCGGAAAATGCCGGGCGCCATGACCGACATCGGATTGACCAGCACCGTGGGGTCGTCCAGCTTGCCCTTGATGGCGAAGGTGATGCCGACCACGCCCTCGCCCTGACGTCCAACGAACACGCGCCCTAAGATCGGAATGGCACCAAGCGCGGAGTTGAGCCCATAGAGCGGCACATAGGTGCCCCCGAGTTCGACGGTCTGAGTTTTGAAGTCGACAGTGCCGCGCATCGTGGCGCCGAGCTGAGGCCCGTTGACGTAGGCATCACGCAGGCGGAACTTCCCGCCGCCCACGATGAACGGCGCCCGGAGGCGCTTGAAGACGATCTTCGACTTGGCGATGCCCTTCCTGTTTTGGCCCAGCACGGCCGTCGAGCTGGGATCGGTGAGAACGTCGGCGACGACGCGATCGCCCACGACATTGAAGTTGCGGGCCCACAACGTGCCGGACTTGGTCCCGCGGCCACCGGCGTCCATGTTGACTTGAAGGGTGGCCTCTCCGCCCTCGACACTGCGATAGAAGCCGATCAATCGGAACACCGCACCCGCGTCGCGCGACTCGGCGTTGAGGATGCGCGCGCCGTTCCGCGTGGTCAGCTCCGCGCCGGCGGGGCTCTTGCCGTTCAACTTGCCGCTTCCCCGCAGTGCCGTCAGCCGGCCGTTGCGCTTCTTCAGCATCACGTCCAGGTCCGTCGCGTAGGTGTTGTAGAAGCCGACCACGCGCCCGACCTTGGCCGTGAAGTCGATACTGAACGGTTCGTCGGGCTCGCCGGAGCCGTCCTCAACGAGCTGGCCGGCGGAGAACAGGGAGCGGAAAAACTGCCTACCATCGAAGCTCGGACCTTCCGCGTGCACCTCGAGCACCTCATCCTCACGGACCCAACCGGTGATCTCCACTTGAGTGTTCTCGTTCACCGAGAAGTCCGAGAAGTGCACGCTCTTCAGCTGATGCTCAGGGCCGAGCGCGACCTTGCCATGCACGGAAATGTCTGTGCCGGTGATCTTGAAGTTGTCGAGATCGGTGGAGCCGTCGTCGTGCTGGATCACATTGAAGCTGAGCGTCGCCGTCTTACCCTTCGGTTTGGTCCAGCCCATGCTGCCAAATAGAAGCTCCGCGTTGGTGAGGTCCGCCTCCATGCTCAACTGCTGAGTCCCCTGCCCCAGCCCCGTGACGAACAGGGTGAGCGGGACAGTCCCTTTCACCAGATGATTGACCTTGATGCCGAGCTTCTCGCGCAACGCCGCATCGAGGTTCGCCATCACCTGAATGGGCGGCTGCTCCTCGTCGGGGGTGTAGAACACCCGTTGCCAGCGGATCTCCGCCGGGACGCCCTTGACCTTGATCTCGCCTTGCGCCGTGACGCCCTCCTCGGAGAGCCCCACGTTTAGAGCACCGCCTTCGATATCCATGTCGCCCACGAGATTGGAGGCGATGGCATCGTTAAGGCGCGCCTGGCCGCTCATCTTGATCTCTCTGAAGTCGAGATCCGACTTCAGAGGCATCGCCAAGGTGAAGTCGCCTTCCGCCGAGCCGCCGAGAAAGTCCGGCTCCATGCCGACCTCGCGGATGTAACCCAAGGGCTCATGGTCGAGCAGCCGCATGACGGAGGCCGTGGGCGCCGTGGCGCGGAATGAGATGACGCCCTGCTGCGGGTCCTCCCGAAGGTCGGGGATGTAGAAACGTCCGGCGCCAAGCGCGACCTCGTGACCCTCCGCCACGACAATCTTGGCTTGGGGGATGTCGGCGATAAGCTCCGTACCGGTGATGGTGAGCCGGCCTTGGCGCGTCACCACAGGCGGCATCTCCGGCATGTAGGCGATGCCCATGTCCTGGAAGTTCAGCTCCACGTTGACGGCCCCTTCCGGCGCCTCGCCGCCCTGCTCGATGACCGCCAGCGCGCCCGCCGGCAGCGCCACCTTGAATTGCCCGCCAAGCAATTGGCCGCCCGTCACACGCTCCAGGACCCACTTGCGGGCCTTGCCGGCCAGGAATTTGGGCCAGAGTAGTTTCAGTGTGTCGACGGACATGGGCGAGACCTCGCCGGCGAGATTGACTGCCGGCGAGCCGGGCGCGTCGGCCACGCTGCCCGACGCGGTGATCTGGGCGGTCCCTGCGCGGATCACGAACCGCGACAGTGTCAGCTGCCCTTCCTTGGGAGCGACGCTTCCCGTCGCGGCCCATTCGTCGATTTCTATCGGGCCAAGGCCGCGCTCCTCGATCCCAAACACGGCATCGGTTCCCTTCATGGAGAACTCCCAGCGGACGACCTTCCGCTCGGCGTCACGGACGGGGCGAAACTCCCCACTGAACGTGGCCTTGCTCGCGCCCCAGCGCAGCGTCGACGGTGCGATCTCCACGACATCAGTTTCGGGCAGATAGCGCACGGTGAAGTCGCCGTGGTCGATCCGCACGGGCGTATCGCGATCCCACGGCG
>JGI12316J15310_10000087_pt5 | contig 25458 bp, 29 predicted proteins | sample MarCyaLeptolynsp_FD_15310 | JGI IMG/M metagenome (IMG submission 15310)
AGGATCTGGTCGTGACCTTCGAGATGGGGCCGGTGCATGTGGAGGTGCACGGGCAGAACTATCCGGGCCAGGACATGAACCGGTTGCCGACCTGGCTGGTCAATCACATGGCGGCCTGGGGCCCGGACCTGGCGGCGCGCGGGCTGAGAAAGGGCGACGTGATCATCACCGGGTCGTGGATCGGCGTGGTGCCGGCCGAGGCCGGCGAGACGGCGACCTTGACGATCCCCGGCATCGGCAGCGTCAGCGTCGAGATCGCGGCCGGGTGAGGGCGCTCACGGCCACCTCACCTCGGGCGGCAGGCTCATCAGGATCGCTTCCACGTTGCCGCCCGTCCGCAGCCCAAAGATCGTGCCGCGGTCGTAGAGCAGGTTGAATTCGACATAGCGGCCGCGCCGCACCAGCTGGTGCTCGCGCTCGGCCTCGGTCCAGTCCTCATTCATCCGCCGGGCGGCGATCTTCGGGTAGGTCTCCAGGAAGGCGAGGCCGACATCCTTGGTGAACGCGAAGGCGCTGTCGAAGTCCTGATCCAGGTAGTCGTAGAAGATGCCGCCGATGCCGCGCGGCTCGTCCCGGTGCTTGAGGAAGAAATACTCGTCGCACCACTTCTTGAACTTCGCATAGTACTCCGGGTCGTGCTTGTCGCAGGCGCCCTTCAGCCCGGCGTGGAAGGCGTCGGTATCGACCTGCTCCGGCACCATCGGCGTCAGGTCGGCGCCGCCGCCGAACCAGGACTTGGTGGTGGCGATGTGGCGGGTGTTCATGTGCACCGCCGGCACCTTCGGCGACTGCATGTGGGCGACCAGCGAGATCCCGGTGGCGAAGAACCGCGGGTCCTCGTCGGCGCCGGGGATCTGCTTGCGGAACTCCTCGGAGAACTCGCCATGCACGGTCGAGACGTTGACGCCGACCTTCTCGAACACCCGGCCCTTCATCACCGACATGACGCCGCCGCCGCCGCCGTCGCGCTCCCACGCCGTCCGCTCGAAGCGACCCGGGGCGCGGTCCGACAGCGGCCCGGTGTAGCTGTCCTCGAGCCCTTCGAAGGCCGCGCAGATCCGGTCGCGCAGCTCCTCGAACCAGGCACGGGCCCCGGCGCGCTGGTCGTCGGTCGAGAGGTACATGGGCGAGGACTCCTGGCGGTCACGAAAACGTGGTCGGATCAGAGCACCGGCGGCAGGGCAGGGCAAGGGCGGGCGTCGCCGTGGCTCTCACCGGCTCTCACGCCGCGTTGACCGACACGTGATGCGGTGTGCGCGAATGGCGCGGTTAGTGTTGGCGTGGACCGGCGGACCAACCGCTGGCGGAGAAGTCATTGGATGGAGAGGACCTCATGACTGCCATGCTGCGCACCCTCACGCTCGCCGCGGCCGTCGCGGCCGGCACCGCGTTCGTCGCCGCGCCCGGCGCCCACGCGGCCTGCGACGCCTCGAAGCCCGGCACCGAGCTCACCGGCGACGAGGCCCAGGCGGTCTACGACTGCCTGAAGGACTCGATGCTCGCCGGCTACAAGAAGGGCAACAAACGCTGGATTCCGGCCGATCGCGTGAACGACTACCGCTCTTGGACCTCGGCCAGCACGTTCCCCGCCGCCCCCGGCTTCCACGGCGAGCGCTTCCTGCTGACCTATGTGAACGCGGTCGGCGCCGAGCAGTACCTGAAGTACGAGGAAGAGGGCTTCACCATGCCCGCCGGCACCGTGATCGCGAAGGAGTCGTTCTCCGTGAGCGCCAAGGGCAAGGCCAAGGCCGGCCCGCTGTTCTTCATGGAGAAGGCGGCCGCCGGATCCTCGCCGCAGACCAACGACTGGTACTATTACATGGTCGCCGCCAACGGCCAGCCGCAGGGAATCAACGTCGTCCAGGCCTGCCACACGTGCCATGCCGGCTTCGACTATCGCGACGGCATGGCCTATCCGGTCGAGGACGCGCGGGTGAAGTGATCCCTCAATGCGCCTTGTGGCGCGGCCGGGTGGCGTAGAGCGCGGAGAACGCGAGCTGCTCCTCGAACAGCCCGGACGGCTCCAGCTCCAGTAGCCGGGAGCGGGCGTCGATCTCGAAGCTGTCGACCCGGTCGCCGAGGCGCGTGGGACTGAAATACGACGTGGAGAGCATGTGGCCGACCGCGTCGTCCACGCTCCACCGCCGGGTCACGGGATAGAGCACGCGCTGGACCTCGCTGAACGGCGAGTCCCGCATGTGGTCCTCATGGTTGCCGCGGTTGTTGTGCGCCGGGATGCCCTCGGGGCACCAGTCCAGCTTCAGGGCCTCGATCACCTGGCCGATCCGCGTCTGCGACCGGGTTTGGCTGTCCTCGTGAACCACGATCACCCCGCCACCGGGCTCCAGGACGCGGTCCAATTGCCGCAGGACCCGGGTCCGGTCGGTCCAGTGGAACGAGCGGCCGAACAGGGCGACCCGGGCCGGACCGTCCTCCGGCCCGACGTCCTCCGCGGTCTTCTGCCGGAAGTCGATGGCGTCGCCGGTCTCGCGCGCGGTCCGGCGGGCGGCCGCGAGCATCGGGCCGTTCGGCTCGATTCCGGTCACCCGCACGCCAAGGCCATGCAGGCGGAAGGTGAGCGTCCCCGGGCCGCATCCGATGTCGAGCAGGTGCCCGGTGCCGTCCGCCAGATCGAACCGGTTGACGATGTCGGCGATCAACTCGCCCGGATAGGCGAGCCGGAAGCGGACATAATGATCGACGGCGCTGTCGAACAGGGTCGTGGAATCGGTCATGGGGCGGCGCTCGGTCGGCGATGGCGGAAGGGCGAGCATAGCCGATCCGTGCGACGGTTCGATGTTCCGATGCGACATCACCCGTGCCCGCTTAGACCCTTGGGCCGCGCCCGCCGGCCCTGTACTCTGGGGCAAACCGATCCATGTGAACGGCACCGGACGACCGACACCGAATGCCATCGACGGAGGAACCCATGACCACCGCCTACACCGAAGTCACCGAACTGATGCAGCGCTATTTCGACGGCTTCTACAACGGCGACGTCGCCTTGCTGAAGACCGTCTTCCACCCGAGCTGCCACCTGCTCTCCGCCCGCGACGGCGCCCTGGTCGACGACGACATGGATGCGGTCTACAAGCGCGTGGCTGGCCGCGCCGCCCCGGCGGCGAACGGCGAGGTCAACCGCGACCGCATCCTCTCCATCGACCTCGCCAATCCGGAACTAGCGCTGGCCAAGGTGCAGATCGCCATCGGCCAGAAGCTGTTCACCGACTACCTGAACTGCATCAGGATCGACGGCGAGTGGAAGATCATCTCCAAGGTCTTCACCTACGACCTGATGGAGGAGCCGGCGAGCGCCGCCCAGGCCGCCGAATAAGCTGGTTGCCGTGAGCGGCGACACCCTGTCCGTCGAGGTCTGGCGCGGGCGCGAGCAGGGTCGGTTCGACAGCTTCACCGTCCCTCAGCGCGCCAACCAGACGGTGCTCGACGTCGTCACCTGGATCCAGCGCCATGCCGAGCCGGCGCTGGCCTATCGCTTCGCCTGTCGGGTCGGGGTATGCGGGTCCTGCGCGATGACGGTGAACGGCCGGCCGCGTTGGACCTGCCGCACCCATGTGGACAAGGTCGCCGGCGACGGGCGGCTGCGGATCGAGCCGCTGGCCAACCTGCCGCGGATCAAGGATCTGGCGGTCGATCTGACCCCGTTCTTCGAGAAGTGGCAGCGCGCCCAGGGCCGCTTCACCCCGTCGCGCAGCCGCCACGAGCCGCTCGCCGACGTAAGCCCGGACTCGCCGCGGCGCAAGGCGGCGGACGCCGCGATCGAGTGCATCAACTGCGCGGTGTGCTACGCCGCCTGCGACGTGGTCGGCTGGGATGCCGATTATCTCGGGCCGGCGGCGCTGAACCGGGCCTGGACCCTGGTCAACGATGAGCGCGACGCCGACCGCGCGGGCGTGCTGAAGGCGGCGAGCGCCGGCGGCGGCTGCCACACCTGCCACACCCATGGCTCCTGCGTGGAGCATTGCCCGGTCGGGATCAATCCGACGGAGGGCATCGCCGGGCTGAAGCGGATGTCGCTGATCTCCCTGCTCGGGCGGGAGGCGGTCTGATGGCCGGGGTCATGTTCGCCCTGCAGCGGGTGACCGCGCTGATCCTGGCGCCGCTGGTGATCGTGCATCTGATCGTCATCCTGATCGCGGTCGAGGGTGGCTTGAGCGCGGCGGAGATCCTGGCCCGCACCCGGGGCAGCGTCGGCTGGGCGGCGTTCTACGGTCTGTTCGTCGTGGCGGTGGCGATCCACGCGCCGATCGGCCTGCGCACGGTGCTGAAGGAGCATACCGGCTGGGGCGGGCGTTCGCTGGACGTCGCGATGGCCGGTGTCATGCTGCTGCTCCTGGTGCTCGGGCTGCGGTCCGTCATCGCCGTGGTCGGGGCGCCGTGATGCGGCGGTCGCGCAGCCATCCGGGCTTCTGGGCCTTCGCCGCGCACCGGATCTCCGGGGTGGCGCTGGCGCTGTTCCTGCCGTTCCACTTTCTGGCGCTGGGCACCGCGATCGAGGGTGCGGAGGCGCTCGACGCCTTCCTCGCCATCGCCGAGTTTCCGCTGGTCAAGGTCGCCGAATGGGGCCTCGTGGTACTGCTCGCCGTCCATCTCTGCGCCGGGCTGCGCGTGTTGGCGCTGGAGTTCCTGCCCTGGCGTGACACCCGCAAGGGGTTGATCGGCCTCGGCGCCGCTGCCTCGCTCGCGGTTGGCGCGGTCTTCCTCATTCAGGTGCTATGATGCAGGTCGAGCGGTCCGACACCGACATACTGATCCTCGGCTCCGGCGGGGCCGGTCTGTTCGCGGCGCTGCACGCGGTGCAGGCGAACCCGGACCTGGAGGTCACAATCGCCTCCAAGGGGCTGCTCGGCAAGAGCGGCTGCACCCGCATGGTTCAGGGCGGTTACAACGTCGCCCTCAACGCCGCCGACAGCCTCGAGCGCCACTTCATGGACACCATCGTTGGCGGCAAGTGGCTGCCGCGCCAGGACCTTGCCTGGCGGCTGGTGGAAGGGGCGGTCGAGCGGGTGCGCGAGCTGGAGAACGAGCTCGGCTGCTTCTTCGACCGCAACCCGGATGGCTCGCTGCACCAGAAGGCCTTCGCCGGTCAGTCCTTCGACCGCACCGTACACAAGGGCGACCTGACCGGCATCGAGATCATCAACCGGCTGATGGAGCAGGTCTGGGCCCGCGACATCAAGCGGCTGGAGGAGCATCGCGCGCTGGAGCTGATCCCCGCCGCCGACGGCTCCGGGCTGGCCGGTGTGCTGATGATCGACATGCGCACCGGCGGCTATCGGCTGGTGCGGGCCAAGGCGGTGCTGCTGGCAACCGGCGGCGGGCCGACCATGTACCTCTACCACACGCCGTCCGGCGACAAGTCCTGCGACGGCATGGCGATGGCGCTCCGGGCCGGCCTGGCGTTGCGCGACATGGAGATGGTGCAGTTCCACCCCACCGGCCTGCTCGCCGGGCCGGACACACGGATGACCGGCACGGTGCTGGAGGAGGGGCTGCGCGGGGCCGGCGGCTGGCTGTTGAACGGCGCCGGCGACCGCTTCATGACGGAGTACGACCCGGCCGGCGAGCGGGCGACCCGCGACGTGGTCAGCCGCTCGATCTACGCCGAGATGCGGGCGGGCCGGACCACGCCGATGGGTGGGGTGTTCATCCAGATGAGCCATCTCGGCCCCGAGGACGTCGCCAGGCGCTTCCCCGGCATGGTGACGCGCTGCGCCGATTGCGGTTTCGATCTCGCCGGCGGGCGGGTCGAGGTGGTGCCGACCGCCCATTACATGATGGGCGGGGTCGAATTCGAGATCGACTGCACAACCGCGATGCTCGGCCTGTTCGCGGCGGGTGAGGATTGCGGCGGCGTCCATGGCGCCAACCGGCTCGGCGGCAACGGGGTGGCGAACTCCACCGTGTTCGGCGGCATCGCCGGCGAGGAGATGGCGGCCTATGTGGCGCGCGCCGGCGCGCTGAAGGATCCGGACACGGCGGCGGTGGAGGCCGGCATCGCCCGGGCCGAGCGGCCCTACGCGCTCATACCCGGCGACCTCGGGGCGTTGCGCGAAAAGCTCTGGTCGCTGATGTGGGACGAGGTCGGCATCCTGCGCACCGATGCCGGGCTGCGTCGGGGCCTCGCCGGATTGGACGCGCTGGAGGAGGAGCTGGGCGCGACCGGGCTGGCCGATGGCGACCGGGCGTTCAACCTGACCTGGCACGACTGGCTGAACCTGGAGAGCCAGATCGCGATCTCGCGGGTGATCGCGACGGCGGCGCTGGCCCGCGAGGACAGCCGAGGCGCGCATTTCCGCGAGGATTTCGCGCAGACCGGGGACCTGGACGGCACCACCTACACGCGGGTCACGGCCGAGGGCGACCGGGTCGCGCTCGACATGGTGCCGGTGGACTTCTCCATCGTGAAACCGGGCGAGAGCCTGATCGAGGGCGAGGTGGGGGCGCCGACGGCGGCCGAGTGACCGACCATGCCGTCATCCTGAACCTGATTCAGGATCTCTGTGTGCATCGAGCAGGTCCCGAATCAAGTTCGGGATGACGGCGTCGTCAAAACGACGAAGGCCCGCGCGGGGCGGGCCTGGTTGTCGGTTTGCTGATCGCGGCAGACGTCAGGCCGGCTCGGCGCCCGGCTGCGGGGCGTCGGGGCGGCTGCGGCGGCCGGCCATGAACTGGTCGAATTCCGCCTTGTCCTTGGCTCGGCGCAGCTGGTCGAGGAAGTCCCGGAACTCCTGCTGCTCTTCCTCCAGCCGCTTCAGGGTCTCCGCCTTGTAGTCGTCGAAGGCCGAGTTACCGCTCGAACGGGCTTCGCTCTTCCACCACTTGCCGCGTGAGTTCTTCCAGCATCCCATCCGTCCACTCCATATCAGATATCCGAGGATCGCGAGGCCGATCGGCCAAGCCACGATGAACGCGACGACCATGAGCGTGATCCACGCCGGTTTCCCGTAGTCGTCGAGCTTTTGAACGAGCTCCATGGGGCCTCCAATGTGAATGTTCATTACATTCACATAAGCGATAGGACGGAGCGGTTCAAGAGAGATGGGAAGCGATTTCTACGATTTCGAGCTGGAGACCGGCAGGCCGAGCCCTTGGAGGTAGACGAGCACCCCCGCCTCGAGCAGATCCTCCGCCGCCATGGGCAGCGAGCGGGCTGCCGCCTCGCTGCGGGTGAAGAGCGAGGCGATGCCGTGCGCCATGCTCCACACATGGAGGGCGACCATCATCGCGGGCGGGCGGCTGTCGGCGGGCGCGAGCGCGCAGAGCGCCTCGGCACCCCGGCGCAGCACGCCGAACGCCTGGTCGGCGGCGCGGCGCAGTTCCGGCGTGGCGTTGCGGTCGATGCCGGCCTCGAACATGGCGGAATAGTGCGCCGGCTCCTCGCGGGCGAAGGCGAGATAGGCCTGGCCGGTGCGCTCGAAGGCGGCGAACGGCTCCGGCCGGCCGTCGTCCCAGGCCGCCTCCAGCCGCTCGGCGAATTCCTGGAAGGCGCGCTCGGCGACATCGGCCAGCAGGGCGTCGCGGTCACGGAAATGGCGATAGGGGGCGGCCGGGCTGACCCCGGCAGAGCGGGCCGCGTCGGCGAAGCTGAAGCCGCCGGCGCCCTTCTCGGCGATCAGGTTCAGCGCCGCCTCGATCAGGGCCTCGCGCAGATTTCCGTGGTGGTAGCCGCGCCGTCGGCCACCGCCCTCTTTCGACCAGCTCATGCAGGCTAATTAGGCCATCGGCCGCCGGATTGCAGCCGCAAACGTCGCGCGCCGCCGGCTCACCGTCGCTCTGACTGCGGCGGCGCGGCCCTGCTCCCGCCGGTCAGGAAGCGCATCGCCGCCCATACCGCCGCGTGGGCGATCAGATAAACGGCGAGCGCGATCAGCAGCTCGATCTCGATGATGTAAATCAGGGTCTGCATGCTCGATGTCCGGTCCGGTTGGGGCGCGGACCATGCACCCGGCGACGGCCGGCGCGAACGAGTCAGATCGTCGCAGCCTTGCGGTTGACGCGACCCGGCGCGGCCGGCATTGCTTGGCCGACCCGAGGAACGAGGCCGAGACGCTGATGGCGACCATCCTGAACTGCTTTCCGCTCACCGTGTTCAAGGACCAGCTCGGTCTGGAGGCGGGCTATCGCCGCGAGATCGGTGAAGCGGTGATCGACAGCTACCGCGCCGGTCCCAAGGCCGGCGTCACCAAGACCAGCGCCTGGACCGGCGACCGCAACGGCCGCGAGTTCCTGCATCTGGAGCCGGCGATGGCGCCGATGTTCAAGGCGGTGCACGCGCGGATGACCGATTACCTGCGCGCGCTGAAGATCGACGCGGCCAAGCTCGACCTGCACTACACCCGGTCCTGGGGCACGGTCAGCGAGCCGGGCCAGTCGATCCGCCGCCACCGCCACAACCAGAGCCACATCTCGGTGGTCTACTACCCGGTCAAGGATGCCGGCACCGGCAACCTGGTGTTCCACCTGCCGGACCCGCTGAACGAGTTCTCGCCGGGGCTGTTCGAGCAGCACTCGCGCGACATGGGGCTGATCACCGAGAGCAATGTGTTGAACTCGGAGATGGTCGACCTGCCGGTGGAGGAGGACGACATCGTGATCTTCCCGTCCAAGACCTATCACGGCACCGAGCCCAACACCACGCCGGGGCGGCGGGTGTCCATCGCTATCGACGTGGTGATCACGCTGAAGGACAGCGGCGGTGTCGAATACCTGATGCCGCCGGCGCAGAAGTGGCGGCGGTCGGAGGACGTTTAGAGCATGATCGTCTAAGGCGGAATCGCTTCGCGATGCCGACTTGGACGTGAATCATGCTCCACTTCAATAAGATAGAGCAAATTCACATGTCTCGTCGCGATCGCTGGCGATCGCGTCAAACCATGATTTGCTCTAGGTCCGGCGCCTATTCCCCCTCCAGGGTCAACGGCTCGTCGGACACCGAGCTGAACAGGTCGGCCGGTGTCACCGTCAGGTCGAAGGCCAGTTTCAGCGCCACCGCCAGCACCATGAGCGCCAGCAGGCCGCGCAGCTGCTCGCCCTTCAGCCGGGCGCCGAGGCGGGTGCCGATCTGCGCCCCGATCACCCCGCCGACCAGCAGGATGATCGCCAGCACCACGTCGACGGTCTGGGTGTTGACCGCCTGCAGGAAGGTGACGTTGGCGGTGACGAAGATGATCTGGAACAGTGAGGTGCCAACGACGACGCTGGTCGGCATGCCGAGCAGGTAGATCATCGCCGGCACCAGCACGAAGCCGCCGCCAACCCCCATCATCGCGGTCAGCGCCCCGATCGCCACCCCGACTCCGAGTGGCAGGAACACGCTGATATACAGTTTCGACTTGCGGAACCGCATCTTGACCGGCAGGCCGTGCAGCCAGGTGTGCTGGTGCATCTTGCCGCGACGCGGGACAGCCGCCCGGGCCCGGCGCATGGCGCGGATCGCCTCGGCCAGCATCAGGCCGCCGATGCTGCCCAGCAGCACCACGTAGCTGAGCTTGATGACCAGGTCGATCTGGCCGAGCGTGCGCAGCAGGTTGAACAGCACCACGCCGATCGACGAGCCGATCAGACCGCCGATCAGCAGGACGGAGCCCATCTTCAGGTCGACATTGCCGCGCCGCCAATGGGCCAGCACGCCGGAGACCGAGGCGCCGACGATCTGGTTGGCGCTGGTGGCGACGGCGACCGCCGAGGGGATGCCGACAAAGATCAGCAGCGGCGTCATCAGGAACCCGCCGCCGACGCCGAACAGCCCCGATAGCACCCCGATCCCGCCGCCGAGCGCGAGCAGGGCCAGCAGGTTCACGGACACCTCGGCGATCGGCAGGTAGACGTGCATGCGGCGGCTCCGGACTGAGCGCTGATCGTTCCGTTATGCGCCCCTGCCCCTGGGGGCTGTCAACGCTCCGGGCCGATCGGTGCCGGCGTCAGCCACCCTCTTGCCGACCCCGCCCAACCCTGCGAGCCTTCCCGCAAAACAACCGGGAGGACGCGGCGATGGCCCTCATCACCGCCGACGCGGCCGAGCAGGCCGCCTACGACGTCATGGTCAAGGCCGGGATCGAGATCCCGGACGACTATCTCGGCGGCATCCAGGCGATGGCGAGCACCGAGGAGGGCGATCTCTCCGCCTTCGTGCTCCGCGCCATGCTGGAGAATTACGAGGCCGCCAAGCAGGACCGCCGGGCCATGTGCGCCGATACCGGCGTGCCGCGGTTCTACGTCAAGTACGGCAACGACGCCCGGATCGAGGGCGGGCCGGTCGAGGTCGAGCATCGCATCCGCCGGGCGACCGCCCGCGCCACCCACGAGGTGCCGCTGCGCCCGAACCGGGTGCACCCCCTGTCGCGCCAGGACAACGACAACAATGTCGGCATCAACGCGCCGGAGATCGAATACAGCTTCGAGCCCGACGCCGACTGGGTCGACATCACCACCGTGCACAAGGGCGGGCTGTTCGGCACCGATTACCGCATGCTGTTCCCGGCCGACGGGATCGACGGCATCAAGCGGTTCTACCTCGACACCCTGGTCGCCTTCGGCAAGCGCGGGCTGGCCTGCCAGCCGGCGATCGTCGGCATCGGGCTCGGCGGATCCAAGGACATCTGCTCGGTGCTGGGCAAGCAGGCGGCCTGCCTGCGGGTGGTCGGCGACCGCAACCCGGACCCGGAGATCGCGGCGCTGGAACTGGAGCTGAAGGAGCTCGGAAACTCGATCGGTATGGGGGCCATGGGCTTCGTCGGCTCCTCCATGGTCGTCGATTGCCACATCGAGGTCGGCTACACCCATACCGGCGGCATGCCGATGAGCGTGCACTGCTTCTGCCTGTCGTCCCGACGGGCGACCGCGCGGTTGTTTGCCGATGGCCGGATCGAGTATCGCACCGACCCGAACTGGTTCACCCCCTACATGCGCCGCGACACCGTCGACTGGGCGCCCGAGCGGATGGAGGCGGCGGAATGAGCGGCGCCCTGAAGGAAGTGCGGCTGCGCACGCCGGTGCGTCCCGAGGATCTGGCCGGCCTGGAACTCGGGACCGTGGTCTATCTCGACGGGCTGATCTACACCGGACGCGAGGGCGTCTACAAACGGGTGCTGCAGGAGGGCATGGACCCGCCCGAGGACCTGCGGGCGCTGACCAATGTCAATTTCCATTGCTCGCCCGCCGCCTCGGTGAACGAGGACGGCAGCTACAATGTCGGCGCGGTGACCGCGACCGCCAGCTTCCGCTTCTCGAAATGGCTGCCGAAATGGTTCGAGGTGTCGGGCGCCAAGATCATCGTCGGCAAGGGCGGCATGAGCGAGGCGGACTACCGCGACGTCTTCGTGCCGGCCGGCGCGATCTACCTGACGACCGTCGGCTACGGCACCGGTGCGCTGCTGGGGCGGGGAATCAAGCGGGTGCGGGCCGCCCATTGGCTGGACGATCTCGGCATCGCCCAGGCCATGTGGGTCCTGGAGGTCGAGAAATTCGGCCCGCTGCTGGTGGAAAGCGACCTCGAGGGCAACTCGCTGTTCGAGCGCCAGAACCGGATCGTCAACCAGGGTCTCGGTCGGCTGTACGAGGGGCTGAAATCGCCGAGCCTCAGCCGCTACGGCGAGACCGACGACCGGGGCAAGGAACTGATCGGCTGACGGCGTTGCAGTCCTGCCGCGTCTCAGTCCTGCCGCGTCTCAGTCCTGCCGCGTCTCAGTCAGGGATGTCGTCGCGGTCGTCGAACTCCGGGATGCCGGCGCCGATATCGACGAAGTAGCGGTCGATGGCGCGGATCGACTCGATCGGGTCCGAGGTGTCCTCGAAATAGTCGCGGTCGGTCGAGGGCCGGGAACAGTAGTAGACGAGGTTGGCGACGCCGCAGTCGTCGCGCATCGGCAGGCCGAGGGTCTTGCGGTACAGCATCCGGCCGCTGCGGGTGACGGCGTTCAATCCGGTGACCACGCCGCAGGGATGCGCGCACAGCAGGTGGATCGCGTCGGACACCAGGTGGCGGCGCGCCGGGGCGGTGAAGTCCAGGTAGTTGGTGCCCTGGATCTCGCGCCGGTGGTCGGCGGCGACGCCGGTGCCGACCAGGCGCAGTCGGATCTCGTCGCGCGAGACCAGTTCATGGATCACGATGTTCGGCAGCACCGCCCCGAGGGCCTCGGGCTGGAAGTCGCGTCGATGCGGGATCAGGTCGGTGCGCGGCAGCGACCACCAACGCTCGGCGAACCGGGGAAAGTCGGGATAGACGGCGCCCTGCGTCTACAGCAGGCTTGGCTCCAGGTCCTCGCCGGTATGCCGTTCCGTGTATTGCTCGTGCATCCTGCATCCTGGCTCGCGCGGGCGCGGTCATGGGACGATATTCGCGTCGAGTTTTCGGAGAATTTGATTTCATTGATATATATCAGATATTTAGACGGACCATACGGCATCATGCGTCGGTTGGGCGAGTCATTTCTGCGAGGTCGCATCCTGAGCCCGCACGTCGCCGCTTCCCCCGGAGCAGGATCGGTCAGGACGGAAGCGCTCCGCGACGTGGGCCTGGGGTGATCGGCGCTAGTCGCTGAACGCCGGCAGTCCGGCGCCAAGATCGATGAACCTGCGGTCCAGTACCTTCATGACCGTCAGCGTGTCCGGCTCGTCGAAATAGGTTTCGCGCTCCTCCGCCGGGTTCGAGCAGAAGTAGACCAGACGGGCCACTCCGTCGTCGTCGCGCATCGGGAAGGCGATCGACTCGCGGGTCAGCAGCTTGCCGCTCTCGGCGACCGAACGCAGCTTGACCAGCATGCCCGCCGGATGGTCGCAGACCAGGAAGATGGCTTGGGAGGCCTTCGGACGGCGCGACTCCTCGACGAAGTCGAGATAGTTCCGCCCGGTGATCTCCTGGCCGTAGTCGTCGACCACGGCGGTTCCAACCAGGCGGAGCCTGATGTGGTCCTCGGCGATCAGCTCGTGAATCACCAGGTTGGCCAGCAGGCCGGGAATCCGCTCCGGTTCGAAATCGCGGCGAGACGGGATCAGGTCGATGGTTGGCAGTGACAGCCAGTGACGCGCGAACGCGACGGAAAGCGCCGTCGCGCCGTCGATGGTTGCCAGCACCTCCGTCTCACGAGACATCGGCGAGTCCCAGGTCTGGGCCCGCCGCCAGGGCGGGCCGTGGTAGTCGCCTGGAGTCTAACCCTTATTCATCCGGTTCGACACCAGATCGTCGACCACCGCCGGGTCGGCCAGGGTGGAGGTGTCGCCCAGCTGATCGTGCTCGTTGGCGGCGATCTTGCGCAGGATGCGGCGCATGATCTTGCCCGAGCGGGTCTTCGGCAGGCCCGGGGCCCATTGGATCAGGTCGGGGCTGGCGATCGGGCCGATCTCCTTGCGCACCCACTGCACCAGTTCCTTGCGCAGATCCTCGCTCGGCTCCTCGCCGGCGTTCAGGGTGACATAGGCGTAGATGCCCTGGCCCTTGAGGTCGTGCGGGTAGCCGACCACGGCCGACTCGGCGACCTTGGCATGGGCGACCAGCGCGCTCTCCACCTCGGCTGTGCCCATCCGGTGGCCGGAGACGTTGATCACGTCATCGACCCGCCCGGTGATCCAGTAGTAACCGTCGCCGTCGCGCCGGCAGCCGTCGCCGGAGAAGTACCGCCCGGGGAAGGTGGTGAAGTAGGTCTGGATGAACCGCTCGTGGTCGCCGTAGACTGTGCGCATCTGACCGGGCCAGCTGTCCTGGATGCAGAGATTGCCCTCGGTGGCCCCCTCCAGGACGGTGTTCTCGTTGTCGACCACGACCGGCTGCACCCCGAAGAACGGCTTGGTCGCCGAGCCCGGCTTCAGCTTGGTGGCCCCCGGCAGCGGGGTGATCAGGATGCCGCCGGTCTCGGTCTGCCACCAGGTGTCGACGATCGGGCAGCGCTCATCGCCCACAACCCGGTGGTACCACAGCCAGGCTTCCGGGTTGATCGGCTCGCCGACCGAGCCGAGCAGGCGCAGGGACGAACGGTCGGTCCGCGTCACCGGCTCCTCGCCTTCGCGCATCAGCGCGCGGATGGCGGTCGGGGCGGTATAGAAGCTGTTGACCTTGTGCTTGTCCACCACGTCCCAGAACCGGCTGGTGGTCGGGTAGTTCGGCACGCCCTCGAACATCAGTGTGGTGGCGCCGTTGGCCAGCGGTCCGTAGACGATGTAGCTGTGACCGGTGACCCAGCCGACATCGGCGGTGCACCAGTAAACCTCGCCCGGCTTGTAGTCGAACACGTACTCGTGGGTCATCGACGCGTAGACCAGGTAGCCGCCGGAGGTGTGCAGCACGCCCTTCGGCTTTCCGGTCGACCCCGAGGTGTAGAGGATGAACAGCGGATCCTCGGCGCTCATCTCCTCCGGCGGACAGTCCGGCGAGGCGGCGCCGGTCACCTCGTGGTACCAGTGGTCGCGCCCGGCCTGCATCGGCACGTCGTCGCCGGTGTGCTTGACCACGATCACGGTCTTGCAGTCGGGGCAGTGCTCCAGCGCGGCGTCGGCGTTCTTCTTGAGCGGCACGCTGCGCCCACCGCGCAGGCCGGTATCCGAGGTGATCAGGATGGTGCTGCCGCAATCCTCGATCCGGCCGTGCAGGCTCTCCGGCGAGAAGCCGCCGAACACCACCGAGTGGATGGCGCCGATCCGCGCGCAGGCCAGCATGGCGTAGGTGGCTTCCGGGATCATCGGCAGGTAGATCGTTACCCGGTCGCCCTTCTTGACGCCCAGATCCTTCATGGCGTTGGCGAGGCGGCAGACCTGCTCGTGCAGCTCGCGATAGGTGATGGTCTTGTCGACGCTCGGGTCGTCGCCCTCCCAGATGATTGCGGCCTGGTCGGCCTTGTCGGCGAGGTGGCGGTCGATGCAGTTGGCGGAGACATTGAGCGTGCCGTCCTCGAACCAACGGATGTGCAGGTCGCTGGCGTCGTAGGAGACGTTCTTCACATTGGTGAACGGCTTGATCCAGTCGATCCGCTTGCCATGCTCCGCCCAGAACCCTTCGGGGTCCTCGACCGAACGCTCATACATCTGCTGGTACTTGGCGTCGTCGACATGCGCGCTCGCGGCGAACTCAGCCGGTACGTCGAGGATGTCAGTGGACATGCGATCGCTCCCTCTACCCGTCGCGTTCTTCTTCCGGCGGTCATGGTCCCCGCCGGGGATTGTCAGCGCGCAGTATCGACATCGGCGCGGTGGTTAACAAGATGTCGGGCGGGATTTTCACCGGCCAGGGGCCGATTTAGTCAAAGGCGGAGCGCAGTTGGGTCCGGAGTTGTCAAGAAATTGACAGCCAGATTTACACATTTGCGCCGCGGATCGCGTCCTCCAGCGCGGCCATGTCGTCCAGGTCCAGAACGCGGCGCGCGACGTCGAGGGAGAAGCCGGCGCGGGCCAGGGCCGCCAGGTCGCGGTCGCGGCGCTCCTCGCGCTCGGCGGCCGGTCGGGCCGGGCCCAGTCGCCGGCGGCGGGCGAAACGGCAGGCCGCGGCGAGCTCCGCCGCTTCGGCGTCATTGCCGTCCTCCTCGTCCATCACCGCCTCGATCAGGTCGCCGTCGATGCCCTTCTCGCGGAGTTTCAGGGCGATGCGCCGGGCCGACTCGCCGCGCCGGCGCAGGCTCGCCGCGCGCCCTTCGGCGAAGCTGCGATCGTTCACCAGGCCGGCGGCGGCGAACCGGGCGACCACCTCCTCGACCCAGGGCCTGGCTTCCTCCGGATCGCAGCGCTCCTCCCGCGCCGCCTTGTCCAGCCGGCGCAGCAGCACCCGGCGCAGCCCGTCGACCGAACTGGCATAGCGTTCGAGATAGTGCAGGGCGGCGCGCTCCAGATAGGCCTTGGTGAGCGGGCCGCGCTTGCTGGCGCGGGCGGGCTTTGACATGGCCGGACGCTAGCATGACGAAATGGCGCCATCGTCACCGAATCATCATGCGGTTCACGTTGACAAGGGTGGGGCGCATACTGACTATCGCCGTTTTCGCCGGGCCGGGGGCGAGTCGCGCAAACCCGGCGGCAACAACCGAGGAGTAACGTGTCGTGGTGACCAGCGTGATGCCGACCTATGGCCGGATCGACATCGCCTTCGAGCGGGGCGAGGGACCCTACTTGTACAGCACCGACGGCCGACGATTCCTCGATTTCGCCACCGGCATCGCCACCAACTCGATCGGCCATGCCCACCCCAAGCTGGCGCGGGCGATCGCCGATCAGGCGGCGAAGGTCATGCACGTCTCGAACCTGTACCGGATTCCGGAGCAGGAGGCCCTGGCCGACCGTCTCGTCGAGACCTCTTTCGCCGACACCGTGTTCTTCTGCAATTCCGGCGCGGAAGCGCTCGAGGGCTCGATCAAGGTGGCCCGACGCTATCAGTTCCATGTCGGCCAGCCGCACCGCACCAAGGTGATCTGCTGCACCCACTCGTTCCACGGCCGCACCATGGCGACCCTGTCGGCGACCGATAAGGACGCCTATCGCGAGGGCTTCGGCCCCCGGGTCCAGGGCTTCCAGCACGTCGCCTTCGGGAACCTCAACGAGATGCGCGATGCCGCCGCCGCCGAGGACGCGGCCGCCATCCTGGTGGAGCCGGTACAGGGCGAGGGCGGGATCTTCGTGGCCACGCTCGACTACCTGAAGGCGCTGCGCGAGATCGCCGACGAGTTCGGTCTGATGCTGATCTTCGACGAGGTCCAGTGCGGCATGGGCCGGACCGGCAAGCTGTGGGCCCATGAATGGGCCGAAATCGCGCCGGACATCATGGCGACGGCCAAAGGTCTCGGTGGCGGCTTTCCGGTCGGCGCGGTCATGGCAAGCGAGAAGGCGGCGTCCGGCATGAAGCCGGGGCTGCACGGCTCGACCTACGGCGGCAATCCGCTGGCCATGGTCGCGGCCAAAACGGTTCTCGACGTGGTTCTGGAGCCGGGCTTCCTGGCCCATGTCGATGCCACCGCGCGCAGTTTCTGGGACCAGCTTCAGAGCGTCGCCGCCAAGTATCCCTCGGTGATCGAGGATGTGCGCGGGGCGGGCCTGCTGCTCGGCCTGAAATGCGTGGTTCCGGCCGGCGACCTGCAGACCGAGCTGCGCGAGGTCCAGGCCATGCTGACCGTCGGCGCCGCCGAGAACGTGCTGCGGCTGCTGCCGCCGCTCACCATCGATGAGAGCCATGTCGCGGAGGCGATCGGGAAGATCGACGCGGCATGCGCCGGGCTGGCCCGCCGTGCCGCTTGACGAGAAGACGCAGCCGGGGGGCGGCGATGTGAGGCACTTCCTCGACTTGGATCAGATCGACTCGCCGACCCTGCGCGACATGATCGAGCTCGCCAAGGCGTACAAGCGCGGGGACGGGCTGGCGGAACGGCCGCTGGACGGCAAGGTGCTGGCGCTGATCTTCGAGAAGCCGTCGACCCGTACCCGCGTGTCGTTCGAGTCCGGCATGAAGCGACTCGGCGGCGATGTGGTCGTCTTGCACGGTCACGACCTGCAGCTCGGCCGCGGCGAGAGCGTCGCCGACACCGCCCGGGTGCTGTCGCGCTACGTCGACTGCATCATGATCCGCACCTTCGCCCAGGAGACCCTGCTCGAGCTGGCGGAGAATGCCACCGTGCCGGTGATCAACGGGTTGACGGACCAGACCCATCCTTGCCAGCTCATGGCCGACGTGATGGCCTTCGAGGAGCACCGCGGTCCGATCAAGGACCGGGTGATCGCCTGGTCCGGCGACGGCAACAACATGGCGGCGTCTTGGATCCAGGCGGCGGTGCAGTTCGACTTCGTGCTGCGCATCGCCTGTCCGCCGGAGTTGATGCCGCCGCAGGACGTCCTCGACTGGGCGCGGGAGAAGGGCGGCCGAATCGTGGTCACCCATGATCCGGCGGCCGCCGCGTCGGATGCCGACGCCGTGGTGACCGATACCTGGGTCTCGATGGGCGACGACGATTCCAATCGTCACAACCTGCTCGCCCCCTACCGGGTCGACAACGCGCTGATGGCGCGGGCCAAGCCGGAGGCGGTGTTCATGCACTGCCTGCCGGCCCATCGCGGCGAGGAGGTCACCGCCGACGTCATCGACGGGCCCCAGTCCATCGTCTTCGACGAGGCGGAGAACCGGATGCACAGCCAGATGGCGATCCTGAAGTGGTGCCTGTCGGAGCCGAGATGAGAGAACGCGAAGCGCTGTTCGAGAACGCCGGCCGCGACGACATCATCCTGCCCTTTCAGATCGACCCCTACGGATTGCGGGGCCGGCTGGTGCGGCTCGGTTCGGTGATCGACGCCGTGCTCGAGCGCCATGGCTATCCCGAGCCGGTCGCGGTGATGCTGGGGGAGACGGTGGCGCTGGCCGCCTGCCTCGCCGGGTCGCTCAAGTATGACGGCGTCTTCACGCTGCAGACCAAGGGCGACGGGCCGATCGGCGTGCTGATGGCCGACGTCACCACCGCCGGCGCGATCCGGGCCTATGCCACCTTCGACGCGGACCGGGTCGCGGCGGTGAGCGAGGCGGATGTCGCGGCCCGATCGGTTCAGCGCCTGCTCGGCGGCGGCTACATCGCGTTCACGGTCGACCAGGGCGCCAACACCGACCGCTACCAGGGCATCGTCGAGCTGTCGGGTCACACGCTGTCGGAATGCACCCACGCCTATTTCCAGCAGTCGGAGCAGCTCGACGCCGGCGTCATGATCTCGGCCGGGCGCACCGAGGAGGGCTGGCGGGCCGGCGGCATCATGGTGCAGCGCCTGCCCTATGCCCGCGACCTGCCGGGGCGGCCGAGTGAGGAGGAGTACGACGACCTGTGGCGCACCGCCGTCACCCTGATGAGCAGCACCCGCGCCGAGGAGTTGCTCGCCGCCGACCTGTCGCCCGACCGCCTGCTCTACCGCCTGTTCCACGAGGCCGGGGTGCGGGCCTACGAGGCGCAGCCGATGACCGACACCTGCCGGTGCTCCAACACGCGGGTCGAGCGGGTGCTGCTGTCGCTCAGCGAGGACGAGATCGCCGATCTGAAGGTCGATGGCGCGGTCGTGGTGAACTGCGAGTTCTGCAAGCGCGAATGGCGGTATGATGACCCGGCCATCGCCGCGCTACGGGATACCGTGGCGCGTCCAACCTTCTGAGTTTCCTGGTTCAGACACCACCGCGACCGACGAGAGGACTCCCCCCAATGCGCCTCGACCCCCCGCGTCCCGCCTTCCCGCACCTTGATCGCCGATCCCTTCTGGTGTCGGCCCTCGCCGCCGCCGGCCTGGGGTCCCTGGCCGGCTGCGCGACGCCGGATCCGACGCCGGTCTATCCCGACCTGACCTTCGTCAACCGGACACCGGTTCGCCTCGATGTCGCCGAGCTCCAGGTGGTCGACGAGGTGGTGCCGCCGCTGACCGCCCCCAATGTCGAGCACCTCGCCCCCGTGGCACCGGCCGCCGCCATGGAGCGGTGGGCGCGGGATGTCCTGTCCGCCGCCGGCACGGCCGGACGCGGGGTCATGGCGATCCGCCAAGGCAGCATCGTCGAAGAACAGTTGAAGACGACGACCGGCCTCACCGGCGCGCTGACCACCGACCAGTCGGAGCGCTACATCGTCGCGATGGTCGGCCAGCTCGACCTGTTCGACGGCGCCAACCGGCGGATCGGAACCGCCCGGTCGGAGGCCCAGCGCTCCAAGACCATCGCCGAGAACGCGTCGCTGAACGATCGGGAACGCCTCTGGTACGACCTGGTGGAAGCGACGTCCCGCGATTTCGCGAGTTCGATGGAGGGCGCCATCCGCCGGGAGCTGGCGCAGTACGTGATCTGAGTCGACCCGAGCTTTCTGGGTCGGGAGATCGCCGTCACGCCGCCGTCTTCGCCCAGTCGATCAGGTCGACCATGAAGTCGACGCACTGCGCCACCTGGTCGATGTCGATGAACTCGTCGGCCTTGTGCGCCTGGTCGATGGAACCGGGGCCGAAGATCACCGCCGGCATGCCGGCGCGCTGATACGTGCCGGCCTCGGTCCCGAAGGACACCACGCTCGACTGGTTCAGGCCGGTGAGTTGGCGCACCAGGGTCTCGGCCGCCGACTCGTGGTCCGGACGCAGCCCGGCGCTGTCGACCAACTTGTGATGCTCGAACCCGGTATGGTCGGCGACCGCCTTCAGCACCGGCTCCAGCTCGTGGGCGCAGTAGTCGCGGATCCGAGCCTCGTACACGTCGCCATCGTCGTCCGGCAGCACCCGCATGCCCCAGGTGACATCGCAGAACTCCGGGATGATGTTGTGGGCGGTGCCGCCATCGATCACCCCGACCGTCAGTGTCGTGTAGGGCGGGTCGAACGGGCTGTCGGCCTGGGGCGTGGCGGCGATCTCGCGGCCCAGGTCGTCGATATAGGCGACCATGCGGGCGGCGGCGGTGACCGCGTTGGCGCCGTGGCGCGGGTCGCTGGAGTGGCCCGGCACGCCGGTCACGCGGGTCTTGTAGATCCGTGTTCCCTTGTTGCCGCCGATCAGCTTCATCTCGGTCGGCTCGCCGACGATCACGGCGCGCGGCAGCGGCAGGTTGGCGACCACGTCGTCGACGATCCGCTGCACGCCGATGCACCCCACCTCCTCGTCATAGGAGAAGGCGAAATGGATCGGCACGCTCAGCTTGGCCGCCGCCAGCTCCGGCGCCAGCGAGAGGGCGATGGCCACGAACGCCTTCATGTCGCAGGTGCCACGGCCGTACAGCCGGTCGGCCGTTCGGGTCATGGCGAACGGGTCGGTGGTCCATTCCTGGCCGTCGACCGGCACCACGTCGGTGTGGCCGGAGAGAACGACGCCGCCACGTTCCGTCGGGCCGAAGGTGCACCACAGGTTGGCCTTGCCGCCGGCGTCGTCATAGGTCAGCCGCACGTCGATGCCGAGATCCGCGAGGTAGCCCTTCACATCCTCGATCAGAGCTAGGTTCGAGTTCCGCGAGGTGGTGTCGAACGCGATCAGGCGTTCGGTCATGGCGATGGCGTTTTCGAGACGCTCCTGGCGCGAGGGCATGCGACATCCTGCTCGTGGGTTTCGCCACATCTTTGCGCTTTCGCGCGGTGCCGGCGACTCTTTTGCGGCGAAAGCGCTACGGCGTGTTGACCGCCTGGCCCGTGCGCTCGCGGCGGGGGCCGGCCAGGCAGGCGAACGCGAGCTGAATGCCGGAGACCGTGGCAATCATGCCGGCGGCGCTGACCGCGTGCGGCGCGCCGAACCAGCCCGGCCCGTAGCCGGCCAGAACGTAGCCGAGCACGGCCGAGGTGGTGGCGAACAGCACGCTCCAGGCGATTTGCCGCCCCAGCCGGTCGGTCATCAGCCGCGCCGTCGCCGGCGGACAGACGAACATGGCGATGACGATGATCGAGCCGACCGCGTCGAAGGCGGCGACGGCGGCGATTGCGGCGGCGACCACCAGCGCGAAGCCGACCGCGCCGGTGCGGATGCCGATCGCCTGGGCGAAGCCGGGGTCGAAGGTGGAGATCGCCAGCTCCTTCCAGAACGCCGCCAGGAACACCACGATCGCGGCCAGCACGATGGCCAGCCGCGGCAGCTGCGGCGGCAAGCCGGCCAGCGCCGCCGGATCGGCGAGCGAGGTCCAACCCTCGGCATCGAACCAGATCAGGCTCTCAAGGTTGCCGTAGAGCGCGTGCTCGACGTCGATATGCACGCCGCTGGTGTCCGACTGTTCCAGCAACAGGACGCCGGCGGCGAACAGGGTGGTGAAGACGACGCCCATGGCGGCTCCCGGCTCGACCCGGCCGAACCGCTTGATCGCCTCGATCATGGCGACGGCGATCACCGCCGCCCCGGCGGCGCCAATCATCATCGGCCAGGCGGCCACCGTCCCGGTGACCAGGAACGCGACGACGATGCCCGGCAGGGCGACATGGCTGATGGCATCGCCGATCAGGGCCTGGCGGCGCAGCAGCAGGAAATTCCCCGGCAGCGCGCAGGCGATGGCGGCGAGCACGCCGATGATGATCGGCGCCAGGCTGAGCTGAACGAACTCGGCGCCCATCACCGCGCCTCCTCCGGCTTCGGCAGCAGGCTGTCCAGATGCGCGACCTGGTCGTCGGTCAGAACGTCGTCGATCGGCGTCAGGCCATCATAGCGGTCCAGCACCGGGTCGTCGGCCCGCAGACGGCGGGCGGCGGCCCAGCGCGCCTCGTCCAGCAGGGCGCGGCCGGCGGCGCCGCGCCCGTCCTCGGTCGCCACGCCGTCGCGCCGGATCAGCCCGCGGCGGCGCAGGATCGAGAGCGTCAGGCGGTCGTAGATCGCCTCGCCCCGGGCCATGGCGAGCAGGCCCTGGCGCAGATGCACCCGGTGCTGAAAACGCCGGTGGCGCAAGGTGGAGGCGAGGAACCCGCGCAACGGCGACAGGGCCATGGACGCGGCGAACAGGGCGAAGGCGACGAGGACGATGATCGGCCCGGTCGGCAGGTCGGCGGCGGTGGCGGAGAGGGCGGCCCCAAGATAACCGGACACGCCGCCAATGGCGGCCGCGATCACGATCAGCCGATCGACCCGGTCGGTCCAGAACCGGGCTGCGACCGGCGGGATGATGAGCATGGCGACGATCAGGATCAGGCCGACGACCTTGAGGCCGATCACGGTGACGATCAGGGCCAGCCCCATCATCGCCAGGTCGGTGCGGCGTACGTCGATGCCCAGCGTGGCGGCGTGTTCCGGGTCGAAGGCGACCATGGTCATGGGCCGGCGCAGGGCGACCACCAGCGCGACGGCGGCGGCGCCGGCGGCAGCGATCATGACCGCCTCGCCGATCAGCATGCCGGCGGTCGAGCCGAGTAGGAAGGTGTCGAGCCCGGCCTGACGGCCGCGATCCATCGTCTGGATTACCGTCAGCAGCACGATGCCGAAGCCGAAGAAGACCGAGAGCACGGCGCCGATGGCCGCGTCCTCGCCGAGCCGGGTGCGCGCCGTGATCCACTCGACCAGGATCAGGCCGATGGCGGCGGAAACGGCGGCGCCGAGGATCAGCCCCGGAAGCCAGCGCCCGTCGCCGCCGAGCAATACGAGTGTCATGAAGGCGATCGCCACGCCCGGCAGGGTGGCGTGGGTGATGGCGTCCGAGACCAGGGCACGCTTGCGCAGGAAGACGAAGGCTCCGGCCCCGCCGGCGGCGATTCCAAGCAGGCCGGCGCCGACCGCCACCAGGGCCGAGTTGTACCCGGCCTGAAGCGTCAGCGCGCGCAGGAAGAGCTCAAGGGCGGTCACGGGTCGCTACGCCGTCGCGAAGGAGCGTTGGCAGATTCCATTCCCCACTCCCTGGCGTCCTGTTGGGCCTCAGGCGTCTGCGCGACGGAGCGTGTGGCGTTTATTGTCCGGCGCTCCAGCCGCTCCCGGTGTAGGCCCCGGCACGAGGCCGGGGAGTGGAGAATGCCGGGTACATCCCTACGGCACTCCCCGGCGTTCTGCCGGGGCCCAGGTTTCCGTGTGATGGAGCGTGTGGCCGTCATGATCCGACATTCCGGCTGCCCCAGGTTCAGGCCCCGGCACAGGACCAGGGAGTGGGCGGATCGGGGAGGGGGCAGCGCGGCCGCACTCACCCGCCCGCCGACAGGCGCAGCTCCTCGATCTGGCTCTCCGCCAGCCGACCGCCATAGGTCGCCTGCAGGCTCTCCGGGGTGAAGGCCTCGGCGATCGGACCCTCGGCCTGCTTGCGCATGTTGATCAGCAGGACCCGGTCGAAATAGGCCGCGACCGTGGACAGATCGTGGTGCACGCAGACCACCGTCTTGCCCGCCGCCTTCAGGTCCTTCAGCACCGTGACGATCGCCAGCTCGGTCGCGGCGTCGACACCGGCGAACGGCTCGTCAAGCAGGTACAGTTCGGCATCCTGGGCCAGCGCGCGCGCCAGGAAGACCCGCTGCTGCTGGCCGCCGGAGAGCTGGCCGATCTGGCGGTCGGCGAAATCCTGCATGCCGACCCGTTCCAGGCAGGTGATCGCGCGGGCACGCTGCCGGGCGCCGGCGAAGCGGAACAGCCCGACCTCGCGGTACAGGCCCATGATGACCACGTCGATCACCCGCGCCGGGAAGTCCCAGTCGACCGAGGCGCGTTGGGGCACGTAGGCGACGTCGCGGCGCACATCCTTGAACGGGTGGGCGAAGAACCGGATCTCACCCGCCAGGCGCGGCACGATGCCAAGCGCGCCCTTGAGGAAGCTCGACTTGCCAGCGCCGTTCGGGCCGACGATTGCCGTCATGCTGCCGGCCGGAAACCGCGCGTCGACTGAGAAGACTGCCGGTTTGTCGCCGTAGGAGACGGTGAGGCCGTGCACCTCCAGCGGCGCGATCTCGGGATCGGGCGCGACCCGCCGGCCGTCGGAAGCGACCAGTTCGAGCAGGGCTTCAGGGATCATGCGTCACCTCACTCACGACCCGGCCGACAGCCGTCCCTGCATCCCGTGCTCGGGCGCCTCGCCGCCCAGGGCCCGGGCGATGCCGGTGACGTTGTGGTCGATCATGCCGATATACGTGCCTTCGTAGGTTCCGGACCGCCCCATGGCGTCGGAAAACAGCTCGCCGCCGATCGTGACCGTGTGGCCGCGCGCCGCCGCCCCCTCGGTCAGGGCGCGGATGTTGCGCTCGGAGACGGAGCTCTCGACGAACACCGCGGTGATGGCGCGGGTGACCAGGGTGTCGACCAGGTCCTCGATCCGCCGCAGCCCGGCTTCGGACTCGGTGGAGATGCCCTGAATGCCCATGACGTCGAAGCCGTAGGCGGCGCCGAAATAGTTGAAGGCGTCGTGGGCAGTGACCAGCACCCGGCTGCCCTCCGGCACGGAGGCGAGCCGCGCGCGCGCATACGCGCCGAGCGTGCCGATCTCCGCCAGGTGACGGTCGGCCCCGGCGGCATAGGCGTCCGCACCGTCCGGATCGACGGCGCTGAGCGCGTCCCGCACGCCGATCACGACGTGCTGCCAGAGGTCGGGGTCCATCCAGACATGCGGGTCGGCTTTGTCGGCGTAGTCGTCATGGGCGATCAGCCGGCCGGCCGGCACCGCCTCGCCAACCGCCACGACGCGGCGACGCTCGCCAAGATCGAGCAGGAACTCCTCGAGCTGCGCCTCCAGATACAGCCCGTGCCACAGCACGACGTCGGCGCGCAGCATCGCCGCGATGTCGCTGCGGGTCTGGCGATAGGCATGGGGGTCGACGCCGGGGCCCATCAGGGCGGTCACCTCGACTCGGTCGCCGCCGACCTGGCGGGCGGCATCGGCGATCATCGCCGTGGTGGCGACGACCGTGACCACGGGCGCGGCCCTCGCCGGTTCCGAGGCGCCAGTCGACAAGAGAACGGCGACGCCGATCGCGGCGGCCACCAGGGATTTCAACAGCTTGCGTCGTGTCGCCATGGATCCGTCTCGGTCAGGGGCGGCTGCGGATTGCAGCGACGTCTGACAAGAATTGGGATGCCTGTAAATGTTAGTCAAGCCTAAATTGCCAGAAT
>JGI12316J15310_10000165_pt43 | contig 25396 bp, 31 predicted proteins | sample MarCyaLeptolynsp_FD_15310 | JGI IMG/M metagenome (IMG submission 15310)
CGAGAGACAGAACCACAGACGGTGTCAGCGCTCCGGGCCGGTGGATGTTTGCAATTGCCAGCCGCAGCTCGGTCGAGCGCACGCTTGGCAGCCTGCGTGCCAGCATCATGATGATCCTGGCCACCAGAACCAGCAGAACGAACGCGCCTGCGGAAGCGGTGATGTAAACGGTTGCGATGAACTTGTCGTGGGACAGAAGCACCGCAATCCCTGCCAGCAGGAGCACCATGATGGCCGTCGCTGTGAGGTATCGCTTGCGCGGCAGTTTCGTGCCCCCGGTGACGATGTCGCGGAAGAGCGCTGTCGGCGGCACATCATGAGCCCGCCCCAGCGGCCACAAGGCAAATGCCAGTGCCGTCAGAAGTCCGTAAACAAGGCCGAGGCCGAGTTCTGCCGGATAGATATTTGCCGCAAGCTGAACCGGCAGAACGTTGGCCAGAGCTGCTGCGGCGGCGAATGGGATCAGCGCGCCGATTACCAGCCCGATGCCGATCCCGATCAGGGCGATCACCAGCATCTGGATGAGATAGATGCGGAAAACGAAGTCGCCCGTTGCGCCGAGGCATTTAAAGCTGGCGATCACTTCCCGCTTGGTTTCCAGATAAGCGCGGATTGCGTTTGCAACACCCACGCCGCCAACCACCAGCGCGGTCAGACCCACCAGGGTGAGAAACTGGGCAAAGCGCCCGATGCTGCGTTGAAGGCCGGGCGACGCATTGGCCCGTGAGCGGATTCTCCAGTCCGCATCGGGCTGCTGGGCCTTGACCCGCTCGATCACGGCCTCGATGTCGCCGAGCGCGGGGGCAGGGGACATGCGGACACGGTAGTGCCAGCGCACGAGGCTTCCCGGCTGCACGAGGTCCGTATCGCCGATCGCGGCATCGGAAATCATGAGGCGCGGACCGAATTCCATGCCGCTTGCCAGCTTGTCCGGCTCGGTCGCGATCACATCCGTGATCCGAACCGTGGAGCGGCCAAGCGCCAGCGTGTCGCCGACCTCGACATCCAGCCGTGCGAGCAGCGCCAGATCCGCAACCGCACCCCAGACACCGTCCTGCTGTGCAAGTGCTGTTTCCAGGGGCTGACCGGATTGCAGGTCAAATGTGCCGTAGAGCGGATAGGCGTTGTCAACGGCCTTCAGTTCGACGAGCGCCTGGTCTCCGGTGTCGGAGCGCCGTGACATGGCGCGCAACGTCGCGACACGCGATACGGAGCCGAGCGTTTCCAGAAAGGCGACTTCCTCGTCGCCTGCCTGCCGGTGGATCAGGGAAAAGGAGAGATCGCCGCCAAGGATTGCCTGACCTTCGTTCGCGATCCCTTCCGTGAGCGCCCGTGAAACCGAAGTCACACCGGCAATCGCGGCGACACCCAGGGCAATGCAGGCAATGAAGATGTAGAAGCCCCTGAGACCGCCCCGAAGTTCTCTCAGGGCAAAGCGGCTTGCAAGTGCGAAGGTCTGGTTGCCGGCCGCAGAACCGGAAGGCACAAAACCGCTCATGCGGTAACCTCTTCGGGCGACACGCGACCTTCGGACGTTTCTTCCTCGATCTCGCCGGAGCGAACCCGGATCATCCGGTCGCATTGCTCGGCAAGGGCCGGATCGTGGGTCACAAGGACCAGCGTCGTCTTGCGTTCACGCTGCGCGCTGAACATCAGGTCGACGATCTGCGTGCCGGTCGAGTCATCCAGGTTACCCGTCGGCTCGTCCGCAATCAGGATCTCAGGTTCGACAACAAGGGCACGCGCGACTGCGACACGTTGCTGTTCACCTCCAGACATTTGCGCAGGATAGTGGTTGAGGCGATGGCCAAGGCCAACGGCATCCAATTCCGCCTTGGCCTTTTCAAAAGCGGAGGTGTCGCCCGCGAGTTCAAGCGGCACAGCGACGTTTTCGAGCGCGGTCATGTTCGGAACCAGGTGAAAGGACTGGAAGATGATCCCGACCTTGCGGCCTCGGAACCTGGCAAGCTGGTCCTCCGACAACGGCCCGAGTTCGGACCCGGCGACAACGACCGATCCCTCGTCGGCCCGTTCAAGACCGGCCATCACCATCAGCAGCGTCGACTTGCCCGAACCGGACGGTCCGACGAGACCCACTGACATTCCCTTTTCGATATCGAGGTCGATGCCCTTCAGGATGTGGACCCTGCCGGCGCCCTCCCCAAGCGTTAGATGTACGTTCTTGAGGGAAATCGCGGGTGTATTTGTCATCATCAGACCTTTACAAAGGGCTCGGTTGACGTCTTCCTGATCGACGTCCGCTCTCGACTTTTGAGCGCTCTGCGACCATATGGGCCTGATGTGGTTGGTCTTCCAGTCCTGAGAGAGTTTTAAAGTGAACCGTTTCTGCCTAATTTTCAGCACTCTGGCGTTCCTGATTTCAACAGCAACCGCCTTTTCCGCAGACCTGAAGCTTGTCGTTCTGGGCGACAGCCTCTCTGCCGGATATCAGCTGGGGCCGGAGGAGGGCTTTCCGGAACAGTTGCAAAAGGCGCTGAATGAGCGCGGGTTTTCGGTCGATGTCGTCAATGCGGGCGTCTCGGGTGACACCACTTCCGGCGGCCTCTCTCGACTGGACTGGTCGGTCGGCCCGGATGCGGATGCGGTCATTCTCGAACTTGGCGCAAATGATGCCCTGCGCGGCATTCAGCCCGATCTTACGCGAAAGAATCTCGAAGAAATGACCCGGCGGCTGCGCGAGCGCGGCGTTGAAGTGCTTCTTGCCGGCATGCTTGCGCCGCGGAATCTGGGCCCCGAATACGCGGATATGTTCGATCCGATCTATTCGGACCTTGCCAAGGCCCACGGCGCTCTGCTTTATCCGTTCTTTCTTGAAGGGGTCGCTCTCAACCCGGATCTGAATCTCTCCGACGGGATGCACCCGAATGCAGACGGCGTCGCCGTCATTGTCGAAAACATCCTGCCGAAGGTGGAAGAACTTCTGGCAAGAGCCCAATCCTCCTGAGGGCCGCCCGGCTCTTGGACCCTGCGGTTTTGCGGGGGTTTATCCCAATATCTGAAGGAATGTCCGATGGAAAAGCGCCGTCTCGGCCGCACCAACATGCATGTCAGCGCCCTCTGCCTGGGGACGATGACATTCGGCGAACAGAACACGGAAGCCGAAGGCCACGCGCAAATGGACTATGCCATCGACAAGGGCATCAACATTTTCGACGCGGCCGAGCTTTATCCGATCCCGGCCAACAGGGAGACACAGGGGCGCACCGAACGCATCATTGGCAGCTGGTTTCAAAAGACCGGACACCGCGACAAGGTTGTCATGGCGACCAAGGTGGTCGGCCGTACAGTGATGGACTGGTTTCGCGAAAATGGTCAGACGGGTGAACTGTCCCGCAGTCAGATCGAATTCGCCGTTGACCGGAGCCTGCGAAACCTGAAGACCGATTACATCGATCTTTACCAGATCCACTGGCCGGACCGGAATGTTTCCGGGTTCGGTTCCAATCCGACGCGCTGGAAAGATGCGGAGCCTGTCGAGAGCGAAAACAGCATCCATTCGACGCTTGAAATCATGGGCGACCTGGTCAAAGCCGGGAAAGTCCGGGCAGTCGGCGTTTCCAATGAAAGTTCGTGGGGCACGATGCGGTATGTCACCGCCTCGGAGCTATATGACGTTCCCAGAATCGCGTCGATCCAGAATGCCTATTCCATGGTCAACAGGACATTCGAAACGGGCCTTGCGGAAATCGCCCGCCGCGAGGACGTCGGGCTGCTTGCCTATTCATCGCTCGCGCAAGGCTATCTGACCGGAAAGTACCGCAATGGCGCGTTGCCGGCCGGTGCACGCAAGACCCTCTTCAACAAGATGCAGCGCTACGAGCATCCGCGGACATTCGAGGCAGTGGACGCCTATTTCGATCTTGCGAAAGAGGCCGGTCTCGATCCGGCGCAGATGGCGCTAGCCTTTGCAAAATCGCGCAGTTTCATGACGTCCGTCATCATTGGTGCAACCCGGATGGACCAACTGGAAACGGATATTGCGGCCGCCGACATCGTCTTGACCGACGATGTGCTTGCGAAGATCGACGCCATTCACCAGGAATTCGGAAACACAGCGCCCTAGCCACTTCCGGTCCGCCCACGCAAAAAGAGAATCAGTTTCCGCGTGTGCTCCGGTTTTTTACGTCTTGGGTCTTGTCTGGTTTGGGCTTGTGAGCCGAATTCCGATTCAGCTTCAAAAACTTAGATTTTTGTCTTGCGATTTTCATGAAGTTGATTCCTCATGGATTTAGACAGCGACTGCGGAGGGAGACCCCATGCCGCGCCTATTCACAGGCCTTGAGATTCCGTCCGAGACGGCTCTCATGCTTTCCATGCTCCGGGGAGGCCTCCGGGGCGCCCGCTGGATCGACCCGGAAAACTATCACCTCACCCTGCGCTTCATCGGAGACATCGATGATCGTACCGCCGACGAGGTTGTCGCAGCGCTTGATCGCGTGCGCCGCGATCCGGTCGAAATCCGGCTGAACGGCCTCGGGTCGTTCGGAAACGGCAAGCCACACGCTGTCTGGGCGCGGGTCGAACCGACGACACAGCTTGCCGAGCTTCAGGCCGAACAGGAGCGCATTCTTCAGCGCATGCATCTGCCGGCTGAACGGCGGAAATACATTCCTCATGTAACAATTGCCCGCTGCAAGACGTCCACCAACGAAGATGTCGCCAAGTGGCTGAGCGAGCGGGGCAACTTTCAAGCGCCGCCCTTTGTCGCGGGCCGCTTTGTGCTGTTTTCGGCGAAGTCGAGTGTGGGTGGCGGTCCTTACCTTGTGGAAGAGGCCTATCCGCTTGCAGCCTGATCCAGGAGCGAGACATAGACATCAAGGGTGCGGCTGCACATTGTTTCGACCGAAAAGTTCCGTTGGACGTGGTCAAGTGCACGCATCCTCATCGCGTCCAGCATTCCCGGTTCCTGCGCAAAGACCGTGTTGATCGCAACGGCAAGCGCCATGGCGTCGCCCGGCAGGACGCGCCAGCCGGTGCGCTCCTCCTCCCCGACCTCGGGCGGCGCCAGCACGGTTTCCGGCACCGCCCCGTGGTCGGAGACGATGACCGGGATGCCGGCGGCCTGGGCTTCGACCGCGGCTCTTCCGAATGCCTCGGGTTCGACGGAAGCGACGACCGACACGTCGGCAAGCGCAAGCGCCGCCGGAACGTCGCTGCAATGGCCGACCAGCCGGACCTGATCCTGCAACCCGTTGTCGGCGATCATCTGCTTCAGCTCGGCGGCATAGTTTTCGCGGCCCTGTGCATCGCCGGCCAGAATGGCAACCGGGTCCTTGTGTCCCATGTCACGCAAATGGACCATGGCTTCGATAACGACCTTCTGGCCCTTCCATCCGGTGAGGCGTGCCATGTTGAGCACGATCGGTTTACCGACCGGAACGCCCCAACTGTCCTTCAGCGTCTGTTGACGAAGCGCGCTGACACTTTCCGGCGCGAGGCCCTTCAGGTCGGAACCGCGCGGGATCACGGTAATTCTCTTTTCCGCAAACGGATGCCGTGCGGCGATCAGATCCGCGATGAAGCGGGAGTTGGCGATCACGGCATCGCCGCGCGCCATGACTGAATTGTAGAAGGATTTCAGCGCGTTCGATTGCTTGTAGGTGCCGTGATAGGTTGTCACGAAAGGGACGCCTGCCGAACGCGCGGCGCGCAAGGCCGACCAGGCGGGGGCCCGGCTTCTTGCATGTACGATATCGACGTGCCTTGCCGTGATCAGATCCTTCAGGGCACCGGCATTCCGGAACATTGTCATCGGGTTCTTGGACTTGACCGGCAGCAGGATATGTTCTGCGCCCGCCGCTTCCAGTTCCGGGACCATCTGCCCGCCCTGACTGACCACCAGTGCCGTCCCGCCGGCATCGACGATCGCCCGCGCGACGTCGAGCGTGGTGCGCTCCGCGCCACCCGAATTCAGATCGGGGATCACTTGCAGGACGGCCGTCCCGGGCTTGAATTGTTGCAATTCTTGTCTCCGGAGAGCTTTAAAGTTCGGTTCAGCCATGTCAAAGGGCAGGCAGAAACGTCACCAGGGAATGAGAGCCATAATATGGGTGGACAGGAACCGCAATTCATTCAGGTCGGAAAAGGCGAGGAGCAACGCCAGATCGCGGTCGAGATCACGGAGGGCAGCGCTCCTGCGGTTCTGTGGCTGTCCGGGTTCAAATCCGACATGACAGGGACAAAGGCGGAGGCGGTCGCCGATTTCGGCAGGCGCGCCGGTCAGGCGATCGTGCGGTTTGACTATTCCGGCCATGGGCGCTCTGGCGGGCGTTTTGAAGATGCATGTGTTTCCGACTGGCTTGAGGAGGCAGAGGCGGTCTTCGACCGGTTTTGCCCCAAGGGCGCGCTGCTGGTCGGGTCGTCCATGGGCGGCTGGCTCGCGCTTCTGCTGGCGTTAAGCCGGCAGTCGGCCGGGCAGATCAAGGGACTCGTGTTGATCGCACCGGCCGTCGATTTCACTGAAGAGCTGATGTGGAAACAGCGCTTCAACGATGAGATCCGCTCGGCAATCATCAACGAAGGCTTTTGGGCACAGCCGTCCGACTACAGCGACGATCCCTATGTCATCACGCGCCGGCTGATTGAGGACGGCCGGAAACATCTGCTCTTCGGGCGGGATTTGCATCTCGGCGCGCCGGTCACGATCCTTCAGGGGGCACAGGACCCGGATGTTCCGGCGAGCCATGCGCAACGGCTGGTCGAGGCCTTGCCCCGGGACGATGTAACCTATTCGCTTGTGCCCGATGGAGACCACAGGCTGTCGCGCCCGCAGGATATCGCGCTTCTGCTTCGTTCGATCGAAGCCACCCTTCCAAGACGGGCGACTTCAGACAGGTAAGGTCTCACGGCCGTCTTTCATGACGCGGTACCAGGCCCAGAACAGCCGCGCTGCAACGGCACGATGGGGCGTCCATTTGAGTGCGATCTCATCGAGGGTGCGTTGTGACGGCCTTTCCTCAAGTTTCAGGGCATCCTGTACGGCGATTTGCAGCGCCAGGTCCCCGCTCGGGAAAATATCCGGATGCCCCGCGCAAAACAGCAGGAAGATGTCCGCGCTCCAACGTCCTATGCCCTTGATCCCACACAAGGTCGTGTGGGCCTCTTCGGCCGGTCTTGTGGCAAGCCCGGCAAGATCCAGGCCGTCATCGCAAGCGGCGGCAACGGCGCGGAGGGTCCTTATTTTCGGTTTTGAGAGACCGGCCGCAGCGAGGTCTTCGTCTGCAAAAGCCGCGAGCGTTTCCGGTGTCAAAGGCGACAAAAGGGTGCGGACCCGTTCAAAGATGGCTGCCGCACTGGCAACCGAAACCTGTTGCGCCGTAACGATCTGGGTGAGGCCAGCAAAATCGGCCGAGCGGCGACGCAGCGGCAAGGCACCCGTGGCCGTTGCGATCGCGGCTAATTCCGGATTTGCCTCGATCAGGGCGGTCAATCCCGCCTCGACGTCCGCGTCGGTCTCAATCGGTGTCATATGGCTGGTCTTGCCTTGCGCCGCGTTTCGGGGATGGTAGTTATACCCGCGGTCATGATTCATGTCCGCGTCCGCGTCAACCCGTTCCTGCCGCCTTCATGAGCAAACCTGTCTTCCGCTTCGCCCCGTCCCCAAATGGACACCTGCATATCGGCCACGCGCTTTCCGCTCTGTTGAACGCACGTGCGGCGGTGGCACTTGAAGGTCAATTCCTGGTGCGCCTTGAGGACATCGATCAGGCACGGTGCACACCGGAGCTCGAAGCCGACATGTTCGAGGATCTGGCGTGGCTTGGCCTGCCGCTGGAGGCACCGGTGCTGCGGCAGTCGGAGCACTTTCCCGATTACCGCGCGGCGCTGGAACGGCTGCAGGATATGGGCCTGATCTATCCGGCGTATCTGTCCAGGGCGGAAATCAAACGTTTCGTGCAGGACATCGCGGACAGCGGGAAAAGCTGGCCTCGCGATCCCGACGGCGCGCCGCTCTATCCGGGCGATAGTGCCGTGCTTTCCGAAGCCGAGCTTCGGAAGCGCATGGACAGTGACGCACCGTTCACGCTGCGTCTTGACATGCGCAAGGCGCTCGCGCGGGTCGGAGCGGCTCTCACCTGGATGGAAGTCGGGTCCGAGGGTAAAGCTCTCTTTGGAGCTGGCGAAGTGGTTCCGGCCGATGCGGCACGGTGGGGGGACGTGGTGGTGGCGCGCAAGGACACGCCGACCAGCTATCATCTGGCCGTTGTTGTCGACGATGCGCGCCAGGGGATCACGGACGTGTTGCGCGGTCAGGATCTGTACCAGGCAAGCAGTGTCCACCGCGTTCTGCAGGAATTGCTCGATCTGCCGCAGCCACGTTACCGCCATCATCGGCTCATTCTCGGCCCGGACGGGCGCAAGCTCTCGAAATCGAACGACGATACGAGCCTCAGGTCGTTGCGCGAAAGCGGGCTTACGCTCACGCAGCTGCGGCGACGCGTCGGCCTTTAGTCAGGGCGATCAGAACGCGCCGTCGAACCAGTACGCCAGAAAGGACGTCCAGAGGCTGATGGTTCCGATGGCGACCAGGGTGGTCAGCGTGATTGCGTTTGCCGACATGGCATGTCCGGTACCGTAACGATTGGCGAAAATGAATGCGTTGACACCTGTCGGACAGCCGGCGGTCAGGGTTGCTGCAGCCGTCCAGAGCGGGGGCAGCTGAAACAGGAAGGCGGCCGCCAGAAACACCACAGCGGGCATGATGAAGACCTTGATCGCGCCAAGCAGAAATCCGGGCAGGATGTTCCCTCGCAGGCCATACTGCACGAGGCTCATGCCGAGCGAGAGAAGGGCCAACGGAAGAGCAGTTGCCGCGATGCGGCGCAGGACGTCGTCGCCGATTTCCGGTATTTCCAGGCCGGTCTGACGCCAAATGAGCGCGAAAACCACGGTGATGATCAGCGGATTGACGCAAACTTTCCGTCCTGCCTCGAGGGCGAGCTTGCCGACCGGCGGCATTTTTGTGCCGCTGTCGATCGCGGCCGTTCGCTCCATGGCGATGGCCGTCACAACGGTCATGGTGGCAAGGTGAACGGAAATGATCAGCAGCAGGGGCACGAGCCCGCCATTGCCGTAGACAGCAGCAATTAGCGGCATGCCGACAAGAACAACATTGGAGTAGGAAGCCGATATGGCCCCGATCGCGCCTGCACGGGCCTCACGGCCAAATATTTTTCGAATGACCAGCGTCCCGAGCATCCATGCAACCGCGACACCCAGGAAGTAGCTGCCCCAGAGTGCGAGCGGAAATCCTCCGGACAGATCCGCATTGATAAGCGAGCGAAAGATCAGCACAGGAACAGCGACGATGAAAACAAAGTCGCCGAGCGCTTCGCCGATGGATTGCTTCAGGATTCGAAAACGGGCCAGGCAATAGCCGATCCCGATCAGGATGAAGACTGGGGCGACGATGAGGAAGGTCTGTGCGAGCATCCGGTTTCAGCGAGGCTTTGAGGGCAGGGAGGCGCAAGTTGAATTTTGCAGTTGGGAATTGCTTTTAGGGGATTGGATCGCGCGCCGCCAGCCTTCAAAATGAAGCTGACGAAAGACGCCGGGCTTTGCGGTTCCAACTGAACGCTGTAGCCGCGGTGATGCGATTGTGCCTGCGGGATGAAGGAACCGGGCTTGATGCCGGACCGTGACGACGAAGCTGTCAAGCTGGCCTTGCTGGCACATGACCTCAGAACGCCGCTTGCCGCGATGCGCTTGACAGCAGAATTGATCGGCGGCAAACCGCTGGACGCGGACCAGTTCGAAAAGCTCTCGATCCTGCTTCGGTCCATCGATGCATTGACGGAAATGACTGGCGAGCTTGTCGAGGCGGTCAGATCCGAACAGGTTCCGGTGCCTTCACGGCAGGGCGTCGCTGACATTGTCCACGACTGTGCGGAGCTGTTCCGGATTGCGGCGGACGAAAAAGGTTTGATCTTCAGGCTCCACATCGAACCGGCGGTGCACGGTCTGGTGACGACCCATGCCACAGAATTGCGAAGGATCGTGACAACGCTGCTGGACAACGCGGTGAAATATACGGACCAGGGTTCGGTCGTTGTCGACGTGTCGGAAGGCAACCCATTTGATGCAGAGCGGACTGGCGAAGACGCCGATTTTGTCTGCGTTTCGATAACAGACACGGGGCCCGGGATCGATTCTGAAGAAGAGACTAGGCTGTTCCGTCCGTTTTCACGCGGCAAACGCGGTCTCGAAACCACCGAGGGCTCCGGACTGGGTCTCTGGGGGGCGGCCACACAAGCCCGCCAGCTTGAAGGGCAGCTGTGTCTTGTGCGGCCAGAGGCGGGAGGAAGCAGGTTTGAGCTCCGCATTCCTGCGCAAAAGGGCGCGGCCACACCGCGCCAGACCGGTATCGAGAGCATTCCCCGGGCAGAAAATGCGGCTTCGGCGACCCATGTCCTCATCGTGGATGACAACGAAACCAATTGCCGTCTTATGTCCGCGCTTATGGAATCGTTCGGTTACTCCTTTGATGTGGTGCACTCTGGAGAAGACGCACTGAACGCTCTTCCAGGGAAAGGCTATGACGCGGTTCTTCTTGATCTCAACATGCCAGGAAAAAGCGGCGTGGACACCGCGCAGGAAATCAAGGCGGATGCGGCGTATTCGGATCTGCCGCTCATTGCCGTAACCGCTGCGCTGGAAGCGGTTGGCGAAGGGCGGTTGCGTGCGGTCGGCTTCCAGGACGTCATTGCAAAACCGCTGTCGCCAGCAGAGCTTTTCGCAGCGCTGGAGCGCGCGCGCATGCCGCCTGACGGGTCCAAGGTGGTCTCGTAAATCTGCCGGAAGTCCAGGGTTCGGGATATCACCGTCTTATCCGCGCGCGGCTGTTTCCAACGCCTGTTCCAGCCGGTCATCTCCCCAGTAAAGTTCGCCATTTTCAAGCACGAAGCTGGGTGCACCGAAAATGCCGCGCTCTTCGGCTTCCGAAACGGCCGCACGCAGGCCGATCTTGGTTTCGGAATTGCCTGCATCCCGGAGCGCCTGGGTGACGGGCGCTCCTGCTTCCAGGAGGAGGCTGGCCATCAGGGCTTCATCGGAAACATCCAGACCCTGGCCGAACTCGGCGACATAGACCGCCCGCGAAAACGCGCCGATCCAGGGTTTCTGGCGGCCACAATGGGCGATCCGTGCGGCAAGCAGGCTGTGCTGGGGAAACGGTGCGGGCATGGTGAAGGGCAGACCGTATCTCTCGCATTGCCGTTCCATGTCCCGCCACATGTAACGGCCCTTTGCGGGATGAAGGTTGAACGGTGACGTGTTCCATCCCTGTTTCTTGAAAATCGGACCGAGCAGGAACGGCCGCCAGGCAATGCGTATGTTGCAGTCGCTTGCCAATGTCTCGATTCGCATGGCCGACAGGTAACTGTATGTCGATGCGAATTCGTACCAGAATTCGACCACGGGACTGTCTGCCGCCGGTTCGGAAACTATATCGGACTTTGCATGCGTCCCGGTCTGGCGGCTTGTGGACACCTTGTGCTACTCCGCTTGAATTGCTCCGCGTTGCCTCGGCTAGGATGGCATCGGTGGATGCGTTAGGTCATGCCCTTGTGGAACAGGCTGCAATGGCGCGACCTTGATCACGAAATTCCAAACTGGTTCGAAAAGCCGTCATGACGCAAACCCTATCACACCAGAATAGTCCCAAGTCCGGTCTTCGCAAGTTAGCCGGTTGGGGCATTGCCCATCCGATGGTGTGCGTTTTGATCTACATCGTCGTGGTCTCCGCGTTTTTTCTTGGCTTCCCGCGCGTCGACTTTTTTGTCAGCGGCCTGTTCTATTCGGAAACAGCAGGTTTCTGGGCGCAAAATGAACCCTTTTTGAGAGATGTGCGGCACCTGGGTCCGTTTTTGGTCCGTGTTATCGCAATCAGTTGCGTTGGCGTGCTGGTTCTGAAGCTGCTCGCGCCCGGGCGGCCACCACTTCTGCCGCTTCGACAACCGCTGTTTCTGCTGACCACGCTCATTCTGGGTCCCGGTGTTCTTGTCAACACCATTCTGAAAGACAACTGGGGTCGTCCGCGTCCGCGATATGTCGAGGAATTCGGTGGCGACCTGCCGCACCAGCCGGTCTGGGTCATCTCCGATCACTGTGATCGCAACTGCTCGTTCGTTTCCGGCGAGGCATCCGCCGCGATCTGGCTCACGTCCGTTGCATTTCTCGTGCCGGCGAGCTGGCGCAAGGCGACGCTGTGTTTCGTGCTGCCGCTTTGCGTCATCCTGTCGGCCAACAGGGTTGCATTCGGAGGGCACTTCTTTTCCGATACGCTTGTTTCGTGGGGGGTGACGCTGTTGCTCATTCTCGCCGTCTACCATCTGCTCTATCGCAGGGTTCCACCGCTGGTCACGGACCGGAAACTGGATGAATGGTTCACGGTAAAGGGGCGGCGTCTGCATCGTTTCCTCCGCCGCGCCGCGGTGCGCGTCAAACGTTTTTTTCAGGGAACCTTGCGCAGGTTTTCAGAGCATTGATACTGTCTGGCCGATTGCGGCCGATCAGGTCAGGTGTTCCGAATCGCCCTGGACCTGTTTCTTCCTTGGCCGCGTGCGTTTCAGAATTCTGGCAAAATGCAGCGGCGAGCGATTCTCGACCCAGGTGATCGCAGTGTTCAACGGAGGCGTTGCCCGTCGACGCTTGCGCAGGAGCCGCGCGGCGCTTCTGCTCGTCCCGACAATCACGATCAAACCGAGCGCAAGCAAAGGCACTCCGGTCGGTATGGGCAACCATACCGTTGCTATGCCAAGCAACAAGAGCAGGGCGGCCAGAGACCACCAGAGGAATTTCATTGCAATCCAGCTTCAGGGTCGGGAACGCTACCCATAGCGCAGGCTTTAAGAAGGATTTATGAAATCAAAGCTTCAAATCCACTCGAAGACGCCTCTTATCCGTCTTGGCGCAAGGTTGTGAGCAGGTTCTCGCAGCCGGAGCTGATCAGGCGAAAAACATCTTCGAAGCCTTCCGGACCGCCGAAATACGGATCAGGTACATCCCTCGGCGGAGCATTGAACAACAGCCGTATCTCGGCGCGTGGCCTGTTTGCCATGGCATTCAGCGAGGCGAGATTGTCACCGTCCATCGCCACGATGACGTCGAACCGGTCGAAGTCTTCTGAGGTCACGGTGCGGGCCTGCTGATGCGAGATGTCGAGCCCATGTCTTGCGGCAATGTCCACGGATCGCGGATCCGGTGGATTGCCGATATGCCAGGCACCCGTACCCGCGGAATCGATAAAGAAGTCACCGCTCAGTCCCGCATCATCGACGAGCCCGGAAAATATCCCTTCGGCGAGCGGTGAACGGCAAATATTGCCAAGACAGACAAACAGGACTTTGTGGGTCAATGCACTCTCCGATATTCTCCGTGCCGACATCGTGCTTACGGGTGTCGCCAATTGCAACAAGGAACCGAAGGGTTGATCGGATGGTAGAGCGATTGAAACCGGAAGACCGGGCTGCCGGGCTCAGCATGTTGCCTGACTGGACTCTGTGCGATGGCCGCGAGGCGATTTTCAGGTCCTTCAAGTTCAAGGACTTTTGCGAGGCGTTCGGCTTCATGGCGCATGTGGCGCTTCTTGCTGAAAAGATGAACCATCACCCCGAATGGTCGAACGTCTACAGGACAGTCGACATCACACTCGCGACGCATGATGTCGGGGGACTGAGTGAGCTTGACCTGCAACTGGCGCGCCAGATCGATGAAGTGGCATCCCGAACCTGATAGGACGGGAAACTACGCGCCCTTGGCAAGCAGGAACCGGTGCCCGAAATCGGTGCGTTCGCTCGCAACGAGCGTGTGGCCGTGCTCCTGACAAAAATGGGGAATGTCGATTTCGGCCATCGGGTCGGTGGTCAGGACCACCAACTGGTCCCCGGCCGGCAACTTTGACATTGCCTTGCGCGCCTTGAGGACGGGGAGTGGGCATTTGAGCCCCTTCAGATCAAGCAGGGTTTCGGACACAATGAACCTTTGTTTGATGTCGCACGGTTTCTTGCACAATGTCTTTTCAGAGAGAGTATCTAGTTCAAAAGGCAGGCGGGTTCCATTCTTTCAAGGGCTATTAATGTTCCCGGTGTAAGAAAGATCCATGCATTTGCTGTCGAAAGCCGGGCGATCAGAGACAAGCCGCATCGAACATCGGTGCAGGCAATCGGAGGTGATATGACCTCAAGATTTTGGCGGATGGTCGTTGCCAGCATCTGGTTTCTGTCGGGGTCCGTTGCCGGTGTCTCGGCAGACACAACATCAATCCGCATCGTCACGCAGAGTTTTGCGCCTCTGCAGTGGGACAATGACGGCGAACCGGATGGCTATGTGGCGCAATACATCTCCGCAGTCATCGACCGGGTCGAGGAGAAGGTCCCCATCAACGCCGCGCCGGTCGAGTTCATGCCCTGGAAACGGGCGATGCTGACGGCCAGGAGCGTTCCGAATGTCCTCTTGTTCTCGCTTTCGCGCACGCAGGAAAGGGAAGAGGAATTTCTCTGGCTTGGCGAAGTTTCACCCTATGGACAGTATTTCTATCAACTCAGGTCGAATCCGGAGATTGGCGTCACGACCGTTGCCCAGTTGAAGGGGACCGGTTTGAGGATCGGTGTCCAGGATGGCGGTAACTTGCATGCCTACCTGCGCAAGATTGGTCTTGAAACCTCCGGTCAACTCATGCCGATTACCGACTACCGGCAGGGGATTGAAATGCTCTACCTTGGACGGATCGACCTGTTGCCGCTCACAGGGTTCCTCGCTGAGGCATCGGCGTGCCGGCAGGGCTACGATGGTGCGCAATTGCGGCCCGTCGTTTACATTGAAGACTTGGCGAAACCCCTTTGGGCTGTCTTCAGCCGTGGGACCGATCCGGCGGTTGTCGCGGCGTTCCGGAGTGAAATGGCTGTGCTGAAGGAAAGCGGGTATCTGGACAACCAGATGCGCATTCACCGGGACAACTGGCAGAGCCGCGCGTGTGGTGAATAGACCCTGACCTTTGCCGCATTCTGTGCGAATGTTATTGCGTTGCTTCCTGGTGCGGAACGCCTTCTCGAAGATCCGTCCATCCCTTTTGATTGCTAACGAATGAAAGTGCGCAGATGTTCGAAACGCCTGTTTCTCCATTGGATGTTCTCGATTTCTGGTGGCAGGCCGGCGCGCCGAAATGGTTTGCCGGCGGCGAAAAATTCGACGGAAGCTGCCGCGACGGGTTTCGCGAAACCGTTGAAGCTGCGCGGACTGGGGAGCTGGATCACTGGGCAGAGACTGCTGATGGTGCGCTTGCGCTGCTTATCCTGCTTGATCAGATGACGCGGAACATCTACCGCGGAACGCCGGAGGCGTTTTCTGCTGACGCGCAGGCCGTGTCGATTGCCGAGGCAGCCCTGGAAAAGGGCTTTGACAAGGCGTTTCCAAAGGACGTGCGGGTGTTTTTCTACCTGCCGTTTGAACATTCGGAAGACATGTCGCATCAGGAAAGAAGCGTCGATCTGTGCCGGCGACTGGGGAACACGGACTTCTATCACTACGCCCTGATCCACATGGACGTGATCAGACGGTTCGGGCGATTTCCGCATCGCAACAAAATCCTCAAGCGCAGCTCCACACCTGAAGAAATCGCCTATCTGGAAGACGGCGGCTTTTCCGCCTGAGACCTGCTTCCCGCCTTTTCCAAAAGGGCTCCAGTACCTGACAGACTGAGCCAGCCTTCGGGCCGGGCGCTACGGGCTGCCTCATTTCGATGCTTTTGCTCACAGTTCAGCCTGCCTAATTTTTCACACCTTGTGCAAATTTCGTCCAATTTTTAATCAGAAAAAATGCCTCGAAATTCATCACGCTCAGACTTCTTAAAGCGTGCATTCGAGGTTGTGTAGCGCAAATAACTGAAAATATTTGTGTTTTCAATTTCTCTTACCAGTTGGCACGGTCCTTGATTAACAGACGCCGACGTTGGCCCGGCTAATGCGTCACGGTGCATTCGAGATCTGAGAAGTCTTCCAGAGGGGCTCCAAACAGACACGGCACCGGGGCTGACGACCGAGCTCCTTCGACGGGAAGGGGCACAAAAAGGGGAATGGTACGAGCAATGAAAATAGTGATGGCCATCATTAAGCCGTTCAAGCTCGACGAAGTGCGCGATGCCCTGACGGGGATCGGCATACAGGGTCTGACGGTGACCGAAGTGAAAGGCTATGGCCGCCAAAAGGGGCACACCGAAATCTACCGCGGCACAGAGTACGCGGTGAGCTTCCTGCCGAAGCTGAAAATCGAAGTCGCCGTCGATACCGCTGATGTTGAGAAGGTAATCGACGTGATCTCCGGCGCCGCCAAGACCGGCCAGATCGGAGACGGCAAAATATTCGTTCACTCGATCGATCAGGCTGTGCGCATCCGCACTGGCGAAACAGACGCCGAAGCTCTGTGATTTAGGTAAGGAAACGTATCATGAAAAAACTTGTCGCTAAGAGTGCGGCGGCGCTTGCCGTGTTGAGCCTTTCGGCTCTGCCGGTATTCGCTCAGGATGCGGCTGAAACTCCGGCTGTTTCTCCGGAAGTCGCTTACATCTTCAACACACTTCTGTTCCTCATTGGCGGTTTCCTCGTCATGTGGATGGCCGCCGGCTTTGCAATGCTGGAAGCTGGCCTCGTGCGTTCCAAGAACGTATCGATGCAGTGCCTGAAGAACATTTCGCTTTATTCCATCGCGGGTGTGATGTTCTGGATCACCGGCTACAACCTGATGTACACCGGCGTTGACGGTGGTTTCATCGGGTCTTTCGGTCCATACTCGTTCGACCCGGTCGGCGGTGACGCCCTCGATACCGGCTATTCCACGGCGTCCGACTGGTTCTTCCAGATGGTCTTCGTTGCCGCAACGGCCTCCATCGTTTCCGGTACCGTTGCCGAGCGCGTCAAACTCTGGCCGTTCCTGATTTTCACCGCCATCCTGACCGGTATCATCTACCCGATTTCCGGTTCGTGGCAGTGGGGCGCCGGCTGGCTGTCCGAAATGGGCTTCTCCGATTTTGCCGGTTCCACGATCGTTCACTCCGTGGGCGGCTGGGCTGCTCTGGCTGGTGCAATTATCCTTGGTGCGCGTAAAGGCAAGTATGGTGCAGACGGTACCGTTCACCCGCTTCCCGGTTCGTCTATGCCGCTGGCAACGCTCGGCACATTCATCCTGTGGCTCGGCTGGTTCGGCTTCAACGGCGCATCGCAGCTTGCCATGGGTTCCATCGGCGACGTCACGGATATTTCGCGCATTTTCGCCAACACCAACATGGCTGCTGCCTCCGGTGTGATTGTCGCGGTGATCCTGACCCAGGTTCTTTACAAGAAAGTCGACGTGACCATGGCACTGAACGGTGCTCTGGCTGGCCTCGTCTCCATTACGGCTGAACCGCTTGCACCGAACATGTGGGCAACGCTGTTCATCGGTGGTGTCGGTGGTGCGATCGTCGTCTTCGCTGTTCCGCTGCTCGACAAGCTGAAAATCGACGACGTTGTCGGCGCTATCCCGGTTCACCTGCTCGCAGGTATCTGGGGAACCCTCATCGTTCCGCTTTCGAACGGCGATGCGTCCTACGGCACCCAGATCATCGGTATCGTGTCCTACGGCGTGTTCGCATTCGTTGCCAGCGGCATCGTCTGGTTCATCCTGAAGAGCACCATGGGTATCCGCGTCTCCGACGAAGAAGAGGCTCTCGGTCTCGACAAGGTCGAAATCGGCGTGGAAGCCTATCCGGAATTCGGAACCGGTTCTCAGCGTCTCTGAAGTCTCAGAGACGACGAAAAGAAATCTCCCAGGCGGTCTATTGGCTCGGACCGCAAACTGGAAACCCGGGGGCAACCCCGGGTTTTTTTTGTCTTTTGGAACGGGGCGCAGACTAGCCGGACCGGGTCAGCCGGTCGGCCACGTCCTGAACGGTTTCCGAGGCACGCCTGGCAAGCTCGATGTTGCGGGCGGATCCCTTGATGGCATTTTCGGTGTCCTTGCGGATCTGGTGAAGGTTGGTCGAGACCTTGTCGAGCGCGGCGGTTCTGTCCGTCATCTGCCGGGATGTCGCCTCGTTGCGGCTGGTCAGGGCATTCAATGTGGTTTCCACCGATGCAATCTGCTCCAGACTGTTGGCGCTCTGCGCATCGGAAAGCTGAAGCTTTTCCCTGGCGGTTTCGACCAGCTGGCGGGTTTCAGCAAGCGATTGCGTCATTTCCGAAAGGATGGTCGCGATGGATTCAACGGCCTTCTCCGTTGATCCGGCCAGAGCCTTCACCTCGCCTGCAACGACCGAAAATCCCTTGCCGGCATCGCCCGCCCGGGCCGCTTCGATCGTTGCGTTGAGCGCCAGCAGGTTGGTTTGCGACGAGATCGACGAGATTTCCTGCGCCAGGTTTTCGATGTCGTTGAATTTGCTGTTGAGATCCGACGTGGCCGTGCTCAGGTGCCCGACAAGTTCCGCAGCGCCGAGGCAGGTCTGGGAGATCGAGTTGATGCCTTCCCGAGCCTGCGAGATCTTGCCGCCCGCGTTCGCCAGGTCCTGCGTACAGTCCCGTGCCTCCAGACCCACCGCGTGAAGATCCTCCTGGATCTGCTCGGATGTCGATATCAGATCAGCCAGAAAGTCCGCGCGTTCCTTGCTGGCACTATTCACTGCCTGCGCATTCTGTCCAATTTCCGAAACGACGGCCCAGGCATCCTTGAGCTGCTGGATTTCGACTTCGACGGGGAGCCTGGAGACTGCACCGGTGTCGGACGGCTCCAGCCGTTCAAGTGTTGACGGTCTTTCCGCGCGCGCTTCAGTGGCTTGACGTTCCGGGCTGCGTTGGTCCTTGTTTTTCAAGGTGAGATAGGCGCTCACAAGCGAAACGATGAAGGGCACGGCCGTTGACAGAAGTGCCTGCCAGATGATCAGCTCCGCCTGCCCGAAGACAGCATCGACCTGATTGATGACTGTCAGGATCGACCCGACGATCAGAGCCGTGATCACTGCACGCTTGAACATGGTTTGTCCCTTTGATTGAAGAAGCCCGGCGCAATGTTACTGCAGTTTCCCGGAAGTGCCCCACCGAGGTTTCGGTACCTTGAAGATGGTGACCGGCAACGGCTAATTTCACGCCACGGCGCCGCCGGGCTGGAGCAGGCCGGACAGATCGTCATGGCTGTCGACAATCCTGTGCGCCCCGGCCTGAAGAAGCTGGTCCACGTGGCCGTCGTGACTGTGCCCGCCGCCGACAAATCCCCAGACCGTCATCCCGGCGGCGAGACCTGCCTTCACGCCGTTGGCACTGTCTTCGATCACCAGGCATGATTGCGGATCAGCACCGAGCTTCTGCGCGGCGAACAGGAACAGGTCGGGAGCCGGTTTGCCGTTTGGCACCTGCTCGCCGGAATAGATGTGGGGTTCAAAATAGGCATAGAGGCCTGTGTGCTTCAGCTTGTGGATCAGCCGCGCCAGGCGTGAGGAAGACGCGACGGCACGCGGGCCGTCATGGGTTTGCAGAAGCTGCTTGATGCCGGCAATTTCCGACAGTTCCCGGTTGATGCGTTCCATGGTGGCCGCGTCCAGATCGTCACCGAAATTCGGCGGCAGCGGCCCTTTTCCGAGCGCCCGGTGGTCCTGGTCCAGTGTGGCCCAGAAATCCGTGCCGCCAAGGCCCTGAAACCGGTCCATGTACTCGTCCAGTTCGTAATGCAGGCCGATCCGGGCAAGATGTTCCCGTTCCACGTCGACGTAAATCAGTTCCGAATCAACCAAGACGCCGTCGCAATCAAACAGGATCGCTTCAAATGCCATGCGAATATTGTCCTTTTCTAACCGGCGGTCCCGTACCCTAGTGTGAGCCGTCAAACAGTCCCTTAACGACTTGCCGTTGAAACAAAATGACAAGGAGGCAAGGAGGCACGATCGCGAGCATGGCAAGCATCAGGCCGGGGAGGCTGGCGCGACCGAAAAACTGCATGCCCCTCACGAGCGTGTAGGTGGCTTCTTCCGACGTCACCATGACCGGCCAAAGATACTGGTTCCAGCCGTTCACGAACAAAACAAGAAAGAGTGCCGCTGCGGTCGGCGCCGAAAGGGGAAGCAGGATATCCTTGAAAAACTTCCAGCTTCCGGCGCCGTCAAGCCGCGCCGACTCCAGCAAAGCGTCCGGAACGGTCAGAAGGAACTGCCGGAAAAACAAGGTTCCCAGCCCGGAGGCAACCAGCGGGAAGATCAGCCCTGCCTCCGTGTTGACCAACCCCAGTTGGGCGACCACATCGTATGTCGGAAGGAACCGGGATTCGAGCGGCAGCATCAGGGTGAGAAGCAGGACAGAGAAGATGGCGGTGGCACCCTTCACCCTGAAGTAGACCAGTGTATAGGCCGCAAGCAGGGAGACCGCCACCTTGAGCGATGCAAACCCCGCGCCCAGCACGAATGAGTTCCACAACATGCCGGCAACAGTGATATCTCCGGAAAAACCCGCGCTCGATGTCAGGAAGGCACCGTAGTTGGCAACAAAGGAACCACCGGGGTCCAGGCGTGGCAACATCGGGCTGCCGGGGGCATGGGTGGTTGCGGCGAAGAGCGTATAGACCGGCAGACACATGAGTACGGATCCTGAAATCAGGATCACGTGATCCGCGATGTTCCGGGCTCTGCGCCTGAATGCGTGTGTCAAAGGCGTTTCCAACTCCGTTCCGCCTGAGCGGCTTCCCCGTGCCTGGTCATACGACCACGATACCCGAATGCTTGGCCTTGTGTTCCGGTTCGACGTGAATGGTTATGCGGGCACCCGGAACGTCTTCCTTGATGGCGGTTTCGATCCGGTCGCAGATGTCATGGGCGGTATCGACGGACATGTCTCCGGGGACGACGAGGTGGAAGTCGATGAAGGTGGACCTGCCGGCAATGCGCGTGCGCAGGTCATGGGCTTCCAGGGCGCCCTCTCCATGCTGGGAAATCTGCTCCCGGATCTTTGCGAGGACGTCTGCGGATGCGGCTTCGTCCATAAGCCCGCCAATCGACTCCTTGACCAGCTCCCACCCGGACCAAAGAACCAGAAGGCCGACAATCACCGCTAGCGCGGGATCGAGCAGCTGCCAACCGGTGAGGAGCACCAGGCCAACGCCCAGAAGCACGCCGATGGAGGTCACCACGTCCGTCAGAAGGTGTTTGCCGTCCGCGATGAGTGCGGGTGACCTGGAACTCCTGCCGTAGGTCATCAGAAACCGGGCCCAGACCCCGTTGATGATCGCCGACGCCAGATTCATACCAAGTCCAAGCGGCGAATAATTCGGGTGATCACCGGCGGTGAAACCGATCCATGCGGCCCGGAAAATTGAAATCGCGGCCAGCACGATCATCACGCCGACGAGGACAGCGGCAAAATACTCTGCCTTGTCATGTCCGTAGGGGTGATTCTTGTCTGCCGGTTTGGAGGCCAGCCATACGGCCGCGAGCGCGGCGATGGACGAAACGATATTGACAGAGGTCTCGAGCGCGTCGGAATAAAGCGCGACCGACGCCGTCAGAAGGTAGGCGCCGATCTTGAGAGCCAGAACCAGGATGCCGACGAATATGCTTGCAAAAGCAACCCGAAGCCTCAAAGCCTGATCCATGAACTTCCCCTAGCGAGAGCCGCCTCGCGGCAAGGGGTAGCAGCTTTTACGCAGGATACAAGATAGTCGCTGCGTTAATCCTGTACTTTCAGGGGTGGGTTTCCGGACAGGGTCGCGGTGACGGTGCCTCAGGCACCGTCACGCAGATTCATGACGGCCGCGCCAATGATTTTGCCCGGTCCGTCCCGGTCCTCAATCTGGACGATGATGGCACAGCGGGCATCATCCTTCAGCATCAGTTTGGATTTCGGCATGCGGAATGTCTCCGCCCCGCCTTCCCAAACGCCGATCGGCTGGAGATTGCGTACGATGTTGACGTATCGGATCGTCCTGCCGGCATTCTCGCCCCGGCCGATATCGATCGTGGCCTCGTCCTCGATCCTGAGAAAATAGACCGTTGCCATCTTGGCGCCGGCGGGAAGTTGCCCGTCCAGATCCGCCTGCACGACCATGTCGGAAATCTTCAGCTCGACCTGTGCGGTGAACGGGTCCGCTCGGTCCAGTGCCGCACGGACGTCGCGCTCGCGGCTGCCGACCACATGCTCTTCACCGTTGATGACCATCTGAGGCGTGTAGACAGAGCGGTCTCCGCGCCGTGTCGCGTAGGCGCGCTGACGCTGGGAGTGCACCGGGCTTGCAAGGGTGTCCTTCCAGCCGAGATAGTCCCAGTAGTCGACCGGCATCAGAACCGTCAGAACATCGCTGTCCTCTTCCACAAGGCGCTCAGCCAGCTTGTCTGCCGGAGGGCAGGACGAGCAGCCCTGGCTCGTGAACAGTTCCACCACCTTTTTCGGCTGGGCGCTGACAACTTCCATCGACATGAACAATCCGGCTATTCCTGCCAGAACAACAGCACCCGTACGGAAAGCCCGTTGCGCTTTCCGAAATGTTAGACCCACCATTTGGCTCGTTTCCTTTTTCGGTTGCCGGTAAAATATGCAACTTGGCTTTCAATCGCGAGTCACGAGCCGGTGACATCGGGGAGATCGGGGAAAATTCGCAGAAATGTGAAATTGATCGAACTGGGCGTTACCGGTTCGCGGCAATGATCTTGCTGAGTTCCGGCAGGAAGACTTCCTGGTAGGACGCGGGGCTCAGCGGGCCGATGAACTTGTATCGGATCGTGCCTGACTTATCGATAACGAACGTCTCGGGCACGCCGTAAACACCCCACTCGATCGCGGTTCTTCCGGCGTCATCGGCGCCAATGCGATCATAGGGATTGCCGAGGCTTCCAAGAAACCGCCGGGCGTTTTCCGGTTTGTCCTTGTAGTTGATGCCCAGGAGCTGGATACCCTCGACCCTGGCAAGGTCTTCCAGAAGCGGATGTTCGTCACGGCAGGGACCGCACCAGGAGGCAAAGACGTTGACGACCGATACCTTGCCCAGAAGGTCCTCGCGGGAAAAACCGGGCACGGGAGTTCCGTCCCGGTTGATGCCATCGACCGCGGAAAGAGAAAACTCCGGAGCGGGTTTGTCGATCAGCGCCGACGGGATCTTCTGTGGGTCGTTGCCCAGAAGAAGCTGGAACATGAACAACCCTGCCAGTGCCATGAACACGATAAGCGGCAACAGGACGAGGACAGGGAAACCACGCTTTCCGGGCGCGTCTTCCGTCTTTGCATCCGGCTCGAAGCCGGTTTTCGGTGCATGCGTTTCCGTCATTGTTTCGGTGTGTCCGGCCGGTTGCGCACAATACCCTGATCCGCGAGCTCCTGAAGGGCACGGTCCTGGACGAGTTTGTCTATCCGAACCCAGGCAATAAGCGCGAGTACGGTCAGGAAGCAAAGGGCATAAGAAGCGATGATGAAACCTGAATGGGGTCCGAGATCCATGGGCTTACTCCGCGGGCTGTGCTGTCGCGGCAGCGGTTCCAGGATGTGAAACGCTTGCCGCCCGCATGCGAAGCGCGCGCACGCGGCGGCGCATGATTTCGTTGCGCATGGCCATCAGATGCAGGACGAAGAACAGCAGCGTGAAGGCAAACGCCATGACCAGAAGCGGCCACAGCTGATCTGGATGGATGGTCGGTCCGTCCAGACGAACGACGCTGGCAGGCTGATGAAGGGTGTTCCACCAGTCGACGGAAAACTTGATGATCGGCAGGTTGAGCGCACCGACGAGTGTCAGAACCGCCGCAGCCTTGCCCGCTTTGATCGGGTCATCCATCGTCCGCCAGAGCGTCATCAGGCCCAGATACATGATCAGCAGCACCAGAACGGAGGTGAGGCGCGCGTCCCAGACCCAGTAGGTTCCCCACATGGGCTTGCCCCACAAAGACCCGGTCAACAGTGCCATGAAGGTGAACGCGGCCCCGATCGGAGCTGCGCTTTTTGCGGAGACGTCTGCCAGCGGATGTTTCCAGACCAGCGTGCCGATCGACGACAGGGACATGACCGTGTAGCACATCATGCACAGCCAGGCGGACGGAACATGGATATACATGATCCGGATGGTCTGGCCCTGCTGATAGTCTTCGGGTGCCTGGAAACTCATGTAGAGCCCGACCGCAAAGGTGATCACGCACAGACCGACGAGCCAGGGCAGAACGATCTGAACCAGCCTCAAAAACCGCGTCGGATTTGCATAATCCCAAAATGCCATAGCGTCTTACTTACTGCACTCTCCCGGTTCCTTCAATGCACTGCCATGTCGCAGGCCGCATTGCGCTTGATCAAGAGGGGGGTGAATTTCGTGACCCGCCGGTCAGTCCGATGAGAAGCGCAGCGCAGCGGCCGACGCAACGGGGCCGACGACCGCCGCTATCAAGGTCAGTGCACACAGGATGAGAAACGGGGTCAGAAACGGCACGGGATCGTGAATGGCCGCATCGGCGGCGCTCACACCGAAGATCAGAACCGGGATGGCCAGGGGGATGACAAGGACGGCAAGCAGCAACCCGCCCCTGCGCAGTGAAACGGTGAGTGAAGCACCAATCGCACCGATCAGCGTGAGGGCAGGGGTCCCGACGAGAAGCGTTGCAGTCACCGCGCCCATCGACACCGGATCGAGGTTCAAAAACACGGCAAGGAGCGGAGCGGCGACAACCAGCGGCAGACCGGTTGCTATCCAGTGCGCCAGGCACTTTACCAGAACGACGAGCTCAAGCGGTCGGCCCGACATCATCATCAGGTCGAGCGTGCCGTCTTCCCGGTCGGCCTGAAACAGCCGGTCGAGCCCGAGAAGCGTTGCCAGCAGGGCGCCGATCCAGAGGATTGCCGGACCGATGCGGGCCAGCAGATTGAGATCCGGACCAACACCGAATGGAATGACGGTAACCACCGCCAGAAAGAACAGGACACCCACAAGTGCGCTGCCGCCGATGCGAACCGAAAGGCGCAAGTCACGCTTGAACAAGGCCATCGCCCAACCGCTCATGACAGTGCATCCTCAGTCGGCAGGGATGCGGGATCGGCGGCTTTCAGGTGCAGTGTGCGGATCCTGTCGAGCGTCAGCTCGGTATGGGTTGCGGTGACGATGAGGCCGCCGTTTTCCAGATGCGTGTTCATCAGCCCGAGTAGTTGCTGTTCGGAGGCCTTGTCGAGCGCGGATGTCGGCTCGTCCATGAGCCAGACCGGGCGCGGTGTGATCAACAGGCGCGACAGGGACAGGCGCCGCTTTTGTCCGGCGGACAGGTAGGCCGCGGGAAGCTGTGCGGTGTGGCCAATCCCAAGTGTTTCCAATGCCTCTGCCGGCGCTAATCTGCCGTCGCTGTAACCGTCCGGTTCACACGGCGCGGTGAAACTCTGCCAGAAATGGAGGTTTTCCAGAACGGAGA
>JGI12316J15310_10000042_pt80 | contig 25383 bp, 27 predicted proteins | sample MarCyaLeptolynsp_FD_15310 | JGI IMG/M metagenome (IMG submission 15310)
CATCGATGTTGTTTTTGGTCACGTCAGTTGGCCTTGGTCATTGGATGGCACCTGCCAGCGCGAACGGAGAGAGACGATGGCACTCAAGATCGAACTCAAGCCCGGTGAGCGGTTCATTCTCGGCAATGCAGTCATTACCAATGACGACCAGCGCACACGGCTTTTCGTCGAAGGCTCCGCACCCATCCTGCGTGAAAAAGACATCATGCGCCCCGAGGACGCAGACAGTCCGTGCAAGCGGCTCTACCTGGCTGTTCAGCTCATGTATCTCAGCAATGATCCGTCAGAACAGCACAGCGTCTATTTCCAGTTGACCAACGAAATCATCGGTGCGGCTCCCAGTACGCTTGAGTACATCGAGCGCATGAACAATCAAATCTTAACCGGCGCATTCTATAAAGCTCTCAAGGAAGCAAAGAAGCTCATCAAGTATGAGCAGGAGCTTATGTCGAATGCAAAATCCGGCTGATGCGTATGGCAAGACAGCTAAAGTCGTCGCCAACCCACGCGAGCACGAAGCCAATCTTCTAACCAAAGCTGCCCAGCAGCTCATGGCGGTAAAAGATCCCTTTGAACCACGAAGCGATGCATTCCGGCACGCCCTCATCTACAACCGCAAGCTATGGACTGTGTTTGCCGGCTCCGTCACCGGGGAAGACAATCCTCTCCCCGACCAGATCAAAGAGAACATCGCCAATCTGGGCGTCTTCATTCTCAAGCACACGGTGAGCGTCCAGGCGAGCCCGTCACCTGAGAAGCTCGAAGTTCTCATCAACATCAATCGAGAGATTGCCGCCGGCCTCTACCAGCGTCCTGCGTAGACCGCCGCGATGACCAAAAGAAAAGGCGCTGCCGGGAATTGGCAGTGCCTTTTTGTGTCTGACCGCGGCGTCTGTGCGACCGCTTCACGCTAGATGAAATTCGTGAGCGTCAGCTGAGAGACGATGGACGTCGCCCGGAAGCTCGCCGTCAGCTGATTGTTCAGCTGCAGGATCATCGTCCCCACCTCGTTGGGGTCCGCATTCTCTGACTTCGCCAGAAGCACCTGCGTTGCATTGATCGTACGCTCATGGCGGTCCTTGGTGGCCTCCAGACTGCTCTCCTTCAGCCCGAGCTGCGTCCGCACATCAGCCAGAGACGTTGTGTTCTTGAACGCAAAGTCTCCGCCGGTGCGCTTTGTTGTTTCACTGTAGGCCCGCTGGGAAAGCGTATCCGTATCATTGAACTCAAGGGCAGCGAGCACAGCCAGGGCCTTGACCGTGTCTCGGGTCGGCCCTTCGTCAGCACGCGTCGCATAGCCGATTGTCCGGCCATCATCAATCTTGGCCAGCGCACTGTTGCGAATGGGTGTCGTCGTCGTGTCACCCTTGTACCAGAAGACCGTATCAGCAGCCGTCGCGTCGACCACGCCGGTAGCTGTCGCGAAGGGAGGACCATCGACCCGCTTGGGCGGGTTGGCCGCATCATACTCAAAGAACTCGGTTGCCGCCCGCTGGGCACTGGCAGCCTTAAGCGATGTCTGCGCAAGTGTCTCTACATCACGTGCCAGAGCCGTCTGGAAGTTGGCGGCGGTTGCGTTGGCATCAGCACCAACCAGAAACTCGCCTTCTGCCGGCGTGCCGGATTCGATGGCCTTGAGCGACAGTGTTTCCGTCGTACCGTCAGGAAGGGTGAAGGAGACGTCAAGCTTCTGCCCGGCCGTGGGCAGCGGCGCACCGAAGGCAACTGTCAGCGCCTGGGGCGCGCCCGCAATACCTGCCGTGACATTGTTGAGATCAGTCGAAACAGCACTGAACTTGAGGCCGAAAGGCGGCGCGTTATCTTCCGTCACCGTCACCGTATTGGCTGCCGGCACTGGAATGGACAGCCGCCCCCGGTTGTCAGCGCCCAGGTCAGCCTGCTGCCGCTCTGAAACAATCTGCTTGAAGCCGGCAAGACCCACATCACCATTGATGACCTTGTCATACACCTCGACAGGCTGTGTCTGCGTCGCGGCCCCGCCAAACAGGTGCCGTCCGCCAATGTCGGTATTGAGAACCGCCAGCGTTTCTTCCAGCCGCTCCTTTGCGGTGAACTGAAGCTGCGTCTGTTTGCCATCCAGCGTTTCATAGCCCGAGGTGAGCGATGCCGTGCGCATTTCAGCAGCAATGTCGTCAATACGTGTAAGGCCCTGCTGCATCGTGGTCAGACGCAGCTGCGTCTGGTCAATGGTGCGCACATAGCCATTCATCACATTGAGCTCGTCGCGCAAATTCAGCACCAGCGACGCGTCAACGCCGAGCCCTGAATAGGTCTGCGATTTCTTGCCCGTCGCAAGCTGCGTCTGCAGATCGGTGAGCTGCAGCTGCATCGTCTTGATCTGATCGCGCTGCGTAAGCGACTGAAGAAGTGAAGGAACCTGCATGGGTCTCGTCCTACCTGTCCGCTATCGCAGGATGTTCGAGAGCAGGGACATCATGTCCTGCACCGCCGACATCACCCGCGCATTTGCGGCATACGCATTCTGCAGCAAAAGGAGCTGCGCCATTTCATCGTCAATAGATACGCCCGTGGTGGCCTGCACCTTTTCCTGAAGGCTAAGCTGCACGACTTTCTGGCTGTCCAGGGCCCGGTCGGCCAACACTTTTTCGTTTGCCTGAAACGACACCACCCGGCGGGCGAATTCATCCACCCCACCTTCAAACGGCTGTCCCGTACCGCCAATGCCGGTCGCAGGGTCAAACGCCCGCGGGGTACCGGTCAGACGTTCCAACAGGTCCGTCGGACGGGCGGGATCACCCGTATCCGTCGCCGGCGATGTTGAATACACAACCAGGGAAGATGGGTCGGCACGAACAGCAGAGTTAAGCGCAATACGGCCCGCAAATCCTGCTTTCTGTCCGGCGCCTTCCTGGAAATTCGTGTAGGCCGCCTGGGCATTCCGGCCGTCAACAAAAAGCGGCAGTCCGGTCCCGCCATCCACCAGTCCAGTGGCTGTCACAGTTGCGGTTACTGCATCCACATCAGTGGTTGCACCCACACCATCATCCACAATCCGGACCGTGGTCCCGGCCGGGTTCGAGGTATCGATATTGATGCTTGCAGCTGCAAGAGCCGCATCCAGATTGGTTGCGAAGCTCGCAGCACTACCACCCCACTCCACGCCGATGACGGTGTCATTGGGGTTTGCCGTTAGCGTGTTGGCGAGTGGCAGGGCTGCCGGATCATCCACGCGGACAATGGTCACCTGACGCTGGGTTCCCCCGGGCGTCTCTGTATAGGTGAGATTGATGGTATCGCCGTTCTGAAGCGCTGCCACATCAACATCAAAGCCTGCCGGCGGACCGGCAACGGCTGTTGATGTCACCGTTGTTTCAGACATTGCCTTGGCAAGGTTGTGTGCAATCTCATCCAGCTGCGCCTGGGCTTCCACCAGCGTCTTGTCACGCAGGTCCACGAGACCGGCAATCTTGCCTTCGCGGATGGTGCCGTCGCGCAGAAGGTCAATCGGTGCTGACCCGCCAATCTGCAGTGTCACCGTGCCGACTTCACGCAGGTTCGGGTCGGAATTATAGAAGGACGACGCACCCAGCGTCGGATGCTCGTCAAACGACAGCTTTGTCGGTTCCGTATCGAGCAGAAGATTGCCGCCATTGGTGAACACGGAAATCCGCCCGCCTTCCCGCTCGACAGTCTTGATATCCATCAGCGATGCGAGCTGCTGAACGGCTTGGTCCCGCTCGTCCTGCAGATCAGCAACCGATCCTGCCTGATTGGCAGAAATCTTGAGATTGAGATCATGAATCTTGGAGAGCGCACTGTTGGCCTGCGAGACCGCATCGCTCAGGCGGCGCTCCGTTTCGCGGCGCATCTGCTGGATTTCATCAGACAGCCGGTTGAGTTCAACCGTCAGCTCTTCGGCAGCTGCCAGAGTTGCCTCACGGGTTACAGTCGACTCAGGCGTCGTCGCAAGGTCCTGAAAGGCGGTACCCAGACGGGTAATGTAAGACGCAACAGACGTTTCGCTGTCCGGTGTGCCGAACATCTGGTCCACACGGGTCAGAAACTCCGAACGAACTTCCAGTTTGGAATAGACGCCGGACGACCGCTGCAGCTGGCCGAACAGGAAGTTGTCCACTTCGCGAACGGCAGCCCGCACCGACACCCCGATGCCCTCGCCGCCGGCCAGCGCATTCGACTGTCCGACCACCTTGCGCGTGTACCCTTCCGTCGTCGCATTTGCGATGTTGCGCGACGTAAGGTCGACCGCGGCCTGGTTGGCCTTGAGCCCGGAAACGGCTGCATTGAGTGCGGTTGAAAGGGACATGAACGTATCTGTGTCTGGTTGTGTGAGAGAAACCGGCAGGCAGCCAAAGCCGCCTGCCCTAGATCAGCGGACTACCGCTTCATGTTGAGTGTCTGCTGCACCAGTTCGTCAGCCGTCGTCACGATACGTGTCGTTGCCGAGTAAGCCTGCTGCGTCACAATGAGCTTGGAGAACTCATCAGCAATATCCACGTTGGACGCTTCACGCGCCTCCGCCACGATTTCGCCCGACGCGCCCTGAATGGCCTCGCCAGAGTCCTGCGTCGCCGCCCAGGCACCACCGTCAAGCTTGCGCAGCTTGTTGTCGGCGTTGAACTTCACAAGCGTCACTTCCGCCAGATCCAACTGCTTGCCGTTGGTATAGGTACCAACCACACGACCGGCATCAGACACAGCGATGGAGGCCAAGGCACCGGATGCAAAGCCATCCTGCTCAATCTCGCCCACATTGACCGAGCCGTTTGTATCAGCGAACTGGGTCACCTTGTTGGAGCCGTGGTTCACCGTGATATTGCCAAGGTTGATGCCATCCACCGTCAGGTTGGTGATGGTGGCTGAGTTGACCGCCGGTGTCGCAACACCATTGGTGTTGAAGACGTAGGCCTGACCCACATTGTTCCACTTGGCCGCCGTGCCCGTGGCTGTCGTGCTTGTCTGGTAGAACAGGTTCCACGTGTCAGCACCGCCGGCCTGACCCGCACCATTGCCAACATTGTTGACCTTGGCCCAACGCAGTTCGACGTTCACCGGGTTACCGATCGAGTCGTACATGGTGATGGCGCCGCCCGCGAGGGAGCGGTCCAGGAAGAGCTGCTCGTCCTGACCCTGAACAAAACCGTCACCACCAAATGTCGACGGGTTGTTGGTAAATGTGCCGTCGAGCATCAGCTCGGAGTTGGCAGTCGCAGCGTCTGCGGTCACTGTCTTGGGGAAAGACGGCAGGTTGGCGCGGTAGTCCATGGTGGTGGACTGCTTGGCCTCGACAAAATCATTTGCGATCTGGATACGGCTGGGAATGTCCCCAACCTTGTTGCCTGTCAGCGGATTGATCTGAACACCCTGAAGGTAGTAGCCGGCACCATTCTGGAGATAGCCGAACCGGTCCACTTCAAAGTCGCCGCGACGGGTGTAGTAATCGATCTGGTTGAACACAGGCTTGTTGTCCAGTGTCGCCACCCGTTCCGACACCATGAAGTACCCATCACCATTGATGGCCATGTGAGTAGGCACCTGAGCAGCCTCAAGAGCACCTTGCACCGTATTGGTAAAGCGGGCTTCCGCCAGCACCGTTCCCGGCGCGCTGTTGCGCGACGTGGCGAAGGTCACAAGATCGCGGAAATTGGTCTCGGTCCGCTTGAACCCGATGGTCTGCGAGTTGGCGATATTGTCCGAGATGTGACCCAGCGCCTTTGAGTTGGCTTTAAGACCGGTCACGGCGGTGGTCATTGCACCGAAGATTGTCATCGGATCCCTCCAGAGGACTGACAGATGGCTGCGCACCAGACACGGCACGCGGAATAATTCAGACACACAGGAGCAAGCCCCGGGCCAGATGGATTGTTGTTTCTTTTCAAGGGGTTGGAAGTTTGAGCCGTGCTGTGATATCAGCACTTTCTTCCCCCTACGGCAGGTTTTGCCGGGCAACATTGCTCAAATGACTTTGCGTCATGCCGCTTGCCCATCGCGGCGCGTACCCCTAGGTTTGCGCCCGTTCAGAAATCTTACCGACTAATTACCAGACCAAATTGGCAGGACTTGTTGATGCGCTTTGAAGGCACCAAAGACTATGTGGCAACCGAAGATCTTCGGGTCGCCGTGAATGCAGCCATTACCCTTGAGCGCCCGTTGCTCGTGAAGGGTGAACCGGGCACCGGTAAAACCGTACTGGCCGAGCAGATTGCCACGTCACTGGGCGTGCCGATGATCACGTGGAACATCAAGTCCACCACAAAGGCGCATCAGGGCCTTTATGAATATGACGCGATCACCCGCCTGCGCGACAGCCAGCTGGGCGACGAGCGCGTGAAGGACATCAAGAACTACATCAACAAGGGCAAGCTCTGGGAAGCGTTTGACGCCAACGAGAAAGTCGTGCTGCTGATCGACGAGATCGACAAGGCCGATATCGAATTCCCCAATGACCTGCTCCAGGAACTCGACCGCATGGAGTTCTACGTCTACGAGACCGATGAGGTCATCAAGGCGAAAGAACGCCCGATCGTGATCATCACGTCGAACAACGAAAAAGAACTGCCGGACGCCTTCCTGCGCCGCTGCTTCTTCCACTACATCAAGTTCCCGGACGCCGACACCATGAGCCAGATCGTCGACGTGCACTTCGACAATCTGAAGGAGCGTCTGGTCAAGGAAGCGCTCGATGTCTTCTATGAAATGCGCGACGTCCCCGGCCTCAAGAAGAAGCCGTCCACGTCAGAGCTTCTCGACTGGCTCAAGCTGCTGATGAACGAAGACGTATCACCGGAAACCCTGCGCGAGCGTGACGCCTCCAAGCTGATCCCGCCGCTGCACGGTGCCCTGCTCAAGAACGAACAGGACGTGCACCTGTTTGAGCGTCTCGCCTTCCTCGCCCGCCGCGAACGCAACTAGGCGAGGCGGACTGAAACAACAAAAGGCCGGAGCACATGCTCCGGCCTTTTTTGTATCCATTACTCAAGTGTGCCTAGATGCCCACATCGGCGAGCTTACCCACCACCATAAAGTCAGGAATGGTCGTGGGGTTCTCAGGTAGATGTGCATAGACCGCGCTCAGCCAGGCCTTGACTTCGGGAATAGCCGCCGCGGAGACCTGCTCTTCCAGTCCGCCCATATAGCCGAATACCAATTGCGGCCAGACAGAGAAGTCTGCGAGCGTCGGGCGCTCCATGCCACCCAGAAACGGGCCGTCGCCGATATGTGCAATGAGCTCGCCCATCAGCCGCGTCTGCATTTCCCGCAGGCTCTCCGACCGGTCCAGGGTCTCTGCCAGCGCCTTGACGAAAGGCGCATTGCGGATGCCGTCCGGCCAGGCCTGCCGCACAGTCTCAGGCATAGGAGTCGTGCTGCTCACCAGTTGTGCGAGCCGCCAGGCACGCAGCTTGAAGGCCAGATTGTCCGGTGCATCAACGGCGCTCCTGAAGATGCTGGGCATGAAACTGTCACTCACCCAGCGGTCAATCTCCAGCACCTTTTGCCGCTGAGCCGGGTCTTGCGGCAAGAGCGGGCGATCCGGAAAGACATCATCAAGCCAGATACCAAGATCGGTAGATTCACGCCGCCATTCGTCCCCGATCTTCAGGACAGGAACCATCGTCCCACCGGAGAACTCGATCTCTTTCGGATCAAACGGCACCACGCCGACAAACTCATACGGCAGCTTTTTGTAGTGCAGAAAACATCCGACCTTGCGGACATAAGGACTCGTGCAATAGCCATAGAGTTTGATATCTGCCATTGAAAATACGCCTCGCAAAATGAGAGTCTGAAATCACATTGGGCTGAACCATAGGCCCACCCTTGAGCTCGGGTCTTCAAGTTTTTGTGTACCGCCGAGATCCTCCGCATCGTCAGCACGGAACAGATGTGACATGTCAAAAGTTGAAGTCATAACTATCGACGGCAAGGGCCCCAATGCCCTGACCTCTGATGCCATTGCTGCCCTGGATGCAGCTGTGACAGAAGCCGAGCAGGACACATCGGTCGAGGCCATCATTCTGAAGGGCCGGGCCGGTGGCGCGTTCAGCGTGGGCCTCGACAATGCAATCCTCGCCGATGGTGAAGCAGCCGCCGCGGGGCTCCTCTCCGCCATGGGTCAACTCCTCATGCGGTTGTTCACGTCACACCTGCGCATCGTGGCTCAGGTGGAAGGCCACGCCGTCGCGGCGGGCGCCATGCTGCTGCTTGTGTCTGATTTTCGGGTTGCCGCGCCCGGCGACTATCGCATCGGGTTTTCAGAAGTCGGCATCGGGATGCCCCTGCCCGGCCTGCCGCTGGCGCTGGCCCAACATCGCCTCTCACCACGATGGGTCACGCGAGCCACAGCACTGGCCAATCTGCTGCCGCCAGACAGAGCAATGGAAGCAGGCTTTCTCGATGAGGTAACTGAAGATGTCAGCCAGGCCGCGGAGAGTGCCGCCAGCACCCTGGCTGCGTTGCCTCGGGATGCATATATGCAAACGGCGGCAACACTGCGTGCCGCCGCCGTTCAGGACATGAAGAAGTCGCTGGGTGTACGCTAGGAGCGGATCAGGCGGTAGCCATAGATCAGCGCACAGGCACCGGCAACAGCCACTGCAAACTGGCCAAGGAGCCCGGCAAAGGCCACACCGACAAGACCGAGAACATAGTTGAGGGCGACGGCACCGCCGATGCCGAGCGCAATGTTCGTCAGAAGACCGTGGTCAGCCTTCATAATCTTCTCGGCAATCCAGCCGGCAAGACCACCCACGATGATCCACATGATAATGCCCATATCCGCTCTCCCGTTTGTCATTGATTCCGTACAAATGAGCGTAGGGCACACATGCCCCCACGGCTAGGATGCGGCGCAATACAACATTGGTCATGAACATGAACAAGAATAGCGATCGACCCACCCTCACCTACTATGACGAGGAAGCTGAGACATACGCGCAGAAGCAGCGCAGCGCGGACCTGCCCGCATCCTTCGGGCGGCTTGTCTCGGCCCTGCCGCCGGGCGCACATGTTCTGGATCTGGGGTCCGGCGACGGATACTTCTCTGAGGAGTTCGAGAAGCGCGGCTTCACCGTGACCGCGATGGATGGGTCTGCCGGCCTTGCAGCCATCGCCGGCAAACGCCTGACACACCCGGTCCGCATCGCCCGCTTCGATGAACTGGCCGATGTGGAAACGTTTGACTGTGTGTGGGCCCATGCGTCGCTTCACCACGCACCACTGGAAGCCCTGCCGGACATCATTGCCCGCGTTCATCGCAGCCTCAGGCCCGGCGGTGTGTTTCATATGTCCGTCAAGACCGGCAAACCTGCCGGGCGTGACAGGCTGGGCCGCTTCTACTGCTACCCCTCCCGCACCGACATCGAGGCCGCCCTAGCAGGTGCAGGCAGCTGGCAGGAAACAGTTTTTGAAACCACCCATCGCAAAGGCTATGACGGCGTGGCGACCGACTGGATTATTCTCTTTGCACGGAAGACGGCATGACCACGATCTATATCGACGGCGACGCATGTCCCGTGAAAACAGAAACAATCAACATCGCGGAGCGGCACAACCTGCCCGTCTTTCTGGTCTCCAACTCCGGCATGCGCACCGGCAACCACCCACTTGTCAAAAACATTCTCGTGTCGGATGGCGCAGACGCCGCTGACGACTGGATCGCGGATGAGATCGGCGCCGGCGACATTGCCATCACTGCGGACATCCCGCTTGCGGCGAGATGCCTGGAAAAGGAAGCGCGTGTTCTTGGTCCTGACGGTCGCGCCTTCACGCCGCAGAACATCGGTTCCGCCCTTGCCTCGCGGGAGCTGAACCGCCACCTGCGCGAAACCGGTGTCATGACGGGTGGGAACGCACAATTCTCAAAGGGAGACCGGTCGCGCTTCATGAACCAGCTGGACCAGATGATCCGCAAATTGGTCTGACAGTGCAGCAACACGCCTGCCCCAATCCCGCCACACAATGAGCACAGTTAAGGCGCGCGATTTTTTGATCCACCGCGCTCGCACCCGCGTACTTGTTTTGCAGCTCAGTGAAGAAGCTGCCCCGGCTTGCGCCAGTGCCTCCCCCGCCTGGCGACAGGAGAGTCGGCATTTGTAACAAGTAGCCCCAACAGGAGCGCCTTAATGATGAAATTCCCCCGCACGTCACTCGCCTTGACCCTGGCCGCAACCGCAGGCCTGATCGCTGGTCCGGCGCTGGCGGGCTCATCCGGATATGGTTCAAAGGACAAAGCCGAACCCGCCGCGATGACGGAAGCCGCCGTGCAGATGGACGTGGTCGACACCGCCATCGCTGCTGACGACTTCAACACACTGGTCACTGCCGTACAGGCAGCCGGGCTGGTGGAAACGCTTAAGGGCGAAGGTCCGTTCACCGTGTTCGCACCGACCGATGCCGCTTTTGCTGCTCTGCCCGAAGGTGCACTTGACGGCCTTCTGGCAGACACCGAAGCGCTGGCCGGTGTACTCACCTACCACGTGGTCTCCGGCAAGGTCATGGCTGGCGACATCGCCGGCAAGGTGACGACGACAGCAACCGTCAACGGTGCCGAAGTGACAATTGATGCGACCGGCGATGCCCCGACCATCAATGGTGCAACCATCGTCACAACTGACGTGGAAACCTCCAATGGTGTGATCCACATCATCGATGCTGTGATCCTACCGCCGGCGGAATAGGTCTCACACATGTTTTGGGCGGCAGCTTCTTTTAGGAAGCTGCCGCCCTTTGCGTTCTGGAAACAGTAGACAGTCGCGGCTAGAGGCCGGAGAAGTCGGCGTCCCGCTTCTCACGAAACGCCGCGAGCGCTTCACGGTTTGCAGGTCCCTTGCCAAGCTCTTCAAAGGCAATCTGTTCCCTATTGTGTGCCGCACGAACCTGATCATTGCGCGCCTCCAGCAACAGCCGCTTGGTGGCCACAAGAGAGGCGACCGGCATGCCTGAGATGGGAGTGGCATAGGCACGTGCCGCGTCCAGAGCGCCACCTTCTGGAGCGACTTCGTCAACCAAACCAATCTCAAGCGCCCGGTCCGCAAACACCCACTCAGCCGTAAACAACAACCGCGCGGCGTTGGCCCAACCAATGCGGGCGGGAAGCAGGTAGGAATTGCCCGCCTCCACAGTGACGCCCAGCGTCGTGAACGGTGCCCGCAGCCGCGCCTTCTCATCCATCACGACGAAGTCGCAGTAAGGCAGCATGGTCAGCCCGATGCCCACACCCAGGCCGTTGACCGCAGCCACCAGTGGCTTGTCAAACTCCTCAAGCGCCTGGCGGAACCGGCGGAACCCATGCTGACCGCCATCTGTAAATTCCGGCGGGTTGTCCATTTCATCAAGATCATGACCGGCGCTGAACGCACGGCCCTGCCCGGTGAGAATGACAACAGCCACCTCCCTGTCAGCAGACGCTGCGCGCAGTGCGTCGCCCACTGCCTCATATAGTGCCGCACTCATCGCGTTGAGTTGGTCTGGACGGTTGAACGTTAGAACACGCACGCGGTTGTCGGTTTCGATCTTCAGAATGTCGGAACTCATGCCACGTCCTCCACGCGGTCCGGGTGCCCCGACCAGCTCCACGCCATGCTTGGTCTTGAAATGCCCAGCATCATGCCGCCCAGGGCCGGCGGGTGCAGCCACATCTGATCGGCCGTCTTGTCAGCACTCCGCCCGTCGGGACGGTCAAGCGTGTGACCTGCGTTATGTGCCTTGGCGCGCGCCTCGATATCAAGCATGTGCGCGCTTTCGCAAAACGCCATGTAGTAGCAGACACCCTCTTTGGCGAAGTAGCGCCCCATGGTCTTGTCCGCGTCAGTTGGGCTGATGACTTCAAAGCGGTGCAGACGCTGCGGGTCGAACAGGGTCAGCGTGCCGGTGTAGCCGAAATTGTCCGAGGAGATGTGCTCGAACCCGGCATCATCGAGCCCAAACGTATCGACAAAGAGTTTGACCGCGCCCGGCTCGTCTTCCACCAGCAGGGTCGCTTCATACAGAAACGATGCATCGCCCACCGGCGCACGCTCTTCATCAGGTGAAATCACAAAGCGCACTGTCACACCTTCCACCTGCAGGGACACAAACAGCTGCCCGCCTTCCGCCTGAACCTCAGCATCACCTGCGGCCAGCCGCTGCTCGAGCCCGGCAAGATCGGTCGTGGAAATGCCAGCGGCAAACATGTGGGCGCGGCCGCGTGCTTTGAGGGCACCTGCGGCCAGACCCGCGCCATCAGGTTCAAGAAGTTCCACGCAGGAGGTGCCGAGCCTCAGTGTTGTGCGTTTCGCAGCAAGGGTCGCAACGGTGTCGGTTCCGGCCTCCTCTGCCCCCAGCAGCAGCTTCCATTTGGCCGCAGCGTCGGCTGCGTCAGGCACCAGAAGTTGTACCCGGTCAATGTCCTTGAGCATCCGCGACGCCCTCCCTCACATGAGTCTTGTTTTGCCGCCAGCATAGGCCTGCCGCCGAAAACCGCCAAATTCCGGGCGCTCTTGCATCAAAAAGCGCGGCATGGGAGTTTCCTTTCCGAACCCTATATATGGTTGCCAGACCAACCATCCGACCCGAGGCCGAACACTATGTTTGTCAATTTCTTCCATGAGCTGAAAAGCGCCGGAATGCCGGTGTCCCTGCCAAAGTATCTGACGCTGCTGGAAGCCATGGATGCGGACGTCATCGACCGCGAAGTCGAGGATTTCTACTACCTGTCGCGCTCGGCGCTGGTGAAAGACGAAAAGAACCTGGACAAATTCGACCAGGTATTCGGCCACGTGTTCAAAGGCCTTGAAAGCCTTGGAGAAGGCGACGTTTCGGAGATTCCCGAAGACTGGCTCAAAGCCCTCACCGAAAAATTCCTGACCGAAGAAGAAAAGGCAGAGATCGAAGCGCTTGGCGGCTGGGAAAAGATCATGGAGGAGCTGAAGAAGCGCCTCGAGGAACAGGAAAAGCGCCACGAGGGTGGCAACAAGATGATCGGCACAGCCGGCACCTCCCCCTTCGGTGCGGAAGGCTACAATCCCGAAGGTGTCCGCATCGGCCAGAAGGAAGGCCGCCACGGCAAGGCCGTGAAGGTTTGGGACAAGCGCGAATACAAGAACCTTGATGACTCGATCGAGCTTGGCACCCGCAACATCAAGGTCGCCCTGCGCCGTCTGCGCAAATGGGCCCGCGAAGGCGCGGCGGAAGAACTCGATCTGGATCACACCATCAAGTCGACCGCCGATAAAGGCTATCTCGATATTCAGTTGATCCCCGAGCGCCGCAACACCATCAAGACATTGCTGTTCTTTGACGTCGGCGGCTCCATGGACCCGCACATCAAGGTCTGTGAGGAGCTATTCTCAGCTGCCCGCACCGAGTTCAAGAACATGGAGTACTTCTACTTCCACAACTGTCTGTATGAGGACGTCTGGAAGGACAATCGTCGCCGTCACAACGAAAAGATGTCGACCTGGGACGTGCTCCATAAGTATCCGTCCGACTACAAGGTCATCATTGTCGGTGACGCGTCCATGAGCCCTTACGAAATCACCTATGCGGGTGGATCCGTAGAGCACTGGAACGAAGAGCCCGGCGGCGTATGGCTGGAACGTCTTCAGCAGGTTTATGAAAACGTCGTATGGCTGAACCCTGTGGCCGAGCGTCACTGGGAATACACGCCCTCCATCGAGATCATGCGCCAGATCGTCGGCGACCGCATGTTCCCGCTGACGCTGGATGGTCTCGACCGTGCGATGCGGGAACTCTCCCGTTGAATGACACCGCCCGTCCCGCACCCGAACGGGCGAACTTCCAGCTCTCAATCGAAGGACGCCGCGTGGCGTGGCTCGACCTGTGGCTGTTCACGCCGCTGGCCCTGCCCTTCTTCTCAGAGATCTACATCACGATTCTTAAATTCGCCCATTTCCAGTTGGGACTTGCCGGCGGCTTCCCCGGCTTTGGTCCGCTGCACTGGGTGTTCATCAACACGACCGGCATCCTGGCCGTGCTGTGGGCCTGCATCCGCATACGCTACCCGCTGCGCGACCTGGCGCTTGCGGATGCCTATGCCCGAATTGCGGTTGCGGCCGTCCTGGTCTTCTGGATCTGGCAGGGAGCCACGCCCCTGCTGACGCTGTTCGTGATCACGGAAATCGGCGGCGCGCTCTACGTCGTCTGGCCGCGCAAGGCAGCCTGATCACAGCTCTAAAGCCCTGAAAACAGCGACTTGGCAGCCAGATAGAGGCTGAGCAAAAATCGCCCTTGAATGCAAGCAAGCGCTTGCTTACATGCTGAGTATGAAAACACCACACACCACAAAACCGGCGAGCCAGCAGCGCATCCGCATCATCGAAGCGGCAATTGAACTCCTGGCAGTCCATGGCTTCACCGGCATGACCATGCGCCAACTGGGTGCCAGGGTCGGCCTCGACAACAGCAGCCTCTACCGCCACTTCCGCAGCAAGTCGGACGTCATTCACGCAGCCATTGATCACGCTGCCGACCACATGAAGGCATTTGCTGACCCGTGGCTGGATGATCCCGAGGATCTCACCCTGAGCTCCCTGACCGATGCCTGCGCCACCATGGCGGCTTATCTGTTCGACAATCCGAATACCGCCCGGCTCATGCTCCACTGGTTCATGTCCATGGGGTCAGATGGTCCGGGTCCGGACATAAGCGTGCAGGCATCCCGCACCGACCGGCCTAGCGGTGCGCTGCTCGCCGCAACGCGTGCCAAGCTTGAAGGCGGCGCGCAGGCGGGTGTACTGCGCGCCTGTTCTGACCCGGACACGTTGATTGCCCTGTTGGGCGTGCTGCTGCTGCGCGCTGCGACATACGGCTACTTTCTCAACAGCGCAGATGCGGACCGCGACCGGGATACAGCCCGCCTTGCCTGGGAAAACGAAGTCCGCATCTGGGTGCATTCCGCCTTCGCGCCATAAGCCGGCTCCCGTCTGGATAATCTCATGACAACCCCCATTGCTCACAAGGACCGGGCCGAGATACTCGACGCCCTGCGCGGCTTTGCCCTCCTCGGCATTCTGATTTCCCACGTGCCTGACTTTTCGGGAGTGAGCTTCATCGCCCCGGAACAGCATCAGGGCATCGGCTTTCCGGGCATTGACGGCGGTCTGGCGGACGTTCAGGAATTCCTGATCCGCGGCAAGTTCTACTCTCTCTTCGCCTTGCTGTTCGGGATCGGCTTTGCCGTTCAGCTGCAAAGCGCCGCCCGGCGCGGCGCCCAGTTCTCCCGGCACTTCGCACGCCGCCTGTCGATCCTGCTGTTGATCGGACTGGCGCACGCGTCGATCTGGTATGGCGACATATTGAAGGACTACGCCCTGATCGGCTTTCTGCTCATCCTCACGGCCAGATGGAACCTCAATGCGGTGATATGGGCTGCCATCGCCGTGCTCGGGCTTCGCCTGGCCTGGCCATTTCTCATGGCAGCGATTGCCGGCATGGCGGGCGCAACGCCCACACAGGCAGGTATCGGCGATGCCTTCAGCACCATTGCCCTCACATTTCAGGGTAGCGAGATAACAGCCACCTTCCTGGCCAATCTGCAGCTTGTCGGCATAAAGGCCATGCAGATGCTCTATGAAGGAAAGGCGCTGTCCGTGCTGTTCATGTTCCTGCTGGGAACAATTGTTGGCCGCACCCAGCTTTTCCGGAACCTTGATACGCACCGGAAGCTGTTCTGGAAATTGCTGCTGGTTTGCCTGCCTGTAGGGATCATTGGCAACATCCTGCTGGTGCCCTTGAATGAAACGGGCACGGCCTTTCCACCGAACCAGAGCTGGATTGCCGAACGGGTGCTCTTTGCAATTGCGGTCCCGGCCCTCGCAATTGCCTATGCGTCCATCTTCGCGCTGCTCTGGTCCCATGCGCAACCGGTCGCACTGAAGCTCTTTTCCAATACCGGCCGAATGGCACTTACAACCTATGTCAGCCAGACCGTCATTCTCGCCGCGCTGTTCTATGGCGTAGGGCTGGGTTTGTACGGCACTGTGGGATTGGCGGAAGGCACGCTGCTGGCCTTTGCGATCTTCGCCTTGCAGTCCATGGCTGCCGCGCTTTGGTTCCGCGTCTTTCAGTTCGGGCCGCTCGAGTGGATATGGCGACGCTTCACCTATGGCGAACCGGTCCGCATCCTGCGTCGGACCAGCACTGCCTAGATCACGCCTGCCGACGCCGCATCGTCCAGCATCATGCCGATCCGATCCTGCCCCCAGTAGCGGTGCGTCTTACCGTCCGCATCAAAGGCAAAGAAAGGCACGCCGAACACCTGGTCCCTTTCGATCAAAGGGGTGTAGGTCTGGACCATCTCGGCGCGCAGCCGCGTGTCACTCATCGCAGCCCTCACCTGCTGCTCATCAAGGCCAATGCCTGCGGCAATGTCAGCAATGATATCCGGGTTCTCGAGAGACAGGCTTTGCGTCCATCTCGCGCGCGCCGCCGCCTGCGCAAAGGCCAGCCCCTTGCCCTGCCGCTTCGCATATTCCGCAACGTTGTGAACAGGCTCCCAGCTGTCCACATCCACTGGGGGAGCAAGAACAAGGCCCATGCGATCAGCCAGACGCGCCACATCCTCAATCAGATAGGCCAGTCGGGGTGGATTGGCAGCCGGATCACCAAACACAGTCCCCTGAGCAAAACCGGTTAGCGGAATCGGCTCCACATTAATGCCATCCCGCATGAGCTGCTCCGCCGCGAGCCAGACATAAGGGCTGCGAAGAAAGAAATAGAAGCGGATCGGGCTGAGTGATTGTATCATGCCCAGTGTACGGATGAGTCATGCTTCCGGATTTTTCAATGAAAATCCCGGCTCTTGGGCAGCATCCGCCGGACGGCACGCGGCATCTGTTTGGGCCGTTGACGGAAATGCTGCTCGATGGCTTCTGCGCGCGCTGCCCGCCCTTCTGCCCGCCGCGCTGTAATCTCACGCGGGTCCTCTCCGGGGCGGCGGACTTCATCTGCATTGGCTATCGCCGCATCACCAAAGTCCGTGATGGCGTCACGCGCTTCAGACAATGTGCCAAGCAGATGCGTCAGGTCCTCAAGATGGTCCGCCACAATGTGAATGACCTGACCCTGCTTCTGGACATGCCCGCGCACCCCCAGCACCCGAGCCCCCAGCACGGTCTTGCGATAGGTCTCAAACACCGGCGGCCAGACAATAATATTGGCAACACCGAACTCATCCTCCAGCGTCGCAAAGATCACCCCCTTGGCACTGCCCGGCCGCTGACGCACCAGCACCAGTCCGGCTAGATTGATCTTCGAATTGTTGCGGATGGTCGCAAGCGCTTTGGAGGGCGTATAGCGCGCCGCCGCCAGGCCATCCCGCAGGAAGGATAACGGGTGCGCCTTCAGCGACAGGCGCATGTGGGTGTAGTCCTCGATCACATGTTCCCCCAGAGGCATGGACGGCAAGGCCACCTCTTCCTCATGCTGGAAGCCCGTGCCTTCCGCATGGGCAAACAGGGGAAGTGACGCCGGCATGGTCCGTTGCGTACCGCCGAGGCCACGCACAGCCCAAAGCGCGTCGCGACGATCGAGACCGATGGAACGGAACGCATCCGCCTTGGCCAGCCGTTCAAGCTCTGCCGGGGTCAGCCGCGTTCTCAGCCAGAGGTCCCGCACACTGTCGAACCCCTGTGGCGGCCGTGCCGCCATAAGCCTTTCCGCAGCTTCAATCCGAAACCCCTTGATCTGCCGCATGCCAAGACGCACGGCCATGCGGCCACCGCCTTCATTGCTGACGGACGATGCATGCTCCCGCGCTTCAAGCGTCGCATCCCAGTCGCTGGCATTGATATCCGGCGCCCTCACTTCGACACCATGCTCCCGCGCATCGCGCACAAGCTGCGACGGCGCATAAAACCCCATGGGCTGCGCATTCAGGATGGCAGCACAAAAAACATCCGGGTAATGACATTTGAGCCAGGACGATACATAGACGAGCAGCGCAAAGCTGGCCGCATGGCTTTCCGGAAAGCCATATTCGCCAAAGCCCTCAATCTGCTTGAAGCACCGCTCAGCAAAATCCCGCTCATAGCCATTACCAACCATCCCTTCAACCAGCTTGTCCTGAAAGCTGTGAATGGTGCCCATCTTGCGGAAGGTGGCCATGGCCCGGCGCAGCCCGTCTGACTCAGACGGCGTGAACCCGCCGGCCACAATGGCAATACGCATGGCCTGCTCCTGAAACAGCGGCACACCCAGCGTCTTACCCAGCACTCCCTTGAGTTCTTCAGATGGATAGATCGTCTCTTCTATGCCGTCCCGCCGCCGCAGATAGGGGTGCACCATGTCGCCCTGAATAGGACCCGGACGCACAATGGCCACCTCGATCACCAAGTCATAAAACTTGCGCGGCTTGAGGCGCGGCAGCATCGACATCTGCGCCCGACTCTCCACCTGAAACACGCCAACAGAATCCGCGTTGCACAGCATGTCATAGACCTGAGGGTCTTCGGGCGGCAGCGTGTCCAGCGCCAGTGGCCGGTCATAATGATTTTCAAGGAACTCAAATGCGCGGCGGATGCACGACAGCATGCCCAGCGCCAGCACATCGATCTTCAGCATGCCGAGTTCGGACAGGTCATCCTTGTCCCACTCGACAAAGGTGCGGTCATCCATGGCCGCGTTACAAATCGGCATGACTTCTTCCAGCGGCCCAGCCGTGATGACAAAGCCGCCCACATGCTGGGACAGATGCCGCGGGAAGCCGATGAGCTGCCGTGTCAGGTCAAGCGTCATGGCCAGGGCCCGGTCGCGGGGGTCAAGCCCAAGCTCGACAATATGTTCTTCATCCACGCCTGTGCTGGACCACCCCCAGATGGTGCCGGACAGCGCCGCCGTCACGTCTTCCGAGAGCCCCATCACCTTGCCGACTTCCCGCACGGCAGACCGTGACCGATAGGAAATGACGGTCGCCGCAATGCCTGCCCGGTGCAGGCCGTACTTCTCGTAGATGTACTGGATCACCTCCTCGCGGCGCTCATGCTCGAAATCCACATCAATGTCCGGCGGTTCATTGCGCTCCGCCGAGATGAAACGCTCAAAAAGCAGGTTGATCTCGACCGGATTGATGGAGGTGATACCGAGGCAGTAACACACGCACGAATTGGCGGCACTGCCCCGCCCCTGACACAGAATGTCCTGCGAGCGGGCAAAGCGAACGATGTCGTAGACCGTCAGAAAGTAAGGTGCGTAATCAAGCTCGCCTATGAGCTTCAACTCATAGGCAATTGTCTTTTCCAGTTCCGGATCGATACCATCCGGAAATTTCTCATGGGCATATTGCCAGGTCAGACGTGTCAGCGTTTCCTGTGGTGTCTCACCTTCGCCGAACACTTCGTCCGGATACTGATAAGACAGTTCATCAAGGGAAAATGAGATGCTGTCCGCCACATCCAGCCCCGCCTGCACGGCATCCGGATAGACCCGAAACAGCCGCGCTATCTCGTCAGGCGGTTTGACATGTCGCTCCGCATTGGCAGCCAGCAGGGCTCCGGCCTCTGCCACCGTCACATGCTCGCGAATGGCCGTCACCACATCCTGCAGCGGCCGACGCTCTGGTGCATGATAATGCACGTCATTCGTTGCCAGCAGCCGCATATCCAGATCACACGCAAGATCAGAGAGCCGCTCCAGCCGGGCTGTGTCATCCGACCCATACAGAAAGCTGGCGCCCAGATAGGGGATCGCCAACAGGGCGCGTGCCGCGCGGGCTTTGTCCTGAAAGGCCTCATCAACCACCGCCGGAGGCATCAGCACCAGCACCTGATCCTGAGCCGCCGCAACAATATCCTCGACAATGAGGTAGCACTCGCCCTTGGGCGCCCGGCGGTTTCCCAGTGTCAACAGCCTGGATAATCGCCCATAGGCGGCCCGGTCCTTGGGGAAACACAGAAATTCCAGCCCGTTCCGCGTCACAAGCCGCGCGCCTACAACTAGCTGAATGTCCGTTTCCTTCGCCGCCACATGTGCCCGCACCACGCCGGACAGGGTGTTGCGATCCGCAATGCCCACAGCCGAAAGACCCAGCGCCGCCGCCTGCCGGATAAGCTCGTCCGGATGGCTGCCACTGCGCAGAAAGCTGAAATTGCTGGTAACCGCCAGTTCGGCGTAACCCTGCCCCATCAGCCCGCTCTTGACGTTTCAGGCAGCAGGCGCAATGAATGCGGAGCATGGCTCCGTAAAAAAGAACGAGTCTCCATGCCCCATGAAGACACCGCGCACCACGCGTCGGCTAAAAAGCGAAAAGGTCCGGCACGATGAAGATGAAGGAACTTGAGGAGCGAAGCGGCATCGGGCGCGAGACCATCCGCTATTACATCCGCGAGGGCCTGCTGCCGGAGCCGGACCGCCCCAAGACCAATGTGGCGATCTACAGCGAAGACCATCTGCGCCGTCTGGAGCTGATCCGCACCCTTCAGCGCGAGCGGTTCCTGCCCCTGGGCGTCATCCGCAAACTGATTGAAGAAGCCGGTGACCGCGAGCCCGACATGGTGCCCGGCCTCTTCGGCTTTGAAATCATGCTGGCGGACCAGCTGGGCGCTGAAAGCACCCGCTCGCCGGTGGAGCTTGAAAAGCTGAGCGAAGACAGCGGCATGCCGGTGGAAGAAATCCGGCAGATTGCTGAAGAAGGCATCATCACGTTCACCCAGGCGTCGAGCGGAAAAACCGTTGTCAGCGCACAGGACGCCGGCATCATTTCCAACTGGGCGCGCGTGCAGGCACAGGGCTTTACGTCTGACAAAGGCTACGGCGTTGAGTATCTCAAGCAGTACAACGAGCTTGCCGAAACCCTGGGCGATCTGGATGTCACCGCGTTCTATGAGCGTCTGGCCGACAATCTGGATACGGACAAGGCCTCCGCCATGGCTGCCGCGGCTATCCCCCAATCCCTTGAGGTCTTCGGCCATCTGCGGATCAAGGCCATTCTGCGCAAGATTGCAGAGCGCAATGCGAAGGTGCTGGAAGACGACACGGCAGCCCCCCGTAAAAGCGCCTGAAGCTCGTCCACTGCCCGTCATGCAAACACACCATGCATGAACCAGCGCGGGGCATCCGTCTCGCGGTCATACAGCCCGTCGCGATAAAGCCAGAAGCGCCGCCCCTCGCCGTCCTCAACGCGAAAATAATCCCGCGTGGCAGCCTCCTTGTCCGCAGGCAGCCACCACTCCGGTGCCAGCCGCTCCGGCCCGTCCGCCCGCGTGACCGCATGCAGCATCCGCCGCCAGCGAAACTGGCGCGGCGGGCCTTCGGGCACTTCAGCCACCACGTCCACAGGTTCCGGCGGTGTCAGCATACGGATGGGCCGTAGCGGCGCGTCCCCATACATCACCAGCGGCGGCACATCGCTTTCCTTGATGTCATTAGCCGCCAGGGCGGGGACCGCCACCTGCGCCCGCTCGGGAATATGGCTCGCCTGCCCTTTGAGCTGCATCACCCGGTTGGCTCCCAGCCGGTTCGACAGCCGATCAATCAGTTCCTCAAGACTGGACCCGTCATCCGGGCCGCTGGTGAGGTCCTTCTGGCGCGGCCCCAGCGCATCAACCGCACAGGCTTCCAGCACCACTCCCTCGATGCCGTAGCCGATATCAATGTCAGAGCCTGAGATACCGCCCGAGGACACCAGCTTGTCCGCAAACAGAGCCGCGATACGGTCGGCATCCCGCAAGGCGCTTGATGTGCCCGCCTCAAAGGTAAAAAGTTCTGCATCCACCCGGTAAAGCCGCAGCCGCAACTGACGCACGCCCTGCTGGCGGCGATCAAGTTCAGCAGCCAGGTCCCGTGCAGCCAGCGCAATGGCGGCAATGATGCCGTCCAGGGCAATCAGGGGGTCGGCGAACAGCAGCCGCGCCCGCGCCGGTACCCGCACCGCTTCCGGCGCCACCGGTTCTGCCCGCGCACCGACAACAGCGTCAAGCTGCTGCCCCAGCAGAGCCCCGAAGCGCGCCACCAAAGGACTACGCGGGCGACCAAGCAAGTCACCAACCGTCACAAGCCCCAGCCGCGTCAGATCATCCGCCATGCCCTGTGGGATACGCAGCGCCGTCGTTGGTAAAGATGTAACCGCCTCCCGCGCAGCCCCCGGTTTGACGACACTGATCTTTTCATTGCCATGGCGCGCCACTGCCCAGGCCGCACCCAGCGTATCCGCCAGACCGGCCCGCGCCTCATGCCCCAACCGATTCATTCGGATGAGCAAGTCTTCCAACAGCGCTGTTTCTCCACCAAAAAGATGGGCACAGCCAGAGATATCCAGAAACAGTCCCGCCCCCTCATGCGCCAGAGGCGACAGGTCTTCGGCGCGGGTCCAGGGCGTAAACCGCGTAGCCCAGGCGGCCAGCTTCACAAGCCGCGCTTCGTCACCCCTCGGGTCCCGCTCCACCACATCCAGGCCGGGCACCAGCGTCCGCGCATCGGCCAACCTCTGGCCGGGCCGGATCCCCGCATCTGCGCCAGCATTATTCACCGCCACAATCCGCAAACCTCCCTGCTGCGCTTCAATCAACGCAAAGGGTGCTGCCTGCTTATGCGGAAATAGCAAGCCGTGTGACGGATGCAGGCTTTTGCGGCCGCGCAGGCGGGCGATCTCGCTTTGCTGCGTCTCGGCCCGCAGCCCCATCCGCTCGACCGGAAAATACGGAAGCCACAGAGAAACAATGCGCCGCATGGTTCCACTCCAGAATGAACCGTGAAGAGGAGCCGCCCCGCACCCGGTCCAGCGTCACGGCAAAGCGTGCACGCCCCGGAGCAGAAGCAACCGATGAATTGCCAGATGAATTAGGAGAACTCGCCGCCGCAGCGATGCGAAACCGGGTCAGCGCAGCTGAAGGGGCAGAGGCCGCACTGCCTGCATGTCCCGCCAACAGCAGCGCCGGACGCTCGAACCGCTCCGCCGCCAGCTGCAGCCGCCGCGAGGCCTTGAGGTCATAGGCACGGGTCCCCTCAAGCTCGCTGACAACACCGCACAAATCCGGTGTCCGCAGGGCCTCTTCGGTCACCCACAAGGCCTCGCGGTCATCCTTCGCTGAGACGATAAGCACCCGCGCCGGATCAAGCCCCATCATGGCCAGTCCCGGTCCATACAACGGCCCCAGATCATGCACGCCGGAGCGCTGCGTGACCCACAGCAGGGAGCGCGCTTCCTGATTCACAAGCCGACACCCAAGCGCCATGGCAAAGCCCGCCGCTGCAGCCATGTCCGGGTAGGCATTGCCCACCACCTCATGCAGCCCGGCAAGCGAAAGCCCCGCCCCTCCACTCAGACGGCGGTCAATCTCAGGAGCGCCAAGCAGGAGAGATGGGGTGCTTGTCCGTTGCGACTCAAAGCATGAGAGATCCCGCCTAAGGGACTCCAGAAGCTCTGCTTTTTTAGCCGGACGCGCCATTGAAGCTCCACCGCACACCCGCTATGGATGTGTATATATTCCTATGGTGTTCTTATTTTGTTCTATTTCCAATTACCCATCGGAGTCAACAAATGAGTCGACGGAAATTTGTGCTGGCGCCCTTTGAGAGGGTGCCTAAAGATGCGGAATGCTGGAGATCATCCTCATCCACAGCCCGCTTGTCGGCCCGTCATCACTGCTGCCGACCGCCGATGCCCTCAAGGCCCACGGCGCCAAATGCGCAACGCCCTCCCCCCTTCGACCGCACGCCCCACCGCCCAGCTGGCACGACTGGCCCATCCGTCTCAAAGGTGCCGTACCGGACATGGCATCGCCGGTGATTGTCGGTCACAGCATGGGCGGCCTTTTAGCTGCCCGGCTGGCCGCAGACATACACGCGGCAGGTGTCATCTGCCTGGATGCCCGCATCCCCCCGGCCAGTGGCTCCACACAACCGGTCGAGCCGGAGTTCCATGATTTCCTCCGGACACTGCCGCTCACTGACGGCCATCTGCCGCCCTGGCAGGACTGGTGGGAAGTTGATGCCCTGGAAGGGGCCGATATTTCTGAAGATCGCCGCGCGGCCGTCCTCAGCGACATCCCGTCTTTGAAACTGAGCTGGTTTGATGATGCTTTCGAAATGCCGGACTGGTCAGGTGTCCGCAAAGGGTTCGTCAGAACCTCCCATACCTTCATAGATGAGGCCCGCCGCGCGGAAGCCGCCGGATGGCCGGTCATCCGCCTGAAAGGCACGCATCTGCATCCGGCAACCGAACCCGAAGAGACTGCCCAGGCCGTCATCCAGTGCTGCGCAGAAATGCAAATCACTTAGCCCGCATGGCTGCCCCGGCGCGACCGCATTTGGGAAACGCCTTTCCCGGCTGATAGATCAAGGGTCATCAAAAGGATGACACACATGAAAGAGACATTTCAGGTAACCGCCATCGGCCATGTAGAAGCAGGCCGCACAGACCTCATCGATGATGACTGGGACGCCGTCCCCGCCTCCATTGTGCTGGATGAACGCTTTGATGAAGAAGCTCTCATGGGCCTCGATACGTTCAGCCATGTTGAGGTGATCTACCTCTTCCACCAGGTGCCGGACGAAGAAACCAAAGCCCGCCACCATCGCCCGCATCGACCGTGTTGAAGGCCACGTCCTGCACATCACCGGACTGGATGCCATCGACGGCACACCGGTGCTGGATCTCAAACCCGTCATGAAGGGCTTCCTGCCCCGCACCGAGGTGCAGGAGCCTGAGTGGGCAACCGAAATCATGATCAGCTACTGGTAGGCACAAGATGAAACTGAACCAGGTTACCGTCAGCGTGACGGACATCCCCCGGGCGATCACATTCTATGAACAGCTGGGCATGTATCTCATCGTCAAGGATGACCACTATGCCCGCTTTGAACTCCCTGACGGAGATACCTTCTCCATCCACGTGGCAGACGATGTCCCCGCGTCAGGTACGATGATTTATTTCGAATTCGAAGACGTGGACAAAGCCGTCCGCGAGGTTGAAGCCCGCGGCGTCACCTTCACGATGCAGCCAACAGACCAGTCATGGCTGTGGCGCGAAGCCTATCTCAATGATCCCGACGGCAATCAGCTGTGCTTCCTGCAAGCCAGCCCCAACAGACGCTTCCCGCCATGGCGGGTAGATGGGCGTGAGAACTAGATCACATGCGGTCGGGCAAATCTCAGCCCGACCGCCAATGATGATCACAGCTATTTGAGGTTTCCAGGCAGGGACAAATCGCCGGACGCCACATCAAAAACATCCGTCACACATAGCAACGGTGCGTGGATATTGGCGTTCACCCGCAGGGCAGATGTCACCCCGTCATAGCCCGCACCCACAAGATCGCCGGCATCTGTGAAGGGAACGCTGATTTTGATCTCAGGTCCGTCAAACACCGGAGTGTATCCCGGGCTGTCGATAAAGATGGGCAGGCCGGGCCATGTGGCCGGAAGAGCCGGTGTCTCGCCCTCAGGAATAT
>JGI12316J15310_10000274_pt19 | contig 25338 bp, 24 predicted proteins | sample MarCyaLeptolynsp_FD_15310 | JGI IMG/M metagenome (IMG submission 15310)
CCCGTGCGAAACTGCCCGAACGCGCTGCAGCCTCGAACACCCGTAACCAGTTTAGAGAGGGAATGCGCTTGGTCATGAGCGAGAATAAGCTGAGCTTATCCTGGTGGGCAAGAGATCTGTCTTCTCAACTCTTTTGCAGGCTGTAGCTTGAAGCGAAATGGAGGAGACAAGGATGCTTGATTTAACGCCAAGCCATCTCAGCGATTATCGTCAGAACGGGTTTGTTGCCGGTCTTCCGGTTTTTTCCGAATCCGAAGTCGCGCATCTGCGCCGGCAGATCGAAGCACTGGAAGCCGAACACGCAGTGGGCGCCGGGGGGCATGAACTTGCCCAGTACTTCCGGGTGAATGGACATGTCGTCATCCCGATGCTTGCCGACGTGGCGCGCACGCCTGCCATTCTCAATGCGGTCGAGAGCGTGCTTGGACCGGATCTGCTCGCCTGGTCGGTAGAACTCTTCATAAAGGAACCGGGCAGCAGAAAAACGGTCTCCTGGCATCAGGACATCACCTATTGGGGCATGGGCGAGACCGATGACGAGGTAACTGCGTGGATCGCGCTTTCGGACGTGACCATCGAGGCAGGCTGCATGCGCTTTATCCCGGGCAGCCACAAGGGCCGCATAGCCGCTCACGAGGACACATTCGACGAGGACAATCTGTTGTCGCGCGGGCAATCGATTGCGGGCGTCGAGGAGGCCGCTGCCGTGTATGGGCCCTTGCAGCCGGGGGAAATGTCGCTGCATCACGGGCGCTGCTTTCACGCATCCGGCGCCAACAACAGCAAGGACCGCCGGATCGGGCTGGCAATCCGCTATGTTACACCCGCCGTGCGCGATCACGCGCCGGGCCGGGATTGGGCCATGCCGGTTCGGGGCGAAACGCCGCGTGGCGGCTGGGACTGCATCGCCGGTCCGCGCGGGCTCTTTCATCCTGCCGACCTTGCGCTTTATGATCGTATCCTCGCGGGTCAGTCCGAAACGCTCGCCGCAGGCGCCGAACAGACCGTCGGGTTGTATGCAAAAGGAGACGCCTCATGAGTCAGACCGTCAGCTTCACCGCTATGAAAGACGGCACAAAGGAAGACTACGAGCTTCTGGAGAAACTGGAAAAGCCGTTCCTCGCCCTGACCGCCGACCGCGTGCTGGAAGAATTGCGCAGGGCGGGAGAAGCAACGCTTGAAGGCTACAAGATCACCCGTCTTGAGCACGGGCTACAGTCGGGGACGCGGGCGCTCCGGGACGGAGCGGACATCGACTGGGTTGTCGGCGCCTTGCTGCATGATGTCGGCGACGGCCTTGCACCGCAGAACCACGACAAGATGTCGGCAGAAGTGATCCGCCCGTTCGTCAGGTGGGAGGTTGCCTGGACGGTCGAGCATCACGGCATCTTCCAGACGCTCTATTTCGGTCATCACTACGGCTGGGACCGGAACGCCCGCGACCGTTATCGCGATCATCCGCTGTTCGACACATGCGCGGCCTTTTGCGAACACTGGGACCAGTCGAGCTTTGACCCCGACTATGTGAGCGAGCCGCTCGCAACCTTCGAGCCGATGGTGCGCGAGGTTTTTTCGCGGAAGGCCCACGACCCAGCCGTGATCCGTGAAAACGACATCACCGGACTGCCGGCGCAGCTTGCAAAGGCCTAGCAAGCCGGAAGAGGACCCAAGACATGAAGCGGATTTACGACTTCAGCCGGAACCCGGCGAAGCGCAACTACACCGTGGCCGACTTGAAGGCGCTGAAGGGGTCAGCCCGTACGCTGTCGATGGCCAATCCGGCGAACACTGATGAATTGAGGGCCTGTGTCGAGGCCGGGATCGACCTGTTCGTTGTCGGTGCCGACCAGATGGAAGATGTCCGCCGTATTGCGCCGCATCACTTCACCGGAGCCGGATCGACCTGGGCGCAGTTCGGTTCGGACGACGAGATCGTTGCCCATGCCTACGAGACCATGCGCAATGGCGCGGACATGTATTACACGCTGCGCTCCTTCGACGTGATGGAACGGATGGCGCGAGACGGGATACCGGTGCAGAGCCATATCGGGCTGATCCCGACCTTCAGCCATCATTGCGGCGGCTTGCGCGCCTGGGGCCGGACGGCGGACGAGGCGATGAAGATCTTCGAGACGCTCAAGCGCATGGAAGACGCCGGTGTCTTCGCCGTGGAAGCGGAATGTATCGCGGAGGAAGTTCTGGCGGCCATCAACGACAAGACGTCAATCGTCACCTTTTCACTCGGCTCGGGTAAGGCGGGCGATGCCATCTTTTCTTTCGTCGCCGACATCTGCGGCGAGGCAAGCGAAGAGGAAACGCCGCCAAAACATGCCTATGCGTTCGGTAATGTCGGACGTCTGCACAGGCAGATCCACGAGGAGCGCGTTGCCGCACTCGGCAAGTTTCATGCAGAGGTTACAGCGCGGAACTTTCCTTACAGCCAAACCAATATCGGCATGCACGACGGCGAGCATGAAAAGATGCTTGAAGCGCTCGACAAATGGACACCGACGCATCGGTGAACGAGCCGGGTGCATGGCACCCTGTGCGTGGCATTCGTCAACGCTCGGTGAGCTTGAGTTCGATACGGCGGTTCCTTGCGAGAACCTCGGGCTCCTCGCCTTCTTCCAGAGGCTGGAATTCACCGAACCCGGCGGCGACCAAACGTTTCGGGTCAACGCCTTTTTCGATGAGATACCGGACAACGGAGATGGCGCGCGCTGCCGACAGTTCCCAGTTGTTGCGGAGGCGCCCGGTGCCGGACAGCGGGCGCGCATCGGTGTGTCCATCGACCCTGAGCACCCAGTTGATTTCGTCGGGGATCTGGGCGCTCAGTTCCTGAATGGCATCTGCCAGCTTTTCCAGCTCCTGTTCACCGGCCGGGTTGATGTCCTCGGACCCGGAATCGAACAGAACCTCGGACTGGAACACGAAGCGGTCGCCGACCACCGAAATGTCCGATCGCTGGGACAGGATTTCGCGCAGACGTCCGAAGAAATCCGACCGGTAGCGAGACAGTTCCTGCACGCGCTGGACGAGCGCGGCGTTAAGACGGCGGCCGAGACTGGCGATCTTGGCCTGGCTGTCCGCTTCCTTGGCTTCGGATGCTTCAAGGGCCGCATTGGCCGCCGCGATCTGGCGCCTGAGCGCGGCGATCTGCTGATTGAGAAGCTCAACCTGGGCAAGCGCTTCCTGGCTGACCTGGCGTTCGTCGTCCAGTAGGTTTTCCAGCTGCGCGGCGCGCCCGCCCGCCGCGTCGGCCGCCCCGGAACTGCTTTCCAGAAGTCCAAGCAACCGGCTCTGCTCTGCCTCCGCATCGGACAGGTTCGCCTGTAGACCAAGGATCGTGTCTTCCAATTCGCCGGAGGCGGCCCGCTCCAGCGCCAGCAGTTCCGTCAGTTCACTGATCTGGGCATTCAGCCGGTTAAGCACCGTGTCGCGCCCGGACAACTGCTGTGACAGGAAGAACTGAGCGATCATGAAAATCGACAGGAGGAAAATGATGACAAGCAGGAGCGTCGCCATCGCATCGACAAAGCCGGGCCAGTAGTCTGTTGTCTGGGCGCGGCGCCGGGCGCGCAATCCTGCGGCCATCGGACCCTACTCCTTCGCGCGATCGAACGCGGCTGAGATCGAGGTCAGCAATCCTTCGATACGCTTTTGCTGTTCGCCCTGCGCTTCCGCCCAGTCCCGCATCATCTGCTGTTCAGAGCGGACGTGTTTCACCAGCCCCTGGATGCCTTCTGCGAGATTGGCCATGGCCTGCGCAGCGTTCTTGCCGCCGCCGTCCTCGACGCTTTTCTGAAGCGTCTGGATCGAGGCTTGTATCTGTTCGACGCCGGGTGCATCGGGCGAATTGAAGAGACCGTCTTCCGGATCGATGTCGGTGACGGTGGAGAGCCAGTCCTCGAGCTCGTTGTAGAACCGGTTCTGTGCCTGGCCCGCCTGCAGGTCGAGAAAACCCAGAACGAGTGAGCCGGTGAGGCCGAAAAGCGAGGACGAAAACGCGGTGCCCATGCCCGAGAGCGGGGCTTCAAGCCCGGCCTTCAGATCTTCAAAGATCACGTTGGCATCGCCGGAACCGACATCGAGAGACTGGATGGTTGCACCAACCGAACTCACGGTCTGCAACAGGCCCCAGAACGTGCCGAGAAGGCCGAGAAAGACGAGCAGTCCGGTCAGATACCGTGACATCTCGCGCGATTCCTCAAGACGCATGCCGATGGAATCGAGGATGGAGCGTGCCGTTGTCGGCGTCAGCGCCATGTCTCCGGCCTTGTTGCCAAGAAGAGCCGCCATGGGTGCGAGCAGGACAGGCGAGCGTGTGTCGAGCGCCGGGTCGCCCATCCTGAAGCTGTTCACCCAGGAGATTTCTGGAAACAGCCGGATGACCCGTCCGAACAGCAGCAGGACGCCGAAGACACCGACCAGAACGATCAGCCCATTGAGGCCCGGGTTGCTCAGGAAGGCGACGGAAATTTGCGGAAACAGGATGAAAGCGATGAAGGCAACGATCACCAGAAAGATGATCATGAAGGTCAGATACGCCCTCGGGCTGGACAGGCTGTAGGGGTCAAATTCACGGGCCATATTGCGCAATCAATCACCTACTATGAAGGTAACTCCTTGATAGCGTGATTTTTAACACCTTGGAAACCTCTTATCGCCGTCGGGGGGCAATTATGTCTGGAAAGCTTGGAATAGCTGGCTTTCGGCACAAAGCAGTCCCGCCCACCTGAGCGCTCAGCGTATGTCCGAATCGAAGTGTTTCGGAGCCGCGTTGACAAAAATCAGTTGGAACAGCCGTTCTGGAAACCCAGGTCGCAATGGGCCTTGAGCCGTTGGGTGTCCGCATCCGTCCAGCCCTCAGGGGCCGTCACCTGAACCCAGGGCTCGATGTAATCCTGGGCGTAGTAGGCATGGCCGTGTCCCGGTGGCGCTCCGAAGGCCAGCGCCATGTCGAGAGCGAGCTGAAACTGCGTGACGACCGGTATGAATGTCAGGTGCTCCGATGCATCCGGGGCCGGAGGATCGTTCATCCAGGGCGGCGCCCGCCACAGGGAAAATGGATCGTAGAACACAATCGGGTCGCTCGAATATTGCAGGAAGACGATCCGCATTCCGCCCCAGTCGGCCGGTGCCTGCGAGGCATCGGCGTAGTGTGATGCGTAGCGGACGAGCGAACCATCGCCGATTTTTGGCAAGACCCAAGGACTGCCCGGATTGCGGGCGTTTTGAACATAGTTCCACAGATCGGAGGGAAACGGTGGGCCCGCCCAGAAAGCACCGTCAATCGGGTCGCCCACCATGCGGAACAGATTTGTTCCGTACATCGATGACCAGGCCCCCAGACTGAGGCCATGGGCGTAAAGTTTCGGACGGCTGTCCTTGGGCAGGGTTTTCCAGTGATCGTGAACCACTTCCAGCAGCGCGGTTGCCTGATCGAGGCCGGTGCGGGTTTCCAGGATCAGGGCAAGCGGCGATTGCAAGTAGGAATACTGGGCGCTGACAGTCGCGATATTGCCGTTGTGCATGTATTCAAGCGGATCATGGGAGCCCGGATCCATCCAGCCTGTTCCGGTCGGGCTGGTGACGATCAGGACCTCGCGCTCGAATGCGTTCAACCGCTTGAGTTCCTCCAGCGCGAGTTTTGCGCGGTCTTCCGGTGTGTCTGCGTTCGCCCGGCCGACATAGACCCGGATCGGATCCAGCGCCGCTCTTCCGGTAAATGCGGAGATCGCGTCCTTGTCCGGCCCGGACTGTACGAAATCGCGCCCGGGCTTGCCCATCGCCGCCCAGTCGATCAGCGATTCACCAGAACCCGACTTGCGCGGATCATCAGGTGGCGGCGGGGCGGCATCGAAGAGCTGTTGCGCGGTCTCGTAACTTTCGTCGAGACCGGTCACCACCCGATCGAGAATGCCGTCACGTGTCACCACGAACAGGATCAGGATCACCGCCACAACACCGAGAACGTTGGCTCTCCGGGCCGGCATGAAGCGATAGAAGCGCGACCGGATCCAGCGAAACAGAGCGACAACCAGAGCTCCGATCAGGTAAGCCACGATGAATGTGAGCGTGGCACTGACCAGGATCGTGACAAGATGCTGAGCTTCTGCCGGGTCAAGACCCATCTTGACCCGCAGTTCATTTTGCCATTTCAGGCTGGATGTTGCGGTCCAGACAATGAACAGAAGTGTCGCCGCTGCCAGTATAAGGTTCGCGGTTAATGCGGCTTTGCCGCGCAGGCGCGGCAGGTCCGCGGCCCGCCAGATCAGGTCGACGATCCTTCCCAGCAGGTACCCGAGCGCGATCACGATGCCGCCGAGAATGCCCTGGACGAGCGGTCCGCGCGGGATCAGGGACGGGGTCAGCGAAGCTGCAAAGAACAGAAGTCCGAGCATGAGGCAGGGAACCGACAATCCCGTCACAAGAGAGCGAACCCAACCCATCATACGCTTTTCCGCAAGTGTTGCTGCATCTGGAGCCTACGACTTCAAGACAACCGCGATTCCGGTAACCCAGTCGCAGCCGCCGCGAATACATAATTTCGGAAAGCTTAACGTAAGTCGTCTGAAAGTTAAGAGAAATCTCGCCTGCTCAACTGGGAAAGCGGTGTTCCTGCGCCGCGCCGTTTTACGCTTCGCGAAAAATGTGGAACGGGTCCGCAAAGCTTGGGAGGGCGATCGCTCCAGATGCGCTCCATGCCTTGGAAATTATGACAATTGTTAGGATTTATTTTCATCCCGTTTTAATTGAAATGCGCCAAAAGACACTCTGCTGATTTTGTTTGACGGGATTTTCAAGATTGCCCGCGACCGACAAAACCTATCGATATTCGGCGTCCTCCGGGGTTCACGCAAATGCCGGCAGAACCCGGCTGACCCTAGCGACCGACAGTGGCGTGTCGCCATCGAACTCCGGACATTTCCTGAGCGCCCACGCGCTCTATCCCGACATCACCGCAAGGGGGCTACGCGCTGTCTCCGAGACGGTGGCCGCACGCTATTACGTTCCGCCCGGGATGCTCGCGAAGATCCTGCGCGAGGCTGATCCGGTGGTGACTGTCAGCCCCGGTGCGGTGCGCTTCGAGGGATTTTCTGCGTGCTGCAGCGCTTATGCCAGGATGGATCTGATGCCGGATGCGCTGGAAGTCAGCCACTCCCGGACCGGGACCACGAATGTCGACTTCGGCGCGGAGCTTCGCGGCGCGCTGGCAAATGTCGGTGGCGATACGGACTTCGACATCACTGTTTCGGAAGATGCCGTCGGCATCACACGTGACGACACCGCCGTCATTGAACGCAAGGTGCCGTTACCGCTCCGCTGGATCAGAGGATTTGCCGAGGTTCAGGTTGTCCAGGCGCAGATGAAGCCAGCCTTTCACCTGTCAAAGGTCGCCGCGCAGCGTTTCCTGCGCGCCTTGCCCAGGAGCAAGGACGACAGTGCCCGGTGGGTGAGCGTGCGCGGTGGGGTTGCCAGGCTGTCGTCCCGCTCTGTCGAAGGGGCGGTTTTTCTACGTGGCAGTCACAGGCTGCGCGTTTTGGAAACAATGGTCAGCCGCTCTGAAGGAATGGATGTTTTCAGCGCGGAGGCGACCGGAGCAAGCGCATGGTCGCTCGATTTCGGGAACCAGCGCTTCTGGCTGGTGCTGAACGCGGAGCCCTGGCGCGGGTTCTCAGGTGATGGCGGCACCCTGTCAGGCATGGCGTTGTCATCGGGCGACACGGTCGCGGCCATTCGTGCCCAGCTCAACTGGCAGGACCGGATCGATATTCCAGCACTGGCATCAGCTACCGGGCTTGAGACTGATACGGTCGAGAATGCGCTCGCGGACCTTGCCGCCAGAGGTCTCGTCGGCTTTGATCTCGGCCGGAACGGCTTCTTCCACCGTGTTCTTCCCTTTGATCTCGCGCCGCTGGACGATCTCAATCCACGGCTGAAGGCTGCCAGGGAACTCTGCGACACCAACGCGGTGACGATGACAGCGTCTGGGGCAGAGGTTACGAGCAAAGACGTCGTTCACAGGGTTGACCGGGACGCGCAAGGCTGGCGCTGCACCTGCCCGTGGTTTTCGAAACATGGCCGGCTAAGAGGCCCGTGCAAACACGTGCTCGCGGTTGAATTGCATCTTGAGAGGTTGGCGTGAGCGAAGAGAAACTGATTTCTATTGTCACGACAAAGAAAGCGCGCTCCGCGCTTGAGAGCCTCGCCGCGATCCCGCATGCCGACAGGCGGCTACATGCGAAAGCGGTCGCGAAGCTTTATTCGGACCATGTTCTGTTCGGGTTCGAGCAACGCGGGGACAAAGCCACAAAACCACGTGACCGCGATGCGGTCATTATCGGGCTCTTTGCAACGGCGACCCTTTCGGAACTGAAGAAACTGGGCTTCGTTCCGATGCCGGCATCAGTGCCGATCCAGGATGTCTTCAGGGTGCTCAACCTGGATTTTGCGCAGGGTCTTGTCGACCATCTCGTCGACCAAAACCCGCATGCGATCGGCAACGTGGCTCCGCTCTGGCAGGACGGCCTCGCAAGCAGACCGGAAAGCGATGGCATCATCCTCGGCTACTACGGAATCTGGCACGAACGTTGGGATGTCGATGAAGAGGTTCTGCTTTCCAGAGATGTCTGGCGGTTTTTCGAAGTCGAAGGCGGCGGTGAGTTCAGTCTGGCCAATCATGACAAGTTCGCAAAACAGGGCACGCCCACCTGGTCCGACCGGCTGATCGGATATGCGGAGGAAGGCAAGCTCGACCGGCAGCGCCTTCTCGACGCCTCGCTCGATGCCCTTGAACGGGATTTCGGCCAGTATCGTGCCGGCTGGTATTCCCGGTTTCATGTAGCGCTGGCGCCCACGAAAGAGGAAATCGCCGCCCGATCCGACCGTTATCTCCGTCTCTTGTCATCCTCCGTGCCGCCAACAGTCTCCTTCGCGCTGAAATTCGTTCAGGCTGCCGACAAATCGTCACCTCTGGACCCGTCCAAACTGCTCGCAAGCCTGGACCCTGTCCTTCAGGCACGTTCGAAAGGGGCTGTTCTTGCAGCGCTGAAACTACTGGACCGAGCGGCGACGCGCGACCGGAAGGTTCGCTCAAAGGCTGTTGAAGCCGTCACGCAAGCGCTTGTCTGCGAAGATGCGACCGTTCAGAAATCCGCGCTCGATCTCGTTGAGAAGCTGGGTGAAGACGATGAAAGCAACGTGCAAGGGCTCCTTGCCGACTACGTCGATCTTGTCGCACCGTCTCTTCGCAAGCGGATTGCAGACATGGCCGGGAATGCCGCGCTGCCAGGTGCGAAGGAACAGCCAGATCCGGTGGAGCCTCCACAGGTGATGGCGATGTTGCCCGTTGAAAGTGCCGATGAAGCGCTGGCGCTTTACCTCTCGGTGCTTGAAACACCGCGCGACCCGTTCAGTGTCGAGCGTGCTGTTGACGGTCTTTCGCGGTTCGGCTCCGAATTGCGGGCGAACGGGACACTCCTGTCACCGCTGAAGAAACGCGCCCGACAGATCTGGGCCAGACCGGGCGGCGTTGGTGTGCGGGCCGTGCTCGCACTGACCGGGCGCGGGCTTTGCGAAGGCAAGGCGACAGGCTCCTTCACAGGTGAAGAGGAAGGACGTGAAAGCGACGCTCTTGTCGATGAGACCCGGCTGCAATCCCTGCATCTTGCCCGAAACGACGAAATGCTCGACCGGATCCTGGCAGGTGCGTCGCTGCCGATGCTTTCACTGCCGAGCGACAGTGCGGGCGCGATCACGGCAGCAGCCCTTTACGACCGACTACAAAGCTACGCAGACGCAGGTGTGTCGCCCGGGACAGCAGACCTTTCTCTCGCGCTCATGCGGCTCAATTCACAAACGGCCGGCTTGCCAGCTGATCTTTCCAGGACTTCGGAGGCGGAACGCGCGTTCACCTATGCGATGGGCCGGGAAGTCGAGGTCGGGCCGACACCGGATCTGTGGGCGGCAGCCTGGTGCGCGCGCCGGCCTGTCCGCGAAGACAGCCGAATTGCCGTGCTCTTTGGAAAGCTCTATCCGGAGTGTGGTGTTCCGGCGAAGACTGCGCTGGATGTCGTGCGGAAGGACAGCAAGTGCGGGGCCTATTTCTGGGTCGACGTGACCGTTCCGATCACGCCGGACGTCGAAGGAGAAGGCGGAGGCCTGAGATCAATCCTGTCACCCAAAGCAAGCAAGGTGCCCTTTTTGCTGCGCCATTTCGGCAGCGCTTTTGCCGATGTCGCCTGGGCGTCGCTCTGCCGGCCAAATGCGCCCGATCTGTTTTTCCGGCAGGCGCTTCTCCACCAGGACGTCTGGCAGAAGCTTACAGACAATCACACACGCGCTTATCTCGAACCGTTTTTTCGCCCAGGCCCGGATGTCAGTCCGCTGGGGGCAGGGGTGCTGGCCTACTACATGGCGGTCGAAGACAAGTCGGTGACATCGCTTGCAGCCGAAGCGGCAACAGAATCCCTGACGACCGGACGTCTTGCCGTCAGCGACTTCGCCGACGCAATCAAGGCCTTCCTGCTCTCAGGTGCCTTGCCGACGGCCCGATGGACAAAGGGGTTCGCTGCGATGGCCGAGGCAGGTGCGGCGCGTCATGTCCGCGAGACGATCGGTTTGATCCTTGACTTTGCGCCCGCAGAATGTCCGCGCGATCTCGGGGGCATGCTGGAACTCTATTACGAACTGCATGTCGATGCGGGAACTGTCCCCGAACGGGCGGAAACGCTGACGTGTCTTGCATCCTTGCCCGGTGGCGGCAAGACGGCGAAGTTCTCGAAGAAACTGCTGACGCTTGCAAAAGAGGCGGCATGACCGGCAAGGGTCTGGACTTCGGTCCCGGCCCTAATCCCTGATTTCGAGCGCGATGCGGCCGAGCCGGATGATGTCCGCCTGAAGCTGTTCCGGAGACTTGTCGGCGAGACCCTCCAAACGGAAGTTCTTGCGCATCAGGGCAACACCAAACAGGACCGCAAGCAGCAGTGCAGCGCGCTCGTGTGTGTCAGGTCCGCCGATCCTTTTCGTGAGCGGGTCGGCGAGTTTCGCCTGCACAAGTTCTCGGATCATGCCGCCCATCTCCGGATCAATCACATTTGCCAGCAGCATGGTGAAGACATTCGTGGCATCGGCTTCGGGATCAAACGGATGTGCAAAGCTCTCAGCCGCCTTGGCAAGCAATTCATCCGGTTCCGCGGTTAGCGCATCCCATGGCGGGATCTCGGCCAGGGTTGTCTTGAAGAGCCCCTGTTTGCCGCCGAAATACCGGGACACAAGCGCGGCGTCCACGCCTGCTTTTCCTGTTATGTCGCGCACGGAGACGTTTGAGTAACCGCGTGTCCAGAACAGCTCCCGGGCAGCCGCAACGAGTTTTTCCTTCGTGGAATTGGATTTGCTCATGGGTTCCAACTAGACGCCGTGAACATTTTTGTCAACAGATGTTGACTTTCGTTTTCCCGTATCCTATCTGCTCGTCAACAGTTGTTGACTTTTCAAAGGAGCACGTCATGTCGAACACTGCGCTGATCACGGGAGCTTCTTCCGGTATCGGAATGGAATTTGCGCGTTACCACGCCAAGCGTGGCGGCGATCTTGTCATCGTGGCGAGGCGGCAACAGCCTCTGGAAGCCTTGAAGAACGAGCTTGAGAGTGCCCACGACATCAAGGTCACGGTTATCGCACAGGACGTCGGGTCACCGGCTCAGGCAACGGCCCTTTACGAGGCAGTGAAAGCACAGGGCATCGACGTTGATATCCTGATCAACAATGCGGGCTTTGGCGGGCATGGCGCTTTTCTTGACCGTGACCTTGCCAAGGATCAGGCGATGATCGATCTCAACGTTTCGGCGCTGGTGACGCTCAGCCATCACTTAGGCAATGACATGAAAAGCAGGAAAGGCGGGCGCATGCTGCACGTTTCCTCAACGGCCAGCTTCATTCCCGGTCCCTATCAGGCGGTCTACTTCGCAACGAAGGCTTTCGTGACGTCCTTCAGCCAGGCGATCGATCAGGAAATGCGCAAGGACGGGATCACGTCCACGGCCCTTTGCCCCGGACTGGTCAATACGGAGTTCGTCGCCACGGCGGATCTGGGTGGAACAGGGCTGGCAAAGCAGAAGGGTGCGACCCCTGCCTCTGTTGCCAAATGCGGCTACGACGCGATGATGAAAGGCGAGCTGATCGCCGTCAACGAACCGCGTCTGTCTTTCACGCTGAACTGGTTGACGCCGCTCATGCCGCGGCGGCAGGTCCTGAAAATGGTGGCTGGCATGCAGACAAAGTGACCATGAACCAAAGTCGGAATGGCGTCGAGCATTCAGCCGTCGCCGTAACCTTCGAGGTCAGAAGCCTTTGAGCGCAGATCTGATCTCTACGGATGAAAACAAGTGTTGCCAGACCGACTTTGCGAACAGTGTCAGGCCGCCGTTTCGGCCTGTTTCAGGAGACGCAAAATCAGCCTGTGAGCGTACTCGTTGCCGACCAGAACGTCGCCGGTTTCCAGCATCTTGTTCTTGCCCTGCAGGTCGCTCACGAAGCCGCCTGCCTCGCGCACCATGAGGATGCCGGCGGCAATGTCCCAGGAATTCAGATTGTGTTCCCAATAGGCGTCGAGCCGACCGGACGCGGTCCAGGCAAGATCGAGCGAGGCGGCACCGGCGCGGCGGACACCGGAAACCTCCGGCATGACGTGGCGCAGCTCGCGAAGGGCGCGGCCGTGATCGCCTTTGCCGATGAAGGGAAGTCCCATGCCGATCAGCATTTCCGGCAACTCTGTTCGTCCGGCGACCCGAAGACGGCGGTCGTTGAGGAAGGCGCCGCGGCCGCGCTCGGCGGTGTAAAGTTCATCCATGACCGGGTTGAAGATCACGCCTGCCACGATTTCGCCGGCGCGTTCCAGCGCGATGGAAACCGAGAAGATCGGAATGCCGTGGAGAAAGTTGGTGGTGCCGTCGAGAGGGTCGATGTGCCAGCGATGCTGGCCATCGGTGCCTTCCACGACACCGCTTTCCTCCATGACGAGGCCGTAAGTCGGGCGTGCCTTGGTCAGTTCCCCGCTTAGGATTTCCTCCGCGCGGCGGTCGGCGGCGGAAACGAAATCCCCGGGCCCCTTGCGGGACACCTGGAGGTTTTCGACTTCGCCGAAGTCGCGAACCAGACTGCGTCCGGCCTTGATTGCGGCTTGTACCATCACGTTGAGGATTGCTGTGCGGGCCATGGATTGTCACTTGTTGTTGGGCCGCGCCCGAGGAAGCCGGGCGCGCCAGAATTGGTGTTCACAAAAAAAGTGCTCGTCGCGCGCCTATTCAGCGCGGCGAACATATTCCAGCGTGCCCGTGTCGACGATGATTTTTTCCCCCGCGGTGATGAAGGGGGGAACCATGACGCGCACGCCGTTTTCCATCAGGGCCGGCTTGTAGGAGGATGATTGGGTCTGCCCTTTTACAACCGCATCGGCTTCGCTGATCTCAAGCGTAACGTGCTGCGGCAGGGTGATGCCGATCGGGCGTTCCTCGTGCAGTTCCACGGTGACCATCATGCCGTCCTGAAGGAAGGCGGCGCGATCGCCGACGAATTCGGACTGGAGTTCCAGTTGTTCGTAGGTCTCGGTGTCCATGAAGATCAGCATGTCGTCCTGGGTGTAAAGGTACTGAAAGTCCTTTTGTTCCAGGCGTACGCGCTCGACCTTGTCTTCCGAGCGGAACCGCTCGTTGAGCTTGCGGCCGTCGATCAGATTCTTCATCTCAACCTGTGCGAAGGCTCCGCCCTTGCCGGGTTTCACGTGCTGGACCTTGACGACCGCCCAGAGCGTGTCCTGATGTTGAAGCACATTGCCGGGCTTGATTTCGTTACCGTTGATTTTCATGGAACGACCGATTTTATGAATTGTTAGGATCTGAAGCAGAGCGGTCTCCGGCAGATCACCGAAGCGCCGGAATTTGCTCGCGACTGTCCACCACAAAAGCGGGGCCGTTTCAAGGAAAAAAGGCAATTTCTCCTAGGTTTGACCCACTCTGGGACGAATCAGGGAGATTCCGCCGCCGGATCTTCCGTTGGTGCGAGAAGCGTCGTTGTGTGCTGCTCGGCCAAAACACGCGCGTCCTCGATCGTCTTTTCATCGAGCGTTTCGACAATCCTGTCCAGGTTGAAGTCCGGCACGCCGTTTGAGCGGGCCGCCAGATGCCAGCCGGCTGCTGCCGTGAAGTCCTGCTCCCGTCCACGGCCATAGGCGTAGATCCTGGCCAGACGGTTCATGGCGACCGGGTTGCCGGCGATGGCGGCCCTTTCGAACCAGTCAGCGGCCTCGGCCTCGTTCGGGTCGACGCCCTTGCCCTGATGCCTCAGGATTCCGTAGTAGACCTGCGCGGATGTATGGCCGCGGCGGGCCGCGCGTCCGAGCCAGAAGGCTCCCTGACCCGGATCATTCAGGCCCGTTTGCGATTCAAGATAGGACAAGCCGAGCGCATACTGGGCTTCCGGATCGTTCTTGCGTGCGGCCTCTTCCAGGAGCGTGCGCGCCTTTTCCTCATTGAACGGCCGTCCTTCACCTTCCTGATAGAGAACGGCCAGATTGTAGAGTGCCGAGGCGTTGCCGGCATCGGCGGCCTGTTCGAACAGATCCGCGGCCTTCGCCTTGTCGGCTTCGACACCCGTTCCAAGCAGATAGAACTGCGCCAGCTGCAGCGCGGATCCATTGTCGCCGGCAGCGGCGGCCAGGGTGTACCAGTCGGCTGCCTTGGATTTGTCCAGCTTGATGCCCAGTCCTTTTTCGTGAAGAACGCCAAGGAGTGCCTGGGCGGCCTTGTCGCCCTGCTCGGCAAGCGGTGTTGCAAGCCCCAGCGCGGTCAAGAACCAGCCGCGCTGAAAGGCGGAATAGGCCATCTCTGCCGTGACATCGGTCTTGTCTTCAAACTCAGGCGGGCCGGCATCTATGATGCCAAAGAGCGTTTTTTCCTGCGTGGTGATGTCAATAACGGCCGGTTCGGTGACAACAATCTGTTCGACTGCCTCCACCGGTTCCGGGTCCTTTTCCTGCGCGTTTGCGACGGGAACCGGAGCGAAGGACAAGAGCGTCCCGGCGAGCGTGAACACGGCCATCCGGAAACGGCAGGGGAGGGAGCTTTCCTTCAGCATCGTTGCAACTCCGTGTTCAGTATACGGCATGCCGCCGTCTAGTCACCCTCCGGAAACGGATGGGCTTCCAGAATGGTGTTGGCCTTGGCCGTGACCTCGGAAATCGGTGTTTCGGATTTCCAGACCGCGTCTTTCAGGGCGACGAAATCCGCACCGGTCGCGGCGACTTCGGGCAAGGTCTCAAGCGAGTTGCCCGCCATCGCGACACAGGGTGTTTCAAACAGTTCGGCCCACCATGCGGCTCCCGCAAGTGTCTTGTCATGCGCTTTTTCGCGTTCATCCAGGTCAAGCTTTCCGAAAAACAGGTAGTCTACGCCCGTTTCCGCCCATTCCATGGCGTCGTGCTTGAGCTTGGTGCCTCCGGTGCCAACGATCCGCTCCGGCTGGAAACTCTCCACAGCGAGCTTGACGTCCTCAAGCGAGGTGTCGACGTGGACACCATCGGCATTGCTGCGCCCGGCAGCCTGGGTGTCCCGATAGACAAGGGCGGCGGCTCCGCCGGCCTGGATGACCGGCACAAGCTTGTCGGCGGCATCCTGCACGGCCTTGGTGCTTGCGCCCGGCATGTAGATCAGGATGCACGCGATGTCGCCACCGGCAAACGCCTGCTCGATCTTTAACGCCATGTCATCGGTATCGAACTGGGGCGGCGTCACGAGAAAAAGGCGTGGTCGATTCACGTTTCAGATCCTGTCGGAGCGGTTTTTGTCATTCGGGTTCATCACCTAAAGACGGCGAAAGAGGGACGCAAGGCCCCTCTTTCACGAAATCAGTGATCTAAGTATTGAAAACCGATGCTCTAGCCGATTTTCGGGTCGAGACTTCCGTCAGCGTAGCGCGCGGCCATGTCGGCGAGCGTGATGATCTTCGTGATCTTCGAAGCTTGCCCGGCCGTGTTGAATGCTTCCAGCCGCGCCACGCAAAGTTTCTGCATGGCGTCGCGGGCCGGCTTCAGATATTTGCGCGGGTCGAACTCCCCCGGGTTTTCGCTGAGGACGCGGCGGATCTGGCCGGTCATCGCCATGCGGTTGTCGGTGTCGATGTTGATTTTGCGGACGCCATTCTTGATGCCGCGCTGGATTTCCTCCACGGGGACACCCCAGGTCTGGGGCATCTCACCGCCGTACTGGTTGATAATGTCCTGCAGGTCCTGCGGAACCGAAGAGGAGCCGTGCATCACAAGGTGCGTATCCGGCAGGCGCCTGTGAATCTCCTCGATTACATGCATGGCCAGGATTTCGCCGTCAGGCTGGCGCGTGAACTTGTAGGCGCCGTGGCTGGTGCCCATCGCGATGGCAAGCGCGTCGACCTTGGTTTCCTGCACGAACTTGACCGCTTCGGTCGGGTCGGTCAGCAGCTGGTCATGGCTGAGCTTGCCTTCCGCGCCGTGGCCGTCTTCCTTGTCGCCCATGCCGGTTTCCAGCGATCCGAGCACGCCGAGTTCGCCTTCGACGGAGATGCCGCCCAGATGCGACATGTCGGTGACCGTCTTGGTGACGCCGACATTGTAATCCCAGTTGGCGGGGGTCTTGCCGTCCGATTCAAGGGATCCGTCCATCATCACTGACGTGAAACCCGCCTGAATTGCGGTCATGCAGGTCTGAGGCGCGTTGCCGTGGTCAAGGTGGACGCAGACCGGAATATGCGGGTAGATCTCCACGACGGCATCCATCATGTGCTTCAGCATCACGTCATGGGCGTAGGCGCGGGCACCGCGGGAGGCCTGGATAATGACAGGGGAATCGGTCTGATCGGCCGCCGCCATGATCGCCAGAGCCTGCTCCATGTTGTTGATGTTGAATGCGGGAACGCCGTAGTCGTTCTCTGCAGCGTGATCAAGCAACTGGCGAAGGGTAATTCGAGCCATCAATCGTCTCCCGGTAACGGTGTTCCGCCTGCCGCGGACCCTGGAAGTCTGGAATACCTAACGGCAGGACGTCAATCTGTGGTCGTTCTAGCAAGATTCTCCAGCTTGGAAAGAGCGCCGTAATCGCTTAAATCAATTTAAATACAAGCGCATGGCGAAAATTTGCGAGCACAATTAATTCGGTTCGCGAATTAATTTTAGGCGCAAGACTTTCGAACAAGGACTGCCTCAAACGAGCGAGCTGATGTCAACAAATGTTCCGGCGGGGTCTCGCAGCACCATGCGGCGCTGACCATATGGCATTTCGCGGGGCGGTTCGACGATCACGGCGTTTGCCGCTTGCGCCTTTTCGTAGATGGCGTCGCAATCGTCCACGACGAATGTCAGCATGACCCCGGCCGGAGCCTTCTGGGCTCTGGCCGGAACGATGTCGCTGGTCTGTTTCAAAATGCCAAGTTCGATGCCTTCGTTGTCCGGATCCGCAAGATTGACGAACCAGTCGGAGGAAAATTTCGGCGTCATGCCGAGCAGAGTTTCGTAGAAGGCAGCAGTCGCTGCGACTTCCTCTGTCAGAATGTTTGCAAAACAACGCTGCATCTTTTCCTCCTTTTTGGTCCTCAGTCTTCCAGGGCCTTGACGCCCGGCAGTTCCTTGCCTTCCAGCCATTCCAGGAACGCACCGCCTGCGGTGGACACATAGGAGAAACTTGCCGCCGCGCCAGCATGATTGAGCGCTGCGACCGTGTCACCGCCGCCGGCCACGGAGTTGAGTTTCCCGGCCCTGGTGTTTTCAGCCGCATGCTGCGCCGCCGCGACCGTTGCCTTGTCAAAGGGCGCGATTTCGAAAGCACCGAGCGGGCCGTTCCAGACGAGGGTCTTGGCCGTATCAATCTTCGAAATGACGGTTTTGATGGAGGCAGCGCCAACATCCAGGATCATGCCGTCGGCAGGAATGGCGTTGAGTGAGACCGTTTCATTGTCCGCGCCGGCCTTGAACTCCCTGGCGACAACGGCATCGTCCGGCAACACGATTTCGCAGTCGGCCGCTTCGGCTGCCGCCATGATCTTCTTTGCTGTGTCCGCAAGATCATGCTCGCACAGCGATTTGCCGACATCGGTGCCCTTGGCGGCCAGGAAAGTGTTGGCCATCCCACCGCCGATCACCAGCATGTCGACCTTGGAGACAAGATTTTCCAGAAGATCGATCTTGGAGGAAACCTTCGCGCCGCCGACAACAGCCAACACCGGACGAACCGGTTCGCCGAGGGCGGAGCTGAGCGCTTCCAGTTCTGCCTGCATGGTGCGGCCCGCATAGGCCGGAAGCAGTTTTGCGATGCCTTCGGTCGAGCCATGCGCGCGGTGTGCGGCGGAAAAGGCGTCATTCACATAGATGTCGCCATTCGCTGCGAGGGCGCTGGCGAATTCCGGCTCGTTCTTTTCCTCGCCCTTGTGGTAGCGGGTGTTTTCCAGCAGCAGCACACCGCCGTCTGCCAGAGTGGCAATGGCGTCCGCCGCCGCCTGGCCGATGCAGTCATCGGCGAAGGCGACCGGCTTTCCGAGCAATTCCGCGACTGCCGGAGCCACCGGTGCAAGCGACATCTCCGCGACGCGCTCGCCCTTCGGGCGGCCGAAATGGGCGAGCAGGATAACTTTTGCACCTTTGTCGGAAAGTTCGCGGATGGTCGGCAGAACGCGTTCGATACGTGTCGTGTCGGTGACCTTGCTGCCGTCCATCGGAACGTTGAGGTCAACGCGGACCAGAACGCGCTTGCCGGCAAGGTCAGACAGATCGTCTAGAGTTTTGAAAGACATGAAATTTTTCCTGGGGTCGGGCGCTGGGCGAACAAAAAAGGCGGATGCAGTCGAGCCGCATCCGCCACAGGCGTTATTTCGAATGGTGAGCCATCCGCTCTGCAGCTCAGATCAGCTTCGCCATGGCAACGGCCGTGTCGGACATGCGGTTGGAGAAACCCCACTCGTTGTCGTACCAGGACAGGATGCGGACAAAGGTTCCGTCCAGAACCTTGGTCTGGTCTGTGTGGAAGACCGAAGAATGGCTGTCGTGGTTGAAGTCCATCGACACCAGCTTCTCGTCCGTGTAGCCGAGGATGCCCTTCAGCTTGCCGTCGGCAGCTTCGCGGATCGCGCTGTTGATTTCTTCCACGGTCGTCGCGCGCGAGGCGATGAAGTTGAGATCGACAACGGAGACGTTCGGTGTCGGGACGCGGATCGCAACGCCGTCCAGCTTGCCGTTCAATTCCGGCAGCACCAGGCCGACCGCTTTTGCGGCGCCGGTGGATGTCGGGATCATGGACATGGCCGCAGCGCGTGCGCGGTAAAGATCCTTGTGCATGGTGTCCAGCGTCGGCTGGTCGCCCGTGTAGGAGTGGATCGTGGTCATGAAGCCGTGCTCGATGCCGATGGCTTCGTTCAGCACATAGGCGACCGGGGACAGGCAGTTCGTGGTGCAGGACGCGTTGGAAACAACGAGATCGTCAGCGGTCAGAGCGCTGTCGTTGACACCGTAGACGATGGTCTTGTCGGCGCCCGCGGCCGGTGCGGACACCAGAACGCGCTTGGCGCCAGCTTCCAGATGCATCGATGCCTTTTCCTTGGCGGTGAAGATGCCGGTGCATTCCAGGGCAACCTCGACGCCGAGCTCGCCCCAGGGCAGCTCTTTCGGGTCGCGGATCGCCGTGACCTTGATCGGCTTGCCGCCGCCGACCGCGATGGTGTCGCCGTTGACAACAACTTCGGCCGGGAACCGGCCATGAACCGAATCGTAACGCAGCAGGTGCGCGTTGGTTTCAACCGGACCCAAATCGTTGATCCCGACAACTTCGATATCGGTGCGGCCGCTTTCCACGATGGCCCGCAGAACATTCCGGCCGATGCGGCCAAAGCCGTTGATTGCTACCTTGGTTACCATTTTCCACTCCCGCAATCCCGGGCGTCCATTAAAGACCAGGACGCCGATTGGTGAACCACCCGAGGGTGGTTGCGATTGAGAGCACCGATGTGCTCAGGTCCCGGTGCCTTATGGAGGAAGAGCCACCGGGCATTCATTTCACTTATGCTTCGAGGCGTTCCTTCACGGAGGCGACAACCGCATCCGACGTGATGCCGAAGTGTTCGTAAAGGGCCTTGTAAGGGCCGCTGGCACCGAAGCCGGTCATGCCGATGAAGATGCCGTCGTTGCCGATAAAACGGTCCCACCCCATACGAATGCCCGCTTCGATGGCGACCTTGACGGCGCTGTTGCCGATCACGTCGGCCTTGTAGTCGTCGGACTGGGCTTCGAACAGTTCGAAGGAAGGCACGGAAACGACCCTGGCCGCAATACCGGCCTCGGAAAGTTCTTTGTGCGCGTCGACCGCGATTTCCACTTCGGAGCCGGAAGCGAACAGGGTGACGGCAGCGTCGTCGTCCGTGTCCAAGAGCACGTAAGCGCCCTTTGCACACAGGTTGTTCTCTTCGTAGGTCTTGCGCACGGACGGCAGGTTCTGACGGGTGAGCGCCAGAACGGACGGCCCGTCCCGGTGTTCCAGGGCAAGCTGCCAGCATTCCAGTGTTTCGGTGATGTCCGCGGGTCGGTACAGCGTCAGATCCGGGATCGCGCGAAGCGCCGCGAAGTGTTCAACCGGCTGGTGCGTCGGTCCGTCTTCGCCGAGACCGATAGAATCGTGGGTCATGACATGGATGACACGCTGTTTCATCAGGGCAGCAAGGCGGATCGACGGACGGCAGTAATCAGAAAAGATAAGGAAACCGCCGGAATAGGGGATAAGCCCGCCATGCAGCGCCATGCCGTTCATCGCGGCGGCCATGCCGTGTTCACGGATGCCGTAGTGGATGTAGCGGCCCGAGAAATCGTCAGGCGTCACCGGCACGGTCTGCGGCGTCTTGGTGTTGTTGGAACCGGTCAGGTCAGCGGAGCCGCCGATCGTCTCGGGCACCACCTCGTTGATGACACCAAGGACAGCTTCGGATGCCTTGCGGGTGGCCATGGTCGGCTGGTCGGCGGCGAGCTGTTTCTTGTAGTCGAGCACGGCCTGGGTAAACGTGGATGGCAGATCACCACGATTGCGGCGTTCGAATTCGGCCCGGGCCTCCGTATCGGCGTCCGCGAAGCGTTTCTGCCAGTCCTTGTGTGCATGGGCAGATCTCAGACCGGCAATGCGCCACGCGTCCAGGATATCGCTCGGGACCTCGAAAGGTTCATGCGGCCAGTTGAGCGCCTCGCGTGTCAGGGCGATTTCCTCGGCACCGAGCGGCGCGCCGTGTGCTTTGGCGGTGCCGGCCTTGTTGGGCGCACCGAAACCGATTGTCGTCTTGGCGGCAATCAGGGTCGGGCTGTCGCTTTCCTGTGCCTGTTTGATGACAGCGGCGATCGCCTCCGGATCGTGGCCGTCGACGCGCAGCGTGTTCCAGCCGGAGGCTTCAAACCGTTCCAGCTGGTTTGTGCTGTCGGTGATCTCGACCTTGCCGTCGATCGAAATGCCGTTGTCATCCCAGAAAACGATCAGCTTGTTCAGTTTGAGGTGACCGGCGAGTGTCAGAGCCTCCTGGCTGATGCCTTCCATCAGACAGCCGTCGCCGGCAAGGACGTATGTATAGTGATCGACGAGCGACTTTCCGAACCGATCGGCCTGCAGCCGCTCCGCGATCGCCATGCCGACCGCGTTGCCGAAACCCTGTCCGAGCGGACCGGTGGTGGTTTCGATGCCAGCGCCGTGGCCGTATTCGGGGTGACCCGCCGTGCGCGAACCGAGCTGGCGGAAGTTCTTGAGTTCGTCCAGCGTGAAATCTTCGTAGCCGAGAAGATAGAGCAGGCTGTAAAGCAGCATCGAGCCGTGCCCGGCGGACAGAACAAACCGGTCGCGGTCTGCCCAATCCGGGGCCGTCGGGTCGAATTTCAGGAATTCGGTAAACAGCACCGTCGCGATATCGGCCGCACCCATGGGCAATCCGGGGTGTCCGGATTTCGCCTGTTCCACCGCATCAATTGCAAGAAAGCGGATCGCGTTTGCCATGCGATGGTGTTTTTCAAGATCGGTCATCACTATCCCGTTGCTGCTGTGAAGCCTCCGCGTCCAGCGCGGCAAATTGAGGTGCATTCCGGAAATGACGGCTGCCAGCTCCGTTCAGGCGCCAGACAAATATCAGGAACGCGCACTGAGTCAATAAAGCTGCGGGCCATGCACGAAGTTATGAAAACAGGATGTCCTGCTTTACAGAGTTGAGGATTCTGCCAATGGTGCCATTGACTGGGGCAAGTCCGGTTGCCTAATCTCGATGTTCTGACAAGGATTTGCTTTTTCGCCAAAGCAAGCGTGCTCTCACGCGCCGGGCAGCGCGGGTTTGGGTAACGCATTGCCGACGGAGGTGAAAACATCAAAACTCCTTAAATTGAGACGGGGAAACCAAAGCGGGCCGCCGCAAAAAAAAGATCAGGACGGCTTAAAATAATGGCGGAAATCGACTGCGTTGAAAAAACCAGCCTGGCCGATGCGGTAAAGCGGCTCGATGCGGCCGTTGGCCATCTGGAGACGGCGGTTCAGCGGCGCATGGATGCCGACAGGTCCCTCAATTCCCTCCAGGACGACCTGCAGAGGCTTGGCGAAGACAGGTCGCAGCTGGCCGCATCGCTTGATGAGAGTGAGGCGCGGGCATCGCGGCTCGAGGAAGCCAACAAGGATGTGTCCAGACGGCTGGTTTCGGCCATGGAAACGATCCGCAGCGTGCTGGATGCGCACGGGGGCTGACCCACGGGAGACCGACGACAAATGGCGCAGATAACGGTCACGATCAACGGCAAGTCCTTCCGGATGGCTTGCGACGACGGCGAAGAAGACCGGTTGATGGGATTGGCCGCGCGTTTCGACGGCTGGATCAACGAACTCAAGGGCGCGTTTGGTGAAATCGGCGATCAGCGGCTGACGGTGATGGCCGGTATCATGGCAACGGACCAGCTGTCCGAGCTTGAGCGGAAACTCGCCGAGCTGGAAGCGCAACTTGCTGACGCTCAGCAGCAACAGGTCGCGGCGCTCGACAACATGAGCCAGAACGAGGAAGAACTTTCCCGTGCTGTCAACACGGCCGCCGCGCGGATTGAAAGCCTTGCCGAAGGGCTGACCACCAGTTTGCGGCCACAGGAGCCTTCCTGAGACGGCCAAGGTCTTCGAGCGAAGTCAGTTTCCCTTTTGGTGAAGTCAACCCCGCTCTGGTAATTGCACCGGCGCAAGGCTATATGCGATAGCTGCGGCTGCCCGATACGTCAGGAATATTTCCCCGGGGCCTTACGCATTCCCTCGGGAGCTGTCCCTGCTCTGGGCCGTGGTCCGTTGCACACGGCGCCCACCTACATTGTAGGTTTCCCGGGATTGCAATTCCAACGGTCGGACGGCTGCGCTTATTCCAGACTAACCAGAGATTTCAATACAAATCGGGACCTTGTGAGGGGCATGAGCGACGTTTCTACTCCTGGAGCCGCAAAGGCCGGCCTCAGAAAAGAGGTTCTGTCCCGGCGGCGGAGCATGGACGAACTCGAGCGAATCGAGAAGAGCCTTCAACTGGCGGATCACGGCCATTCCCTGCCCCTGCCGGACGGTGCGGTTGTTGCCGGCTTCTGGCCGATCCGAGACGAGATCGACCCCCGACCGCTTTTGGACCTGTTGCGTCAGAAAGGCCACAAGCTGAGCTTGCCCGTCATGAGTGGGCCAAGCCTGATATTCCGGCATCTTGAACGGGACACCGAGCTGGTCGAAGCCGGGTTTGGGTGCCGGGAGCCGAGCGCGGCGGCTGAAGAAGTCCGTCCCGATGTTCTGCTGATGCCACTGGCGGGTTTCGATTCAGCCGGAAACCGGATCGGCTATGGCAGGGCATTCTACGATACGGCCATTTCGGCGCTTGAGAGGTCCGGACCTGTGCTGTGCATCGGCGTTGCGTTTTCCGTTCAGGAGGTTGACCGCGTGCCTGCGGAAGCGCATGACAAGCCTTTGAACGGAATTCTTACCGAACACGGCTACCGGCCGTTCGGCTAAGCAGGCGAGGGTGTATGCGTATTTTGTTTCTTGGCGATCTGGTGGGCCGGACCGGACGCACTGCAGTCATTGAACGTCTGCCGGGTCTGGTCGAGGCCAATCAGCTCGATTTCGTGGTCGTCAATGGCGAAAACGCGGCAGCCGGGTTCGGAATAACCGAAGCGATCCTGAGAGATGTTCTCGACGCGGGAGCCGATGTTGTCACCACCGGCAATCACGTTTGGGATCAGCGCGACACGCTGGTCTATATCGAACGCCAGGACAGACTGCTGCGTCCCGTGAACTATCCTGCCGGGACACCGGGGCGCGGCGCGCACCTTTTCACGGCCCGCAACGGGGCCCAGGTGATGGTGGCAAATGTCATGGGGCGGGTCTTCATGGATGCAATGGACGATCCCTTCGCCGCGATCGACAGGGTGGTGAACGAATGTCCGCTCGGCGATGTCGCCGACGCGATCATCATCGACATGCACGGTGAAGCGACCAGCGAAAAACAGGCGATGGGACATTTTCTGGACGGCCGTGTCAGTCTTGTGGTCGGCACACATACTCATGTGCCGACAGCGGATCATCAGATCCTGGAGCACGGAACCGCGTATATGTCGGATGCCGGTATGTGCGGGTCCTATGACAGCGTTCTAGGTATGGACAAGGAAGAACCGGTGAACCGGTTCCAGCGCAAGATCCCGGGTTCGCGCTTCGCGCCTGCATCCGGGGTCGCGACCATCTGCGGCGTCGCCATCGAGACCGACGAGCGGACGGGTCTTGCGGAACGGATCGCACCGGTGCGCATAGGCGGCCTTTTGGAGCCTGTCCTGCCGAATTTCTGGACAGGTCAGGGCTGATCGCTCCGGTCATCGTGAGGGCGCTGGATTTTCAGCGTCAATTTGCCTATAAGCGGCGCAGTTTTCGTCAAGATCAGATCCAAAGAGCCGAGAAGAGCCATGGCAGGCCATTCAAAATTCAAGAACATCATGCACCGCAAGGGCCGCCAGGATGCGGCGCGGTCGAAGATGTTCTCCAAGCTTTCCAAGGAAATCACCGTTGCCGCGAAGATGGGCGATCCGGATCCGGATTCGAACCCGCGCCTGCGCCTTGCCGTGCAGAACGCGAAAGCGCAGTCGATGCCCAAGGACAACATTCAGCGGGCGATCAACAAGTCCCAGTCCGGTGACGGCGACAATTACGAAGAGATCCGCTACGAGGGCTACGGGCCTGCAGGCGTTGCCGTGGTCGTTGAAGCGCTGACCGACAATCGCAACCGCTCGGCCTCGAATATCCGCTCCTATTTCAC
>JGI12316J15310_10000191_pt57 | contig 25327 bp, 22 predicted proteins | sample MarCyaLeptolynsp_FD_15310 | JGI IMG/M metagenome (IMG submission 15310)
TAACATTAATGACTTTACCAGTATCAATTGACGCATCAGCTTTGATTTTAAATTTTTGCTGTGGGCTATTTTTTATTGCATCTTTTATGCTGAGAAATAAATCATTCAGTGATATTTCATTGTTTTCAAAAGCATAACGCCCATCCCCACCTATCAGGATGACTAATTCTGAGCCTAATTCTGGATTTTCATTATTGGATAATGGTGGTACAACTTCGAATAAATCAGGTACAGATATAGTGCCTGCCCATAAAAAGAATATTAACAATAAAAATACGATGTTAATTAAAGGTAAAACATTTTCCTCGGCATCTTGCGAGCTTGTTTTTTTAAATTTAAATTGATTATGGGAATGCATTTATCGAATGATAGAAAAATTAGTGATACCTGTTTGCTTAAGCAAATCCAGAATTTTTATTAGATCCTGTATGGGTAATTTTTCAGCTGGCTTAACTAATACAACTTGCTCAGGGTTTTCCGATAATGAACGATTAATAAGAGTGACGAGACCATTTAAGTTAGTGGGTGTGCCTGCCACGTCCAGATTGCCTGTCTCCGATATGCGTACAAGCAGTGTGCCATTTAATTGGTTTTGTTGGTTAGTGCTTGGAGCGGGTGTGCTTACATCGATGTGGCTCCACTGGCTAAACTGCGATACCAGCATGAAAAAGATCAGTAATATGAAAACTACATCAATTAGTGGCGTTAAGCTGACTATGCGCTTGTTTGTTGAATGTTTTACAAATTGCATTGTTATGCGCTTGAGGGAGTAGTTAGAGGTTGTTGAAGTGAAGAGTTATTATTTTTCAACGAAGGTTCAGTATTTTGTGAAGGGGATGTAAATAATTGAGTGACTGAGTCTTCCATTTCTTCGCCAACATGGTTAACAGTTCGTTCTAACCATTTAAAAACCATGACGACAGGAATTGCCACAGCCAAACCGGCAGCCGTGGTTAACAATGCTTGCCATATTCCACCGGACAAAATTGAAGGATCAACCTGGCTGCCTGCAACTTGCATGGCTTTGAACGCATTAATCATTCCAAGCACAGTTCCAAATAGACCAATTAATGGGCTAACGGTTGAAATCAATTCAAGAGACCATAAACCACTATTCAATGAATTGATTTGTTTATTGCCTACGCGTGAAACTTCTTCACGTAGTTTATCATTGTTCATATTAGGCTTAATCACACCTAGCATTGAAGTTAAACACGTCACAGCGACTGGGTGTCTGGATTTTGAAAGTGTTGCAATAGCAGCTTGTTTATTGCCGGTTAGCCAGTGTGATACAGCAAGATTGGAAACATTCTTTGAAAAAATTCCTTGGCGTTGAAATTGATATAACTTTAATAATATGACGGTTAAAGCAACGACAGATAGCGCAAGGAGTATCGGCATCACTGGTCCACCAGCGGCAAATATTTCTTGGGCGTTCTGTAAAGTACCCTGAGAGTCTAAGGTGATGCTAGTTATTTCGTTCAATGTCTTAAATCCTATTGAGTGAATCTTATGTTGGTTTTACTTGTGAGAGATAGTAGTTGCAGGCAATTATCCAACTTGTTTGAATTAGCCTCACATTGCATGACTTTGTTGATTAGAATCGAGCCGATCTGTTTGCATACTGTGTTTTTTAAATCAAAAGCTTTAACGCTCTTTTTAGCAATAGGAAGTGGCGCTAAATTTAGCGCCATATTTTTATTGATAATGCCGTCTTGGTTGAATACCACCAGATCCAGCTTGAGCGAACTAAACGCATGTTTAGAATTATTTTGTGCATATAAATAAATACGACAATCATTACCACGCTGCTCATTTTTATTAAGTTCTATACTTAAATTTTCCTCAGCATAAGCTATGGAGAAGTGAGTAACATAAGTAATAATGATTAATGTTAATGATTTTCTAAACGGATACATGTATCTATTTGTGTGATATGGGGTTTTTACAAAAACAACAATATTACTGCTGCGCGTATAGTATTTTGCAGGAAATTAGCATAGCGCTTGCTCAAATACAAATCATTCTCATTTGCTATAAATTAGCATAATTTATATAACTAACTGAAAAATATAAATATTTATCTAATTATGTATTCTTGTTTATGTTTTAGATTAGTAATCGATTGCATTTAGCATTAACATTATTGATAATGATTCTCATTAATATTAAATTCTATCAGAGCTGATGCCAGAGTTAGCGGATATTTCCCCTAGACAAAATGCCAGTACCATCAGGTCGCTGGTGGGCGATCTTTATCATGAACATCATCCTTGGCTGAGTACATGGTTAGGTAAAAAAATGGGTTGTAGCTATGATGCAGCCGATCTTAGCCACGACACATTTTTAAAATTAATTAATAGCAAGGATGTAGCGAACCTTCGTGAGCCGCGTGCCTATCTGCTTGTTATTGCCAATCGCTTGATGATTAATCGTTATCGCCGTAAGAGTGTTGAGAAAGAGGTCTTACAGCAAGTCGCATTGATTGTTGAAGATAGTGAAAAACGAGGTCCTGCTGAAGTCGCACTGAGCCAAGATTTACTAGCAAAAATTTTAAGCTTACTAATAGAAGAACTCCCTGAAAAGCCACGCCGAGCATTCTTAATGGCTAGAGTCGATGGAATGACTTATTCCCAGATTGCAAAAAAATTAAATGTCTCACAAAGTAGTGTGAAGCAATACCTTGCCAAAGTGTTAGCGCATTTTCATGCACGACTTTATTCGCTCGAACAATTGGATAAATAAGTGGCGATTGAGTCAATTAATAATGCTCCTGATTCAATGAGTGTAATACGTGAAAAAGCAGCAAATTGGATTGTGTTGCTAGAAGAAGCTGACACTGCTCAGCAGGAATCGCTACATCGTGAATGCGAGGCGTGGCAAACTCAAAACCCTAAGCATCGTCAGATTTATAAACAAATGCTGCAAATGTGGTCCGCAGTTGAACACAAAGAAAAGCCAAGAAAAAAATATCGTACTGTAAAAAATACTTTACTAGCATTAGTTGGCCTAATATTTTTCCTCCAAATACCATGGCAATATATTACTGCTGACTATAAAACTATCGCAGGTGAAATACTCGCTATTGAATTACCTGATGGCAGTCAGGCAGTTTTAAACACAAACAGTGCAATTAATGTAAATTATACAAACGATAAGAGAGAGATTAAGTTAGTTAAAGGTGAAGTCTTTGTTGATGTCGAAAAAGATGCTAGAAAATTTAATATCATTAGCGAACATCTTTCTGCTCAAGCATTAGGTACACGCTACAGTGTTACTAACTATGCAAATTACACTGAAGTACATGTTTATGAATCTAAAGTAGCGGTTATGCCAATTGATAATAAAAATGATTTGACAACATTGCGTTCAGGTCAGAAAGCAACTTTTAATGAATCTAATATAATCCAACAACAAGTGAGTTCTACGGACCCTGACTGGGTGTATGGATACTTGGAATTTAATAATGCTGCACTAATGGATGTGGTTAAGCAGATATCTGAATATCATCAGGGAAAGATTTTTATAAGTGAGGAATTAAAAGACAGTGACTTAAGATTTACGGGTATTTTACCACTAGAGAATGCTAATACAGCAATGAAGATACTTGCTGACTCTTTAGGATTGGATGTAAACACCTGGACGTCACATATTGTGCGGCTCAATAAAAGTGAGCATTAATTTAAGTTAATTTCCTTATGCGCTTAAATATAATGCAGGATATTGGTGGAGTTATTGAAACATAAGAATGCTATTGACTCATTGATAGATAAGAAATCTGTAACCCTTGATCTCGATATGCTCTATCTCGACCATAATCCATGGCTGCTCAGCTGGTTGGGCAAAGAACTAGGTTGTTCGCATAGTGCAGCTGATGTTGCGCAAGATACTTTTCTGCGTGTGCTACAAAAAAAACAAGAACTTGAATCGGTGCGCACACCGCGAGCTTGGCTGCGTACTATTGCTAAACGTCTCATTATTGATCGACACCGACACCAACAAGTAGAAACTCTTTTTTATAAAAAATTGCTTGCGCATAAAATCCATGAAGAACGTGAATCTTCTCCTGAAGAAATTTTTGCTGCATTAGAAACACTAAAAACTATAATTACTGCTTTAACCAAGTGTTCACCGGCTGTACGCAAAGCGTTTAAATTGCGCTTTTTTGAAGGTTGGACGCATGCTGCAATTGCTGATCACTTGGGAGTATCAACTAAAACGATACAAAAATACTTGGCTAAAGCGCTAGTGTTATGTCACAACGAGCAGTTAAGGTGATTGAATTATTTGGTTGAAGTCTAATGGATAATGTAATCACTGAAAAAGCTGCTGAGTGGCTACTGAAGATTTCATCAGAAGATCCAAAACCAACTGATGAAGACTTTCATGCCTTTGAACATTGGAGGAACTCTGACGTGCGTCATGCAGAAGCAGTCGTGCGCATGGAAAAATTAATCGGCTCTTTAGAAAGTCTGCCTAAAAAGCCATGTATGGAAACGTTTGATGCTGTAGTTAGTGAAAAAAATCATAAGCCTGTTTCTAAGTTAATATCCATATTTGCAGCAACTCTGGTTTTGTCCTTTGTTTTTTATTCCTGGCAATCCGAAAAAATTGCGTATTTGCTGGCAGACTTGAAAACAGATAAAACTAATAGTGTGACTCATGTGTTGGCAGATTCATCACGCCTAGTAATGGCTTCAAATTCTGCTGTCAATGAAAAGTTTAATTCCAGACTTAGATTAGTTGAATTAGTGGATGGTGAAATCCATTTGGATGTGGCTAGTGATGCGCAACGCCCATTTGTCGTTAGCACCACTCATGGTGAGATGCGTGTACTTGGCACACAGTTCATAGTCAGTAAAAACTCTCAATCCACTAGGTTGTCTGTACTTGAGTCAAGTGTTGCAGTAACAATTAGGGCTAATACTGGCAATGATATCAATACAGTTATTTCTGCTGGACAAGAGCTTGAATTCTCACAGAATTTACAAGGAGAAATTAAAAATATAAATATCAAGCAGACGGAAAGGTCATGGAGAAAAGGTATGTTGGTTATGAGTAAAGAAACACTGCCAAGTGTACTCCAGCAACTCTCTGAGCGTTACAACTCACATTATTTTTATTCTGAGTCTGACCTGCAGCATATTGATGTTACAGCTGTGCTACCCATGAATGATCAACGAGCCGCGCTAAATTTGCTTGAAGAAACATTGCCAATAAAAATTGAGCAAAAACTAAAGTTTATAAAATCGATAAAAATTAAAGAGGAATAATTAACTTTAGAGGTAAAAAGTTTATTTAAATCTACTTAAGGGGTTCCAGTTACTGATTGTGTTTCGTCAGAGATGATAGAAGCATAAAAAAGATAAGGAACTCTGAATTGAATTACCGTAAATATTATAAAATCTCCTCCGCATATAAAGAATTATTTAAAAGTATTCAGCTACTAGTAATATCGTTGCTGCTTACCTTCAGCTTATCTTCTTTTGCGGCAGACAATCAAAATGCTAGTGTAAACAGTGCTATAGAATTTTCTATTGCACCAGGTTCATTAGATAAAGCGCTACGTGAATTTGCTCAGCAAGCTGGCGTTTTCATTTCCTTCAATGCGGAACAAGTCTCTAATTTATCTACAAACGGACTTGAGGGAGCATTCTTTTTTCGCCAGGGAGTAAGTCAACTTATGTCAGGAACAGGTTATAGCATTGTCAAAACAGATACAGGCTATACCTTGAAAAAAGAAGCTTCACTCAATCAAGAATCATTAAACATGCGCCCAATTTTAGTTTCAGGTGAATTATTAGAACGCACTTTACAGGATACGCAAACAAGTGTTTCTGTCGTAGATGGTGATGACCTTGATCGTGGAACGGATAAAGATTTGTTTGATACAGTTGATCGCTTGCCAAATATTAATGCGCAAGGTGGTGGATTTGGTTTTGTTATTCGCGGCATCACTAGTGAAGGGCCGGGTGGAGCAGGGAGTGCTCCAGCGATTAGTGTGCAAATTGATGGAGCTAATGTGCCAAATGGGCAGGCACTTCGGACTAGTGCACTCAGCACATGGGATCTAGAGCAAGTCGAAGTATTGCGAGGTCCTCAATCGACACAACAGGGACCTAATGCTTTAGCAGGTGCAATTATATTACGCAGCAAAGATCCTGAATTTGAGCAAGAATTCAAAGGTCGTGTTGACTACGGCAGTTTTCATGAACAGCGCATAGCCGCAACAGCAAATCTTCCCATAAACGACCAATTTGCTACTCGATTTTCCTATGAGGAATATCGTTCAGAAGGGGATATTGAGAGTGATTTCAACGGCGAAGAAATTGGCGAAGAAAGACTCGAGACAATTCGTGGCAAGTTTCGCTACAAACCTAACGATAACCTAGATGTTATTCTCGGTCATACATATTCTGATAATAAACTAGGTATCCAGGGAATACTTGAAGAGCGTTTTTCTGAAGATAGAGTTGATGATCAAGAGACGAACACTAGTGGTATAATGAATATTACAAACCTGCGAATTAACTATGAGATTAATAATCAATGGTCTTTTCAGTCCGAGTCAAGCTACTTAGATAGTGAATATCTGCTTAGTATTCCGTTAGAACTTGCTAACCCAAGAAATACTCCCGCATTTCGAACGGTTGATGATACTTCTTTAAGCCAGGAGCTAAAATTAAAATATGGTTCCGATGATTTTCGTGCAGTGTTTGGTGGCTACTATTTAGAGACTGATAAAGACCTTGAGTTTGAGGCATTTATTGCAGATGCTAGAACTTTTGGTCCTCCTTTTAGCATGCTTCCATTTCCTTTTAGTGCGACTTTGGGGAATGCATTCGATATAGAAGTTGAAAACTATGCTGTTTTTAGTGAGATGGAATATGATCTGACTCCAGAATGGATGTTTGTAGCTGGAGTTCGATATGATTGGGAAGAACAAAAAACATTGTCCAGTAATGGTTCTGCTTTTAATCCGGAACCATTTCCAGGGGCGAACCAACCTCCATCTACTAGTGAACTAGATGCTGATTATTCAGCTTTTCTTCCTAAGTTGGGAGTTGTTTACAATTGGAACGATGACGTCAGTATTAGTTTTACTGCTCAAAGAGGCTATCGTGCTGGAGGTGCTGCAACAGAATTTGTAGGCAATGATACCTACGAATATGATCCAGAGTATACAAATAATTTTGAGTTAGCTTTTCGCTCTGAATGGCTTGATCAGCAACTAACAATAAATAGCAATATTTTTTATACAGATTATGAAGATATCCAAGTCAGCATTCCGGGACCATCGGCTACCTTTGTAGATGCTAGAATCGAGAATGCTGCGGAAGCAAATCTTTGGGGATTTGAAGTTTTAACTGACTATAATATGACATCTAATTTGAATGTTTTTGCAAATATTGGCTATACCAAAACAGAGTTTGATGAATTCATTTTAAATATTGGTGGTGTACCTACTAATGTATCAGGTAATGAATTTGCGCAAGCGCCGCGTTGGACGGGTTCGATAGGTGTAAATTACTTTTTCGGTAATGGTTTGCTAGCTGAGTTTGATGTGAATTTTACAGATAAGAGTTACTATACTGCTGTAAATGATCCCGAAGAGCTAAACAGCTCATTTGGTTTGGTTAATGCACGTATTACTTATCAGTCTAATAGTTTTTGGGAAGCACAGTTATTCGCACGAAATTTATTTGATCGGCAGTACTTATCTCGTAAACGAGTTGATGCATCTGATACTGCAGGTGACTCACGCGTGATTGGTTTCAGTCTGTCTGCTAATTATTGACTATTTATGTATGGTAAATACCTTTATAGAGCTATTTTAAAGATAATTTAAAAATATTTCGATATAAACTGCCCGATTTTCCTCTTGCATTGTCATGAGTAGTAAAGCAATTAATGACAATAAAAAAGGAAAATATGTATTCAATTTCCAAGCTCTTAAAGCGCTATATCGTTACTCTGTCTATTACTTTTATGCTTGCATTTTCTATGCAGATTTGGGCAGAAGAGCAACTTATCAAATTTGATATCCCAGCTCAGCCCCTAGATAAAGCAGTAACTGCTTTAGCAAAGCAAGCAAATCTGAATATTGGTGTAAATTCGAAGTTATTAAAAGGTAAAAAGTCTAAAGCAATTCTAGGTGAATATTCTGTCAGGCAAGCACTTGATAATATATTAACCGGAACTGATGTGACATACAGAATTGAAAATAATAGTACAGTTACTTTGATGGCTTTAGTTGAAAAAAACTCATCAGTCCAGATGAAGCCTATAACTGTAAAAGGTGAGCTAATCGCGCGAGATTTGCAAGATACTCAATCAAGCGTAGCTGTGATAACAGGAGAGCAGCTTGAATCAAGGTCTGACTTTGATTTATACGATGTGGTTGAGCGAACACCAGGAATAGTTTCTGCTTTTGGCGAAAAAGGTTTCTCCATTCGTGGTATTGATCAACGAGGTGTTGGAGGCGGTGGTACCGGTCTTACAGTATCAACAACAGTTGATGGTGCAATTATCTCTAATTCAAATCAGCTAACATTTTTTGGACCTTATTCCACTTGGGATTTGGAACAAATTGAAGTATTACGTGGGCCACAGTCGACTCAAACGGGCCGAAATGCATTAGCGGGTGCTGTTGTGTTTAGATCTAAAGACCCAGAGTATAAGAAAGAGACTAAAGTTCGTTTGGAGGGTGGAGAGAATGATACTTATGGAGGTGCCATTGCTTTTAATACACCATTGATTGAGGATAAATTAGCTTTTCGTATTAGTGCAGAAAGTTTAGATACTGATGGATTCGTGAGGAATCCTACGCGTGATAGCGATAGATATGATGCACGAGAACAAGAAACACTTCGTGCAGCACTCAGGTTCGATCCAGTTGATAATTTAGATGCTATTTTTAAATTTACGTATGCGGAAAATAAAGGTGGTGAAGATTTTGTAAATTTTGGTCCATTCCCAGACAGTCGAATCAACTTTTCAGACAATGAAGCTGAAGAAGGTTCTGAAATTGATTCTTATAATTTAAGAATAGGCTACGATATAAATCCGAAATTAAGAGTCGAGTCGGAGACAACGTATTACGAAGCAGATTATGTACGTATTGAAGATTCTGATAATTCACCTGTGCCAGGTGGATTTCTCACGCGTACCGCTGACATAGATAGTTTCCAGCAAGAATTGAAACTGCTATTTGATTTTAATAACTTTAAAGGTGTTTTTGGTGCATTTTATACTGACTTTAGTGATGATGCGCCTGCGGGAGGTACTTTTGATGCAGGTGTTTTTAACCCGCTTGTAGCAGGTACCGGAACGATTACAGCATCTATAGATCAGTTTCAAGATACTGAGAACTATGCTTTTTTTGGAGAAATAGAGTACCAGACTGCGTCAAACTTTAGATTGATTGCAGGAGCGCGATATGACAATGAAGAGACGGATGTTAAGACGGTAAATGATTTTGCAACTACTTCTCCCCCCTTAATAGGGAACTTACCCCCAGCTACAATAGAAGAAACTGAAGGTGATTTTGATGCATTTTTACCTAAAGCGGGTGTGATTTATGATTTCAGTGATGACGTGAGTTTAGGATTTACTGTGCAACGTGGATATCGTGCGGGTGGTGTACAGGTGAATATTGCAACTGGACAGCGTAATGAGTTTGATCCTGAATACACATGGAATTACGAGGTTGCATTCCGCTCTCAATGGATGGATAGACAACTTACTCTGAATGCTAATCTTTTTTACACAGAGTGGGAAGATCAGCAGGTTAATGTTCAAGGGCCAATGGGAATGAATGACATTAACACTGAAAATGTTGGCGAATCTACAATTTACGGTGGTGAAATTGAGTTGCAGGCAACACCAAATGATAATTTAGATCTATACACATCGTTGGCATTTGTTAACACCGAATTTGATGATTTCAATTCTACTGCGGGTGATTTTGCAGGTAATGAGTTTCCTTTTGCACCAGAATTAACAGCGGCGGCTGGTCTAACATATTATTTTGATAATGGATTTTTCTTGAGTTCTGATGTTAGTTTTACAGGTGAGTATTATGGTGATGCAGCTAATAATTCATTATTGGAAGTGGATAGTAGGACTCTAGTTAATACACGATTGGGTTATGAAAGTGATAATTGGAGTATATTTGCATATGCGAGAAATTTGTTTAATGTAGATTATTATACTCAAGCTGCGACTGATAATTCAGGCAATAATATTGCTATCGTAAGAAGTGGAGAACCAAGAATTATTGGCTTTATCGCTAAGATAAATATTTAATAAAAAAAATTAAAATTTTTATTTTTAGTTATAAAGCTAACATAGTTTCTTATGGTCTAAAGAAGTATTATTTGTGAAGCGGGCGATGCTATATGGTTGATATTCTCGTTATCATCTACTTCACAGTTAATATGGCATATAGCTATTTGTTGGTTAGGCAAGTAAATAAAATAGTGCACTAGAAAAAATATAATAAAAGGCACAATAATAAATACAATTAATTTCACATCAAAAAATGAAACCTTTGCTTTTAGATGATTCATTTGATGTATGTTTATATTTATCTTAACTTGCTTCGGCTAATTCTTTTTCCGGCTCTCCTTGCCATAACATTTCATAACCAACTTCATAGGTTTGTTCTGCAAAGGCAGCTAAGGCATCAAATTTCTCCTTAAAGATTTTATCGGCATGAGATTTTTCATGTTGTTCAAATGATTTCCAATAGGTCACGATGGAAATATGTTCTTCAGTTTGCTGGTCTGAAGCGATCGAACCTTCGTCTGAAACAAACCCACCAAATTTGTATACTTGGCCGCCAATAAAACCACCTTCATCATCACCATATGTGTTTTTTACAACATTGCACATTTCACCAAGCAGAAGTTCGACATCTTCAAGTGAGACATCCTTTTTGAGTTTTACAACGTTGTACATCATTACGCATCCGTAGGGTACTGATAAAGGTTCAAACATTTTCTCTCCTTAATAAATCTGATCACAGTATTAGCAAATAATTATATACAAATGATTCTCATTTGCAATAAATATATATGTTTCATTTATATAGGGTGGGAGAAGTAATTAAAATTGATAAAGTTAGATTTATTTTAATTATCAACATGATTACAATAACTCAGTAAGACATTGAAAATATTAATAAATTAGTTCAAATCTATGGCTGTGAGATAATTAGTTCAAGATCAGATTCAATCGATTCACTTCATATTAGATTGGGTATTGTACAAATGCACAGCTTGCATTTGTAATACCGCTAATTGATAATGATTCTCATTAATTATTAATTGAGCTCGACTATGTCGATTAAACACGCCTCCTTAACTGAGGCAGGTACAGCTAATCTAGGTACTGATAGCATAGAAACTCTATATAAAGAGCATAATCACTGGCTGGTTACCTGGCTGCGTAAAAAATTAAGTTGCCCTGACAATGCAGCCGATATCTCTCAAGATACATTCGTGCGTATTCTTAAATGCCGCAATGCGCTCTTAAATATGCATAATCCACGTGCATATTTAGCAAGAACTGCACACAATTTAATAATTGATCGTGCCCGGCGTGAATCCCTTGAACGTGCATATTTGCAAGAACTAACTGCAACATTACAAGATAATGACTCGGTGCCTTCTACAGAAAGAGTTTGGCAGGCTATTGAAGCACTTGAACAAATATCATTAGTACTTGAAAAATTTCCTAAACACGTTCAAAAGACTTTTCTTTTATATTTCATCGACAATATGAAGCAATCTGAGATTGCAAAGCAGCTTAAAATATCTACACGCACAGTGCGTAATTACATTGTGCAAGTCTTGGTTTATTGTCAACGGCTAGGTTTGGATTAGTTAGTAATATTTAAGGATTGTTAAATGACTGATCAGGCGATAGCAGAAAAAGCAGCAGAGTGGGTAATGCTACTGCGTGAATGTTCGCCTGAGCAAAGAGAATCTCATTTGCTTGGTTTTGAGAATTGGAAACAAGCGGATACACGTCATGCAAATGCTGCTAAGCATGTCGAAAGGTTTATTGACCAGTTTACTAAGTTTAACAGTCACGAGATTAATCCTGCGCGTAAGGCGCTTGAAACGCATTTAACAGACAAGACTAATCAAACAAAAAAGCATTTGTTGCACAAAGCGCTAAGTTTACTTATTTTTATTGTTCTGCCTTTGGCTGTTATTACACATATTTATCCATTAAATTATTTAATAGCAGATTACGTTGCATCTGCAGGAGAGTGGCAAAAACATACACTGCCTGATGGTAGTAAAATCACTTTGTCAGGTAGAACTGCTATAGCGCTGGAATTTAGTAACTCAGAAAGAATTATAAAACTTTATGAAGGTGAAATTTATGTTGATGTTGCAAAAGATATTAAGCGGCCGTTAATAGTGAAAACTAAATATGCAAGTATTCAAGCATTAGGTACGCAATTTATTGTTAATCATCACGATAAAAATAAAACTCGTTTAATGATGATAGAGTCACAGGCTCAGGTAAGCTTGCCTGAATCTATTGCGAATAGTGCAAGAGTTGTTACAGCAGGAGAGGAGCTAACGGTCAATTCCAATGGCCTAAGTTCCGTTTCACAATTTGATATCGATTTGCAAAAGCTGCGTTTAAATAACAAGCAATTACTTGTCCAAGATTGGCATTTAGACGAGGTCATTGATGAAATTAAGCGCTACCATGATGGCTTTATTTATTTTAAACGGGATGAATTAGAATCAATTCAGGTTTCTGCGGTCTTGCCACTAGATGATACTCAAAGAGCATTGCAGTTATTAGATGAAAGCTTTGCTTCTATAGAGATTAAACAGATTTCACCCTGGCTATTGGTGGTTGAGTCCTATAATCCATAGTTATAAAAATATCTAAACGGATTAATTTTCCGCTTTTTTATTTCTGCTCGTTTAGTTAGATAAGAATAATTAAACGAGACCATCCAAAATGTCATTGGCAGCATCCGGCAAAAAATCCACTAAGAATAATAATCACGTAAAGCTCTTGCGAAACGTTGTATCAAAGCCACTCTTCGCTATTAGCTTATTAGTATATAGTCTATTTATAGCTGTTATGGCGCAGGAGTACTCTATCCCTGCAGGCCCGCTTAGCAATGCAATTAATCAATTTGCACAAATCTCTGGAATTGATGTCGCCATGGATGCAAATAAGCTTTCAGGTAAAACTACGGCTGGATTACAGGGTAATTATTCAGTTGAAGAGGGGTTTCGTATTTTATTAGAAAATACAGGTTATTATGCTAATAAAACTGCAAATGGTTATGTAATTAATCAAATTAAAAATGTTGAGATAAATAATGAAGTACAGATGAATTCAATAATAATAAGAGGACAGAAAATTGATCGTACACAACATAATACAATGGAGAGCGTCAAAGTATATGATACTGAGAGTTTAGAGTCTGGTACCAGAACATATGAGTTTTTTGATTTGCTAGATCGTACTGCAAATATTGTTCGTAATGATAGGTTTGATTTTTCTATTCGTGGTGTTGCTGGTATTGGTCCTACAGGTTCGGCAGAAGGTGCACCAACAATAAGTGTTTATGTTGATAGAGCGATTCAATCAAGTATTGCAATTCAAGAAGGTGCATTATCTCTGTGGGATGTCGAACAAGTAGAATTGCTGCGTGGTCCTCAATCTGCAACACAAGGTCGGAATGCATTAGCTGGTGCGGTTGTAGTCAAGACAAAAGATCCAGAATTTGAAACTAATGGACAATTAAGAGTATCTCGTGCTGAATACGATACATTACAAACTTCAATTGCTCATACTGGGCCTATTACTAACAATTTAGCATATCGTATCGCAATAGATCGACAAGACACAGATAACTATGTAAGTAATCCATTGTTTAATGATTTTGATGAAGAAGAGAACACACTTTTTCGGGGTAAATTACTTTATAAGACAGATGCTGGTACAAAATTCCTTTTTACGGCTAACGATATACGTTTTGATGATAGAGGTAATGATTTAACTGTTGGTGATCCTTTCGATCGTGAGTCCATAGATAATTTTGATAGCAAAGCAATTACCGATTCAAACACATATACTTTAGATGTTAATGTTCCAATAAATAATCGATGGAGCTTTTCTTCAATAACTTCATTCATTAACTCAGATTTTGATCGAGAAGCTGATGGAGATAGTTTTTTTACTACTACTGGTGAAGCGCTTATATTACGTGATATCGATGAAGAGATATTCACACAAGAATTTTTATTCAATTATGAAAATGATAAGACCAGCGCATTGCTAGGATTGTACTTTGCCGATGGGAAGGATGACGAAATTTTTGCCTCAAGTGGAGCATTGCTACCAATAGATAGCTTTGAAGTTGCGCCAGGTTTTTTTGTTCCTATACCACCTACAATTGTAGATTTTCAGAGTGCAACTGAACAAGACTTTAGGAATGCCGCACTGTTCACAAATATAGATTATAAGTTTGCAAGTGATTGGACATTAACAGCTGGGTTTCGTTTAGATTATGAAGAACGAAAAAATTCTTTAAATACAATTACCGAGAGGCTTACTTCTACTGGAAATCCACTAATAGATGCAGGCATAGATACTTTTATCACAGGTAATTCTGGGGCTTCAGACGGTGATGACGATTTTCTAGTGTTTTTACCCAGGTTGGGTATCAATTATGCATGGAACGATAATATGAATGCGGGGTTTATGGTTCAACGTGGGTATCGTTCGGGTGGTGTGTCGGTCAACATCATTAGGGCTGAAGCTGAAGAGTTTGACCCAGAATTTACTACAAATTACGAGTTATCTTTTCGTTCGCTTTGGCTAGATAAAAATCTAAGTTTGAATGCAAATATCTTTTACACTGAATGGGAAGATCAGCAAGTACAGATACAAGGCCCTCTTGGAACCTTTGATGCTTTTACAGAAAATGTGGCTGAATCAAATTTATGGGGGTTTGAAGTAGAGAGTACTTGGAGAGTTAATAAAGAGTGGAGTACAAATGCCAGTATTGGTTATGTAAAAACAGAATTTGATGATTTTATATCAAATGGTGCAGATTTGAGTGGTAATGAATTTGCCCGTGCTCCTAGATGGACGAGTAATATTGGTGCAACGTATCGTAATCCAAATAATGGTTTATTTTTGACAAGTAATTTTAGTTTTGTAGATAAAGCATTTACACAAGCAGATAACGACATAGAAAGGGATTCATTTGCAATTGTGAATGTTCGTGCTGGGTATGAAAGAGATGAATGGGCTGCGTATATATTTGCCAATAATTTATTTGACCGAGAATATATAACGGCTGAATTTGATAGTCCTATTCGAGGCTTTGTGCCAGGAGCTCCACAAGTCGTAGGCGCTACGTTTGAGGCATATTGGTGAGACCATGGTTCAGCCTTAATGGTTACTAATATTTAAATAACACTATGTTTTTCATTATCTAAATAAATTTTTCCATTATTTAGTACCCGATTTTGCATTTGGTTCGTCTATATATATAGGAGGTACATAAATCTAATTTGGATCGCCTCTGATTCGACTGTAAATCAACTACTTAATCAATCAGAACATGCCTATATATAGACATTAGGGCAGATTGAGTGGATATGGTTGTAGTTTTCTATGTATAAATTTTAATCAAATCATCATGACGACAGAAGCAATTTTAGATAACAAGGTAAAGCAAAAGAGTAAGAGCTCCAACAAAATTGCTTATTTAATCCATTCTGCGACTGGTTTATGGCTGACCTTGATGCTGACAGTTGTATTGGTGACTGGCACGATTACAGTTTTTGCAGTTGAAATAGATTGGTTGTTACACCCTGAGTTACGTGTTGAACCTGGTGAAACACGAATTAATCCTGGTGCTTTATATGACAATGTCAAAAAAGCTTACCCTAATGCTGGGATTGATACGTTAGAAACAGGTGCAATGCTTGAACATCGAGCAGCAAGTGCTTTTATGACGGTTAAGGGTGGTGGGTTTAGAATGGCATGGATAGACCAATTTGATGGATCAATTAACGGCGATACTCCCTTTGTTACGTTAGGTCGATTTATTGACATTATGCACACCACCCTTTTTCTACCTGTCATTGGCCGGGCATTTGTGAATTTCTTTGGAGTCATGATGTTAATCTCAGTGGTTACTGGCTTGATGACTTATAAAAAGTTTTGGAAGTATTTTTTACGCAAGCCACGTTTTGATAAGAACTCGCGTACCTGGTTAGGTGATTTGCACCGACTCACTGCATTATGGTCAGTTTGGTTTCTTATTATTATTGGATTTACTGGCGCATGGTGGTTCTATGAAAATCCATTAGTGCATTCGGCCAACGCGCCGCACATTGTTGCTGAACGACCCGAGCCGCCAACCTTAACAACTGAGGAATTAAATCGCCTGGGTCCGGAAACTCCTGTGCCTCTTACTGGTGCGGAAATTGTTGATATTGTTAATGCTGAATTCCCAGACATGAAAATTCTACGCCTGTCGGCACCATCAAATGCTGCGCAGCCGTTTACGGTGCGAGGAGATCGGGGAGAGATATTAGTCATGGGCGGTGCCAATACAGTATACGTTAACCCTTATACCGGCGAGATAATGGGTACACGCATGTCAGAAGATTGGACCTTTGGTCAAAGGTTTGATGCAGCGACCGCGCCTCTTCATTTTGGAACTTGGGCGAAACAGGGAACAGCAGATTTTCTAGTTAAGTTGATCTGGTTTATTGGCGGAGCAATTTCTAGTTTTCTTGCTATTTCTGGGTTGTTAATTTATTACCAAAGGACAAAAGAGGCCGGGAAACAGTGGTTAAATGAGTCAAAACGAATCGCGACGCTAAAACGTGTTTGGCAGTGGGTGCGACCATGGGGTGGTCCTATGAGTGGGTTTAAATATATTAATGTACTAGGTCTTGCAGGCATTGTTAGTGGTGCGATTTTAGTCATCTCTCTTGGTTCACAAGGTGTTGGTGACCGAGGAACTCAATTTGCCTTAAAAAATGTTGGAGAGTTTGATGTCTCAGTGACTGCAATAGCAGGATTTCTGGAGGCAAATTTAGAACCTATTCGGCCGGGTGCTACTGTGGAAGTATTCCCGAACATTATGGATAATCGTTTTCATGATGCACGTTTTATTCGCATCGGTGTGACTGATTCACAAGGTGTAGAAGGTGAGGGTGCTATTGTAGAGGGGCCTGAAGGAATTGCCCATATAGATATTAAATTACCGGATAATTTAGAAAAAGCCTTGTTATGGTTAGAGATTGAAGGCTGGGATGGGCAAGTTAATAGGGTTTCATGGTCGCTGGGCTAGTGAAATGATTTATTCAGTGCATTTTTATGTAAAATGATATTCGAAATAAAGTGAATTTATTTATAAACTAGTTATCTAAAACTCCTGCAAACTGTCCCACGTCGGTGGGATTATCTGATTTTTTATAAATTGAGAACAGTAAATGAAGTTTGGTTTCTATTATTATGTGCCTCTCTTATTTGTAATAGCTTCTTGTTCTCAGACACCTGAATATAAGCGCCCGGATACGGATAAAATTTTAGGCGATACATATGTTCAAGCTCAATCTGAATCACTTGCAGAACCTGCTAACACGCTTACTTGGTGGAAAACATTTAATGATCCAGTTATAAATAAATTAGTTGAGCAAGCATTACAAAATAATATTGATTTAAAAATTGCGGCAGCAAATATTCTTGAATTTGAAGCGCTTGTTAGATCAGCAACAGGTAGTCGTTGGCCTGAAGTAAGTGCATTAGCATCTGGAGAAAGGCGATTTAGCGGCAATGAACAGGATGGAAACTTTCGACGTATTTACTCAACGAATTATAGTCTGGGGGCTTCAATTGCTTGGCAAGCAGATTTGTTTGGTAAATTAAGAAGTAATGAAAAAGCTGCTCTTGCAGCCTGGCAAGCCTCAGAAACAGATAGAGATGCTTTGGTTCATACTGTCATTGCTGATGTGATACAGCAAAGAACTGAATTAGTCATTGCCAATCAGCGCTTGCTGGTTGCTAAAGAAATTCTAAATAGCCGAAAAAATACTTTGCAGATTGTCGAGAGGCGATATGAACGTGGTGTTAGAAACTCATCAGCTGTTGATGTACGCCTAGCGAGAGAAAATGTTTATTCGGCGGAAGCAGAGATATTTGCACAAGAACAAAGAGTTGTGTTGGCTAGGCACGGTCTTGATGTTTTACTTGGAAAGAAACCTGCTCGAATTTTGTCTGAGCAAGATAAATTAAATGAGCTGCCGCGTTTAAATGAAGCTATTGTTGGAGTTCCTGCACTTCTACTTGACCGCCGACCAGACCTTAGGGCAGCTGAATTCCGTGTAATTGCCGAAAACGAACGAATCGGTGTGGCAATTGCTGATTTGTTGCCAGACTTGCAAATAGCTGCAGAAGGTGGCTGGAGAGATTCAAGTATAAATGATTTATTTTCATCAGAAGCATTGTTTGCCGGAATTTTAGGTGAGCTAACGCAAACATTATTTTCTGCAGGACGCTTAAGTGCTGAAGTCGATGTTGCAAAAGCAAGATTAGAACAACAAGCACAAACTTATGCGAATAAAGTGTTGCAGGCAATTCGTGAGGTTGAAGATGCATTGATTCAAAATCATAAATTACATGCGCAGTTGAGTAAAGTGAATACACAAGTTACCGAGGCACGTGCAGCCGAGATTTTATCTCGGCGTCGTTATGCAAGAGGTGTTGAAAATTTATTAACTGTTCTGGAAACTGAACGACGCAGGCAGATTGCGGAGGACTCGTTACTGCAAGTTCGACGTGATTACTGGGCTGCACGCATTAATTTGTATCTGGCATTAGGTGGCGACTGGCTGGAGAATAATTATGATAACCTCGCGTATAAATAAAATTAAATGAAAAGACTATCATATAATTTTCGCTGGATAATTCAGCCATTACTTGTGTTAGCTATATTAGTAGTAGGTTTTTTTACTGCAATGAGCTTTTCTATGTTCAAGGAAGAACCTGAGAAAAAAAGTCGTGCTGAATATATACCGCTAGTTCGTGTGTTTAAGACAGAAATCAGTCAGCAGAATATAACTGTTAATGGAAATGGCACATTGCAAGCACGGACACGTATTAACTTAGTTCCTCAAGTAGGCGGGCGAGTCGTTTATATTCACCCCGATCTTCGTGCTGGGGGTAAATTTAAAGCCGATGAAGTTTTAATTGAGATAGAAAATATTGATTATAAACTCGCTGTCACCCAAAGCGAAGCTGAAGTTGCCAGGGCTGAAACTGTCTTGGAACTAGAGAAAGCAGAAGCTGATGCAGCACGTGAAGAATGGCTTGAGATTAATCCAGATAAACCTGTTCCTACGTTAGTGGGAAGAGCGCCGCAAATTAAAGAAGCTAATTCTGAATTGCAATCAGCTATAGCTAGTCTGGCACAAGCAAAATTAAACTTGCAACGTACTCAAGTGAAAATGCCATTTGCGGGAAGGATTGTGGAAGCACTGATTGATGTTGGTGAAGTGATTAGCGCAAATCAAAATGTTGGTATTGTTTATGGCTCTGAAATATTTGAAATACCTGTTCCTTTGCCGTTGGATGAATTGCGTTGGATTACTATTAAAGATAAAAATGCTGGCCAATCGGGAAGTCAGGTGACAATTTATGCTCCATTAGGTGGGGAACTGATACCACTAAAAGGCGTAGTTACCAGAGTTGAAAGTGAATTACAAAATGCTTCACGCTTTGCAAGAGTTATTGTCACGCTGTTATCAGAAAATATTCCTGATCACTTGAAGTCTAAAGTCATTCCGGGAATGTTTATGGATGTATCTATTCATTCAAGTCAAGCCTTTGAGGTTACTTCTTTGCCTAATAAAGCGTTACGCAGAGGTAACACGCTATGGATGATTGAAAATGAAAATATACTAAAAATTGTAGATGCCAATATTCTGTATCAATCTGATAATGAATTTTTTGTGAAAAATATTATGTCAGATAGTTTGATAGTGATCAGTGATTTAAATGTAGTTGCTGAAGACATGAAAGTGAAGATTATTAGTAACTAATATGTCTGTATTAAAGCATCCTCAAAAAGGCATTCTAGCCTGGTTTATCCGTAATCACATTGCGGCTAATTTGCTTATGCTTGTACTTATGGTGGGGGGGTTGGTTACTGCATTGAATATGACTGTGGAAATATTCCCTGAAGTCGATCTTCGTGCAATCACTATTAATGTTCCGTATCCAGGCTCTACTCCAGATGAAGTTGAAGAAGGTATTAATCGTCGGGTGGAGGAATCAATTCAAGGCATCGAAGGTATTAAAAAAATAATATCTAGCGCAGGTGAAGGTAATGGACTTATTGTTGCGCAACTGGAAGACGATGCTAATGATAGAGAAGTGATGGACGATATCAAATCTGCTGTCGATCAAATCCAGGATTTTCCACCACAAGATGCATACGATGAGCAAATCGTTGACTTACCAGCTAAAGAATTCGTTATTAATATTGCTATCTATGGTGATGTTTCTGAGCGGACACTAAGAGAGTTTGCCTATCGTATTCGAGATGATTTAGCGTCAAAGGATGGCATCTCTATTGTAGAAGTGTTAGGTGCACGCAAATATGAAATTGGTATTAATGTAAGTGAAGGTAGTTTGCGCAAATTTAATCTAAATTTTGCAGAAGTTGCGGAAGCAGTTAGACAATTTTCAGTTAATTTGCCTGGAGGAACTATTCGTTCTAATGACGGTGAGTTTTTGCTTAGGACAGACCAGCAAGCTTATGTTGAGAGTGATTTTAAAGAAATACCATTAAGAACAAATACTGATGGAACAGTGCTGAGGCTAAAAGATGTCGCGGTTATTGAAGATGGGTTCAAAACAGGGGATCAAGTTAATCTGTTTAATGGTCAGCCAGCTGTGTTTGTTGATGTAATTAAAGTTGGGTCACAGCAGGTTTTAGATATTGAAGAGCGAGTTAAACAATATGTAAGAGAATTACCTTTACCTCCTGGTATTAATGTCGCTACTTGGTCAAATAAGGCGCAAGACTTGCGCGGCCGTGTTGATCTATTGGTTCGTAATGGCATGCTTGGACTGATACTCGTATTTGTTGTTTTAATGCTGTTTTTGAATTTAAAGCTGGCATTCTGGACAACCATGGGTATTCCGATTTCATTCTTAGGTGCTTTTATTCTGATTAATTTGGGTGGCGGCACTATTAATATGATCTCATTGTTTGCTTTTATTGTTGTGCTAGGCATAGTCGTTGATGATGCCATTATTATTGGTGAAAGTATTTACTCTAAGCGTGAACAGGGCCTTGAACCGTTAACTGCAGCTCTTAATGGGGTAAAGGAAGTGATGAGTCCAGTCACGGTGGGTATCCTGACGACAATTATTGCGTTTGCTCCCTTGATGTTTACTACTGGAATACTGGGGGAGTTTCTTTCGGTGATACCTTTGGTTGTGATAAGTGTTTTGATTATGTCGCTTATAGAAGCCTTTTTAATTCTTCCAGCACATTTGTCAGATGTGAAAATAAATGGTAGTGATGGGACTATTCCATTTGTGCAAAAAAAATTCCGCTCTTTGCTTCAAGGTTTGATCAATAAAATTTATGTGCCAACTTTGGAGAGAGCCTTGAAAATGCCATACGTGGTTGTTGCGTTAGCATTAAGTTTTATGATTATTACAGTTGGAGCATTAAATAATGGAATTGTAAAAACAGCATTTTTTCCTTCAATTGACGGTAACGAAATTGCTGCTAAGTTACGCATGCCGAATGGCACTTCTGCTAATGAAACTGAGAAAGTTATACAGCATATTATTAGTATGGCAGAAAAATTAAGGAGTGAATATGATGGTAAATTCACAACGGATAAAGGTTCTATAATTCAAAATATATCCGCACACGTAGGTTCCACACCTTTCGCTACACGTGATGATTGGGGTAATTCTGATAATGCAGGCCGCTCTCATGTTGGAGAGGTGCGAATAGAGTTATTAGCAGGAGAACATCGGCCATTTGAGACTTCAGAAATACAAGCACGCTGGCTTGAGTTAATTGGTGATATTCCTGGCGGGAATCTCCGTTTTTTTAGCGACCTTATTGGTGCAGGCGATGATATAGAAATTGAATTGTATCATGATGATTTTAACCAACTGCTTTATGCGGTAGAACAGTTTAAGGAAGTTCTTAATCAATATGATGGCGTAGTAGAGGTGGATGATAGTTTTGAACTGGGTAAGCCTGAATTTCAATTGGAGTTAAATGATGCGGGTCTAGCCTCAGGCTTAACTTTAACAAATTTAGCCCGCCAAGTTAGACAAGCTTATTATGGAGAGGAAGCGCAACGTGTTCAGCGAGGCAGAGACGATATTGAGGTGTTGGTTAGGTATAGTGAGTCGGAACGTCGTAATGTTACTAGTATTAATGACCTAAGAATTCGCTTAAATAATGGCATCGAAGTTCCATTGCGTACTGTTGCTACAGTAAAAGAGGAACGCAGTTATTCTAGTATAGACAGAGCTAATCAGCGACGTGTTGTTACAGTGTCTGCTAATGTAAATGATGATATCGCTAATGCAAATGAAATTAATGCAGAGTTATTTGATGTGGTATTACCAAAACTTAAATTGGATATTCCTGGGCTTAATTTTGATATAGAAGGTGAGCAAAAAGAACAAAAAGAAAGCCAAGAAAGTTTAGGACGTGGACTATTTGTAGCGGCTATAGGAATTTTTGCTATTCTTGCAATTTTACTCAAAAGTTATACTCAACCCATAATTATTATGTCAGTAATACCTATTGGTTTTATTGGCGCGGTTATTGGGCATGTAGTGTTAGGTTTTCCCGTTAGTTTCTTTTCATTTTTTGGCATTGTTGCCTTGTCAGGTGTCGTTATTAATGACTCCTTAATATTAATGGATATGATTAATCGATTGCGTGAACAAGGCAAAGATGTAATCGAAGCAATATTAGCATCAGCAAGAAGACGTTTTCGCCCAATAATGTTTACTACTTTAACTACTTGCGCAGGTTTAGGGCCAATTATTATAGAAAAGAGTGTGCAAGCTCAGTTTTTGATACCCATGGCGATCAGTCTTGCGGCGGGTGTTTTGTTTGCAACAATGATTACATTAGTGTTAGTTCCTTGTTTATATTTAATTCGACATCAAATATTTTCACTCAAGTATAAAGATATATATGTCAAACCCTGACATATGTAAATTTATCAAAACCTTATATTAAGTTTTAGACTTACACTCTATAAATTTTTTACTTAGTGTTTTTGTGTTTCGAGATTGAATAAATTAATTATTCTATTGCAAATGCAAATCAATATCATTATTATTTAAATCAACTAATTTTCTATACATAACTACATGAATTTTGTATGGAAATGAGATTGTTATTTTTTAGCGACGTTTCTTATATGAGCTCATAAATATAAGCCTGTTATATGCAACTAGAGCGAATTTTTTTGAGTTTTTTAAAGCTGATTACTAAAGAAAAATAAATTATGCACGGAGTGACTGCATTTCCTTTATCGATGTCGACTGAAGGTGAGAAAGTTAAAGTATCTCTATTGCGTGGTGGCAAATCTGTCGAATTGCGACTTACCTCTATGGGTTTAAATGTCGGTAGTGAATTAACTGTTTCTCAACACCAGGGGGGCAATGTAGTTGTCGTACGTGGCGAAACAAGGTTGGCATTAGGATCCAGTATGGCGCAAAAGATTATGGTAGAGAAAATATAAATTCCGGGGTTAAACACTTATTCAAAGGAGATTCAGTGCCCATAAATTTAAAGGATTTATCTGTTGGTGATAGTGGTCGCGTAGTGGGTTTTAGTGCTGGGTGTAAGGCTTACCGCAAAAAGTTATTAGCCATGGGTTTAACCCCGGGAGTCGAATTTACAATAACAAGGTTTGCACCCATGGGTGATCCGGTTCAAATAAGAATTAGAGGGTTTAGCATGAGCCTGCGTCGGGATGAGGCAGACGCATTGACTGTAGAAAGGAGCTAGGCTGGTGGCAAACAAATATGTCATTGGTGTTGTAGGAAATCCTAATTGCGGTAAGACGACACTATTCAATGCCTTGACTGGTGCTAAACAACGGGTTGGAAACTGGCCGGGTGTAACTGTAGAGCGAAAAACTGGTCGTTATGAGTTTGAAAAATCTCAATATGAAATTGTAGACCTTCCTGGAACCTATTCACTTGATGTCACCAATGAAGAGGTGTCTCTAGACGAAAAAATTGCACGTGATTATGTAATAAGTGGTGAGGCGGATCTCATCGTCAATATCGTCGATGCTTCTAATATCGAACGCAATCTATATTTAACCACTCAGCTGCTGGAAATGCAGGTTCCTGTTCTGGTGGCATTGAACATGATGGATGTTGCCGATGAGCATGGTTATGAAATTGATACTAATCGTTTGCAACAACAATTAGGCTGTCCGGTTATTCCCATTGTTGCTTCTTCAAATCAGGGAATTAAGGAACTGAAAAGTGAAATTAACAAAAGCCTCAAACAGAAATCCACAAAAGCATTACAAGTAAATTACCCTGCACCCATAGAGAATGCAATTGCCAGTCTCTGTGCTGACATTAACGAAATTTCTGTACAGCATGACGTTAATCCTCGCTGGCTAGCGTTAAGAATGTTGGAAGGAGACTCGCTTGAATCATATTTGCAAGATAATGAGGTGAGCAACAAGCTTAAGACTATCCAGAATGAGACTGAAGCAATATTAGAGGATGATATTGATATTAGTCTTGCAGATGCACGTTACAGTTTTGTTAATAGTTTAATTACAGAATGTGTTAATAAAAAGAGTGAAGTAAAGCGTAGTATCTCCGATAAAGTTGACCGTGTTGTACTTAATAGAATATTAGGTATTCCAATATTTCTGCTCGCTATGTATCTGATGTTTATGTTTACCATAAACATTGGTGGTTCTTTTATAGATTTCTTTGACATGTTTTCAGGGGCAATCTTTGTCGATGGCTTGGCTGAGTTGTTAACGGCACTGGGTTCGCCTGAGTGGCTAACGATTTTGTTAGCGAGCGGGATTGGTGGTGGTATTCAGGTGGTTGCGACTTTTATCCCGATTATAGGTTTTCTTTATTTATTTCTTTCTGCTTTAGAGGATTCGGGTTATATGGCTCGTGCTGCTTTTGTTATGGATCGTGCCATGCGCAGTATCGGCCTTCCTGGTAAAGCTTTTGTTCCTCTTATTGTTGGCTTTGGTTGTAATGTTCCGGC
>JGI12316J15310_10000041_pt146 | contig 25320 bp, 16 predicted proteins | sample MarCyaLeptolynsp_FD_15310 | JGI IMG/M metagenome (IMG submission 15310)
TGTCGCCGCGCAGCACCGGAAGCGGCGTGACGTGGATCGAGTTGCTGTCGAGGTAGGTGTGGCCGTAGTCGCCACGCCGCCACGTCATGTGCACCCGGAATAGCCGCCCCGTCAGCTCCCGCCCGCGACGAACCCCCCACGCGAAGATCTCGGCAATGTCGTGGATCTTGTACCAACGCTCCGCCCGCGGACCTCGGGCCTGAACGATCCGCTTGCAGCTCGCGGGTGAGCGCGCATCCAGCAGCAGGCGTCCCGCGATCTCGTCACGCGCCCGCTGAGGAACCTCCAGCTTTTCGAGCAGTACCAGCAGGCGGTTTTCGTCGCACGCCGGCGGTCCGCAGTAGAGCGACGTGACCAGCAGCAGCTCGCCCAGCGCTTGGGCCCAGTCATCGGACGGTGGCTTGAACAGCCAGTCTTCCCATCCTTTGACCTGCTCGCAGATCGCCGACATGAGCACGGGCAGTCCGTGTGGGTCGCCCCGGTTGTTGAGCTCGCGAGCCGCAGCTCTCCGCAGCGGATCGGGCCGCATCGCCCCCTGATCCAGGAAGCGCCGAAACGCCTGCAAGATCTCGTCGTCGATCGCCTGCGTGAGCAGGTGCGTCATCGCGTTGCTGTAGACGTGCGGGTGCGGCGAATCGACCAGCTCGAGCGAGAGCGGGTGGCGACCAGCCGGGTAGCGGTCGACGAGCTCCTCCCATTCGTCGCGGCCAAACCAGGACGGCCCCGCCGGGACTCGCAACGCCTTGAAGATCGCCACGAACCATCCCGACTCTCCACGATCGTGCAGCGCAAGCGCGAGCCGGTACTGCATCTCGGCTGGCGTGCTGTCGTCGCGCACCAGCATGCGGACTCGTTCGAGAGACTCGCCATCGTTCCAGGACGAGAGCGTCTGCGCCACGCTGCGGAATCCACGGATCGGAGGGTTCTCGGACAACAGTGCGGCCAGCCGTCGCTCACCCAGCGTTCCGAGGGCCACCATGCGCAGCGCTGCGGTGTGGACCAAGCTCGGGTGCTTGCTGCGACAGCTTCGTTCGAGCTCCCCGAGGTCACGGGCCTTCCGGATCGCATCGAGCTCGCGCACCGCGATCGACCGGTGTCTCGGACGGGCCGCGATGATGCGATCGGGGACACCCTCGACTCGAATGAACCGCGCCAGCTCATGAATCGCGTCGCGTTCCATGTCCGGCGCGCGAGAGAGCACCGGCTTGCGCCACCCCGCGATGTTGAGTCCGCCGAGATGCAGATTCACGAGGATCTTTGCCGCGGACACGCCGACGTCCGTGTCCAGCTGTTTGACGACATGCCCGACGATCGCCTCGAGTTGCGGCGACATCATCGTGACCAGCTTCGCGCGCTCACGATAGCGACGTAGCGTGATCGCGGCCGCAAGGGCACACCACAGCTGACGGCGAGCAAGGGCGCCCGGCAATGCGTCGATCATCTCGAGTACCGGGAGTAGCCCTCCTTCGAACGCGTCGACCCTCGCCAGCAGACCAAAGCCGTGGCGCTCGAAGGCAAACATCCAGGCCTGCCCCAGCCACGATGCCTCGCGGATTCCCGTCCACTGTCGAACGACGGCCTCGCTGAGGGCGTCCGTGAAGTCGGGGTCTTCGCCATGCCAGTGGTCGAGAAGTGCGGATACTCGGGTCAGGTCGTCCGCGCAACCGATCAGCGCGACGCAGGTCGGAAGGTGGCGGTCCCCAGTCACGGGTCGTCGCTCGAGCGCGTCGGCGAGCCCGGTGCACGGTTGCGAGAGCGCCGGTGCAAGCGCGGTCTCGAGCTCGTCGAGTTCGGCAAGAGCGATCGCTTGTTGCTCCGATTCCGTCAGGGCCCGCACGGCGTTGCTCACCGAGAGCGACGCCATGGGTCGCGTGGCCTTGTCCTCGACCTCGAACGCCCACCGACGCAACGCTTCGCTCTCGGCCTCCGAGAGCACCTCGGCGAGCGCGAGCTCGTGTGTGCGACGCAGCGTGATCGTCTCGCCGAGCTCGGCGATCAGCTTCGTCGCCGCAGCTTCGGGAATCGTCGATACCGCGAAGCCGAAGTCGGCTGCGTCGCACTTGCCGGCGACGGCGCCCAGCATCGCGCACGCGACGGACTTTGGCTCATGATTCAACCGCTCCGTCAGGGCGAAGACCAGCGCGGACAGCTCACCGATGTACGCGCGAGGTGTGAGCCGATTGCCGAGCCGGCCCACGATCTCGGGCGTGGGGACAATGGTCCCGGATTGCGCCTGCACGACGATTTCCACGAGCAGTGGCCCCACGGGCTTCGCGGCGTCGAGCGTTCGGTCCAGGGCGCCGTGATCGTGCAGCGCGAAGCGGCCCAGCGCGAGCGCAGTCAGGGCCGTCTTCACGTTCGGGTGTGCCTCGGAGGCCGCGGCGAGCAGCTTGGAGATCCGATGGTCCGACTCGTCGGGCAGGTCGCACAGCGCGAGCCAGGCGGGAAGGTCCGATGCGATCGCGGACACGACGTCGTGCTGGCCGTACCGCTCGACGAGCGAGCTCAGGCGTTCGCTCGGTAGCAGCCCGACGAGTCCGGCCGCCACTTGGAGATCGAGGTTGCCCTCGTCGTCGCGGACGAGGTCGGACTCGAGCAACCGACCGAGCACTGCCGATGGCGGGCGACCGATCCGTTGGCGCAGCGGAAGCAGGCCACGCGACGCTCGGCGCCGAGCCGCCCGCGGATACCCAGTCATCGACAACATGCGCAAGTCGCAAGCTGCCGCGAGCTCGAGCAAGCTGTTCGGGACTACCTCGAATCCGTGCGCATCGGCAAAGCCGAGTACTGCGAGCGTCAGCCGTGGGCGCGAGTCGACGAGCTTGCTTCCGAAGATCGCCTCGGTCATCGTACGCAGCGCCGGCTTGGCAACCTCGGGTGGGGTCGCAGCGATGACGCCGACCCAAGCATCGAGCGCGTCGACTCCGGTGACTGCCGGTCGGTGTCCACCAAGGGCCGCTCGGACATGCTCGCGCAGTGCGTCGGGGGAACGACGTCGGCTCCCGAGGATCCACTGGCGAATGTGCATCGGCGACGCGGCGGCGTAGATCGCCACGGCATCTTCCGCAGAGATCGCGTTGCGCAGCCACAGACCCGTGACGAGACCGAGGCCCGGTTTGGGAAACGGGTGCGCTCTGGCCAACTCGCGCGTCTCGGGGTCGGCGCGCAGGTACGCTGCGTAGTGCGCACAGTTCTCCTGAACCTCACCTGCCAACCCTGCAGCTCGCACATCGGCGCGCGGATGAAACAGGACATGCGCCCAGCGGGCGGGCTCGGCCTTCGCGACCTCGCGGAGCGACTCCACGGCAGCCAGCCGGACGGTCTGTTCGGGGTCCGACAACGCATCGACCACAGAGCGGATCCCCACGACGCCGCGCGCGCCCGACAGCACGCGAATGGCGGCCCGGCGTAGTCCAACGTGCTCGTGGCGGAGCAAGGGAGCGACCAGGCCAATGAACGGCGAACGGTCGCGCAGAGGCAGTTCTGCGAGCTGTTCGAGCTCCTCGAGCTGATCGGGGCCGGGCGCATCGTGCAGCCGCCACCACAGTTGAACATCGCGCATTTGCGAACCCGGAAAACCGCCCGGGGCAGGATATTGAAAAACCGGAGGATTGGCGCGGCTCCAGGTTCCAGGGCTATCGTGGCGCGGTGGAGGCCCGCCAGCGCCGTAACCGGATCATCCGGTTCACCGTCGGGGTGGCGTTGCTGGGCGCGATCGTGGCCGCTCTGCTCAGCGGCGTGCACGAGGGGCTATCGCCCGAGTCCATCAAGACGATGCTGCTGGACTCGCATCCGTGGGGTCCGATCCTCTTTGTGGTCGCGTTCGCGCTGCTGCAGCCGTTCGGGGCAGCGGCTCATGTGTTCATCATCGGAGCCAGCCTCGTGTGGCCGGCTCCCGTCTCGGCGGCGCTGTCATGGGCCGGAGCGGTGGGAGCTGGGTGCGTGGCGTTCTTGTTCGCGCGCTACATGGGTCGCGACTGGGTGCAGAAGCGACTTCCGGACAAGCTCTCGAAGTACGACGAGCGGCTGGCCAACCATGGCTTTCGCACGGTCCTCATCATGAGGCTGATGCTGTTCACGTTCGGACCGATGCAGTTGATGTTCGGCGTTTCGCGGGTTCGCTTCGTTCCGTTCCTTCTGGGGAGCATGGTCGGTTTGATTCCGATGGTCTGCATCGAGACTTGGTTGGGCGCCAACGTCGTCGACTGGATGTTCGGGTAGAGCGTATGCTCGCCGGCGATGAAGCCGGCCGACGTCGAACGCCTCTTGCTCACGCTCTTGCCCGCGCTCGCGCTCACTGCTGGAGCGTGTGATTCGAAGAAGAGCGGAGACGACGGCAAGGCGAAGGTGGCCGACAGGGATAAGGCGGGCGGCGACGGTAAGTCGGCGGGCGACGGGAAATCGGCGGACGACGGGAAGTCAGCGGATGATGGCAAGTCGGCGGATGACGGTAAGTCCGCGGATGACGGTAAGTCCGCGGATGACGGTAAGTCCGCGGATGACGGTAAGTCCGCGGGCGACGGTCAGTCCGCGGACGGAGGTCGCATTGCTGAACCGGAAGAGCCTCGACCGCCCTCGTGCCCGAGCGGCTCGTGGTGCGGCCCCAAGAAGGCCGCGTACAAGATCGCGGACAAGAAAAAACCGGCCAGCCTCGGGTGCCCTCCCAGCCTCGCCGGGGGAGCGCAGCACGCCGCGATCGAGAAAGACAAGGTCTACGAGGGCCTCTGGATCGGATCGGGGGCGCTGTACGCCAACATCGACGAGGCGGCGACCGAGGCCAAACGCAAGACCGGCGACGCCGATACGTGTTGCTACACGTGGGTCGAGTCCTGCCCGGGCGGGCGTCCGTGTCTCGACGATCGCGGCGCACCCGTGACCGCCGATCTGCGCGACGGCGACGGTTGGCTCGAGGCTCGCTTCGCGCTCGACTTGCCGGATTCGCTTCGCGCGAGCGCGGCCGAGCAGTGGCTCGACGATGCCGCGATGGAGCACGCGTCCGTGGCTTCGTTCAATCGCGCATCGCTCGAGCTGATGGCCGTCGGCGCGCCGCCTCATCTGCTCCGCGGTCATCAACAAGCCGCGCTGGACGAGATCGAGCACGCGCGCCTTTGCGTGTCGCTTGCCTCCGCATGCGGTGCCGAGCCGCAGGAGCCGGGTCCGATGAAGGTGCCGCTACCGCGCGAACCGGATCTCGCGCGACTGGCTGCCGATACGTTCGTCGAAGGATGCGTGGGTGAGACGACGGCGGCGCTCGTCATGGAACGGGCGGCGAGTGGGGCGCAGGACGACCGGCTGAAGTCGATCCTCGCGCGCATCTCCGGGGAGGAATCCGATCACGCCGCGCTTGCGTGGGCGACCGTGGCGTGGGCGATCGAGCAAGGTGGCTCGCGCGTGCTCGAGGCCGTGAAGGCTCGGGCCGAGGAGCTGCGTGAGACGCTACCGCGCGGACGGACCGCGGAGCCGGGTCCCCTCGCGCTCGCCGGACGGCTCAGCACCACTGAGCTCGAGCGAGCCCGCTTCGACGCGTGGCTCGGCATCATTGAGCCCATGCTGGCGCGGCTGGGCTGAAACCAACGAAAAGAGGCCGCCGAGGTTCGTCTACGTTGGACGGCTACCGGATTCGGCTCCGCTCAGCGATCGCAGGTGATCGGTTCTGTGGTTCGAGCGCCAGGGCGGGATGCCCCATCGGCGGGATCGAACGCATCGAGCGTTTCCGTGTCCGGGAGTCGTCGGCTCTGGTTGGGCTGGGACGCACGCGCCGCGTGATTGTGCAGGGGCTTTGGCGGCCCCTGCCGCGGTCTGGTGTCAGACCCATGTGGATCGATGGTACGGAGGAGGTCACCCCGTGGGGCGGTCCAAAGGTGTCGCATCGGTGGTGCTCGCGACACCGGACTCCGCGCTCGACTGCTCCCACCTGAGAAGTCGCCGTACGAACGCGGCCTCGTCGGTCTTGGTGGAGGTTCACCGCAACCGACGGCATCTAATCCCAGCCAGAGCGCACTAGCGGTCAGAGCCTACGGACAGGACGTGCCTACGTAAGCCCTCACCACGCGGACGAACCGCGGCGACCCTGTTGCTCTCCTTCAAAGAGAGCTGGGTTCGTATGTGAGTTGCTTGCAGTCACGTTTCACAGTCCGTACCTCCCGGCGGAGGAATGAATGCGGTTCTTACCAGGCAGGAGACGATGTGCAAGGAAGACTATTCACCGATCTGAGCTCCGATCCGGGCGGGTCTATTGGCTCAGGGCGGTCACGATCCACGCCAGCGCCGCGTTGCCGTGGTCTGCGACGCGGTTGACCGAAATTGCGGCGGGATCGTCGAGGTAGCACTTCTCCTGCGTGCACCCCTCGAGCTGCTCCTTCGCGACCGGATCGGAGAGGTTCCCATTGGGACCGTTGACCAGCAGACCCGGCGGAGGATTGTCGTACCAGTAGGTGTGGTGCGGTCGCTCGACCGGGTTCGCGCCGAAGCCCGTGACGTAGGCTCGCCCGAGCGCATTGCGCCCCAGGATCCAATCGAGCGTGTCTTGGGACGCGGTGCGATAGCGAAGCTGACCCGTGAGGTCGCCCGCGAGCGTCATGACCATCGCGTTGCGCAGCAGCTCGAACGTGGTCGAGTCCCCGTAGACCTGGGTCCGCAGCGTCGAGCGATAGCCGCGGCTACCGGCCGCGCGCAGATAGCCATCCGCCGCATCGAGCACGACCTGCCGTACCGCTTCCACCTGCTGCTCCTCGAACGGTCCGCCCACCAGCGCGATGTCGAGCATCGCGATGCCCTGGGTTTGATCCCAGTAGATGATCGGAGGCATGCCGGCCGGCGATGGCGGAGCTTGAGCGTGCATCGGCGAGGCGGTCGCGAACTCGACGTACTCCGTCTCGCCCGTCGTCAGCGCGAGTTCCACCGACGCCCAGTACGCCTCGTCGAGCACGTCATCGTCGGCATAGGGCAGGCCACCGGCCGCGTCCGCGACCGGGGCTGCGACGACGGCGTTGACTCGGGCTGCCTCGTACGCGCGTCGGGCAGCATCGAGGCAGCGCTTCGCGAATGCCGGATCGTGCTTTTTCCAGATGCGGGCTGCCTGGGCTGCCACCGCGGCGAACTGCAGGGTCGCGGCGGTCGTTGGTCCGCGCACCGATCGCGCCGAGCGATCCTGATGCGGCATCGTCCCCGGAGCGATCGCTACTTCGCCGTGGAGCTTGTGAAAGATCATTCCTGCCCGAGGTGACTCCTCGGGGTGCTGCAGCTTGAGCATCCACTCGAGGTGCACTCTGGCCAGGTCGAGAAGGTCCGGCTTGCCGTTGGTGGCCTCGGGGATCGTCAGCAGGCCGTCCTGCGTCGCTGCTTGGCCCGTGCCGAGGACCACGTTGCGCTCGTAGAGGTTCTGCAGCGTCCAGATCGCGAGCGTGCTCCCGACCGTGTACTTGCCCATCGAGCCATCGCCATACCAGCCGCCGGCGGCGTCGATCAGCGCGTTGCACTGTGCCTGCGGATGGCATTGCGCCTCGCCATCGCCCGGGTGTCCGGCGGGCATCGCCCAATCGTCCCCGGCGTAGGCCTGGTCCAGCTGCACGCCACTGCGATGCCGGTAGAAGAAGGCGAGTGCTTCGCGGCGTAGCTCGTCGTAGACGTCGTCTGCGATCGAGAACGGCACGCTCGTGTGACCATCGATCTGCAGGCGGTAGCCGTAGCCAACGCGGTCGACGCACGAGAAGTCGGCTTCGTGCACGTGATCGCCGGACGCTGGATCGTTGCCCAACACCCACGTCAGGCCGCGGGCGACGACCTGACCGCTCTGATCGCGAAGCGCCCAGGGCAGACGATCGTTCGACCCGTCGGCAAGTGAGGCGCGCTTCGTCGATCCCGGCCGATAGCCCACTTGGTTGACACGCACACGGACCGTGCGGGTATCGGGATTGGGCAGGCCGGCGGGAGCCTCGCGTGTCACCTCGCACGCGTCGGATTCGGCCGTCGTGTTGGAGCCATCCGATGCCGCGGGGGCCGAGGTGGGATGTCGCGGCGGCGGGCTTCCCTTGGGCGTTTGGCAAGCAACGAACGCTGCCAACAGCGGCAGAGCAGCACTGCGAAGCGGGTGGTCCACCGGCGTTCAGGGTATCGATGGTCGACTCGTGCCGCCAATTCGTCCCGCCGACGCCGACACCGCGGCCTCGGGGCGCGTAGACTGTGGGTACCGATGTTGCGTGCCGTGTTGATCGCTGGGTTGGCTGTGGGTTTCGCGGGGACGGCAAGCGCCGCGCCTGCGCCTCCGGCTGAGACGGCGCCGCCAGCTGGCCCTCCGGCCACGACCGCGCCGAGTGGGCCTCCCGTGTCGGTCACACCCGCGCCGAGTGAGGCCCCGGCCGAACCCGCGCCTCCGCCCGGATCCGCGCCCGCTCCCGGGGCGCCTGCTCCCGCGACTCCAGCCGAACCCGCGCCCGTGACCGGTGCACCCGCGCCTGGAGCCCCCGCACCGGGGGCCGCACCCGCTGGGGCGCCAACCGCAGGCCCGCCGACGGCAGCTCCGCCGACGGCAGGACAACCGCCGACCGAAGATGCTCCGACCGACGAGGCGAGCGAGGAAGCGCCGGAGGATCCAGAGCCCGAGGCCGAAGCGGAGACCGAGGAGACTCCGGTCGCCGCTCCGGTACCCCCGCCGGCTCCGCTCGAAATCCCGCCGCCGCTTTACAAGGGCCGCGGCATGCTCATCGCAGGCGGCATCCTCGGGATCGGTGGTTTCATCGTCAAGACGGTGATCAGCGCGCAGGCCTTTCGTGCCCTTCGCAATCCAAACCCGGAAGAGGGTGCTTTGGGCACGGCGACGATTGTCGGCGGTAGCTTGGTCTACAACCCGATCATCGGGGCCGGCCTCGGTTTGATCGGTGGCGGTCTGGGGCAGCGCGGTGAATGGGACGCGCACCACGAGCTGTTCGACTCTGCGGCTCACGATCCCAAAATGAAGAAGTCGCGGCGCAAGCTCGGCTGGGGGTTGTTCGGTGGTGGCGTCGCCTGGTGGGCGGCTTCGCGACTGTTGTCGTTGGCGTGCAAGACCGACCGGTGCAGCGTGACGACGCTCGAGCTGGGGTACTACTCGAGCCTTGCCATGACTGTGCCTGGTGTGGCCCTCGCGGGTTGGGGCACGGGTCATGACAACTACGTTCGGCGGTTCGGTCACCTCAAGCAAAAGGGCCGAGTCCAGCTCGCACCCACGGCCGGAACGTCGTGGGGGATGTCGCTGGCAGGATCCTTCTGAGTCGCACGACCGGGGATCGCACTTCGCTCCAACGGACCGCCCCGTGCGGTACCCTCCGGGCCTATGCGATCCGCGATTGTTCTTGCCTTGGCTTGCTTCGTGGCGGCCGGTTGCGCTGGCGATGACGACGGCGACACCGGGGGCAACGAAGCCGGCGACGAGACCTCGTCTACCGGAGGGACCAACCCTACCGGGGGCAGCGGGGGCGACACGATGACGCCAGCGGACACCAGCGGCGGCTCAGATGGGATCGAGCCCGACTCGAGTGGCGGAACCACCGAAGGACCTGGGGAGCCGACTCTGTGTTGGCAGGTCGATTCGCTCGCCACGATTACGGGCGAGCCCACCGGCTCTGCGGTCTTCGACGCCGATGGTGATGGAGCGCAGGAGCTGTGGGTCTGGATTGTCAGTACCGATCTCTCGGGCACCGAGCTCTACTCGATCACACCCGATACCGAGGAAGTGTTCGACATCACCGGTGCGTTCATCACTCTCTCGGACTTCGATGGCGATGGGCAGTTCGACGTCCTCGCGCAGGACTCACCGGGAGTTTTTTCAATCTACCTCGGCACGGGTGATGGCTTTGCTCCCGATCCGATCATGGTGGATTACCCAGGCGGCGAACTGGTCGGTGCGTTCGACCTCGATGGTGACGGTAGCGCCGATCTGTTGACGCGCAGCTCGCAGGTGTCGCTCGATACGGCGCTCGGAGATGGCGCCGGGGTGTTTTCGGCCGACGCGAGCCTTGGGGTACCTGCGCAGGAGCGGATGGATGCAACGCCGGCTCAAGCGGGCGACGGATGGTTCGCGCTGCGCTCTCAGCCCGCCCCAGGCATGGAGGCATGCAACGAGAACCGGATCGACACCGTGCAGTATGCTGGGGGCGGCCTGACGATCTCGAACAATGGTCCGATGGGGTCGTGGGAGGTTCCGATCGCACAGGTCGACGTCAGCGGCGAAGGGGTGCCGGACGTGTTCGTGGCCGAGTGCGATGGGATCGCGGACATCACCACGCTGCGCCTGCTCACCGACGACGGCGACGGCATCAGCGAGTCGGGCGTCGTGGACAACGTGCAGTGGGCCGTGCCCGCCGACGTCGACGGTGATGGAGTCATCGACGTGGTGTGGGGCGACGAGACGGACATGCTCGTGCGGCTGGACGTCACGACACCGGAGGGAACCGAATCCACCGGTGTCGACGCGAGCACCGTCGAGCACAACGCGGTGCTCGCCGGCGACTTGGACGGCCAAGGGGCCCAAGAGATTCTGCGAGCGGTCGCCAGCGGTGGGGAAACGCTCTTCGAACACATCTACACGGTCGACTGCGAGTAGACCGAAACACGCCGACGATCGTTGCGCCGAGCCAACTGAAAGACCCTCGTGATGGGTCGCGTTCCGGGGCGCAACCACCGGAAACTAGTGAAGGGACCCAACATGAGCTCGAAATCGACTGCTTCTCGCATCGTCCTCGCCGCCACCACGCTCGCCCTGATGGGCGGATGCGCCCACAGCGCTTCGAACTCTGGTGGCGGTGGAGGCCAGAAGGTCACCGCGGCGATGAAGCACGAGGTCGCCAAGGTCATCAACAAGGCGGCATCCAAGAAACTCGCGCGCTTCGGGTCGATCAAGGAGCTCGGAGGGTTCCTCAAGGGTATCGGGGAGCGACAGCGTGCGGCCTACGGCGACGTCTACGCCGGCGGCCCTCCCGGGGCGGACATGGACGCTGCGATGGAAGACGGGGCGGGCATGCCTCCCCCCGAGCCCGAGCCGTCCGCGACGCCGGCACCCGTTGCGAGCAAGTCGGCGGCGCAAGCTGACTCCGCCCCAGCGGATGCTGCCGAGGGCGAAGACGAGTCGATCACCAACACCCAAGAGGCGGGAGTCGACGAGGGCGGCATCGTCAAGACGCATGGCAATCACCTGGTGGTCCTGCGTCGCGGTCGGCTGTTCACGGTGGACCTCGGGCGCAAGTCCATGCGTCCGATCTCGGCATTGTCGGTCAGCCCCGAGAAGGGCCACGACGCCTGGTACGACGAGATGCTGATCCATGACGACACGATCGTCATCGTCGGCTACAGCTACCAGGCGGGCGCGACGGAGATCGGAATCTTCGACATCAACGACGCGGGCAACCTGGCTCACCGCGACACCTTCTTCTTGCGCAGCAACGACTACTACTCGTCGCGGAACTACGCGAGCCGCCTGCTCGGCGACAAGCTCGTGTTCTACATGCCGTACGCGCTGCCGACGACGCTCGACGAGCGCAACCCGAACCTCCCGGGCATCATGCCGTGGAACAAGGGCCAGACGAACTTCAACGACTGGGACACGATCATCGACGCGACCGAGATCTACCGACCGATCCAGGAGACCGATAGCCCGGTGCTTCACACGGTGGTGACGTGTGATCTCGAGCGTCGCGACGTGCACTGCAACGCGCAAGGGATCATCGGGCCGTATGGGCGCAGCTTCTACGTGTCGAGCCAGGCGGTCTACGTCTGGGTGCACGGTGGAGCAGGGGCGGGCTCGGCCGAAGGGCGCGAGCCTCCGGCGGCGGTCTATCGTTTCCCGCTTGCGGGCGGCGACCCCGGGGCCCTGCGGGTGTGGGGCGCTCCGGTCGATCAGTTCTCGTTCAAGGAGTCGGCGGACGGCTTTCTCAACGTACTCGTGATGGCCAACAGCCAGGGCGACGCGATGTGGGGGGCGGAGTTTGCCGGCGAGGACGTCGCGATGATGCGCGTGCCGACGGCCGCGATGATGGACGGCGTGCATACCGTCAACGAGACGGCGTACTTCGACCTTCCGGAGCCCACCGGTTCGGGCTACGCGTTCCAGAATCGCTTTGTCGGCGACCACCTTCTGTACGGTCGTGGCAGTGGCTGGGGCGGGGCTGCTCGAGGCGATGCTTCGCTGCACGTCTTTTCTGTGAGCAAGCGTGATCGCCCCGCGAAGGTGCTGCTGCCGCACGGCGTGGATCGCATCGAAGCGATGGGTAGCGATGCCGTGGTCGTAGGTACCGACGGTCGCAACCTCCACTTCACCTCGCTCGATCTGCAACGCAACGGCTCGGTTGCCGGCGAGTTCGTGCAGCCCAACGCCTCGCAAGGCGAGCTGCGCAGCCACGGGTTCTTCTTCAAGCCCGAAGGGGCCGGTGACGGCAAGCTGGGGCTTCCGATCCGTCGCAGCGGTGCTCCCGGCTACGAGCACCTCGTGCATGGCTCGGCCGAGGTGATGTACCTCGACGTGCAAGACCTCCAGTTCCGTCGCCTGGGCACGCTGGCCAGCGATCCGAACACCAATCAAGACGACAAGTGCGAGGTCAGCTGCGTGGACTGGTATGGCAACGCACGTCCGATCTTCTACAAGGGGCGGGTGTTTGCTCTGCTCGGCTACGAGCTCGTCGAAGGTCAGCTCGGGCGCGTCGGGATCAAGGAAGTCGATCGCGTCAACATGCTGGGCTCGCTCAGCGGCAAGAAGGGCGTCATCTGGAAGAGCTTCTAAGGACGCGCTCGAGCGTCTCGCGTTCGTAGCTCGTGGCGCCACGGGCTTCGAACGCAGCTTCGGCCCGGCTGGCCCAGCGATGGACCTCAGCCGGGCCGGCTTGCGTCTGGGCGAGGGTTGACGCAATCGAGAGAGCAACCTTTCCGGCGGCTCGCGCTTGGTCGGCTTGGTCGAGCGTCGCGTAGGCCCGCTCCATGGTTGCGAGTCCGTCTTGGAGACGGCCGGATCGGGCTTCGAGGTTGCCGACGGTCCACAGCGCCCGGCCGAGGAGAATCGGTTCCTGCAGTGACCGAGCGCGTTCGAGTGCCGCGTTTGCGAGGGCGAGGGCCGCGTCGACTCGATTCAGGTTGGCTGACGCGCGGGCGCGCTCGATGTCGGCTTCGATTGTCGTCCACGTGTTCGCGGCTCTGGGATCGGTTGGGCGTTCGGGTTCGGATGCGACGAGGACTGGGTCAGCGCAGGCGTGTGGCGGCGGAAGGGCATCGACGGCGCTTTGCAGGTACGGGTCGTCGAGCGCTTCGGTGAGCACCCGGTGGCGGTGCCGGATGCGGTCGAGGCAGCTCGTGGTTCGGTCGCGTTCCTGCCGGCACGCGGTTTCATGCTCGATCGTCCAGGCGCTTGCCCAGTCGTCGAGGCCGCGATGTCCGACCTCAGGAAGCGTGCGCGCGCAGGTCGAGTCGGGCATGGCGGAAACCAGGGCGCCGGCGAGCCCGAGGATGGCCACCAGCCATGGCCACCGACGTGGCGGTTTGCGCATGCCCTCAACGAAAGCGTCGACGATGGCCCGCATCGAGGGCCACTGCTCGCTCGCCGCCGGGGAGAGCCCTCGGAGCGCGATATGGCCGAGCCAGGCCGGTAGCGTATTGGGCCACCGTGCAGCCCCGGCTGGGGCGTGACCGACGGCGGCTTCGAACAACGCAGCGCAGTACTCCCGCTGATCTTCGGCTCGGTTTTCGCCTCCAACGACTCTGACCGAGCCGCCGGCGAGAATTTCAAAACTGAAAGTCGAACCCGTCGAATTTTCTTCGTGGAACTCGGCGAGCTCGATCGCTGCAGCCTTGAACGTCGCGATCACGACGTCGAGTGGAGGTCGGGTACGCGCGAGCCATACCCGCAGTGGTTGTCGCTCGGCCACCGCAGGCCCATCGTAACTTGATACCCTCCGGAGCAATGAAACGTCTGATGCGGGTCACGGCGGCTTCGGTCGCGATCATCTTCGGGACCTCCTGCGCTGCGATCATTCACCCCGAGCAAAAGGGGAACAACTCGACACCGCTCGACACCGTCCCGCTGGTCGTCGACATCCTCTTGTTCATCCCCGGATTGATCCCGGGCGTCATCGCGATGGTGATCGACTTCGGAACGGGCGCGATCTATCTGCAGAAGAACGGTCCGAACAAGCCGTTCCTCGGCAAGGCCAAGGATCGTCGCGAGGGTCGTAAGCTGGTGCGGCAGAGCCGGAAGGGCAAGCTCGCGGTGCGAGTGGTCGACGACTCCGGCATCGTTCTCGACGAGGAAAAGCTCACCGTGGAAGCGCCGGAGAAACGCGGCGAGCCGGTGGCGCTGGTGCTTCCCGATCTGACGGCCGAGCGGTGGGAGGGCAAGAACGTCCACCTCGAAATTGTCGGCGAGAGCGGCGAGCCCATCGTTCTTCCGGCCCAGTAGGGCGATGACGCGGGGTCACCGCCCGCGGTCCTCTCCGTCGTTGGACACCCGTGCGCGCGGGTGTCACGATGCGCCCGCTTCGGATCCAACCGAAGCGGGAGCACCTGGCAGATGACGGATAACAAGCTCGATTCCTTCGGTTCCAGCGCAACCCTGAACGTCGGCGACACGGCGTATCAGATCTCTCGCCTCGACGCGCTGTCGTCCAAGGGTATTGGGCACGTCGACAAGCTGCCGTTCTCGCTTCGTGTGTTGCTGGAGAACCTGCTTCGCCACGAGGACGGTGTTGCGGTCACCAAAGACGACATCGAAGCGGTTGCGAGCTGGGACGCGAAGGCCGACCCCTCCGTCGAGATCGCGTACCACCCGGCGCGCGTGATCCTGCAGGACTTCACCGGCGTGCCGGCGGTGGTCGACCTCGCCGCGATGCGAGACGCGATCAAGACAATGGGCGGCGACGCCCAGCGCATCAACCCGCTGCAGCCGGTGGACCTCGTCATCGACCACTCGGTGCAGGTCGATCACTCGGCGAGCAGCAACGCGTTCGATCTCAACGTCAGGCTCGAATACCAGCGCAACAAGGAGCGCTACCAGTTCCTGCGTTGGGGGACCAAAGCGTTCGAGAACTTCCGCGCGGTTCCTCCCGGTACCGGGATCGTTCACCAGGTCAACCTCGAGTACCTCGCCAAGGGGATTTGGCGGACGAACGTCGATGGCAAGTGGCATGCGTACCCGGACACGCTGGTCGGGACGGACTCGCACACCACGATGATCAACGGGCTGTCCGTGCTCGGTTGGGGTGTGGGCGGCATCGAGGCCGAAGCGGCGATGCTCGGTCAGCCGGTCACGATGCTCGTGCCGCAGGTCGTGGGCTTCCGCCTCACCGGCAAGCTTGCCGAGGGCGCGACCGCGACGGACATGGTCCTGCGTGTGGTCGAGATGCTGCGCGCGAAGGGCGTGGTCGGAAAGTTCGTCGAGTTCTTCGGTGAGGGGCTCGACCATCTCTCGCTTCCGGACCGCGCGACGATCGCCAACATGGCGCCGGAATACGGGGCGACCTGCGGGTTCTTTCCGATCGACGACGAGACGCTGCGCTACCTCGACTTCACCAATCGGCCGGATGCGGAGATCAAGCTCGTCGAGGCGTACGCGAAGGAGCAGGGCCTGTTCCGCACGACGGACACGCCCGATCCCGTCTTCACCGACACGCTGGAGCTCGACCTCTCGACTGTCGTGCCGAGTATCGCGGGGCCGAAGCGGCCGCAGGATCGCATCGACCTCACCAACTCGAAGAACGCGTGGAACGAGCTGATCGCAAAGCAAGCTGCGGGCAACGAGGCGTCGAAGGTCAGCGTGACCAAGGACGGCGAGAGCTTCGAGCTGTCGCACGGATCGGTCGTGATTGCGGCGATCACCAGCTGTACGAACACCAGCAATCCATCGGTGCTCGTGGCGGCCGGGCTGCTCGCGCGCAAAGCCGCCGCGAAGGGGCTCAAGACGCAGCCGTGGGTCAAGACCAGTCTCGCTCCGGGATCGCGCGTGGTGACGGACTACCTGACGAAGTCGGGGCTACTCACCGATCTCGAGAAGCTCGGGTTTCACGTCGTTGGTTACGGGTGCACGACGTGCATCGGTAACTCGGGTCCGCTGCACGAGTCGATCGCGGGCGGCATCAAGGAGGGCGACCTTTGGGCGACGTCCGTGCTGTCGGGCAACCGCAACTTCGAGGGGCGGATCAGCCCGCACATCCGCGCGAACTACCTCGCCTCACCGCCGCTCGTCGTCGCGTACGCGCTTGCCGGGCACATGGGCAAGGACCTCTACTCGGAGCCGCTCGGTCAGGACAGCGACGGCAACGACGTGTTCCTCAAAGACGTCTGGCCGACGCCGGCCGAGGTCGAGGAGGTCATCCGGACTTCGTTGGGCAAAGGGATGTTCGCCGAGCAGTACGCGTCGGTGTTCGATGGTGACGACAACTGGCGAAACCTGCCCACGCCCGAGGGGGAGGCGTATGACTGGCAGGATGACTCGACCTACGTTCGCAATCCGCCGTACTTCGAGGGGATGGGTCCCGAGCCTGATGCGCTCGCGGACGTCAGCAGCGCGCGCGTGTTGGCGAAGCTCGGCGATACGGTGACGACGGATCACATCTCGCCGGCGGGATCGATTCCGAAGGACGGCCCGGCGGGCAAGTACTTGCAGGACAATGGGGTCAAGCCGTCGGACTTCAACAGCTTTGGTAGCCGACGCGGCAACCACGAGGTGATGATTCGCGGGACGTTCGCGAACATTCGGCTGCGTAACCAGCTGGCTCCGGGGACCGAGGGCGGCTGGACGAAGCACCAGCCGAGCGGCGAGCAGATGTCGATCTTCGACGCATCGGAACGCTACAAGAAGGACGGGGTGCCGTTGGTGGTGCTCGGCGGGACCGAGTACGGAACCGGGTCATCGCGCGACTGGGCTGCGAAGGGCACGATTTTGCTGGGGGTCAAGGCTGTGATCACGAAGAGCTTCGAGCGGATTCACCGGTCGAATCTCGTGGGCATGGGTGTGCTGCCGCTGGTCTTCAAGGACGGCGAGGGTGCGGACGAGCTCGGGTTGGATGGGACGGAGACGTTCTCGATCTCGGGGATTGCCGAGGGGCTGACGCCTGGGAAGATGCTGAAGGTAACTGCGAAGGCGGAGGATGGGAGCGAGAAGACCTTTGAGGTCAAGGCGCGGTTGGATACTCCGAACGAGGTCGAGTACTACCGGCATGGCGGGATTCTGCAGTTCGTGCTGCGGCGGATGCTGACGGCGGCTGAGCCGGCGAAGTCGGCGGGGTGACGCCGCGGGGGGGGGCGAGGTGATCCTTCCCGAAAGTCATGTCGGAGCGGGGGGGTGATCCTTCCCGAAAGTCATGTCGGAGCGATCGGCGCACCGGACGGGCGGCCGGGAAATCTGGGCAGTGCAACAGCGGTGCATCGGGGTTTGGTGTGCCGCGGTTGCGGTTTTGACCTGTACCTTTGGGGCAACGCCTCGGGGCTTTTGGGTTTGAACCAGCACGAGTAGACGGGACAAGCCCGCCTTCCGTCGTTTGAGTTGTTGTGGGGCTCAGCTTGGGGCCGGCTCGCACCGTGCGTTCCAGATCCGGCACATCTTCCAAGTACCGTAGGGGAAGACCACGTCTCGGTTGCCAGCCCGAAAGGCGTCGCGAGCTGCGTAGTAGGCCTCGAGGAACGCCTCCCGGACACGAAGTTGTTCCTGCCGCTCTTGTTGGGTCGAGCCGGAGACGCTGGGGTTGCGGGAGAACAGTTCCTCGGACTTGGGAATTGCGAGGTAGTGCACCGCTTCAGCGCGGCGGGCTCCCAGGACCTTGATTCCTCGCCGACGACGCTCGACCGCCAACTCGTTCTCGCGTGTCTCGAGCCCCTCGAGAATGAGGGCGCGAAGCTCCTTGTCGCTCAGATGCGGCATGACGTCGGGCCGGTCGATGACGAGCTCGGCCACCTCGGGGAGCTTCGACCGACCCGCATGGGCGGCTCGGCCCGAGCGCTTGGACTCGCCACGCTTGGCATGAGCGTTCTTGCCCGACCAGATTCCCAGCTTCGGCTTGGTGACTTCGACGGCGTCGCCGTACTGCATGCGCAGTGACGAGACCCCGCGCCAGTGCTTGGACTTCGCGACGAGGAAGGCAGCAACGGGATTGGCCAGCGTGTAGACGGCATGCTCGACGATGCGCTCATCCCCGACGACCTGGACCAGGTTGTAGTCGGGCTCGAAGTTCTTGCCGCGAATGCCTCGCAGCGCGTTGAGCTCGCGCGAGATGAGGGAGTTGAGCTCCTGGATGAAGTCAGGCAGGCATCCGTCGAGGTCGGTGCCCAACAGGTGGTAGTGGTTGGACATGAACTCGAACTCGTGCAGGACCAACCGTCCTTCGTCGCGGAACTTCTGGAGTTTGACCGCAAGCGCGTAGCGAATCACCTCGCGAACATGCCGCTTGGGGACAAATCGAAAGCTTCGGTTGACCGCCCGTACGGTGACGTAGAACTTCGCTTGCTTGATGATGAACCTTGGGGGTGTCACGCCCGACGAGGTCGACCGTCACGCGGCTGTGTTGCATGAATCTGCAGGCAAGACGCTCGTAGTCAGGTGAAACACCGTGACATCGAATTCCGCGCGCGTCGCGGACGGTCGTTTTTGACCTGTTGCCTCTGCAGACTCGGAGCCGCTCCACACTCCTTTCGGGCAGGATCACCCCACACCCCCTCAGCCCGTTCGACGCCAGCGCGCGACCCGTCTACCCTCCCCGCGATGACCATCAAGGCTGCAATCCCGTACATCAACTACGATGGCACCGCCGCCCAGGCGGTCGAGCATTACAAGGCTGCGCTCGGAGCCGAGGTCGAGGAGCTACAGCGCTTCGGGGACATGCCCAACAACCCGCTCGGCCCGGAGCACGCGGACCGGGTGATGCATGTGACGCTCAAGATCGGTGAGACCAAGATCATGATGAGCGACGCGATGCCGAATCATCCGTACGTCGCGGGCGGCAACGTCAACGTCAGCTTGAACTTTGACGATCCGGCCCAGACCGAGGCGTGCTTCAAGAAGCTCGCTGAGGGAGGCAAGGTCACCATGGAGCTCCACGATGCCTTCTGGGGCGCCAAGTTCGGAATGCTCGTCGACCGTTTCAACGTGCAGTTCATGTTCAACTGCCCGTTGCCCAAGGAGTAGCCGTCAGTAGACGGTCACGGTCGACTTGCTGACGTCGGCCTGGGGCAGGCACATGCCTTGCGTTTTCTTCGCGGCGTCCGTCACCGCGCACGCGTAGCCATCGGGGCAGCGCTCGTCTTTCGTGCACGCCATCGAGCACGTGCTCTTGGTGCCGATCGTCAGGCACGTGTCCGCCGGGTCCTTGCATTCCGCCGAGCCCTTGCACGCCTGGCCTAGCTCGATGCTGTCTGGCTGCTCGCACGCCCCAATCGATAGCAGGGCACACAGCGAGAGCGAGGCGGCGATGCGGGCGAGCATGCGCCAACGTTACTGCACTGGCGTAATCCGGATCCAGCTCACCGCATCACTCGCATAGCCGCCCTGCGAGCTGTCGAGCACGATGTCGACGTCACCCTCGAGGTGGGCGATGCCCCACTCCGCGGTCTCGAAGTACGACTCGCCCTCCATGCTCGTTCGCTGATTGACGAGCCCGCTCACCCCGTCCACCAGGATCAACGCGCCGTTCGGGTTGCGGTTCCACGTGTGATACGCGTGGATCTCCACCAGGTAGTCGTCCTCCACGACGTCCTGGAAGTGAAACGTCGCAGTTCCGTGCGCCGAGCCGTCCGGTGCGTACTTGCCCTCGCAGTCGGTCGAGACGTGCTTTGTGTTCGCAGCCGTGTACGCGTAGTCAAAGCCCTGTTGGCACCGCCACACCCAGTTGTTGCGCTGGGTGTACTCCGCATCGGAATAGTGGATCTCCTGCTGGACCCCCATGCCCGTCGCACCGGTGTCATCCAGCTCCTCGCACTCGTCCACCGTGGCCACGATGTCGAGCTCCACATCGCCAATGTGAAAGAACGAACGCTCCAGCGGACCCGGCCCAAACTCGATCGTGTTCGCTCCCGCCTGCACGCTCGCGGTGACATCCACCTCCGCGACCGACTCCGAGTTCTCGTTCGCTTCGTCGGCCGGGATGTCGTAGCCGGTGCTTCCGTTGACGTAGATGAGCCCCTCCTGGCCAGGGTGATCCGCGTCGTAGGCTACAAAGCGCAGCGTCGCGGACGTGATCAGCTCGGGGTCGGGCAAACCCAGCACCGAGTACGTCAGCCGAAAGCTCGAGTCCGGGTCGCCCATGATGTCGAGCTGCTGCATCGGGCCGCCGAATGTCGTCGAGGGGTAGTTGCACTCGATCGGGACCTCCACACCGCTGCTGTCCGCCGAGTCGTCCGGATCGGGTAACCCGTCGCCGCCCGACGTCGTCGCGTCGTCATCGTCGTCGTCATCGCCCTCATCGTCCGGCGTGGGCTCGGGCTCAGGCTCGTCGCCCTCGCTGTCGCTCGGTACCGCTCCCGGCCCAAACGTCGCCACCCCGCGTGAGCCAGGGTCCCCACAGCCCACGAGCAAGCCCACGAACCCCAGCGCCCCGATCTGCTTCGCCCCCATGCCGAAGGTGAGAGCAAGGCGCATGCCGGACCCGATCCCGTGTGCGCTCAGCCGACGACCGACCCCATTGTGTACACAAGCCGTGCAACATTGCACAACTCGTGCAATCGCCCTCAACCTCCCGCAGAGGCCCGCCAAGCTTCGATTTCGGCCCGGATCGCCTCCGTACGCTCGTGCTCCGGCAGCTCGGCGAGCGCTTCGTCGACCAGCGCCATCGCTGCCACGGGTTCGATGCTCCTGGCTCGGATCAACCTCGCCTGAGCGAGCGCGACCTCGGCGCCCAGCCGATCGGGATGGCCATCGGGAAGCGTCGCCCGCCTCAGCCTCGCCGTCTCCTCGAAGGCATCGACGGCCTGCCGAGCGTGCCCCAGTCGCGAGTGCGCCTGCCCGATCACGAATGCCGCCGAGGGACGATACGGATGAGGCGTGCTGCCGCGATCGGGTAGCAGCCCCATCGCTCGCTCCGCGCGACTGAGCGCCTCCTCGGCTGCGCCGTGGTCGACCAGCGTTGTCGCGAGGTTGATCAGCACCAGCGCGACGTCGCTGTGCTCGGGCCCGACGGCTGCCTCCGTCAGGGCCAGCGACCGCTCCAGATACTCACGTGCCAGCTTCGTCTCCCCCAGCTCCGAGGCGATCGTGCCCAGGCGCGTGACCGCATCCGCGATACTCGGGTGGTCTTCCCCCAGCGCAGCGACGGTGAGCTCGAGCGAAGACTCGAACGCGACGCGGGCTCCCTCGAGATCTCCCATCGTCGCCAGAGTGATTCCGTAGTTGTCCAGCGAGCTCGCAACCCCGGGGTGTTCCGGGCCCAGGAGCGTCCGCTTGATCTCGATCGCCTGTTGGTGTGCCGCCTTTGCCGACTCGTAGTCACCCCGCGCCCAGTGCAGCACGCCGGTGTTGTTCAACAGGGCGAGCCGTCGGGGATGGTCGTCGTCGAACCCGAGCCGCCGCGCGATCGCATCGCCCGTGCGCGACCACTGCAGGCCCTCGTCGTGCTTGGACATCCCGTAGCCCACCACGTAGACGAGACGCGTACTCGCCGAGAGCGCCGCGACGTCGTAGTCCTCCGCGAGTGCACGGGCGAAGGCCTCTTCCGCCGCCGCGCGAGCGCCCTTGAAGTCGCTCATCGCCTCTCGGACCTCCGCTGCATCGAGCAGGGCGTCGACCACCGCAGGCGCCCAATCGATTGCACGGGCCTGGTCGAGTAGCTCCTCGACAGACTTCGCGATTTCCGGCGCGCGCCCGGCCGCCAACGATGCGTGAAGCCGAGCGCGCTCGCCCTGCAGCTTGGCGAGTTGCTCACGGCGTTCGTCGTCTGTGGGCAAAGGCGCGCGCACACGCAGCGACTGCTCGTCGCTGCATTCGACTGGGCTACGCAAGCCCGCAACCGCCTTCACCGAGCGGTTGACCACACCCGCGTCAGCTCTGGCGAGTGCCCCGATCAACTCCGCGAATCGCAGCCGATGCTCTTCCAAGCACGCGGCGGAGGCCTGGGACAAGGGGTCCTTTGCTTGCGCAAGGCACTGCTCGCGGCGCGTGTCGGCCCACGTCTTCGCGTACGCATCCAACCACGGAGCGGCACGCTCGAACACCGAACCCCCGTTTGCAACCCCCGACGCAACGAACGCTTCTCGGACCGAGGCTCGTGACGCATCGTCCCAGAGCGCCGGCACCATGTCTGCTTCCGCGTCGCATCGCTCCCGCGCTTGCGCCTCTCGATGCCACTGCCACCCAACGAGGCAAAGCCCAATGACCGCAACCGTTCCCGCACCGAGCACCGCCGATCGCGTCCGGCCCGGCGTGAAGGCCAGCGCCGAGAGCAACGCTTCGATCGACGCGTGTCGCTCCGACGGATCCGGCGACAGACCGCGCTGCAAGGCGTCCCGTGCCGGTTTGGGCAGCGCGCGAATCGGAGCCGACATCCGCAACCGCATCGCCTTCTTGTTCGCGACGAGATCGTCGCTGTCGAACGGTCGTTGTCCCGTGAGCGCCTCCCACAACGAAACGCAAAACGCATACTGATCGCTGCGTGCGTCGGCTGCGGCTCCCTCGTGCTGCTCCGGCGCCATGTATCCGGGAGTTCCCGCAGCGTGGGCATCGCCCGCGTCGGCCTCCATCGCGATCCCGAAGTCGGTGACCTGAACGCGACCATCGGATCGCCGCATGACGTTGCCGGGCTTGAAGTCGCGATGCACGATGCCGGCCTCGTGCGCCGCCGCGAGCCCCTGTCCCGCTTGGGTGAAGACTTCGAGAACCTCCGACCAAGGTCGGGCTCCCTCCGCGATCCAATCCGCGAGCGTGCCGCCCTCGACGTACTCCATTGCGAGGAATGGCTCGCCGTCGACGACGTCCGCGTCGTACACCGCCACGATGTTCGGATGCGCGAGCTGAGCCATTGCCTGCGCCTCGTGCATCACGGATTCGTACGAGGTCTCGTCGAGCGCGGCACGGACGAGCTTGAGGGCGACCTCGCGTCGCAAGCGGGGGTCGTAGGCTCGCAGGACGCGACCCATGGCGCCGGCGCCGACCTCCTCTAGCACGACATAGCGTCCGATCCGCTCGTGGGGCGGCTTCGACGGTCGCTCCTGCCCTCCGGCCTGGATCGTCGCCTCGGTGGCGCTCGTTCCCGACTGCCTCAGGGTCACCAGACCGATCGTGACAGTCGCTCTCGACTCGTGCAAAGGCGCCGGCGACGGGTGCTACCATCGAAACGCCCGTGAGCGACGAGGGCCAGACCGTTCCGGTGCCGCCGGGGGCTCGGAAAGCGAGGCTGACCATCGTTGCCGGGGGTGAGACGAGCAATGTTCCGCTGCCCGCAGCAGGCTCGTTGTCGCTCGGGCGCTCCCGCTCCGCCGACGTGACGATCGACGACACCTCGCTCTCGCGCGTCCACGGCCGGCTCGAGTGTGGCCCCACGCTGCGCTACGTCGATCTCGGAAGCTCCAACGGTTCGTGGATTGCGGGCCGGCGCGTCGAGCCGAACAAGGAGGTCGAGGTCCGCGACGGCGACCTCATCGAGATGGGCAATGCCGTCGTGATCGTACAACGCCCAGGGACGTCCTCGGACGTACCCCCCGACGGCACGATGGACGCGCTCCGCTCCCGGGCGAAGAAGGCCGCCAAGCACCGCCTCAACGTGTTGGTGCTCGGTGAGACGGGCGTGGGTAAGGGAGTCCTCGCCCGAGAGATTCATGCCGAGTCGCCGCGCCGCGAGGGTCCGTTCGTCGTCGTCGACTGTGCTTCGCTGGCGACGGACGTGATCGAGAGCGAGCTGTTCGGGCACGAGCAGGGGGCGTTTACCGGAGCCACCCAGGCCAAGCCGGGCCTGCTCGAGAGTGCAGATGGCGGGACCGTCTTCCTCGACGAGATCGGCGAGCTGCCGCTACCGGTTCAGGCCAAACTTCTGCGAGTGATTGAAGAGCGCACGGTGAGGCGGGTTGGTGGTGTTTCCGACCGCACGATCGACGTCCGCTTCGTTGCGGCGACCCACCGCGCCCTGGAGGAAGCCGCGGCTGACGGGCACTTTCGGACGGATCTGCTGTACCGGCTCAATGCGGTCACGCTCCGCATTCCCCCGCTTCGGGAACGACGGACCGAAATCGCAGGGCTCGCTCGCGGCTTTCTCGAGGAGCTGGGGGGCGCTTCACTGTCCCAGACCCTGACTCAGGACGCCGTGCGCTGGCTGGAGGCGCAACCCTGGCCCGGAAACATTCGCGAGCTTCGCAACGCGGTCGAGGGCGCGGTCGCGACGATGGACGGCGAGACGCTCGACGCGGCAACCCTGGAACAGGGGGCGCCCACGCGGCGCGCACGAGCGCCAGCCGAACAGGACGAACGCGCGCGGATCATGGAAGCGCTCGAACGCTGCGCGGGCAATCAGACCAAAGCGGCGGAGCTGCTCGGAATCTCGCGCCGCACGTTGATCCATCGGCTCGATCTCTATCGTCTGCCGCGGCCTCGCAAGCGGGGGCAATAGATGGACTCCACCCGGTTCGACACCACGCAGCCAGCCGCTGACCAGGCGGACCTGCGGCCCAACACGATGCTGCAGGACTTGCGGCGCCGCATGTTCGGCATGTCGGAACAGGTTCGCATCGGCCGATTCCAACTACTCAAGTCACTGGGCGAAGGCGGCCACGGCAGCGTGTACGAGGCGTACGACGAACAGCTGGCCCGCGCCGTCGCGCTCAAGGTTCTCAATCCCGCGATGCTTGGTGCGGATCCCGAGGGAGCATCACGTCGGCTGTTGCGAGAGGCCCAAGCGCTCGCGCAGCTCAACCATCCGCACGTCGTGCAGGTCTACGACTCGGGTCGCCAGGGTGATCGCGTTTGGGTTGCGATGGAGCTCGTCCGTGGGGCGTCCCTGCGTAGGTGGCTTGGCGACGCCGATGCGTCAGATCCGAACAAGCGACTCGAGATCTTCGGCCTGCTGCGGCAAGCAGCTCGGGGGCTGGCCGCGGCGCACGAGCTCAACATCGTGCACCGCGACTTCAAGCCAGAGAACGTGCTCGTCGGAGAGGACGGGCGGGTTCGGGTTGCGGATTTCGGATTGGCACGAGCGTCCAGCGACGAGGAGCCTGCCACGGTCGAAGACCTGGCCTCCGAGGCTCCGGACTCGCCGTTGTTGTCGGTCACTCGGACCGGTCAGATCGTCGGCACGCCGCGCTACATGGCGCCCGAGCAGTTCGCCGGAAAGGCGACGAGGGCGAGCGACCAGTTTGCGTTCTGCGTGACGGCCTGGGAAGCGCTGACCGGGCACTACCCGT